>Ga0213823_1000003_pt1 | contig 364581 bp, 311 predicted proteins | sample MC6MC0907MG_FD_179887 | JGI IMG/M metagenome (GOLD analysis project Ga0213823, IMG submission 179887) | Enriched soil aggregate microbial communities from Iowa State University, Ames, United States - MC6-MC0907-MG | ecosystem: Environmental > Terrestrial > Soil > Unclassified | place: USA... | reverse complement strand
ATCTGGCAACCTCATCAGCACAAGGGTAGTAGCTGAACGAACGTTCTCGCGCTGGGAGTTGACCTGCTAAAAAGCTCCTCAGTCTGATAATGGGCGCTGATGACCGAAGCTAAGGCGCGGAGTACGGGTCTGGTAATCCAAGACGCCGAATCTTTATCTTATCCGCACCATCTGCCGAGGTCTGAGGCGTCCCACTTTACTATCTCTTGAGTTTTCTAAGCGCGGATTCCGAACCGCGGTGTCTTAACCAAGCGCTTACTAAAGCCTTGCAAATGAGCGTGATTTTGAGGAGCACAGGGGAGAATGGTGTGGTCAGGTGTGTCTACCGGACGCTTACGTTCACCCGATACGAGCGGGGGCAAGTTTCAATTTTTTTTGCCAGAAACCATTGTCCTGGAGCCACTGTTCCAGTCGGTTTGTCATGCAGCTGCGCGTGCAATGACATTGAAAGCAACTATCACCGCTGGCACCACCCTACGGCAAAGCCAGCCGCTGCACACGCCTCTCGGATGATCACCTTCAAATGGCTTTCGCTTCAGAAGCGATAAAGCCCGTCCATTTCACTCTCGTCGCAGAAGAGTATGGGGAGCAATGCCAAAGGCCTTGCGAAAGGCGTGGCTGAAATGAGAGAAGTCGGAGAAACCGAAATCCAGCGCCGCCTGGGAAATACTGCGGACTTGACCGCGCTCAATCGCGTCGCGGCTCGCGAGCAAGCGCGCCTTCCAAATTTCCGCGACCGGCGATTTCTGATGACGAGCGAAAGCGCGCGTCACAGTGCGCGTGGAGACATGGTGAGCTTGAGCAATGCGTTCGAGCGACAGGTCCACATCGGTCAAATATTGGTGGATGTAATTCATGATCCGGCCATACAGGTCCAGCTCGTCATGAGTCTGCTTTAAATCCTGGAGTTCCAGGCTGACCACCAGAAGGTCGAGCAAGGTGCTGGAGTAACGGCTGGATATTCCCGTGTTATGGAAGCCTGAAGGCATACTCGCGGCTTGGCGCAACATCTCGCGTAACGGAATCACCCCTGGGCGACGATCATCCAGAACCATCGCGGTGCAACCTGCTATGCCGGGTAACCGCTGACTGAGCAGTTGTCGCGGAATGCGGACAAGGTGATTGTCGGTACCGCCGAAGCTGAATCTGAACGGCTGGGATGCGTCATAAAGAAACAGATCGTCCGCGCTGAGCTTCGTCCGTCGGTCAGCCTGTTCCAGTTCGCCATAGCCGCTCCTGGTAAAGCCCAACCACAAATCGTCATTAGGATCACTGCGCAGGTGCTGGGCGGACCGCTCCCAATAATGCAAGGGTGCGGACAAGGTGCAGATGTCCAATGCGCCCATGCCATGCACCTCCAGCACCCCGTCGAAATCGCTCTGCGCCAGCAGTTTGCTGTCGGCGTCCAGGCAGTGATGACAAACCACATCTTTCCAGTAATCAAACCGGAGTGGTGCCGTAACGGCAAGGGTCGAATAGTGACATGTCTGGCTCATTGCATTCACCTTCCGGCAGCGATTCAACAAAAAAGCGGGGTAACGTTTTTTCGAGCCAAGCAATTAGCAGGCCACCCTCACGGCCTCATTCCAGCAGTTGGACGCACTACCAGATGGTCACCGGAACACTCGGCTGGCGCGTATGTCGGTAGCTCCTCCAAAACACTCCCCTTGCAACTTCCCAGGGCGCCCCGCCCCTTATTTCACAAGCCCCGCACCATTGCCGCGCACTGATATGCCGGCCATTTATACCTGTCCTTTTTAACCAAACGGTTGTCCATTCGAGCCAAGCGAATTCCATCTCCCCTCGATAATTTTCACTCCATGCCGTGTCCCTACAAACACGATGACGAGGTGGGTCATGCAACTACGAGAACAGCAGCGGCTGTCCGATTCATCCTGGTTTTTACAGCGATGGGACATGGCACCCGAAGAGTTTGCCACTTACCTGGTGCAACTCGGGACCCTGGCGCTGCAACGCCGATGGAGTGGTACCCACCGCAACACACCAACATCCACTGGGATGTAGAACAGCGAACCGTCCGTTTGAGACGGAAATAAAGGAGCCCCCATGGAATCTGCAATCGATAAACATCTCAAATGTCCCCGGACTTTGTCCCGTCGTGTTCACGACGATTACAAGCCGCCCTTCCCGATGTTTGTGGGGCGAGCTGACGAAAACGTGAAGCAAGTTGTGATGGCCTACCTCGGGGTGCAATTTCGCGACGAACAACGCGCCGCCGCCCTGCAGGCCATGCGCTACATTGACGCCAGCTTTGCCCTCGCCGATGGTCCTGGGAATCACGACCTGACCTACCACCTCGACAATCAGGGTTATGGAAACTTCATCGCCGTGGGCTACTGGCGTGATCCCGCCGCCTATCACCGATGGTTACTTTCAGCGCCTGTAGCCGACTGGTGGGGTGACGAGGCGCGCCTGAACGAGGGGCTGGGGTATTTCCGCGAGGTCATCGCACCGCGCGCCGAGCAGTTCGAGACGCTGTATGCATTCAAGGACGATTTGCCAGGTGTCGGCGCGGTCATGGACGGCATCAGCGGCGAGATTGAGGAGCACGGCTACTGGGGCTCGGCGCGCGACCGTTTTGCTATCTCACAGACCGACTGGATGCAGCCGACCAGCGAACTGCAAGTCATTTCAGGCGATCCCGCCAAAGGCGGCAAGGTCGTGGTACGCGGCCACGATAACCTGACGCTGATCCGCTCTGGACAAGACTGGGTCGAGGCCGGCGAGGAAGAGCGCGCGCTCTATTTCAACGAGATGCTGCCGCCACTGCAAGACGGCATGAACTTCCTGCGTGACGAGGGGCAGGCGCTGGGCTGCTATAGCAACCGCTTCGTACGCAATATCGACCTTGATGGCAATCTCCTCGACATCGCCTATGACATCGGTCACTGGCGATCGCTCGACAAACTGGAGCGCTGGGCAGAATCCCATCCCACTCACTTACGTATTTTCACCACTTTCTTCCGAGTGATCGGAGGCCTTTCGAAGCTGCGGCTGTATCACGAGGTCTCGGTAGCGGACGGTAGCCAGCAACTGTTCGAGTACATCAACTGCCACCCGCAGACCGGGATGATGCGCGACGCGCAAGTGTCGCCCACCTGACTCCATCGCTGACTCCACTTTTAGCCCTGCGCGTTGCCTGACTGGCGATAGCGGGGCTCTTTTTGCCCGAAAAAAGGTTCTTCGATCATGAAACAGTTCCGCTACCTGTTGCTTGCAGCCCTCCTCCCCAGCCTTTCCTCTCACGCTCTCGAGGTGGATCCTGGCGATTACGAGCCGCTCCCCGTGGGAGCGACCATCGGCGTGGTCTACTACCAGCACTCCACCACGGACAATGCCTACTCCCAGGGGCACAAGACCAGTTCCGATTTCAACCTGACGTCCGATGTCGGCATCCTGCGTCTGCTACACATCTACCAGTTGAGCGAGCGGCTGACCATCGAGCCGCAATTCCTGTTGCCCTTCGGTCATGTCTCAGGCGGTGGTGACGCTTCTGGTCTGGGCGACGCCAGCGGCATCGGCGACCTCATTCTTACAGCGCCGCTCAAGTATCGTCTCAACGACGCCAACGACACCCTCGGTGCGACTGCTTACTTGTACGTGCCGACTGGCGACTATGACAAAGACGACGCGCTCAACCTTGGCGAGAACCGTTGGAAGGTTGATCTCCAGGCCGCTTACGTCAAGCACTTCACGGAGAAGTGGGCCATCGACCTCGTCGGTGACGCCATCTGGTACGGAGACAACAACGACTTCGGCGTCAGCTCCGCCCGCCGGGAGCAGGACGTTTCCTACGGCGCTCAGTTAATGGGGCGCTACATGCCCGACGAGACCACTGCGCTGGCTATCGGCTTCGGCCACAGTTGGGGCGGGGAAAACCAGATCGATGGCGTCAACCAGGACGACAGGATGGAAACCACCAACTTCCGTGTCACGGCCAGAAAGTTTTTCACCGCCAAGGACCAGCTCCAGGTGCAACTTGGACGCGACCTTGCGGTGGAGAACGGCCCCAAAGAGGACTTTCGCATGAACCTGCGCTACGTCAGGGTCTTTTAGACCCGCCCGTCTCTACCACCCGTTGTCCTTATCAACCCAGCGCGCGCCCAACGACGAATTCAACCTGGATCCGTCGCAAGACCTCGCAGCCCGTATCAATCGTGCCAACGCGACCGTTGGCTAATGAGATGCCTCTAACCCGAAACGGAGTAACCCGACAATGACCGACCAGCAACCCACCCTGGAACAACAACCCTCCCTCTATACCCGTCTTGGCGGCTATGACGCTATTTATCAGTTCGCAGGCGCAGTGTTGAGAAAAACAATGGGGCACCCCGCCATCGGGCACATCTGGGCCCATATGTCGGAATCGACGTTCCAAAAGGAACACATCAATTTTGTCGATTTCCTTTCCGAGCACTGGGGTGGAAGCGCCAAATACAGGGGTAGAGACATGGTCACCGCGCATCGCGGGATGGGTCTGACCGAGGTGCACTGGCAAGCCGTGCTCGATTGTCTCGAGGCGTGCTACGACGACTACGGGCTGGCCCCGGATCTGCGCAAAGAGGTCAATGACTTCCTCATCAAGTTCAAACCGGCCGTGATTGGGAGCCCCTCCTATCGGGACGTCGTACTCGCGCACCCGGAAATGGACCCCGCCAAAGGCATGAGAAGCGTTGGGGTTGTCTGGCCAAAACCCGGGAAGTCATCTCAGAAACAGGCCACGCCTGAATCCGAAGACTAATACCCTCGGCATAAGCCTAAGCCACAGCAATGGAAGGCATATCCATAAGGAACCCTCCCTGCTGCCAGGGCTCGCTCTGGCCGCCGACGGCTACCGTGGTGTGGCTATAAAAAAACAGGAGCAAGCGAGTCCCGCTCAACCAAGCGACTGTCCTCCTCAGCCAAGCGCTGCTCAATCTGTGGAGATAGCTTGATACCAGCCCCGGCCACGGCTCGCCAATAGCGCACGCCGGGCCCGGGCATCCCCGAGATGACGTTTGAACAGACATTGCCAGCCCCTACGGGTTGGCACAGGACACAGGACACCCCATGGCCATCATCCGCCCGACTCTCGAACAAGTGCAGGATCTCGCCAGCCGCCTGCACATACAGCTGACACCCGAGCAAGCCAGCGAATACCTGGCGCTTATGCAATCCAGTTTTGATGCCTACGATCTAGTCGACGAGTTGCCAGATTTCATCCCTTCAGTGCGCTACGAGCGCAGTTCTGGTTATCGCCCTTCAAGCACGGAAAATCCGCTGAACGCCTGGTACTACAGAACTGAGGTGATGGGCGCCAGCTCGGGCAAGCTTGCTGGCAAGACGGTCGCGCTCAAAGACAATATCTCTCTGGCCGGTGTCCCGATGATGAACGGTGCCGCACCACTGGAAGGTTTCGTACCGTCGTTTGATGCCACCGTGGTCACGCGTTTGCTCGACGCTGGAGCAACCATCCTCGGCAAAGCCACCTGTGAACATTACTGCCTCTCCGGTGGTAGCCATACCTCGGACCCAGCGCCTGTACACAACCCTTATCGCCATGGTTTCACCACGGGCGGTTCGTCTTCGGGCAGCGCGGCGCTTGTGGCGACGGGCGCGGTCGACCTGGCTATCGGTGGCGACCAAGGCGGTTCCATCCGCATTCCTGCCGCATGGTGCGGCATTTATGGAATGAAGCCCACCTTCGGTCTGGTGCCCTATACCGGGGTCATGGCGATCGAGTCCACTTTCGACCATGTCGGCCCCATGACGAGCAACGTACGCGATAACGCGCTCATGCTCGAAGTAATGGCCGGAGCCGACGGGCTCGACCCTCGCCAGACCGCCCCCAAGGTCGATGCCTACTGCGATTATCTGGAACGAGGCGTGATCGGACTCCGGATCGGGGTTCTCCAGGAAGGCTTCCAACTCGCTAACCAGGATCCACGCATCGCAGAAAAGGTACGCAGCGCTATCGCCCGGCTCAAGGCTTTGGGCGCGCTGGTCGAGGAGGTATCGGTTCCCGAACACAACCTGGCGGGATCGTTATGGAGCCCTATCGGCTGTGAAGGCCTGACCATGCAAATGATGCACGGTAACGGAGCGGGTTTTAACTGGAAGGGGCTTTACGACGTGGGCCTGCTGGACAAACAGGCCGGTTGGCGCGATCAGGCAAACGCATTGTCGCCGTCACTCAAGCTTTGCATGTTCGTCGGCCAGTTCGGTCTGGAGCGCTACAACGGCCGCTACTACGCCAAGGCCCAGAACATTGCGCGCTTTGCCCGAGACGCCTATGACAGAGCGTTGAACACCTATGACCTGCTCGTCATGCCGACTGTGCCAATCACCGCTCAGCCGCTCCCCGAACCGGGTTCTTCAATCACCGAGACCGTCACGCGTGCGTTGGAGATGCTTGGCAATACGGCCGCTCAGGACATTACCGGGCACCCCGCCATGTCGATCCCTTGTGGCCTGGTAGACGGACTGCCCGTGGGGCTGATGCTTGTCGGAAGACATTATGCCGAAGGCACCCTCTATCAAGCCGCAGCTGCATTCGAGGCCTCTGTCGATTGGCGGACGTTGTAAACCTGCGCATCGCATTGGCGAGCAAACACCGGCTAGTCGCACTGAACGTGAGTATCAACTTCAGAGGAGCCAATACATGAGCCACACCCACGAACATCATCACGACCACGACCACGACCACACCGAGCCCCCCGAGGCCATCGCCTTGCGTGTCAAGGCGCTCGAATCCCTGTTGATAGAAAAGGGCTTGGTCGACCCAGCCGCCATGGATGCTCTGGTGGACACCTACCAGCACAAGGTCGGCCCGCGCAACGGCGCTCAGGTGGTCGCCAAGGCCTGGTTCGATCCCGATTACAAACATCGGCTGCTGGAAGATGCCACTGCGGCCATTGCCGAACTGGGTTTTTCCGGCGTGCAGGGCGAAGACATGGTGGTGGTGGAGAACACCGCGACCGTGCACAACGTGACGGTCTGCACGCTGTGCTCCTGCTACCCCTGGCCGACCCTGGGCCTGCCCCCGGCCTGGTACAAATCCGCGCCCTATCGGTCACGGATAGTCATCGATCCGCGCAGCGTGCTGGCCGAATTCGGTTTGATTATTCCCAATGACAAGGAAGTTCGCGTCTGGGACAGCAGTGCCGAGTTGCGCTACCTGGTACTGCCGGAACGTCCGGCTGGCACTGACGGCTGGAGCGAGGAACGACTGGTCGAGCTGGTGACGCGTGACGCCATGATCGGCACTGGCCTGCCCAGGACGCCGGGCGACGAAGCCTGAACCCGAGAAGGAGAAAACCATGAACGGTGTACACGACTTAGGCGGTATGCACGGTTTCGGCCCAGTGCTCACCGAAGAAAATGAACCCGTCTTCCATCACGACTGGGAGCGCAGGATCTTTCCGCTGTTCGCCTCGCTCTTCGTCGGCGGACACTTCAATGTCGACGAGTTCCGACACTCCATTGAACGCATGGAACCGGCTGAATACTTGCAGTCGAGTTACTACGAACACTGGCTTCACGCCTTCGAAACCCTGCTGCTGGAAAAAGGCGTGATCAGCGCTGCCGAACTGCAGGGCACGGTCAAGCCGACCTCACCGACACAGCCCCCAGCGGTGCTCACACCGGACATCGTCGAGGCGGTGATCCTCGGAGGCGCCTCTTCCCGGGCAAAGGAACCTGTCGGCGGCCGCTTCCGGGTCGGTGACCGGGTGCGGACGAAGAACCTCAATCCAACCACCCACACCCGACTGCCGCGCTACGCGCGCGGCAAGGTCGGGACCATCGAGATTGCACACGGCGCGTTTGCCACTCCAGACACGATGGCCCACGGTCTAGGCGAACAACCCCAACAGGTCTATGCCGTTCGCTTCAGTGCTACAGAACTGTGGGGAGTGGCGCGACCGGACAGTGTTTGCATTGATCTTTGGGACAACTATCTGGAGGCCGTATGAACGCCAGCATGCCTCACATCCCCCCCATAGCCGGCCTGTCTCTCGACGATGAAGGCCCGGTGTTCGACAAACCTTGGCAGGCCCAGGCTTTTTCCCTGCTGCTACACCTGCACCAAACCGGTCTGTTTCCCTGGAAGGACTGGGTGCAGGTATTCAGCGACGAGATCAAGGCGAGCCCGGCGCAACCCGGAGAAAGCGTCAACGACACTTACTACCGGCAATGGATCGCAGCCATGGAAAGAATGGTCACCACACTCGGTTTAGCGGGTATGGAAGACATCACCCAGCGCAGCGAGGAATGGCAGCAGGCTTACTTGAATACCCCCCATGGACAACCGGTAACGCTGCTCAACGCGAGTTGCCCACCGGCCCATGGAAACGGGCACGAACACCTGCCGCGGCACGAGCCGGTAGCGATCAGCCGTGCCACAAGCTGAGGACGGAGCCGTCCTGTTTTTTACTTTCGAGGTCGCGAAGCGGCCAAGGGGCAATCGTCATGCATATCGAACCTAATCTGGTGGAAGCTGGAAAACTCTGGCTGAGCTATGTCACTGCCGCAGGTGTGGGCGCCTACACCCTCAAACTCGCTGCGCAAGCCATCGGTGAGCGTGGTGTCTTTTCGCTGCTGGCTCGCACTGTCACTGCCACGGCCCTGGTATTCAGCTTCTTCGAGCTACTACCGCATTATCCAGTCGGTGTTTCCGAGGTGCATCTCATTCTGGGGTCAACCCTGTTTCTGCTGCTTGGCGCCGCACCCGCGGCAGCGGGGCTCGCCCTGGGACTGCTGATCCAGAGTCTGTTCTTCGCTCCATTCGACCTGCCGCAATACGGCATGAACGTCACCACCCTTCTGGTACCGCTGCTCGCAGTCGCCGCCCTGGCGAAACGCATCATCGCGCCAAACACACCGTATGTGGAACTGAGCTATAGACAAGCGCTGGGGCTGTCGACCGCCTTCCAGGCGGGCATTGTCGCCTGGGTTGCCTTCTGGGCCTTCTACGGGCAAGGCTTCACAGCGGAAAACGCACTGTCAGTTCTGACCTTCGGCAGTGCCTACATGACCGTCGTCACCCTCGAACCGCTGTTGGACCTGGCCGTGCTGGCCGGTGCCAAGGCAACCCATCGCCTGCGTGGTAGCGCGCTAGTCGAGCGCCGTCTGTACCAGGCTGCCTGAGCCGACATACTCCAGTCCAAGTCAGACCGCCCCGGGCATTCGAAGACCGTAATGCTCGGGGCATCAAGAGCAAGAACCGCTCCGAAACCTCGTGAGTAAAACCAGAGGTATTTGATGTTTTTCAGAAATAGCACCCGCAAGGAATTGAAGCTCCTCGGCGACCGGCTGGAACAGCACGACGGCGAGAATGTATCGATAGCGGCGAAGGATTCGTCACTGCGACGGGTCTTGGCCGGCATCGAACGCCTGCTCGCCGATCGCACGGCGCTCCGGACCAGCGTGGTCGACCTTAATGCTGAACAGCAACGCCTCAAGCTTCAGCTGGGTGAATACGAAACGCAGCTGCACGATCAAGAACAACTTTGGCAATTGGCGGCATGCGGGTCGGGTGATTTGCTCTGGAAATTGCAGCTCGATGGCAGCCTGCAGCCCGCCCGCGACGCAGTACTGCAATGGTTCGGCAACCTGCCCATCCAAGCGGACCTCCCCGTCTATCTAGGCCCCTGGAACGATTGCCTTCACCCTGATGACCGCCAGGCCAACCTGGATGCCCTGGCTCATCACCTTGCCGATCGCAGCGGGCATGCTCCCTACCAGGTGGAGGTGCGCCTCGCGAACCACTCGGGAGAATACCGCTGGGTCCAGATCGCCGGCGAAACGCTCCGTGACAAACAGGGCATGCCACAGGTCAGCGTCGGTATTGTGCGTGACATCCACACGCAGCGTCTGCGAGACGAAGAGTTCACGATGCTTTCAGCCCGCTTCGATATTTCCCGCGAATGCATTCAGGACGCACTCTGGGACATCAATATCATCGCAGGCGATCCAGCCAATCCGCACAACGTCATCTGGTTCTCGTCACAGATGCGTCGCCTGCTCGGCTACGAAACCATCGAAGAGTTTCCCAATGTGTTCGAAAGCTGGTTGTCCCGCCTGCACCCCGAAGACAGCCAACGTGCAGTGCAGGCGTTTGTCCAACATGTCGCCGACCGCTCCGGCCAAACACCCTTCGATGTGACCTACCGCCTCAGGCACCGCAACGACGAGTACCGTTGGTTCAGAGGCAAAGGTCAGACCCAGCGAAGCAGCGACGGCACGCCCTTGCGTACTGTGGGGGCGATCACAGACGTGCACTCCTTCCGCGAGGAAAGCCAGTTGCGCCAGACTCAGGAACGCCAGCATCAAGCAATGCAGGAAAACCTCGCTCAGCTGACGCAGATAGTCGGCGCCATCCAAAGCATCGCCAAACAGACCAACCTACTGGCCCTGAACGCGGCCATAGAGGCGGCCAGGGCCGGTGAGGCCGGAAGGGGCTTCGCAGTAGTCGCCGACGAGGTCCGCAAGCTGGCAACCCGGACCAGCCAGGCGACCCAACAGGCGGCCGACATGATCGAGAGGTACTGAGTTCAAGCTGGGCCTGGACGTTAATCCAGCGGGTTGAAGGATCGGTTCATTGCTACAACATCGTCATGGCTTGGGTTTGCTCCAAGCCACTCGAAGTGTTGGGGCAGTTGATCTCGTTTCGCTGCTGCCTGCCCCTTAACTGCTGCCGCTAATGCCCTGCGCATGGTCTTGGCGTCGTAATCACAGCAGTAGCCAGGCGTGGACGGTTGTTGCCGCCAAGACTCTTCCAGAGAACCTCCGTCAACCGGATCGAAGCCAGCTTGGTTAACCAGGGACATTACCGTTTCCTTGGCCTTGTCATTATCACCCGCTACCGCTGCCGCCAAGCGACCTTGAGTACCCTCTGGAAGACCTAGCTCTGCCAGTGTATAGGCCAGCACATTATTGAAAGCTTTGACAACAGGGCGCCCAACCTGCGTTGAAACCCAGACACTTTCCGTCATTCCTTGATCGATTTCAGCAATGCGGGGATCACGCAAACCCGGGTAGTAATTACTCGTGTCCACCACCGGGACGCTTTCGGGTACATCGCTAAACAGGTCAGAAGGGAGTGCGCTCAAAGCAGGTAGAGGTATCGATAGCACGATCACGTCCACTCCATCCACCGCGCCTCGAATGTCTACAGGTTCCGCTCCAATTTCTTCGGCAAACGCTCGAACGCCATCGACACCTCCAGAGTTTGCTACACGAATTTCATGCCCAGCAGCTCCGAGCTTTCGGGCTATGGTGCCCCCGATATTACCGGTTCCGATAATGCCTATTTTCATGGGCAGGCCTCCTGAATTGATTGTCTTGCACCGATTTTAGAGTGCTCATGAGATAATGGTAAGTACACACTAAAAGGTGGGTAACCCACTTGAGGGAAAGAAATGGAACGGGAATGGAACTGCGGCGATCCTCAAAATCGACGAGCATGGGCTGAGGCAACGACCGAGACACTTCGTGTACTAGAGGGGAAGTGGAAGATCATCATCCTCTGCCAGCTATTCGCGGCAAAGGGCGCGCTTCGCTTCTCGGATTTGGAAAAGCTTATCGAAGGGATCAATCAGAAAATGTTGATCCAACAGCTCAAGCAGTTGGAAAGGGACGGGATCGTGCTGCGGACGGTGTACCCGCAGGTTCCTCCCAAGGTGGAGTATCAACTCACGCCTATCGGCCATGCACTCGGGCCATCAATTCAGGCGTTGATTGAATGGGCGGAGTTGAGGCATGAGCAAAGCTGAGCGCCATCGAGTTGCGAACGGCACAATCCCGGCTTTGTACGGAAAGTACAGCTGCATATCACGTAGCCTTCAGTGACCATGGCTGCAATGCGTCTTGCCTGCTTGTCGTAGCGAGTGCCGATTCTTCGATTCTCTTCTAACCAGCCGACTCCACTTAGGCTATCGACTCACCGCCCATATCCTCTTCCGAACGACCAAGGATTTGCCAGATATGGGTTGCTCATCCCGTATGCGGAGACGCACTGAATACCAGTCACTGCCATAGCGCGATCAAGCTGGAGCACATGGCCCAGGCAGCCATGCAGAATCTAGCGCTACGTTCATTAGTGACGCTGTGTAGCCTGTGCGAAAACGCCCGGGCCACACTGCACGCAATCCTAATTTACGCGGATGTTGAGTGGCCTTAACACGTCCGGTCATTGAAACAGTAACAGTCATGGCGCACTCAACAGCAGATTACGATCTCGACCTCTCAGCATCGGAGGCTAGACCTCTGATTACTTCAGATTAAAACCTTTGTGGCATCGCACTCTGCACTCCGCAACAAGGCTCAAACCAATTCGGCTAAAGATGCCGGATTGAAACCCTTCAGATCCGTGTAATCGCCTTTTTCAACTTTGGCGGCCCAATCCTTGTCACTCAGCAGAACACGCCCTACAGCGATCAGATCAAACTCTTCGCGCTCCATGCGCTCGACAAGCCGATCCAGACTCGCAGGGGTTGAACCCTTGCCGGCGAAGGCATTAGTAACATCATTTTCTAGCCCAACCGAACCAACACTGATGGTCGCGGCCCCGGTTACTTTCTTCGCCCAGCCCGCGCAGTTCAGGCCGTTCTCACCGTCAATCTCGGGGAACTCGGGTTCCCAGAAGCGACGTTGTGAGCAGTGCAGGACGTCGACACCCGCCTCGACTAATGGCAACAACCAGTCTTCCATCACAGCTGGCGTTTCAGCGACGCGTACTCCGTAATCCTGTTGCTTCCACTGGCTGACACGCATGATGATCGGGAACTCAGGGCCAACAGCATGACGAATAGCAGACACTATCTCACTGGCAAAACGCGAGCGCTCCTTGATCGTCGGGCCGCCGTAGCGGTCGGTGCGCAGATTGGTACCAGACCAGAAAAACTGATCGATCAAATAACCATGGGCTCCGTGGATCTCAACGGTATCGAAGCCCAGCCGTTTGGCATCCGCTGCGGCCTTGGCGAACGCTGCTACCGTGTCAGCAATGTCCTCTTCACTCATCGCCACACCACGCAGGTCACCTGGCGAATCAAGGCCCGACGGGCTTTCCACTGGCGCATCTGGCTCCCAGTCGTTGATGTAACGCGCGGCACCGGTGTGCCAGATCTGCGGTGCCATGCGCCCGCCAGCGTTGTGGACCGCATCGATCACGTTTTTCCACCCAGCCAGCGCCGCTTCGCCGTGAAAAAAAGGAATGCCGGAATCATTGCGCGATGCTGGGCGATCAATCACGGTGCCTTCCGACAAAATCAGCCCAACACGTCCCTCTGCCCGCCGCCGGTAGTAGGCAGTGCTCGCTTCACCCGGGATGCCTTCGGGTGAGAACAGACGCGTCATTGGCGCCATGACAATCCGGTTTTTCAGCTCAAGCGACCGGATGGAAAAAGGACGAAATAAAATGCTGGTATCAGGGTTTGACATTGGATGGACTCCGTTTGCTTTTGGAAGCCACATAAGTATATTTTGTAAACCAAATGTCAATTAGGCACCTAGAGTCGCCTAGGTATATATGAGGAAACTTCGATGCTGGAATTAAAGCCGCAATGTTTTTCGTCGGAGTGCCCAAGCCGGGCACTGTTCGACCAAATCGCAGACAAGTGGTCGATGATGGTTCTGGCGGTACTTGATGACGGGCCGCACCGTTTTAACGCCATCAGGCGTCGCCTGGAGGGCGTCACTCAGAAAGCACTGACACAGTGCCTACGTCGGCTGGAACGAAATGGACTCGTCTCGCGCCAGGTCATCTCGTTTTCGCCCGTGGCAGTCCAGTATGAGATCACCCCACTGGGTCGAACACTGCAGCAGCCATTTCGCGAATTGCATAAATGGACACTCGACAAATTGCCCGAGGTTGAAGCGGCCCGGTTGAAGTTTGACGAGGCCGCGGAGGTAAGTTGACGGTGTGATTCTTTTTCATTGACTCGCCGCCACTGCTACCTGCAACGCATTACTTGATAGATCTGCTGGCGGTATTCCTAAACCCATCCTGGACGTTGAGTACCCACCAGCGGTCCTGCGACACGTCACCATCGCCAGCGTTTCGATAGCCCTGATACCGGGGCGTTCTAAGATCACAGCATTCCACCCCGACCACCACGACATCGACCTTGGTGGCGTTCCCAGCATGGGCATTTCGCCAGAATCAGGTAATCCACAGGGGTAGATACAAGCCTCGAGCGGGCGAGCGACGCGGGCGTTTTCTCCGTGCCGGCGGGTGCCGATGGGCAGCCCTGTTATCGGTACGTTGGTACACCAACCAACGCTTCTAATGATAAGCATTAGCATATAGTATGCTGCGGTTTTTCCTCCCCTCTCCTGCTCTGGATCGTCCTGTCGATGCGTCGTACGTTCGTTTCGCTTTGCCTGCTGCACGCCGTTTCCCCTGTTGTCTGGGCCGATCAATCCAGCGCTTCCTCACTCGAGTTACAGGCCACCAGCATCACCGCCGATGCCGCTGCCGAGCGCGCCGACGGTCCGGTGCAGGGGTATCGCGCCACCCGTTCGGCCAGCGCCACGCGCACCGATACCGCCCTGCATGAAACCGCGCAGTCCGTCAGCGTCGTGCCCAAGGATGTGGTGGAAGACATCAGCGCAACGCGCTTGCAGGATGCGCTCGACTACGCAGGTGGCGTGGGCCGCGCCAACAACTTCGGCGGACAGGGCCTGACCACCTTCACCGTTCGCGGCTTTACCACCGGCGAGTTCTACCGCAACGGTTTCCCGATCAACCGCGGTTATCCCAACGCGCCGGACGCCAACACCATCGAACGCCTGGAAGTCCTGCGCGGCCCGGCCAGTTCGCTGTACGGCCGTGGCGACCCGGGCGGAACCTTTAACGTGGTGAGTAAGCAGCCGCAGGCTGAATCCAAGGTGACCCTGGGCAGCCAGCTCGACGACCAAGGCATGCACCGCGCCACGCTCGACGCCACCGGCGCGCTGGATGAAAGCGGCGCCCTGGCCTACCGCCTGAACCTGCTGGGCGAAGGCGGCTCAAGCTTTCGCGACGATGTCAAAACCGAACGCTACGACGTCGCCCCGGTGCTGAGCTGGCAGGTCAACGACAGCACGCGCATCACCTTCGAAGGCGACTACATGCGCAACAACCATCCGCTGGACCGGGGCCTGACTCGCTACCCCAACCAGAAAGGAAGCGCCTCGCGGGACACCAACGTCTGGGAAAAGGGCCTGGACAATACCCTGCACAACGACAACAACATGACCCAGCTGCGTTTCGAGCATCTGTTGAACGAGGACTGGACCCTGGCCGGTGGCGTGCAATGGCTGGATGGCCAGCTGCAAGGCAATGCCGTGGAAGCCAATGCCCTGCAGGCCGATGGCCGCACCCTGGGGCGCAACTTCAACTACCGCAAGCTGGAGTGGAGCGACCGCGATATGCAGTTGAACCTGACCGGCTATTTCGACCTCGCTGGTTTCAGCCATACGCTGCTGACCGGTGTGGAATATGAGGACTACCACTACCAATCGCTGATCCAGCGCTCCGCCGCCGGTGCCGCTGCCTACCCGATCGACCTGTTCGACCCGGTGCTGGGCCAGCCGCGTCCGGCCCTCACCCGCACGACCACCCACGACAAGGAAAACCTCAAGACCTGGGCCCTCTTCGTGCAGGACCAAGTGGCCTTGACCGAACGCCTCAAAGCCCTGGCCGGCGTGCGTTTCGAGCGTTTCGAACACGATTATGACGACTACCTGAGCACCACCCGCGACTTCACCAAGAACCAAAATGCGGTCACCCCGCGCTTCGGCCTGATCTACGACCTGACCGACACTGTCGCGGTGTACGCCAACACCGCGCGCTCCTTCAAGCCGAACAACGGTGCCAGCCGTGAAGGGGGCGGGTTCGACGCGGAGAAAGGCAAGTCCTATGAGCTGGGCGTCAAGTGGGAAGCGCTGGAGCATCAGCTGAGCGTGGATGCCGCGATCTACCACATCGTCAAACAGAATGTACTGACCGTCGACCCGGTCGACTCCAACTACAGCGTGGCGGCCGGTGAAGTCCGCAGCCGTGGCATCGACCTGAACATCGCCGGTAACATCACCCCCGAGTGGCGCATGCTCGGCGGCTACGCGTACGTGGACGCCGAGGTGACCAAGGACAACACGCTGGCCGATGGCACACGCCTGGCAAACATCCCGCGCAACACCTTCAGCCTGCTCAACACCTACGAATTCCAGGACGGCGTGGCCAAAGGGCTGGGCCTGGGCATGGGCGTGAAGTACGTGGATGATCGCGCCGGCCAGACCGCCGCGACCACCTACACCATGGAGCGCTACAGCGTGGTCGACCTGTTGAGCTTCTACCGGCTCAACGAACACGTGCGCCTGAACCTGGACGTGAAGAACCTGTTCAACAAGGGCTATGACGAAGGCGCGTTCAATACCTACGTTTACCCGGGCGCGCCGCGCACGGTGCAGGCGGGGATTGCCTACACCTTCTAATTGAAAGGCTTGTTCCAAGGCGTGCACCGAAGAACTGCACGCCTGCCTGTGAGGGCTTTTGCAGATCCCCCCTGCGAAGGCCCTTGCATTGGCCGCTCGCGCAGCGGCATCGCCCCTGTCGACCTCCGCGCCCCTGGCGGCATTGTCCCGTCACCCCACGACCCAGCCGCCCAGCGTTCGCCATCCGTCATTCGGTCGCGGCTATTTCGCCACGCTTCACCGGGGGCGAGCCGTTCCCCAGGCTGCCGGGCGGCCCGGGCGCCTTGCGCGGCGTGCAACGCCTACCCAGCGAAAATATGCCCACTGCCGAGCAAAATCCGCTGCAGCGCCGGCCCGCGGAGCGGGTATCGTGGAGCAAAACCATCGGCCAGAGGTGCACTGTGGCGTCCTATTCCTTGCGTCAATTGAAGTATTTCGTCACCACCGTCGACTGTGGCAGCGTCGCCGAGGCGTCGCGCAAGCTGTATATCGCCCAGCCGTCGATCTCCACGGCGGTCAAGGGCCTGGAAGACAGCTTCGGCGTGCAGTTGCTGATCCGCCATCACGCCCAGGGCGTGTCCCTGACCCCGGGCGGCGCGCGTTTCTACCGCAAGGCCCAGGAACTGCTGCGCATGGCTCATGAGTTCGAGCAGAACGCCCTGGCCGACAACGACGTGGTGTGCGGGCAGATCGATATCGGTTGCTTCGAGACGGTCGCCCCACTCTACCTGCCACGGCTGATCGCCGGCTTTCGCCAGCGTTTTCCGGGGGTGGAGATCCGCCTGCAGGACGGCGAGCAGCAGGAACTGGTGCAGGGCCTGACCGGCGGACGCTTCGACCTGGCGATCTTCTACGAACACGACCTGGACAGCACCATCGAGACCGAGGCGCTGATGGCGCCGCAACGGCCGTATGCCCTGGTGCCGGCCGGGCACCGTTTTGCCGGACAGGCCCAGGTGTCACTGCGCGACCTGGTGCTGGAGCCGATGATCCTGCTGGATGTGCAGCCCAGCCGCACCTACTTCGTGAGCATCTTCGAGGAGCTGCAACTGACGCCGAATATCGTCTTCGGCTCGCCGTCGATCGAGATGGTGCGCGGCATGGTCGGCCAGGGGTTCGGCTTTGCCTTGCTGGTGACCAGGCCCCACGGCAACAGCACCTATGACGGCCAGGAAGTGGTCTGTGTGGAGATTGCCGAGGACGTCACCGGCTCGGCGCTGGTGGCCGGCTGGCTGAAACGGGCGCAGCTGACCAAGCCTGCGCAGTTGTTCGTCGATTACTGCAAGGAGCAGTTCAAGGCCTGGCTCGCCTGAGGGCCGGCGAGCAGGAGCGGATCGCCCCCCCGATGCGTTGCCCACCATTGCCCCATACCGACGTCCTGGCCGCCAGGCCGCGACGCTCGACCGGATGGCGCCAGCAGCCGGGGCCGGCGCTGGCAGGTGGGCTTAAGCTTGCGGATTGACCAGGAGTTGCGAAGCCCCACGCCCCTGGTGCCGGACGTCGTGGGTACAGGCGACGAAGTCCTCCTTGCGCAGCACTAGCAGGGCCAGCAGCGACGCGATCCCGGTCGCCACGTAGAAGTACCAGGGCGCGGTGATGTCGCCAGTGAGCTTGATCAGCCAGGTGGAAATCAGCGGCGCGCTGCCGCCGAACACCGCCACCGGGATGTTGTAGGCCACGGCGATGCCGGTGGAGCGGATGCGGGTCGGCAGCAGCTCGCTCATCAGCGCGTAGGTCGAGGACGCATAGAGCCCGAACAGGATCGCCACGGCCATCAGCGGCCAGAACAAGGTGGCCGGGGTCGCATTGGGCGCGGCCTTGAAGAACCAGTACATGGCCAGGGTCGCCAGGGTACCGATCACCATCAGGAACGGCTTGCGTCCATAGCGATCGGTGAAGGCGCCGCCGAAGGGCATGACCACCGCCGCCGAGAGGCTGGCGACGAATACATAGAGCAAGGTGGTGCCGCTGTCGAACTTGAGGGTGTTGGACATATAGGTCGAGGCGAAGGTCAGCACCAGGTAAAAGATCGAGCTGTGCAGGGTGATGATGAAAAACACCAGGGCGATCAGGCGCTTCCACTGCCAAACCTCGCGCAGCGGCGCCTTGGAGGTCTGCCCGGCCTGCAGCAAGGCGAGGAATTCCGGGCTGTCCTCCAGTTTCAGGCGGATATACAGCGAGATGAAGCCCAGGGGACCTGCGATCAGGAACGGGATCCGCCAGCCCCAATCCTGCATCAGCTCGGCGCCCAGGGCCCAGGTCATGCCATTGGCCACGGCGCCACCCAGGAGCAGGCCGAGCACAGCGGTGACCATCAGCCAGCAGGTGGCGAATCCCCGGCGCCCTGGGCTGGCGTATTCGGAAATGAAGCTGGTGATGGTGCCGATCTCGCCACCGGCAGAGAAACCCTGCACACAGCGGACCAGCACCAGGATCACCGGCGCGGCGATGCCAATGCTCGCGTAGGTCGGCAACAGGCCCAGCAGGCAGGTGGAGCCGGCCATCATCACCAGCACCGTGATCAAGGTCTTGCGTCGGCCGATCTTGTCGGCCAGGGGGCCGAAGAACAGGCCGCCCAGGGGCCGGATGAAGAAGCTCAGGGCAAAGGCCGCGAAGCTTGCCAGAAGGCTGCTGGTAGGATCGTCGGAAACGAAGAAGGCCTTGCCGATGTACAAGGCCAGGAAACCGTAGACGCCATAGTCGTACCACTCGATCAAGTGGCCGGAAGTGGCGCCGATGAAGGCCCGGCGCCGCTGGCGCTGGGGGTTGGAAGGTGGCACGCCCATCGTGGGGACTCCTGTCGTAGTGCTATCCATGAAATGCCGCGTTTCAGAGGTTGCTCAAGGGCCCGGTGGGGTCCTGCAACCACTGGCGCAAGCGGGTCTTGAGAATCTTGCCATAGCTGTTCTTGGGCAGCTCGGCGCAAAACAGGTACTTCTTCGGTTTCTTGAACGAGGCCATGCGCGCCAGGAACCAAAGGTTGAGCGCCTGCGCATCGAGGTTTCCGGGCGAACGCGGGACCACGAAGGCCACCACCGACTCGCCCCACTGCGGGTCGGCCTCCCCCACCACGCACACTTCGAATACCTCGGGGTGCTGGATCAGCACTTCCTCGACTTCCCGCGGGTAGATGTTACTGCCGCCGGAGATGATCACATCCTTGCTGCGATCGGTCAGGGTCAGGTAACCCTGCTCATTCAGGAAACCGATGTCACCGGTGAGCAGCCAGCCGTCCATCAGGGCCTCCCGGGTGGCTTGCAGATTGTCCCAGTATCCCTGCATCACCACAGCCCCGCGCACGGCGATTACCCCCCTCTCCCCGGCAGCCAGGGGTTGGCCCGCAGTATCCACCACGCGCACCTCAACGCAGGCGTGGGCACGCCCTACCGAGGCAGCAAGGGTCGGCCAGTCAACATGCCCGCGGTCGGCAATGGTCTCCCTGGACAAGGCGCTGATGGTCATTGGGCATTCGCCCTGGCCGTAGATCTGCACCAGCCGCGGGCCGAAGGTGTCCAGGGCCTGGGCGAGATCCGCCAGGTACATCGGGCCGCCGCCGTAGACGATGGTCTTGATCCCTTCGCCGCAATAGCCCTGCTGCCGGGCCTGCTGCACCATGCGCTTGAGCATGGTCGGTGCGGCAAACAGGCTGACCTGGCCCAGCGCCTGCGCCAGCTCGAACAACTCCGCCGCCTGGAACCCCTGGGATGTCGGCACCACATGCCGGGCGCCACAGCGCACATGGATGAAGTTGTAGAGGCCGGCGCCGTGAGACATCGGCGCGGCATAGACCACGGCGTCATCGCCGGCCACCGGGTCCACGTCCAGCGGATAACACAAGGACATGGCGATCAGGTTGCCATGGGACAACATCACCCCCTTGGGGCGGCCAGTGGTCCCAGAGGTGTAGAACAGCCAGGCCAGGTCGCTGTCCTCCCGCAGGTGCGGCTCCAACAGTTCATCGCCCGGCACCCGGCCTTGCACGGTCAGCCCCGGCGCGGCCAGTTCACGGCAGCCGGCAGGCAAGGCCACGGTGTCGAAGCTCTGGCCCTCATCGGTGTAGATCAGCCGGGCCCCGGCATTGCCGGCAATCCAGGCGGCTTCCAGTGCATGCAGCTTGCTGTTGATCGGAACCGCCACCGCCCCGCTCCACCAGATGGCGTACAACAGTTCGAGATAACCGCAGCTGTTCTTCAGCAGCAGCGCCACTCGGTCGCCAGGCTCGATGCCGTACTCATGACGCAGTTGCAGGGCGCGGGCCCTGGCCTGCGCGGCAAACGCCTGGTAGTCGGCGACCTGGCGGCGGCCCTCGAACAGAGCCCCCCGCCGAGGCCAGCGCTGGGCCGCGTCGCGCAGCCAATGGGCGATGTTCATCCTCAGACCTTGACCGCTTGCAGGACGCTGGCGTAGTTGGCCACCGCCATGCCGCCCATGTTGAACAGCAAGCCGAACTCGGCAGCGGGCACACCCAGGCCGATGGGTTTGCCGATCAGTTGGGCAAAGCCCAGGGCATGCATCGATACCCCGGTGGCCCCCACCGGATGCCCCTTGGCCTTGAGCCCGCCGGACAGGTTCACCGGCAGGCGTCCGCCCTGGCGCACGGTGCCGTCGTCGAGGGCCCGGTGCCCCTCGCCCCTGGGCGCCAGGCCCATGGCTTCGTAGATCAGCAATTCAGCGATGGTGAAGCAGTCGTGTACCTCGGCGAAACTCAGGTCGCCGAGGGTCACGCCGGCCTGGCGCAAGGCCCCGTGGATGGCCCGTCGCGGCCCCTCGAAGGCCAGCATGTCGCGGCTCGACAAGGGCAGGAAGTCGTTCACCTGGGTCATGGCACGAATCGCCACCTGACGTCGCATCGAACGGGCGCGCTGGGGCGAGGCCAGGATGATCGCCGCCGCACCGTCACTGATCAACGAGCAGTCGGTCAGGCGCAGTGGCGGTGCGATCAGCGGGTTGCCCTGGGAAACGTTGTTGCAGTGTTCAAAATCCATCACTCGGTGCATCTGCGCCAGGGGGTTGGCCATGGCATTGGCATGGTTTTTCACCGAGATCATGGCCATCGAGGACATCGGGTTGTGGTAGCGGTCGGCGTACTGCTGCGCCACCCGGCCAAAAAGCTGGGCGAAACTCATGCCGGCCTCCTGGAGGGTGTTCTGGTAGCCGGCGCCGGCCAGGGCCCGGGTGACCTCGACTGTGCTGTTGCCGGTCATTTTCTCCGCGCCGACCACCAGTACCAGTTCGGCGGCGCCGCTGCGGATCGCGTTGATCCCGGCCTGGATCGCCGCCGAACCGGAGGCGCAGGCGTTCTCGCAGCGAGTGGCGGGCTTGAAGCGCAGTTGCGGATCGGCCTGGAGCATCAGCGAGGCGGGGAAACCATCCGCCACCAGGCCGGAGTTGAAGTGCCCGAGAAACAGCGCGTCGATTTGTGCAGCCTCGATATCAGCGTCTGCCAGGGCCTCGCGGGTAACCTGGACGATCAGGTCCTCGAGGTTCAGGCCGTCCAGGCGACCGAAAGGGCTATGGGCGGCAGCGACGATGGATACGGAATCGTGAATCATGTGATTTTCTTCTTCCTTGAAGCGGGTATTCCATACAATGATTCAACACCCGAATCACACGCTAGTTGGGGGAACTACGTACGGCAGTAAGTAGTCCCCCGCCCCCCAAAAAAAGAGATGCGCCGATAAACCCGAGGCAGGATGCCCGATGAGCCTACACGCCCAGCAATTCCAGGACCTCGAGCGCCTGGCCTTCCAGGTTTCCCCCGCGCCGCAGATGATCACCGGGCATCGCCGGATGCTCGACTGCAACCAGGCCTTCGTACGCCTGTTCGGCTACGAGCGCGAACACTTGCAAGGCCACCTGACCCTGCTGTTGTACCCCTCCCAGGCCGACTACCAGAGCATCGGCGAACGCAGCGAGCACTGGCTGCGCAACGGACCCGGCACCTTCTACTCCGACGAACGCTTCATGCAGCATCGCAACGGCGAGGTGTTCTGGGCCCGCGCCCACGGTTTTTCCCTGACTGCCGAGGATCCGTTCAAGCTGATGGTCTGGCATTTCGAGCGCCTGGACCGCCAACCGGCGCCGATGATCCAGTTGACCCCGCGCGAACGGGAAATCTCGCTGCATATCGTCAATGGCCTGACCTGCAAGGAAGTGGCACGCAAGCTGGGCATTTCCCACCGCACCGTGGAAGTCCACCGCGCCCGGCTGATGAAGAAGCTTCAGGCCAAGAACAGCGCAGAGCTGGTGTCGAAGATCATCTTCATCAGTTGAGCGCCTGCCCAAGCATGTCGCTGGCACTGATGCGCAGCAGCTGCAATGACCCGATATTCAAGCCCTCCACGCTGCCGCCCTCAGCCAGGATCTGGTTGACGGCATCCATCTCGACGCTGCGTCTGGAGACGGTTTTGCCTCTGCAGGCCTCATCCACAAAAAAATCCGATGCCTTCCGACATCGGATTTTCATTGCTTGCCCTCAGCGATCAAGTCAACAGGCTTGACTGTCGAGCATCCGGCACGTCTGCCGGATGTCTCCTTGATCGAGTGCTAGTGGGCGGTCTGCGGGTGGGGCTCATCCTGGGTTGAGGAGGACTGCTTGCCACCGTTGATCAACGGCCCGTAGCGCCGGCTGAATTCCTGGTTGTAGGGCACGTGGTCCTTGTTGAACCCATTGTCCCAGTTGACCGACCAGGTCATCAGGCCCTTGATCGACAGCCCTTTGGCATGGAGGCGTTTGAACGCATTGGCAACGGCCGTCGGGTTGACCACGTACCCGGTGGCCGCCGCATCGACGTTGGCGGGCAGGCCAATGACGAATTTGTCAGGCGCAATCCTGGTAAAACCGCGAGTACCACTGACCAGGCTTTCGGTCAGGTAATAGAGGAAGTCCTCTTTCATGGCGTCGTTGTTCTGGGCGATCCAGGCCCCATTGCCGTTGTTGGCCTCCTGAACCCAGAGGCCATCGCCACCCTGGTTGTAGAACTGCGGCGCGATGAAGTCGTAGTAGCCTTCCAGCGCCTTGAGGTAGTCGACGTATCGACCGGCAGCGGTCAGGTAGGGGAACTCCGGCGCCATGCTGATGATGAAATGCTTGCCCTCGGCGGCATAGTGATCCTTGACCAGCTTCAGCGCGGCCGGCAGGACGATCTTGTTGCTGGCGAAGTCAATCGCGCTCTGTTCAAGATCGATGTCCAGCCCGTCAAAGCCGTAGGTTTCCACCAGACGGATGATTTCATTGGCCAGGGGCTGTTCGTGGCCCGGGTTCAATGCGATATGAGCGTCGGCGCCCCCCAGGGACATCAGCACCGCCCTGCCCTGGCTGTTCAGCACGCCCACCTGGCGACGAAACTCGGCATCGGACAGGTTGTACGGCTTGAACGTCGGAATACCGCTGCCTTTCATGAACGCCACGGCCACCAGGTTGTAGTCGCGGGGCACATCCTCCAGGTTCATATTGGCAAACTGCCCGCGCTGGTAGCCGTCCGAGGGGCCGGCCGGCCAGTTGTGCCAGTAGCCCATGAGGATTTTCTTGCCATCCAGGCTTGGCATCCGCGACGCGGCATCGTCCTGCGTCGTTTTCAGTTGGGTAAAGTCAATCTGTGACATGTTCTAATCCTTCAGAACGTTTTAATGATCCGCAGACTTATTTGAAGTCGACGTCGAAGGCCTGATAGAAGGCGTTGCCGGTATTGGCCACGATCCACATCAGGACAATCACGTGACGGCCCTTTTTATTGGCCGGCAGCTTCACTTCGTGATCGACCTTGGCCTTCAGTTCGCTGGCATGGCTGTAGTAAGGCACCTGCGGATAGAAGTCCTCGGCGAAAGGTTGAGCCTCCAGTTGTGCGCGGGTGATGCGCTGTTTCGGGTCCCAACCGTCCTTGGTGATCAGCCAGCGATAACCACGGGTGGTATGCGGTGCGGTGTACTGCCAGGTCACCTTGAAGATCTGGCCGGGGTTGACGTTGAGCGTCGGCCAGGTGAAGGCGCGGCCGAGCTTCTTGCTCATCTCCTCATCGGTGAAGTTGACGCAGTCCCGGGCATCGGTCTTGCCACCGCTGAGGATGAAGCCATCGGCCGGCGGCACGTCGCTCGGGTTGTCCGTGTTGAACGGTGCAGGGAACGGACCCGCGGCCAGGGCCGGGAAGTTCTTGCCGCCTTCCATCTCATTGACCTGCCAGCCGCCCAGCAGGCCCAGGTCGATAGCGACTGCGCCGCGGGAGGCTGGGGAGGTGACGCGACCGTGGCGAAGCGGTGATTGGGTTTGTGGTTGGTTCATGTTTATTGCTCCATTGATTTAAGAAACTCTCCCTTTCCAAAGGAGAGGTCTGCAAATTAACCGAGCTGGAATTTCTGTCCACGGGCCCATTTTTCGGTCTGCATCACGTTGGCAGCGGAATCTCCCGAGAATACTGGATATATAACCAGTTCCACTAGATTTCTCCTACCCAACTTGAAGCAAAAGTCCTACCTGTACAGGCGGCGCTTGCCGGCGATGCGGCCAATACCCAATCTGCATCTGTAGGAGCGCAGCTTGCTCGCGAAGCGTCGCATCAGGCACACCGCGTTGCCTCTATCGCCAGCAAGCTGGTTCCTACAAAGAACGGGTGCCCTCCTTTACGACGCTGGCGGCCATTGACCTCAGCGCGCCGCCCAGGCGTTGAAGCGCTGTTCCAGTTCCTCGCCATGGTCCACCCAGAACTCCGCGTCCACCGCCTGCGCCCCGGCCAGGTTGGCCTCGGCGGTGGGCAGCTGCCGTTGCACCGCCGCCGGCAGCAGCGCCAGCGCGTCACGGTGCACCGGCCCGTAGGGGATCTCCTCGGAGAACACCTTCTGGGTCTGCGGCTGGCTGGCGAAGGCGATGAAGTCTTCGGCCAGCGCCTTGTTCGGCGTGCCCTTGACCACCGCCCAGTACTCCGGGTCGTACAGGCTTTGCGGCCAGACGATGCTCAGCTTCATGCCTTCCTTCTGCGCCGAGGCGATCCGCCCGTTGTAGGCCGCGCTCATCACCACGTCCCCGGCGATCAGCCATTGCGGTGGCTGCGCGCCCGCCTCCCACCACTGGATATTGCCCTTGATCTGGTCGAGCTTGGCGAACGCCCGGGTCACGCCCTCGGGAGTGCCCAGCACCTGATACAGCTGGTCCGGCTTGACCCCGTCGGCGAGCAAGGCGATTTCCAGGGTGTACTTGGCGCCCTTGCGCAAGCCGCGCTTGCCGGGGAAGTCGGCGACGTTCCAGAAGTCCGCCCAGGAGGTCGGCGCCTTGGCCAGCTTGTCTTGGTCGTAGGCCATGACCATCGACCAGACATAGGTGGCCACCCCGCATTCGCTCAGGGTCCCCGGCACGAATTGCGCCGGGTCGCCGAAGCGCGCCGGGTCGAGGCGTTCGAACAGGCCTTCATCGCAGCCGCGCAGCAGCTCCGGGCTTTCGACTTCGACCACGTCCCAACTGGTATGGCCGACATCGACCATGGCCTTGATTTTCGACAATTCCCCGTTGTATTCGCCGGCGACCACGCGTCCTGCGCCGCTGGCGGTGAAAGGTTGGAAGTAGGCCTTGTCCTGGGCCTGCTTGGTGGCACCGCCAAAGGAGATGACGGTGAGGCTCTGCGGCGCGGCCGCAACCGCGGTGCACAACAGGGCCAGGGTAAAGGGAACACAGCAACGCAAGGATCTGGACATGAAGCGGTTCCTCTCAATAGGCCGACGCGCCCGCGCGCGCCGGCCGCTTTGGGCTCACAGGCGACCGTATTCGCGGGCGGTCCGATCTACAGCGGTACGGGTCTTGTCGACCAGTTCATCGATGTCGGCGTGGCTGGCCACCAGGGCCGGGGCCATGATCATCCGGCCCAGGGTAGAGCGGATGATCAGGCCCTCTTCGAAGCCGATGGTGCGGCAACGCCAGGCCATGTCGTTTTCGTTGGCGAAGCGCTTGCGGCTGGCCTTGTCTTCGGCGAACTGCAAGGCGGCGACCAAACCTGCACCCTGCACTTCGCCAATCAACGGATGGTTGTCGAACACCTCGCGCAGGCAGCGCTGCAGGTACGGCCCGGTCTCGTGCTTGACCCGGCTGACGATGCCTTCGTCGCGCAGGGCCTTGAGGTTGGCGATGGCCACCGCCGCCGCCACCGGGTGGCCGGAATAGGTCAGGCCGTGGGCGAACACCCCGCCCTGCTCCACCAGCACCTCGGCCATGCGCCTGGAGAGGATCAGCCCGCCCATGGGGATGTAGCCGCTGGTCAGGCCCTTGGCGATCGACAGGGTGTCGGGCTCGAAGCCGAAATGCTGGTGGGCGAACCACTCGCCGGTACGGCCGAAACCGCCGATCACTTCGTCGGCGCACAGCAGCACGTCGTACTGGCGGCAGATGCGTTGGATTTCCGGCCAGTAACTCTCTGGCGGGAAGATCATGCCGCCGGCACCCTGGAACGGCTCGGCGACGAAGGCCGCGACATTCTCGGCGCCCAGTTCGAGGATCTTCTCTTCCAGCTGGCGCGCAGCGCGCAGGCCGAACTCGGCCGGGGTCAGGTCGCCTTCGTGGGCGAACCAGTACGGCTCGTCGATGTGCGCCACGTCCGGGATCACCCCGCCCATGTCGTGCATGAACTTCATCCCGCCCAGCGCCGTGGCGCCGAGGGTCGAGCCGTGGTAGCCGTTCCAGCGGCCGATCATGATCTTCTTCTGCGGCTTGCCGAGGATCTGCCAGTAGCGACGCACGGTGCGGATCAGCACCTCGTTGGCCTCGGAGCCGGAGTTGGTGTAGATCGCGTGGCTGTAGTGCGCAGGCAACAGGCTGAACAGCAGCTCCGACAGCTCGACCACCGCCGGGTGGGTGGTGTGGAAGAACATGTTGTAGTACGGCAACTGTTCGAGCTGCTGGCTGGCGGCGGCGGCCAGGTCCTTGCGGCCGTAGCCGAGGTTGGTGCACCACAGGCCCGACATGCCGTCCAGGTAGCGCTGGCCGTCGTTGTCCCAGAGCGCCAGGCCCTCACCGCGCACGATTACCCGCGGCCCTTCGGCGTTCAGCGCCTTCTGGTCGAGGAACGCATGAATGTGGTGCGCGGCATCCGCGGCCTGGTAGTCGCCGGTGCTGCGCACGGGTTTCATCTGAACGGTCATTGCGAGTCTCCTTGCGGGTTTTTATCGAGAGTGCCGAGCACGCTGGCCAGCGGCTCCGGCTTGAACAGTGGCTTGCCCATCACGCCCTTGATCCACAGCACGGCGATGATCGAGACGATCAGCAGCACGAGACCTGCGTAGGCAAAAATCGAGAAGGTCATCTCCGGACTGGGCGAGATGTTCCAGATCGCAAACAGCATGCCGGCGATGCCGAACACCTGCGGCAAGGGGTAGAACGGCGTGCGGAACGGCCGCGCTACCTGCGGGTAGCGCCGACGCAGGGCGATAACGTTGACGTGGGTGATGATGTAGGCCAGCAACCAGGCCAGGGCCGCCGAGAGCAGCAGCTGGTTGATCGCATCGGCATGGTCGTGCATCAGCAGCAACGGTAGGCCGGTGACCGCGGCGATGAACAGCACCGCGACCCAGGGCGCGCCGGTGCGCTTGCCCTGCAGCTTGAACACGCCGAAGGCCTGGCCATTGCGAGCCATGCCGAACAGCATGCGCGGGATCGCCGCCAGCGAACTGTTGAGGGTGCTGCAGGTGGCGGTGATCGCGGCGGTCACCAGGAACACCTTGCCCGCCTCGCCGAACACCGTGGTGGCGAACAGGTAATGCGGCAGGCCGTTGCTGGCCAGTTCCGCCTGGGGCACGGTGAGCAAAGCGCCCAGGCCATACAGGCTGATGATCACGAAAATGATGGTCAGGCCGAGCATCATCGAGCCCGGGATATTGCGCTCGGGGCGCCGGGTTTCTTCCACCAGCGGGCAGACGAACTCGGCGCCGACAAAGCCCCAGACCGCCATCGCCGTCAGGGCGATCACCCCCAGGCCCAGGGGGTTCCAGTGGGCGCTGTCGAACAGCGTCGGGTTGGGCGCGACGATGTCGCTGTTCATCGCGCTCAGGCCCATCACCAGCAGGACCACGGTCATCACCACCGCCAGCACCGTCTGCAGGCGGGCGAAGATGTCGATGTTGAACAGGTTGAGCACGGTGAACAGCGCCAGAACCCCCAGGGCCACGGTCAGCGGCGGCATGGCGTGCGGGTAGACCTTGTCGATGATGAACTCCATCAGCAACAGCTCAGCCGACAAGGCGAACATCGCCACCACTATGTAGCCGGAAAAGGTCGCCAGGATCGCCGGGAACTGGCCGATGGCGACCTCGGTGTAAGTGCTCAGGCTGCCGGCGCGGGGGATCATCAGCGCCAGCTCGGAGAACGAACAGGCGTAGCTCAGGGCCAACAGGTAGGCCAGGCCCAGGGGCACGATAAAGCCCAGGCCGGCCATGCCGACGCCTTGCAGCATCAGCACCATCACGCCTTGTGAGACCACCAGGCCGATGGCCACCGCCAACAGCGCGGTGAGGCCGAGTTTCTTGTGACTCGCGGGCGGCGCCAGGGCGCCGGTTTGCACGCTTGCATTGCTGTTCATCGGTTGCTCCGTCTTGTTGTTCTATTTTTTTGAAGATCGGTGCCGCGCTGCGGGGCCTCAGCCGCGCAGTTGAATCCAGGTGGTTTTCAGCTGGGTGTACTTGTCGAACGAATGCAGCGACAGGTCGCGGCCAAAGCCCGACTGCTTGCCGCCGCCAAAGGGCACGGTGACATCCAGCGCGTCGACGGTATTCACCGACACGGTCCCGGCATTCAGCCGCCGCGCCACTCGATGCGCGCGATTGAGGTCGTCGGTCCACAGCGACGCGGCCAGGCCATAGATGTGCTGGTTGGCCAGGGCCACCGCCTGGTCTTCGTCGTCGAACAGCGTGACCGCCAGCACCGGGCCGAACACTTCTTCGCGGGCCAGGGTCATATCGGCGGTCACGCCGCTGAAGATGGTCGGCTCGATAAAGTTGCTCGAACCGTCGATGCTCAGTTGCCGACCGCCGCAGACCAGCTGCGCGCCCTCGGCCTGGGCCTGTTCGATGTACCGTTTGATGCGCCGGGCCTGGCGCACATCGACGATGGCCCCGGCCCGGCTCGCCGGGTTCAGCGGATTGCCCGGCTGCCACTGGCACGCCTTGGCCACCAGGCGCTCGATGAACTCATCGGCGATCGAGCGCTGCACCAGCAGGCGCGAGTTGGCCGAGCAAACTTCGCCCTGGTTGAAGAAGATGCCGAACGCGGCTTTCTCGGCCGCCAGGTCCAGGTCCTGGCAATCGGCGAACACCAGGTTCGGGCTCTTGCCGCCGCACTCCAGCCAGACCTGCTTGAGGTTCGATTGCGCGGCGTACTGCATGAAGTACTTGCCGACCTCGGTGGAGCCGGTGAACACCAGGGCATCCACCTCCATGTGCAGGCCCAGGGCGCGACCGGCCTCCTCGCCCAGGCCCGGCACCACGTTGAGTACGCCCTTGGGAAGGCCGGCTTCGATGGCCAGCTCCGCCAGGCGCAGGGCCGAGAACGGCGACTGCTCGGCCGGCTTGAGCACCACGCTGTTGCCGGCGGCCAGGGCCGGGGCCAGCTTCCAGGCGGCCATGTCCAGCGGGAAGTTCCACGGCACCACCGCGCCGATCACCCCCAGCGGCACCCGGGTGATGGTCGCCAGGACATTGCTGGCGCTCGGCGCCACCTGGTCGTAGAGCTTGTCGAGGCTTTCGCCGTACCAGGCAAATACATGGGCGGCGCCCGGCACATCGATATTCCAGGCATCCATCACCGGCTTGCCCATGCTCAAGGAGTCGAGCAAGGCCAGTTCGTCACGGTGCTCCAGCATCAGCTGCGACAGGCGCAGCAGGATCGCCTTGCGCTCGCCGGGCGCCATCCTGGCCCAGGGGCCCTGCTCGAACGCACGGCGGGCGCTGCGCACCGCCCGGTCGACCTCGACCGCGCCGCAGGCGGCCACTTGGGCCAAGCGTTTCTCGGTGGCCGGGTTGACCACATCGAAGCGTGCGCCGCTCTCGGCCTGGCACGCCTCACCGTCGATAAAGGCGCTGTCGATCAGGCGTTGGCGCTGCGCCAGGGCTGTCCACTCGTTGAAATCTTTCACTGCGGATTCCTTGTTCTTATTGAAAAATCGTTATCGATGCGTGCAGAGGTATTCGGCCAGGCGCTCCATCAGCCGGTCGCAGGCCGCCATCTGCTCGACGCTGACGAACTCGTCCGGCTTGTGGCCCTGGTCCATGCTGCCGGGGCCGCAGACCACCGCCGGGATGCCGGCCTGGTCGAACAATCCGCCTTCGGTGCCAAAGGCCACGGTGCTGAAGTCCGCGCTGCCACAGAGTTGCGCCACCAGCCGCGCGGCGGCGCTTTCAGGAGCAGTCGCCAACCCCGGATAGGCCGAGATCGCTTCGAAGCGGATCGCCGTATCGGCCTTGATTGCCTGCATCGCCGGTAGCAAGTCCTGTTCCGCATAACTTTGCAGTTCGTCCACCACCGCCTGGGGTTCGAAGGCCGGCAAGGCGCGCACCTCGAAGTCGAAGCGGCAGTCGGCCGGGACGATATTCAGCGCCGTGCCGCCCTGGATCACCCCGACCTGCACGGTGGAGAACGCCGGGTCGAAGCGAGCGTCGTGATGCTCGGAGGCCGCCAGGCGCCGGCCGATCTCCCCCAGCCGGCCGATCATCCGCGCCGCCTGCTCGATGGCGTTGACCCCGTAAGGCGCATAGGCCGAGTGGCATGGCGCGCCGTGCACATGGCAACGCATGGCCAGCTTGCCCTTGTGGCCGAGCACCGGTTTGAGCTCGGTGGGCTCGCCGATCAGGCACAGCGCCGGCTGCGGGATGCGCTGTGGCAGCACTTCCAGCAGGCTGCGCACGCCGAGGCAGCCGACTTCCTCGTCATAGGAGAACGCCAGGTGTACCGGCCGGCGCAGCGGGCTTTCGAGAAACAGCGGCACCGCGGCCAACACCGAGGCCAGGTAGCCTTTCATGTCGGCGGTGCCGCGCCCGTAGAACTTGCCGTCGCGCTCGGTCAGGCTGAAGGGTTCGAGCGTCCAGGGCTGGCCGTCCACCGGCACCACGTCGGTGTGCCCGGACAGCACGATGCCGCCTTCCACCGCCGGACCGATGCTGGCCAGCAGGTTGGCCTTGGTCCGTTCGGCGTTGTAGATCAGCTCGCAGCTCACGCCCAGGCCGTGCAGGTAGTCGCGCACGAACTCGATCAAGGCCAGGTTCGAATCGCGGCTGACCGTGGCAAAGCCCACCAGCCTGGCCAGCAAGGCGCGGCTGCGCAGCTCACTCATCGCCCGGTACTCCGTAGCTCGGCGCCAGGGTCGGGTTGAGGGCGCGGGTCAGGTAGTCCTGCAACTGCGGCTCGTAGGCGCCCCAGAGTTTCTGCAACTCGCCGATGGGGTTGGCCTCGGCCCAGTCCACCCGCAGGTCGACGATCGGCCAGACCAGCTCGCCGACCACCGACAGCGCCGCCGAATGCACCGCGCCCGCCTCGCCTCCGGCGTCCTGCCCGGCCTGCAGCGCGCTGAGTAACCGCACCGCCAGGCAGCCTTCGCTGCTTTCGAAGGCCTCGACCATGCGCTCGATCACCGCGCTGCTGGCCAGCAGGTTGCCGGCCGCCACGCATTGCTCACCGGCCACCGCGTTGTGGATGCCCAGTGCGTGGTTGCCGCTGAATACCGCCGTGCGCCCCCGGGCATCCACCACCGCCACCTGGCGGTACTGGCTGTAGCCATTGCGGGTCAGCGCCTGGTCCAGGGCCTGCGCCGGCGCCAGGCCTTCGCCCAGGCCGTCGAGCACCTGCGGGCCGAGGGCCGGCAAGGTGATGTTCTGGCTCGACACCGCGCCCACCCCGCTGCGCAGCCAGGGGCAACGGGCGCCGACGGCGATGCTCGACGAGCTGATGGCAATGCCCAGCTGGCCGGTTTCGGCGCAGCGGCCGACGATGGAAAAAGTCATGGCGCACTCCTTATTCGGGGATAACCGCGATCACGTCGATTTCCATCAGCCACTGCGGCTGGCCCAGGGCGCTGACCACCAGCCCGGTGGAGATCGGGAACACGCCCTTGAGCCACTTGCCGACCTCCTGGTAGACCGGCTCGCGGTAACGCGGGTCGATCAGGTAGGTGGTGGTCTTGACGATATGGCTGAGGTCGCTGCCAGCCTCTTCCAGCAGTTGCTTGACGTTGCGCATGGCCTGCTCGGCCTGAGCCCGCGGGTCGCCGAGGCCGACCAGCTGGCCATTGAAGTCGGTGCCGACCTGGCCGCGCACATACACGGTGTTGCCGGCACGCACGGCCTGGCACAGGTCGTTGTCCAGGCTCTGGTTCGGGTAGGTGTCTTTGGTGTTGAACATGCGGATACGGGTATGCGTAGGCATCAGCGGGCTCCCATGCGGCTGGCGGGTTGAGTGGCGGATTCGCGCTCGGCTTGACGCTGCGCGGCGTCGCGGTAATCGAAGTAGAGGCGCTGTTTGACGATGTGCTCGGCGATGTGCCGGGCGTCGTGCCACACGCCCCAGATAAACGCCGAGCCGCGGCGCGACAGCCACGGCAGGCCGACGAAATAGACCCCGGGCTCGCTGGACACGCCGCGCTGGTGCCGGGGCTTGCCGTTGTCCTTGAAAGCGTCGACCTGCAGCCAGCTGTAGTCCACCGAATAACCGGTGGCCCAGATGATGGTGGCGACGCCAGCCTTGACCAGGTCGAGTTCGAGGATCGGCTGGGTCAGGCACGGCGGGTCCGGCAGCATCACCCGCGCTTCGGGCTCTTGCGGCAGGTCCAGGCCGTTGCGGGCGATGTAGGCATCGGCGGCGTCGAGCAGCGCCAGGTAGTTTTCGTCGCCGCGGGCAATGTTCTCGGCCAGGTTGGCCTCGAAGCTGACCACGCCGTTCTCGAAAGCCTTGGTCAGGCCGACCAGGGTCATGCCCTGGTGGGCCAGCCGGCGGAAGTCCACGGTATGCCCGCCACGGGCGCCGCTGACGGCGATGGTCACGTGCTCCTTGCCCGGCTGCATGGTCTCGGCATCCCACTCGCCAAGCACACCCAGCCACCAGCAGAAGTCACGGTTGCGGTAGGCCCGCGGCGGGCGGTCATGGGCCCCGACCGAGAGGTAGACCTGCTTGCCGGCACGTTGCAGTTCATCGGCGATCTGCACCCCCGACGAACCGGCGCCCACTACCAGCACCGCGCCTTCGGGCAGCTGTTGCGGGTTGCGGTAGGCCGCCGAGTGCATCTGCAGCACACGCTGATCCTGCGGGGCGATCGGCGGGATCACCGGGCACTGGAACGGACCGGTGGCCACCACCACTTGCCGGGCTTCGATCACGCCGTCGCTGGTGTCCACGGTGAAGCCCGGGCGGTTGGCGTTACGCACCACCTTCCTGACTTCAACGCCGGTGCGGATCGGCGCATTGAACTTGCGGGCGTAGGTTTCGAAGTAGTCGGCGACCTGGTCCTTGCCGGCGAAGGCATCGGGGTCCAGGCCTTCGAATTCCAGGCCCGGAAAGCGGTCGTGCCAGGCCGGGCCGTTGGCCACCAGCGAATCCCAGCGCCCGGTGCGCCAGGCTTCGGCAACGCGGTTGCGCTCCAGCACCAGGTGCGGCACGCCCAGACGGCTCAGGTGTTCGCTCATGGCCACGCCGGCTTGGCCGGCGCCCACTACAAGCGTGTCGATTATTGTTTTATGGGTTGTCATGTCTGCGCCCTGTTGAGTGATCCCACGTAGGCAGCCGTGGGAGGTGTAGGACGCATTCTGGGAGAAGGCGGGAAATGCCGAAATTATGATTTTTGTGGTTGCTAGAGAGTAAAAAACTGTCTGGCTATCGGGGGGCTCTGCATCAGCCCTACAACCGAATCAGCCACTGCCCAGCCTCTTGCAGAATCCTCCTAAATCCCTGCCCCAGCATTCCCGGTACGGTTTCCAGCGACCCTTTCGCTTGAACCAGGACCCGTCATGGCCAGCAACGGACCCGGGCCGATACCCAGTGTTTTACGGCCCGTCAATCCCAACCAAAGCCCCGCCGAACGCGCCGCAGAGACCGAACAACCCAGCTACGGCGAACAGCTCTGGGGCCAGTACGAGAAGTACGCCAAAGAGCCCACGCCACCGCCTGAAAAGATTCAGGTGGCGCTGCGCATTGGCGTGTTCTTTGACGGTACCGGAAACAATGCTGGCAACTCGGCTATGGGTGAGTTGTGTGGGGCTCAGCATCCTGTTGAAGCCAGGGATATCGATGGTAGTTGCAAGCCATATATGAGCGATCCGCAGAGCAGTTATGGGAATGGGGTGAGCAATATAAAACTGTTGAGAGAGCTGTACCACGCCCCCCAAAAAGTCGAAGGTGAAGGTCTACATAAGCAAGCCTTTCGCTCAATCTATATCGAGGGCATCGGCACAAAGACAGGCGAGAAAGACAGCGTGATTACCTCTGGAACCGGGCGTGGTGAAAGAGGTGTCTTGGGGTGTGTACAAAGGGCATTTCGGGAAATAGAGGAACTTGTCCGTGAAACCCATGAAGATAATCTCGAAAGTGAAATCACTTCACTGACCTTCGATGCCTTCGGCTTTAGCCGAGGCGCGGCAGCAGCCCGGCACTTTGCCAATGAGGTCGTGCGCTGGCTCGGACCGCTGCAACTGATTTTGCATAGCCATTCCGAGGCCCTCAGTCCCAACTTCAACCGGCAGTACGGCCACGATGTCGATATGGGTTTTATAGGTCTGTTCGACACCGTGCCTTCGATTGCCGGCTTGAGCAATCTGGGCAATGTGCGCAGTGCCATTGCTCCCGGTATCAAGCTCCACCTCGACCGCCGCTACTTTCGCTCGGTGGTGCAACTGGTCGCCCGCGACGAGTATCGGGCCAACTTCGCCCTGAGCCAGGTCAAACCTGATCATGCCGAGATCACTCTACCCGGCGCGCATTCGGATATCGGCGGCGGTTATCTCGATGAGGTGCAGGAGTGTGTACTGGTCACTCCGATGCAGGCGCTGGAAGTCTCAATCAATACCGATGTGACCCACACCTCGATTTACCGGGATGCGCTCCAGGCAAGAGCACACTGGCTGGCCAAGGGTTGGCCCGCGCAATGGCTGGAAATCGTCACACCGGAGCCGCTGTTGCTGCCCCAGGATCCACAGAATCGCCTCGGACCACGAAGAAAACGGGTGTATGCCGGCCTGCAACTCAATAGGCCAATGAGCAATAAGCTGGCGGGAGTAACTTTGCGCGTCATGTATGAGCTGGCCAGGCAGAACGGTGTGCAATTCGAGGAAATCCCGGAGACACCCGAGTACGCGATTCCAACGGAGCTTCAAGCACTATGTGACAGGTTTGTCGCCGGTGACTACAGTACGACGCCAGCCGAGGAGACTCTGCTCAAGCTGCGCTATATCCATCTCTCGGCCCACTGGAACCACCCGCTGGGTAAACGGGACGGCGGCAGTCTTAAAGTCGTCTACATCAATGCCCCCACGGTGGATGCCGTGCGTGTGCAACACCCTCACGTACCTGACTGGACACTTTGGTAATGAGAGCATTTATCGCACTGCTGGGCGCACTGCTGCTAAGTGGCTGCCAAGCCACTGATCCACTTTCTGGAAAGAATGACCCGAAAGCCCCCTGGTGGCAGCTTGGCTTTATCGAGCCGTTCTACATGAAAGTCTGGGTCGAAGACAGCGCCGTTGAAGACATCAATGGCCAGCTATTCACCCACACTGGCAGCGGCTCCGCAGCAGGTGGCGACCTCGGTTATGACACAGAGTGGGCCCGGGGCTGGGAAGATAAAGTTGGAGGCAATGGATGGTCAGTGGTGGGAGCCGACCTGCCCAAGCGTATTTACGTACGTTGGCAATCCATCGTGGAACCACAGACTTATCGGGCGTGGGTGGAGATCCCCGAAGAGGCCCGAAAAATCATGCGGGCCTCAACTAACCGACGCTGCTCGGAAACACCGGACCAGACCGCCCGCTATATGGCGTCCGTCTATCTGGGTTTGGCGCCGGGCGGCATTGTTCAAGTGTGGGTAAGAGATGAATGCCGCCACACAGTCAAAGTCGCTCGAGCTCAAGCTGAAGTCGAACCATTGGGACCCAGCCAAGGAAAAAACAACGGCCGTTATGCCTATAAGGTCAGCGAGAAATCCAAACGCTATATAGAGAAGTACGGCATCCCCTATGGCAGTTGGTAGACAGCGTTCTCTTGGTATCGACACCCTTTACGATGTGAACACATCCCCCACCCACCTGGCTGAACCCGTTGGTAATGAGAGCATTCATCGCCCTGCTGAGCGCACTGCTACTAAGTGGCTGCCTGACCACCGATCCACTATCCGCAAGAAACGATCCCAAAAGCCCCTGGTGGGAGCTTGGCTTTACCGAGCCCTACTACATGAAAGTCTGGGTTGAAGACAGCGCGGTAGAAGACATCAACGGAAAACTGTTTCGCCATACTGGCCGTGGAACTGCATCAGGCGGCAAGCTTGGTTACCAAAAGGAATGGGCCAGAGGTTGGAGCGAGATTGGTGGTGACGGCAGATCGGTGATCGGTGCCGACCTGCCCAAACGCATTTTCGTGCGCTGGCAATCGGTGGTTGAACCGCAAACCTATCGGGTATGGATCGACATCCCGGAAGAGGCCCGGCAGATCATGCGCAAGACCACCGCCCGTCGGTGCCCAGAAACGCCACAGCAAACCGCCAGCTATATGGCCTCAGTCAATCTGGGATTGGCGCCAGGGGGCATTGTTCAGGTCTGGGTAAGAGATGAATGTCATCACCCGATCAAAGTCACCCGCGTCCAAGCCGAAGTTGAGCCTTTAGGGCCGAGCCAAGGCAAAACCAATGGCCGTTACGCCTACCAGATCAGTGAAGAGTCCAAACGCTACATAGAGAAGTACGGCATCCCCTATGGCAGTTGGTAATGAAAGCACTCGCCTCCCTGCCCGGCAGACCGCAACCTGGGCGACAATCCTTGCGATAACACCTTATGCGTCACCGCCCTCGCCGCCCGACCCTTGCAATCGCGGAAACAATGAAATTCCGTTTAGGGAATTGATAGCCCCCTAACGAAAGGTGCATGCTAGAGGGCTTTCATCGCGCTTATATCATTCCGAATGATAGTTACCTTCGTCTCATTCGATTCGTGCGATACAACCCTGCCGAGCATCATCCGCCCATCTCAAATACATTGGCGGATGATCCATGGAACAGTCACTCAAACACTTACGCTTCCCTCTCGCACTCCTGGCCGTGCTGGTGATGAGCGCTTGTGGCAAGGCGCCGGAAACGGCCGCCAGCATGCCCGCCGCCAAAGTCAGCGTAGCCAAGGTGCTCGAACAGCCGGTCAACGAATGGGACGAGTTCACCGGGCGCCTCGAGGCGCCTGAAACCGTAGAGATCCGCCCACGGGTTTCCGGCCAGATCGACCAGGTGGCCTTCACCGAAGGCGCCCTGGTGAAAAAAGGCGACCTGCTGTTCCAGATCGACCCGCGGCCGTTCCAGGCCGAAGTGCGCCGCCTGGAAGCCCAGCTGCAACAAGCCCGCGCCACCGCCACCCGCAGTGCCAATGAAGCCCAGCGCGGCCAGCGCCTGCTGACCAGCAACGCGATCTCCGCCGAGCTGGCCGACACCCGCACCAGCGCCGCCCAGGAAGCCCGCGCCGGAGTCGACGCAATCCAGGCGCAACTGGACGTGGCCAAGCTCAACCTGAGTTTCACCCGGGTCAGCGCGCCCATCAGCGGTCGCGTCAGCCGTGCGCAAATCACCGCCGGCAACCTGGTGACCGCCGATGTCACCCCGCTGACCAGCGTGGTCTCCACCGACAAGGTCTACGCCTACTTCGACGCCGACGAGCGTGTGTACCTCAAGTACGCCCAGCTCGCCCGCCAGGGCCAGCGTGGCCAGACCACCCCGGTCTACCTCGGCCTGTCCAATGAAGAAGGCCACCCGCACCTGGGCCAGATGAACTTCGTCGACAACCAGGTCAACCCGCAGACCGGCACCATCCGCGGTCGCGCGGTGTTCGACAACGCCGACGGCAGCTACACCCCGGGCCTGTATGCACGCCTGAAACTGGTGGGCAGCGGCACCTACTCCGCCGTGCTGATCAACGACGAAGCGGTGGGGACCGACCTGGGCAAGAAGTTCGTGCTGGTGATGGATGCCGACAACAAGCCGGCGTACCGCGCCGTCGAGCTGGGGCCGAAGATCGAAGGCCTGCGCATCGTGCGCAACGGCCTGAACAAGGACGACACCATCATCGTCAAGGGTCTGCAGCGCGCCCGTCCGGGCGCGCCGGTCAGCCCTGAAGTGGTGCCGATGGCCAGCAAGGAAACCCTCGCCGCCCTGGCGCAACAAAGAAAGGCCCTGGAAGCCAGCAACCTGCCTCAAGTCGCCCCCGCCAAGGGCGCGTCTGAAGCGGCTGCGAAACTGGCCAGCGCTGCGACTCCACGCGGTTAAGGGAAAAGACTCAAGATGAATTTCTCCCAATTCTTCATTTCACGGCCGATCTTCGCAGCGGTGCTGTCGCTGCTGATCCTGATCGCCGGCTCCATCTCGCTGTTCCAGCTGCCCATCAGCGAATACCCGGAAGTGGTACCGCCGACCGTGGTGGTGCGCGCCAACTTCCCGGGCGCCAACCCGAAAGTCATCGGCGAAACCGTGGCCGCCCCCCTGGAGCAGGCCATCACCGGCGTCGAGAACATGCTCTACATGTCCTCGCAGTCCACCGCCGACGGCAAGATCACCCTGACCATCACCTTCGCCCTGGGTACCGACCTGGACAACGCCCAGGTGCAGGTGCAGAACCGCGTGACCCGCACCGAGCCCAAGCTGCCTGAAGAGGTGACGCGCATCGGCATCACCGTGGACAAGGCCTCGCCCGACCTGACCATGGTCGTGCACTTGACCTCGCCGGACAAACGCTACGACATGCTCTACCTGTCCAACTACGCCATCCTCAATATCAAGGATGAGCTGGCGCGCCTGGGCGGCGTCGGCGATGTGCAGCTGTTCGGCATGGGCGACTACTCGCTGCGGGTCTGGCTCGATCCGAACAAGACCGCTTCGCGCAACCTGACCGCCACCGACGTGGTCACCGCCATTCGCGAGCAGAACCGCCAGGTCGCCGCCGGTACCCTGGGCGCCCCGCCCGCGCCGAGCGCCACCAGCTTCCAGCTGTCGGTCAACACCCAGGGCCGCCTGGTGACCGAGGAAGAGTTCGAGAACATCATCATCCGCTCCGGCGACAACGGCGAGATCACCCGCCTGAAAGACATCGCCCGGGTCGAGCTGGGTTCCAACCAGTACGCCCTGCGTTCGCTGCTGAACAACCAGCCGGCGGTGGCGATCCCGATCTTCCAGCGCCCTGGCTCCAACGCCATCGAGATTTCCAACGAAGTGCGGGCCAAGATGGCCGAGCTGAAACAGAGCTTCCCGCAAGGCATGGACTTCAGCATCGTCTACGACCCGACCATCTTCGTGCGTGGCTCCATCGAGGCAGTGGTGCATACCCTGTTCGAAGCACTGATCCTGGTGGTGCTGGTGGTGATCCTGTTCCTGCAGACCTGGCGCGCCTCGATCATCCCGCTGGTGGCGGTGCCGGTCTCGCTGATCGGTACCTTTGCCGTGATGCACCTGTTCGGCTTCTCGCTCAACGCCCTGTCGCTGTTCGGGCTGGTGCTGGCGATCGGTATCGTGGTGGACGACGCCATCGTGGTGGTGGAAAACGTCGAGCGTAATATCGGCCTCGGGTTGAATCCGGTGGAAGCCACCAAGCGCGCCATGCGCGAAGTGACCGGGCCGATCATCGCCACCGCCCTGGTGCTCTGCGCGGTGTTCGTGCCGGCGGCCTTCATCAGCGGCCTGACCGGGCAGTTCTACAAGCAGTTCGCCCTGACCATCGCGATCTCCACGGTGATCTCGGCCTTCAACTCCCTGACCCTGTCGCCGGCCCTGGCCGCGGTATTGCTCAAGGATCACCACGCCCCGAAGGACGGCTTCTCCAAGTTCCTCGACAAGTTGTTGGGTGGCTGGCTGTTCAAACCCTTCAACCGCTTCTTCGACCGTGCAAGTGGTGGTTACGTCGGCACCGTGCGCCGGGTGATTCGTGGCAGCGGCATCGCCCTGTTCCTCTACGCGGGCCTGATGGTGCTGACCTGGTTCGGCTTCGCCCACACGCCGATGGGCTTCGTCCCGGCCCAGGACAAGCAATACCTGGTGGCCTTCGCCCAACTGCCGGACGCCGCGAGCCTGGACCGCACCGAGGACGTGATCAAGCGCATGTCCGACATCGCCCTGAAGCAACCGGGCGTGGAAAGCGCGGTGGCCTTCCCGGGCCTGTCGATCAACGGTTTCACCAACAGCCCGAACAACGGCATCGTGTTCGTGACCCTCAAGCCTTTCGACGAGCGCAAGGACCCGAGCATGTCCGCCGGGGCCATCGCCGGCGCCCTGAACGGCAAGTACGCCGATATCCAGGAAGCCTACATGGCGATCTTCCCACCGCCGCCGGTACAGGGCCTGGGGACCATCGGCGGGTTCCGCCTGCAGGTCGAGGACCGCAGCGGCATGGGTTACGAAGAGCTGTATAAAGAAGTGCAGAACGTCATCGCCAAGAGTCGCAGCGTGCCGGAACTGGCCGGGCTGTTCACCAGCTATCAGGTCAACGTGCCCCAGGTCGATGCCGCTATCGACCGGGAAAAGGCCAAGACCCACGGCGTGGCCATCAGCGATATCTTCGACACCCTGCAGGTCTACCTGGGCTCGCTGTACGCCAACGACTTCAACCGTTTTGGCCGTACCTACCAGGTCAACGTCCAGGCTGAACAGCAGTTCCGTCTCGAAGCCGAGCAGATCGGCCAGCTGAAAGTACGCAACAACAAGGGCGAGATGATCCCGCTGGCGACCTTCATCAAGGTCAGTGACACCGCCGGTCCCGACCGTGTGATGCACTACAACGGCTTCGTCACCGCGGAAATCAACGGCGCGGCCGCACCGGGCTACAGCTCCGGCCAGGCGGAAGCGGCGATCGAGAAACTGCTCAAGGAAGAACTGCCCAACGGCATGACCTACGAATGGACCGAGCTGACCTACCAGCAGATCCTGGCCGGTAACACCGCGCTGTTCGTCTTCCCGCTCTGCGTGCTGCTGGCCTTCCTGGTACTGGCCGCGCAATACGAGAGCTGGAGCCTGCCGCTGGCGGTGATCCTGATCGTGCCCATGACCCTGCTGTCGGCCATCGCCGGGGTGATCCTGTCCGGTGGCGACAACAACATCTTTACCCAGATCGGCCTGATCGTACTGGTGGGCCTGGCGTGCAAGAACGCGATCCTGATCGTCGAGTTCGCCAAGGACAAGCAGGAAGAAGGCCTCGACCCGCTGGCCGCGGTCCTGGAAGCCTGCCGCCTGCGTCTGCGGCCGATCCTGATGACCTCGTTCGCCTTCATCATGGGTGTGGTGCCCCTGGTGTTCTCCAGCGGCGCCGGCGCGGAAATGCGTCATGCCATGGGTGTCGCGGTGTTCTCCGGGATGCTCGGGGTGACCTTCTTCGGCCTGCTGCTGACCCCGGTGTTCTACGTCCTGATCCGCAACTATGTGGAGCGCAGCGAAGCCCGCAAAGCGACCCGAGCCCTGAAACTGGAGGCGCAACAATGAGCCTGAAAGTCTTCCTGCCGAGTTTGCTGGCACTGGCCCTGAGCGCCTGTGCCGTCGGCCCGGACTACCAGACCCCGACCACCGAGGCGGCCCACATCACGGCCGCCGCCGATGGCGCCGCGGGCCAGAAGCAGTTCGACCGCGCGCGCTTCGAAGGCATCTGGTGGCAACAGTTCGACGACCCGGTGCTCAACCAACTGGTGACAAAGTCCCTGCAGGGCAACCGTGAATTGCGCGTAGCCTTCGCCCGTCTGCGGGCCGCCCGGGCGATCCGCGACGACGCCAGCAACGATGCGATGCCGACCATCACCAGCCGCGCCAGCAGCGATCTGGCCAAGGGGCAGATCCCCGGCCAGACCACCCGCCGGGTCAACAGCGAACGCTACGACCTGGGCCTGGACATGGCCTGGGAGCTGGACCTGTTCGGCCGCATCCAGCGCAACCTGGAAGCCAGCGAAGCCGACCAGCAAGCCGCCGAGGCCGACCTCTACCAGCTGCAAGTCACCATGATTGCCGAGCTGGTGGACGCCTACGGCCAGCTGCGCGGCGCCCAGCTGCGGGAAAAGATCGCCCTGGCCAACCTGGACAACCAGCAGGAGTCGCGCAAGATCACCGAAAGCCTGCGTGACGCCGGCGTCGGCGACCAGCTCGACGTGGTCCGCGCCGATGCGCGCCTGGCCGCGGTAGAGGCCAGCGTGCCGCAACTGCAGGCCGAACAGGTGCGCCAGCGCAACCGTATTGCCACCCTGCTGGGCGAGCGTCCGGACAAGCTCAGTGTCGATCTCAAACCCGCGCAGTTGCCGGCGATTGCCAAGGCCCTGCCAATCGGCGACCCGGGCGAACTGCTGCAGCGCCGCCCGGACATCCTCAGCGCCGAACGCCAGCTGGCCGCCGCCACCGCGCGGATCGGCGTGGCCAAGGCCGACCTGTTCCCGCGGGTCAGCCTCAGCGGCTTCCTCGGCTTCACCGCCGGCCGTGGTTCGCAGATCGGCTCCTCGGCCGCCAATGCCTGGGCCCTGGGCCCGAGCATTACCTGGGCGGCCTTCGACCTGGGCAGCGTGCGCGCCCGTCTGCGGGGCGCCAATGCCGACGCCGACGGCGCCCTGGCGACCTACGAGCAGCAAGTGCTGCTGGCCCTGGAAGAGTCGGAAAACGCTTTCAGCGACTACGGCAAGCGCCAGCAACGCCTGATCTCGCTGATTCGCCAGAGCGAGTCGAGCCGCGCCGCGGCCGACCTGGCAGAGATCCGCTACCGCGAAGGCACCGTCGATTTCCTGGTGCTGCTCGACGCCCAGCGCGAACGCCTGGCCGCCGAGGACTCCCAGGCCCAGGCCGAGGTCGACCTGTACCGTGGCATCGTCGCCATCTACAAGGCCCTGGGTGGCGGCTGGCAGCCGGAGACGGTCGCCAGCAAATAAGGCTTCAACCGAGCTCCTTTGGTTGGCCGCAACCAACCAATTTTTTGCCCCGTGTTCTCATTCGGTCACGGGGCTTTTTTTCGCCTGGCAAAAAGCATCGCCTATTCCAGCACCGTCACCGTCGCCGTGGTGCCGGCGCGCAACCTGTCCTTGCCCGGGTAATCGGGGTCGATGGCGATCCGCACCGGCACCCGCTGCGCCAGCTTGACCCAGGTGTAGCTGGGATTGATGTTGGCCAGCAGGCGGCTGCCCTGGGAGTTCTCACGGTCGGTAATGGCGAAGGCAATGCTCTGCACCTTGCCGTTGAAGGTCTCGCCGCTCATCAGCTGGATGCGCACCGCGCTGCCCTCCTCGATCCGCGGCAGCTTGGTCTCCTCGAAATAACCACTGATATAGAAAGAGTCGCTGTCCACCAGGGCCAGCAAGGCCGCGCCGGCACTGGCGTAGTCGCCCTGGCGGGTCTGCAGGTTGGTCACGTAGCCGCTGACCGGGGCTTCGACCCGGGTGCGCTGCAGGTCCAGTTCGGCCTGCTTCAGCGCGGCCTGGGCCAGGTGCACGTTGGCCTGGGCCAGGCCGAGGTTGGCCTGATCGCGCAACAGGTCGGCCTGGGCCACCGCCACATCGGTATTGGACTTCTCCCACTCCTCGCCGGAAATCGCGAAGCCCTGCTTCAGGCTGCGGCGCCGGCGTTCTTCGCTTTGCCGCTGCTTGAGCTGCGCCGCGCTGGCGGCAATCGCCGCCTCGGACTGGCCGAGGGTGGCGACCGCCACTTCCACCGAGCGCTTGGCATGCTCCACGGCCAGGGCATATTGCGCCGGGTCGATCTCCAGCAGCAGTTGGCCCTTGTCCACGTGCTGGTTGTCCTGCACCCGCAGGCTGACGATGCGCCCGGCGACGTCCGCCGACAGGGTCACCACATCGGCCCGCACCCGCGCATCGCGGGTCCAGGGCGCGCGGGTGTAATGCTCCCAGGCGAACCAGCCCAGCACCAGCGCCAGCACTACCGCCACCAGGGTGATCGAACGGGCCAGGGTATTTTTCAGATTCATAGGCTTCCCATCAACAGAATGACCGTGGCGCAGACGCAGGCATACAGCGCCCCTTCGAACAACGCTTCGTGCCAGACGAAACGCAATACACCGAGGCGCCGCAGCCCCCAGTCGAGCAGCAGGAAAATCGGCAAGGCCAGCAACAGGGCCTGGGCAATGGGCGGCAGGTAGACGCCGCCGAATTCGAAATCAATGGGCAAGGGCCGGTTCTCCTGTTTCCGTGGGTTGCAGCATGGGGCGGTAGCGCTCCAGGAAGGCGCCGACGATCAGCAGCGAGACGCGCATGCGGAACACCGACCACAGCTGTTCGTGGGCCTCTGGCCGGTCGTCGGCGTGCAACTGGTCCAGGTGGTCGCCCAGTTCCCGCAGGCGCGCCAACAGTGGGTCCACATCCAGCCCCGGGCGCCCCGCCACATAGCGCCCGACCCGCCGCAGCAACTGCTGCAGGTCGGCGTTGGCCGCGCTGCTCAGCCAGGGGTTGTCCAGGCTCTGCTGCTTGAGCTGGTTCATCGCCACGCCCAGGGTCATGCAGGCCAGGCTGGTCTCGAAACGTTCGGCGGAAGCCCGGTCGCCGGCGGCGGGCAACAGCCCGAGCATCTGGGTCAGGCGGTCGACCATGCGGCTCTCGAAGACAAACTGCTCCTCATCGCTGGCCGTGGTTTTCTGCAAGGCGTACACCTGCTCGCGGGTGTCGCGGAACAAGCGGCGAATGCGCAGCACCGGGTTGAACGGGAAAATGAACGCATAGACCAGCAACGACAGCACCCCGCCGCTGACATAGGCCCCGGCGAACTCGAACCACTGAGCGGCATTGTTCTGCCAGGCGCCGATGTTCTGCGGGCCGATCATCAGCAGGCTCGACAGCCCCAGGCCCATGCCGATGCCGGCGGTCATCGGGCTGGCCAGGCCCACCGCGACCGTATACAGCAGCGGCACCAGCAACAGCGCCAGCCACTCGAAATCGCCGATCAAGGGCACCAGGGCGAAGACGTAGACCGCCGAGATCACCAGCGCCAGGGCCTGGCCGCGCATATAGCTTTGCGCCGCCGCCAGGGGCCGCGGGAAGGTCGCCATCAGCGAACAGAGAATGCCCACCAGGACCATGCTCGAACGCGCGCCGTCCCAGGCGGTTTCGATCCAGATCAGCCCGGCGACCAGCAGCGCGGTGAAGGCCCGCAGCGCATTCATCGCCGCCAGCGGCCAGTCCAGGTGCAGTGGGTTTGAGCGACCCTGGCGGTACAGGCAACTGGCCTGGCGACCGTCCTGGATGGCATCGCTGAATTCGAGAATGTCTTCGAGCTGCTTGAGCATCCGCGCCTGCTCCCAGCGCAGGGCCCAGGCCAGGGAGCGCAGGGTCGCGGGCAAGGCATCGGCCTCGCGCTCGGCGCGCCGCGCCTGTTCGTCGAAGCGCTGCTGCAAGTGCGCGAACTGCTGCCGCGAGGCGGCGGGCAAGGCACGCCCGTGCTGCGCCAGCTCGTCGAGAAACGCCAGTTCGTCGGCGCGCAGTTGCTGGATCGCCTCCGGCAGCTCGCCGACCCAGCGCGCCCGCAGCAGTTCGCGCTGGTGGCGCAGCACGGTGAGGCGCGAGGTCAGTAGCACCAGCTGGTTGCCCAACAGCTGCACCAGGCCGTCGGCGCTGCGCAGGCGTGGCGCATCGAAGTACAGGTGGCGGCGCAAGCCTTCCAGGGCGCTGATCTCGCCCAGCAACTGCATCTGCCGCTTGTGGAAGTTGGCCTCGCTTTCGTCGGTGCGGATCGCCGCCGCGGCGTGGGTCGCCAGCAGCTTGAGCACCTGGTCGATCTTGGCGAAGTAACCATGGGCCACGGCCTCCGGCCGCGCTGTCAGCAGGCTGACCACGCAGACGCAGGCCACCGCCAGCAGGGTTTCGGTGACCCGGGTAATGGCCAGCATCAGGGTGTTGCCTTGATCGGGGATCGCCAGCATCGCCACCACCACCGCGGTGTAGCCACTGAGCACGAAGGCCTGGGAGCTGGTGTAGCGCAGCAAGGTGCCGCCGGCGGTGCACAACGCCAGCCACAGGCCGAGGGTGACCAGGAACGGCAGCGGCGCCTGAGGGAAGATCGCCATGATCAGCACCGCCACCGCGGCCCCCAGGGTGGTGCCGACCACCTGGCCGAAACTGCGGGCCAGGGCCATGCCGGCCAGGGGCTGGCTGACGATGATCACCGCCATCAGCGACCACTTGGGCTGGTCGAGGTCGAAGATGAACGCCAGGTACAGGGTCAAGAGGCCGGCGGCGATGGTACGCAGGGCGAAGCGCAGCACCGCGCCTCCCGGGTGGATCACGACCTTGAAGTAATTGATCAGTGGCTGCATGAGTGGGTTCTGGACAAAGGGGCACCTGCGGCTAGCGTAGTCAGTCTGCGGCCGGGAAAGCTTATCGTCCCGGCCTTCCCGGCAGGAAGGCAATTTTTCCCGAACTGTCGATCCTTCGCGCCAACCGCGTCGTCAAGCAGAGTGATTGGACCAGCCGGCGCGGCTCTTCCAGCCTTGCCCTGCCGCGAAAACCCGAGTCCTGCCCGCCGCCCCGCAAGCGGGTTTGACTCCGAGGGGAACCTGACCGAAGCTTGCGCCTTCGTAAAGCCGCCCCTGCCATGGATGCCTGCATGACCAAGCCCCGCCGCACCCTGTTGATCAGCCTCCTCGTCGTATTGGCCCTGGGCCTGGCGTGGCTGTTCCTGCGTACCACGCCCCCGGCGGTGCCGGATGCGATCAGGCACGGTTACGGCAAGGCGCTGGAACAGGCGCGCAACGGCCAGCCCGGCGCGGCGCGGGTGCTGTATCAACAGCTGGGGCGTCCAGACCTGTCGGACAGCCGGCGCATCCGCCTGCTCGCCGAGCTGCACAACTACCCCAGCCCGCAGGCGCTGAAACTGGCCGACGCCGGCCTGCACCACGCCGAGCCCGAGGTCCGCGAGGCCGCCATCCAGGCGGTGCTCGGCCTGGTCCCGGCGCGCCAGCGCAGCCTGCTGATCGGCCCGCTGCTGGACGATGAAGTGCAAGGCGTGCGCTTCGCCGCCGTCACCGCCCTGCTCGGCCTGTCACCGGATGAACAGGGCCTGTATTTCGGGCCGCTGCAGCAAGTGATCGATGAGTACACCCAAGTGCTCAAGGCCCAGCCGGAGAACGTCGAGGCGCAATACCAGCTGGCGCGCCTGTACCTGCACAACGCCAACCTGGACCAGGCCCAGCAGACGCTGGAGCACGCCTTGAGCCTGCAACCGGACAACCTGCAAGCGGTGATCCTGCAACTGGAGGTGCTCGACCGCCAGGGCCGCAGCGAAGATGCCCGCCAGTTGCTGGCCAAACAGCTGCAGGCGCAACAGGATTCCGCCTACCTGCAACACGCCCTGGGCATGTGGCTGCTGCACCACGACCAGAGCGAGTTCGCCCTGCTCGGCCTGTCCCGCGCCGTGGAGCTGGAGCCGAACAACGCCGACTACCGCTATGACCTGGCCACCACCCTGCACAGCGAAGAGGAGCTGGAAGCGGCGCAGAAACAGCTCGAGGAAATCGTCCAGCGCCAACCCGCCAACCGCAAGGCGCGGGTGCTGCTGATCAAGTACTGGAAGGAAAGCGGCCAGCTGCAGAACGTGCAGATCCTGCTGGCCCAGCTGGAACAACAGAACCCCGACGATCCGGCCTTGCAGCAAGGCCTGTAAAGGCTATTCCCTGTAGCCGCTGCCGAGCTTGCGAGGCTGCGATCGACAACGCAGTTGTCGCAAAGCCTGATTCTGCGGTGGACCAAGTGGAGTGCGCGGCCTGGATTTACGCCTGCTTTGCAGGCGAGCGCAGCCTCGCGGGCTCGGCAGCGGCTACAGGAGCGCGGCAGGCTTCATGTAGCCGCTGCCGCAGGCTGCGATCGCCTGCGCAGCAGGCGCAAGTCCTGAACATGCGTGTTGTGTGAGACGCCGCGCGGGTCGATTGACGATCTTGCGAGCGGCTACATGCCCGGTGCCGGCTGCGGGAGGTCACGCCAGCAGGCGCTGGATCTGCTCTTGCAGGCTGTCGAGGTCGAAGGGCTTGGCCAGGATCGGCGCGCTTCTCGCGATGGGGCTGCCGGACTCGAGAATCTCGGTGGGATAGCCACTGATGAAAATCACCTTGAGGTCGGGGCGCAGTTTCACCGCAGGTTCGGCGATCATCACCCCGGTAATCCCGCCCGGTAGCCGGTAGTCGGTGATCATCACATCCAGGTGCGGCTTGCTGGCGAGGATCTCGAATGCCTGCTCGCCGTTTTCCGCCTGCAGCACCCGGTAGCCCAGGCCCGACAGATAGTCGGCGAGCAACATCAGAATCACCGGTTCATCTTCGACGATCAGTACGACGTCTTGTGCATCTTCACTCATGAGAAGCCTTTGTTCGGTCAATAGCTGCTGATACGACCATCCGGTCATCCAGAAGGTTGCGTGGGAGCCGGTGTTTTCCTACAGCGGCAGACAAACGCGAAACAAGGCACCTTCGCCGATCCGGCTGTCGACTTCGATGGTGCCGCCATGGGCGGTGACGATCTGCTCGGAAATGAACAACCCCAGCCCGAGCCCGGCCACCGCATGATTGACAGAGACGCGCTCGAACTGCTGGAAGATACGCGCCTGGTTTTCCTCGCTGATGCCGATCCCGTGATCGCGCACTTCGACCCGCGCCTGCCCGCCCGCGCTGTAGACCCGTACTTCGATCGGGCTCTTGGCGCCATAGCGCAGGGCATTGGTCAGCAGGTTGGAGATCACCTGTTCGATGCGGAACTCGTCCCACTGGCCGAGTACCGAGTCTTCGGCGTTCAGGGCAATCGACGACTCAGCGGCCTCGACCTGGGGCGCGAAATTCTCCAGCAGGCCGCGCACCAGTTGCACCAGGTCGACCCGGCTCGGGCGGATCGACAGCTTGCCGGTACGGATCCGCGAGATGTCCAGCATGTCCTCGATCAGGCGGATCAGGCTTTTGATCTGGCGCTCGTCGCGTTCGACCATGGCATGCATCTTGTCCAGGGTGAACGCGGAAGCGTTGTCGCGGGCCAGGTGCATCTTGCGCAGTTGGGTTTCCAGGATCAGGCCGTTCAGCGGCGTGCGCACCTCATGGGCGACGATCGACATGAAATCGTCACGCATGCGCACCGCCTGCTCCAGTTCGTTCTGGGTCGCCTGCAACTGCTTGAGCAACGCCTCCTGCTCGCGCCGGCTCTGCTCCAGGGCTTCGACCTGCTGCTTCATGGCCTTGCTCTGCCGGTACAGGTCGACGAACACATTGACCTTGCTCTTCACCGCATGGGTATCCAGCGGCTTGTGCAAAAAGTCCACCGCGCCGCTTTCGTAGCCCTTGAAGGCATAGTCGAGCTCGCGCCCGGCGGCGCTGACGAACACGATGGGGATGTTCTTGGTCTTCTCGGTGCCGCGCATCAGCTCGGCCAGCTCGAAACCGTTCATGCCGGGCATCTGCACATCGAGGATGGCCATGGCGAACTCATGCTGGAGCAACAGCGACAATGCCTCGTCCGCTGACAGCGCCTTGTACACCTGGCGGTCCTCGCGCTTGATCAGCGCTTCGAGGGCCAACAGGTTCTCTGGCAGATCGTCGACGATCAGCAGCTTGGCTTGGATATTACTTAACATGCGATTCGTTCCAGCTCGACAAGCAGACGGCTGATGCCGTGCAAAGGGAGAATGTAATCCGGTCGGTGCAGCGCGATGGCCGCCTCGGGCATGGTCGCCACCTGGGCCTCGGCCGGGTCCTGGACAACGCTCAGGCCACCGCGCCGCTTGACCTGCGCCAGGCCTTGCGCGCCGTCCTGGTTGGCCCCGGTCAGCAGCACCGCGGCCAGGCGCGGGCCATAGGCATCGGCGGCGGAGTCGAACAGGTAATCGATGGCGGGACGCGAATGATGCACGCGCTCCTCCTGGCTCAGGGACAGGCTGCGGTCCTGCTCCACCGACAAGTGATAACCGGGCACGGCGAAATACAGGGTGCCGCGCTCGATGGTCTGCTTGTCGCGGGCCTCTTTCACGGGCAGCGTCAGGCGCTGGGCGAACAGCTCGGCCAATTGGCTGCGATGCTCTTCGGGCAGGTGCAGCACCACCACTATCGGCAGGCTGAAGCCCTCGGGAAACGCCGTGAAGATTTTCAGCAACGCCTCGACGCCGCCGGCCGACGCACCTATCACTATGGCCTCGACCCGCGGCAAGGCGGATTGCCCGATGGCATCATCGTTCATGATTTGCGGTAGACCCGTTCTTGTTTGACCAGCGGCTCGAAATGCTCGCCGTAGGCCGAGAAGTCCAGGGTTTCCTTGCTGCCCAGCACCAGGAACCCACGGTGGCAGAGCGACTCGTGGAACAGGCCGAAGGCCCGGTCCTGCAACTTCTTGTTGAAATAGATCAGCACGTTGCGACAGGAAATCAGCTGGGTTTCGGAAAACACGCTGTCGGTCGCCAGGCTGTGATCGGCGAAGGTCACGTTCTCACGCAAGGTCTTGTCGAAGATCGCGTAGTCGTAGGCCGCCGTGTAGTAGTCGGCAAAGGAGCACAAACCGCCGGCCTGCTGGTAGTTCTGGGTGTAGGCGCGGATGTTCTCCAGGGAAAAGATGCCCTGCTTGGCCTTCTCCAGGGAGCTGGGATTGATATCGGTGGCGTAGATGATGGTGCGCTCGAGCAAGCCTTCCTCGCGCAACAGGATGGCCATCGAGTAGACCTCCTCGCCGGTGCTGCAGCCAGCGATCCAGACCTTGATCGAGGGGTAGGTCTTGAGCAGCGGCACCACTTCCTGGCGAATCGCCAGGAAGTGCGACGGGTCGCGAAACATCTCGCTGACCGGGATCGTCAGGAACTGCAGCAGCTGCATGAACGCGCCCGGATCGTGCAGCACCCGTTCCTGCAGGGCGGAAATGGTCTTGCATTCGAACTGGCGCAGCGCATGGTTGATCCGGCGCTTGATCGAGGCGCCGGAGTAATCGCGGAAGTCGTAGCTGTACTTGAGGTAGATAGCTTCGATCAACAGGCGCAGTTCGATCTCGGTATTGCGCTCCACTAGATTCTTTCCATCTTGGGTAACCAGACTCGAATGAGGGAAAACAGCCGGTCGAGGTCGATCGGCTTGGCCAGGTAATCGTTGGCCCCGGCCTGCAGGCAGCGCTCCTGATCGTCCTTCATCGCCTTGGCGGTCACCGCGATGATCGGCAGCTTGCGCCAGCGCGGCTGCTTGCGGATTTCCTGGGTGGCTTCGTAGCCGTCCATCTCGGGCATCATCACGTCCATCAGCACCAGGTCGATGTCCTCGACTTCGTTGAGCTTGGCGATCGCCTCATGGCCATTGCGGCCGATGACCACGATCGCGCCCTTCTGTTCCAGGGCGCTGGTGAGGGCGAAGATATTGCGCACATCGTCGTCCACCAGCAGGACCTTGCGCCCCTCGAAGACCTTGTCGCGGCTGCGGGCGGCCTTGAGCATCTTCTGCCGCTCATGGGACAGCTGCGACTCGACCTTGTGCAGGAACAGGGTCACTTCGTCCAGCAGGCGCTCGGGCGAGCGCGCGCCCTTGATGATGATCGAGCGCGAATACTTGCGCAGCTCCGCCTCTTCGTCGCGGGTCAGGTTGCGCCCGGTGTAGACGATCACCGGCGGAAACGAGCAGATATCCTCGGTGGACATGCGCTTGAGCAGGTCGTTACCGAGCATGTCCGGCAATTTCAGGTCGATGACCATGCAGTCGTAGAGGTTGTCGCGCAGCAGTTCCAGGGCCTCCTGGGCCAGGCCGACGGCGGTGATCTCGATGTCGTCGTCGCCGATCAGCCGGGCGATGCTGTCGCGCTGCAGGTCGTCGTCCTCCACCAGCAGCACACGCTTGACCTTCTGGGTGAGCTTGGCTTCCAGGCGGGCGAATACGTCCTTGAGCTCTTCGCGGGTGGTGGGCTTGACCGCATAGCCGATGGCGCCCATGTGCATGGCGGCCTCGACCCGGTCTTCCACGGAGATCACATGCACCGGGATATGCCGGGTGGTGGCATGCGCCTTGAGGCGCTGCAACACCGTCAGCCCGGAATGATCCGGCAGGCGCATGTCCAGCAGGATCGCGTCCGGCACGAACTGCTCGGCCAGGCTGTAGCCCTCGTCGGCGCCGTGGGCCACCAGGCACTGGTAACCCAGCTCGTGGGCCAAGTCATACAGAATGTGGGCAAAGTTCGGTTCGTCCTCCACCACCAGGATGCAGCGGGTGGCGAACGGCGCCTTGTCGCGATCGTCGGCGAAACGCGCAATCTCCACCTCGGGCACCGGCGGCGCAGCCGGTTTGCTCGGCGCCGGCGCCACCCGCACGGCGGCGGGCCTGGCCGCCTCTTGCGGCTCTGGTGCGCGCTCGACGTACTGTTCCGGCAGCACCAGGGTGAAGACACTGCCCTGCCCCGGCTCGCTGGCGACCGTGATCGAACCGCCGAGCAATGCCGCCAGGTCGCGGGAAATCGACAACCCCAGGCCCGTGCCGCCGTAACGGCGATTGGTGGTGCCATCGGCCTGGCGGAAGGCTTCGAAAATGCTTTCCTGCTGTTCCGGGGCGATGCCTATCCCTGAGTCGCGCACAGCAAAGGCAATGCCCGCCTCGGGCTCGCGCGACACGGTCAGGCTGACCTGGCCCTTCTCGGTGAACTTCACCGCGTTGGACAGCAGGTTCTTGAGGATCTGCTCGACCCGCTGGCAATCGGTGAACAGCATCGAAGGCGCACCGGGCTGCAACTCGACACAAAATTCCAGGCCCTTGTCCGCGGTCAGCGGCTGGAACAGCCCGCGCAGGCCTTCCACCAGGCGCGCGACACTGGCGTTTTCCGGGCGCACTTCGAGCTTGCCGGCTTCTACCTTGGAAATATCGAGGATGTCGTTGATCAGGTTGAGCAGATCGTTGCCCGCCGAATAAATCGACTCGGCGAACTGCACCTGTTCGGCAGTGAGGTTTTCCTCGGCGTTTTCCGCCAGCAGCTTGGCCAGGATCAGCGAACTGTTCAGCGGCGTGCGCAGCTCGTGGGACATATTGGCGAGGAATTCGGACTTGTACTTGCTCGAACGCTGCAGCTCCTCGGCACGCTCCTGCAACTGCACCTGGGCCTGGTTCAGCTCGCCGTTCTTGCGGTCCATGGCGTCGCGCTGCTCCGCCAGTTGCTCGTTGGTCTGCTCCAGCTCCACCTGCTGGGCCTCCAGGTGCACCTGGGACTCCTTGAGCACCCGCGACTGTTCCTCAAGCTCCTCGTTGGCGGTCTTCAGTTCTTCCTGTTGCACTTGCAGCTCTTCGTTGAGCTGCTGGGTTTCGGCCAGCACTTCCTGCAGGCGCTGGCGATAACGCGCGCTCTCGATGGCGGTGCCGATATTGCCGGCGATCAGTTCCAGCAGCTCGACGTCACGTTCGCTGAGGGACCGCAGGAAGCCCAGCTCGATCACCCCGTTGACCCGGTCGTCGTCGCTGGTCGGCACCACCAGCACGCTGCGCGGCACGCCTTCGCCCAGGCCGGAGCTGACCTTGAAGTAATCGGCGGGCACCTCGTCCAGGCGGATCAGCCGGTCCTGCTGGGCCGCCTGGCCGACCATGCCTTCACCGAGGAAAATCGACTGTTCGCGCTCTTCCTGCTCGCGGGAGAAGCCGTAGGCGGCCACGCGTTTGAGGCCGCCGTGCTCTTCACGCACGTACAGCGCCGCCACCACGCTGCCCAGGTATTGCGCGCAGAACTGCAGGAGGTTGCGCCCCAGCAGGTTCAGCGTCAGTTGCCCCAGCAACTGCTCGGCCAGTTCGGTCTGGCCACTGCGCAGCCAGGCCTGTCGCGCCAGGCTCCGGGCACTTTGCTGCTGGGCCTCGAGATTGGCGCTGTAGCTCTTCGACAGGTTGAGCAGGTCGCGGCGCCCGATATAGGCCAGCAAGCCGCTGATCCCCACCACGAACAGCAGGTACAGGACCACGCTGAGGACCGTGGTACGCGTGACATTCTCGTTGCGATCAACCCGCAGTTGCTGCTCCATCGCCACCGCGTCGTCGTATTCCTTGCGCATCTGGTCGGTCAGGCGCTTGCCCCGGCCGGACTGCACCGAGCGGCGATAATCGCCCTCCTGGCGACGCATTTCGATCATGTTTTTCGCGTGCAGGCCCCACTCTTCCTGCAAGGCTTCCAGGCGCTTGAAGCGATCCACCTGCTGTGGGTTATCCGCCACCAGCCCCCGCAGCTCGCGCAATTCGCTGAAGATCTGCGGCTTGGCCACTTCATACGGGTCGAGAAAATGCTCGTCACCGGTGATCAGGAAGCCGCGCATGCCGGTTTCCAGGTCAACCGTCAGCTTGGCCGCCTGGTTGATGCTGTTGATCACCCGATCGCTGTGCTGGACCCACTGGATCGCCGAGAGCAGATAGCTGATCAGGGACACGAAGACCACCGCGCTGAGCACGCCCACGCCCAGGGGAAGCGCGATGTTGCGGCTTAGCAGCTTGCGAAAACTCTGTTCATCGACCGAAGACGAAGAGATCATTGAAAGGCCTTGGTGAAGGGTAAAAACCATGGAGTTTGCCCCAAAGGAGGGCAGCGTATCTATGCTTGCGACAAGCTCGGTGGCAATTTTTCATCCTGCACTGCCCGCCCTCGATCAGACAGGTTATTCTGGCACAGCTTGTACAGGATTACTTTTTTGTACAGGTTCGGGAACTTGTCATTGCGCGTTATTTACTGATGCAAGAGACAAGCACTTTTTTCCGCTGCCGTCCTTTTTTTCCATTTTTTCGAGAGCCTTGCCATGTCCCCCACCGATTCCACCATCCTGGTCGTCGAAGACGATGCCATCGTCCGCATGCTGATTGTCGATGTGCTGGAAGAGCTGGAATTCAAGGTACTGGAAGCCGCGGGCAGCGAAGAGGCCCTGGCCCTGTTGCGGGACAGCGCGCTGCGGATCGACCTGATGATGACCGACGTCGGCCTGCCCGGCATGGACGGCAAGGAACTGGCGGCCAGCGCCCGCGCCTTGCGCCCGGAGTTGCCGGTGCTGTTCGCCAGCGGCTACGCGGAAAACATTGAGGTGCCCGCCGGCATGGCGGTGATCGGCAAGCCCTTCTCCATCGACCAGTTGCGCGACAAGGTCCGCGCCATCCTCGGCTGAACCCTCGGTAACCCACGCCGACCCGCCGAGCACCTCGGCCATGGGCGCCAGGGCGGTCGCGCGAGCGCCCTGCTGTGGTTTAATGGCGCCCCCCCCGCAGACACCCCCGCGCTTTTCAGGAATACCCACTCATGAGTCCGACCGCCGCCACCAAAGTCCTGGTCATTGGTTACGTCTGGCCCGAACCCCGCTCCTCGGCGGCCAGCGGGCACCTGATGCAGATCCTCCAGGTCTTGCTCGGGCAAGGCTGGGACATCACCTTCAGCAGCCCGGCCAACCCCGGCGAGCACAAGGAAGACCTGAGCGCCCTGGGCATCCGTGAATGCCCGATCGAACTGAACAACAGCAGCTTCGACCGCTTTATCGCCGAACTGGCGCCGGATATCGTGCTGTTCGACCAGTTCATGATGGAGGAACAGTTCGGCTGGCGCGTCGAGCAACAGTGCCCCGGCGCGCTGCGCGTGCTCGAGACCTCCGACCTGCAGAGCCTGCGCCACGCCCGCCATCAGCGCCTCAAGGAGCGCCTCAAGGCCAGCGACGACAACGATGACTTCAGCGCCCTGTTCGCCCCCGCCGCCGCGCAGGAGTTCGCCGCCATGGCCGACACCGACCAGGCCCGGCGCGAGATCGCCGCGCTGTACCGCTGCGACCTGAGCCTGATGATCTCCGAGTTCGAGATCGAGCTGCTGGTCGGGCAATTCGGTTTGCCGCCGGCCTTGCTGCACTGGTGCCCGCTGATGCCCGAGCAGATGCCGCACAGCTATGTGTCCTTCGCCGAACGGGCGCACTTCCTGAGCATCGGCAACTTCCGCCACGCGCCGAACTGGGACGCGGTGCTGTGGATGAAGAACGCCGTGTGGCCGCTGATCCGCAAACAGCTGCCGGGCGCGCAACTGCATATCTATGGCGCCTACACCCCGCCCAAGGCCGCGGCCCTGCACAACCCGGCCCAGGGTTTCCAGGTGATGAACTGGGCCGAGGATGCATTAGAAGTCATGTCCGCCGCGCGAATCTGCCTGGCCCCGCTGCGCTTCGGCGCGGGCATCAAGGGCAAGCTGCTGGATGCCATGCTCTGTGGCACGCCGAGCGTCACCACCCCGGTCGGCGCCGAAGCCATGCACGGCGACGCGCCCTGGCCGGGAGCGGTGGCCGAGTCGGCCAGCGCCATCGCCGCGGCGGCGGTGCGCCTGTACCAGGACCAGGCGCTGTGGAGCGCGGCCCAGGAACAGGGACGCCAACTGTTGCTTGCGCGCTATCGGCAGCAGGTCCACGGCCCGGCCCTGATCGAGCGCCTGCAGCACTGCCGGGCGAACCTGGCGCAACTGCGCCGCGACAACTTCACCGGCGGCATGCTGCGTCACCATCACCACAAGAGCACCCAGTACATGGCGCAGTGGATCGAAGCGAAAAACCGCCTGGTCTGAGGCACGCCCGCCGATCCCCGGACACCCGACCCTGTAGCCGCTGCCGCAGGCTGCGATCGACCCCGAAAGGGGCGCCGCTCTTGAGGGCCCTGAAGGTCCTGCGGACCTTGTCGCAGGCTGCGCCAGCGGCTACAGATGTAACGGCCGGCACTGGTGCTGAGGGTTTGAAGGAGGCATGATCGGGCGCAACAACGATAAAAAGCGCAGCGCCATGAGCCGATCAGCGAGAGTCACCGACCCTTCCTACGAATTGATGGACGACCATAACGGCCTGTCGATCATCTATCGCCAGCACGGCTTCCCCTGCCCCCTGGTGCGCTGGCACTTCCACAAGGAATACGAACTGCACCTGATCGTCGCCAGCTCCGGCAAGGTATTCATCGGCGACTACATCGGCAACTTCTACCCCGAATCGCTGTTCCTCACCGGCCCCAACCTGCCCCACAACTGGATCAGCCAGGTCGCCGAGGACGAAGTGGTGGCCAAGCGCGACATGCTGGTGAACTTCACCGACGAGCTGTTCGAAAGCGGCTATCAGGTGTTCGCCGAACTCAAGAGCCTGACGCCGCTGCTGGAGCGCGCGCAGTACGGCATCGAGTTTCGCTGCAAGCGCACCATCGCCCAGGCCATGGACCTGATGCAGCGCATCGCCGACTCCAGCGGCATCACCCGCCTCGGGCACTTCTTCATCCTGCTGGAACTGCTGGCCACCTGTGACGATTACCAGTTGCTGTCCGGCGCCACCAACGTGCAACTGGCCGACGAGCACAACGTCGACCGCACCAACCGCGCGGTGGACTACATCTTCGCCCACTACGCCCGCGAACTGCCGCTGGAGGAAGTCGCCGACTACCTGGGCATGAAACCCACCTACTTCTCCCGGGTGTTCAAGCAGGCCACCGGCCGCTGCTTCGTCGAGTTCGTCAACCGCCTGCGCATCAGCAAATCCTGCGAACTGCTGGCCGACGGCGACAAGCCGGTGACCGACGTGTGCTTCGAGTCCGGCTTCAACAACATTTCCAACTTCAACCGGCGCTTCCAGCAGCTCAAAGGCATGACCCCTTCCCACTACCGGCGCCTGGCCGTGCAGCGCCTGACCGAACAAAACCTCGCCTGACCTCCCCGCGCCCTATAAGAGCGAGCTTGCTTGCGATCAATCCTGTTAGCCCGCGGGCATCTGATCTGGCGCTATCGCGAGCAAGCTCGCTCCTGCAAAAAACCTCCCCCCCAAAGACCAGAGGCCGACCTGGCAAATGCGCCCTGTTCAGCTGGCGTTCAGCAAATGGCAATCATAGCCATTTGTGAATACGTATCATTATGTTACAACTTAGCTCCCTATCTATCTCCCCGCCGGTGCTGAATGCTCGTTCCATTTCTGATCATGCTGCGCGAAGGGATCGAAGCCGCGCTCATCGTTGGCATCATCGCCAGTTACCTGCAACAGACCGGACGCGGCCAGTGGATGCCGGCCGTGTGGATCGGCGTGTTTCTCGCCGCGGCCCTGGCGCTGCTGGTGGGCGGTGGCCTGGAGCTGATGAGCGCCGAGTTTCCGCAAAAGCAGCAGGAACTCTTCGAAGGCATCGTCGGCCTGGTGGCCGTGGGCATCCTCAGCTCCATGGTGTTCTGGATGCGCAAGGTCGCGCGCTCGCTCAAGCATTCCCTGCAAGCCTCGCTGGACCAGGCGCTGACCGGCTCCCGGCACCAGGTCACGGCGCTGATCGCCATGGTGTTCTTCGCCGTGGCCCGCGAAGGCCTGGAAACGGTGTTCTTCCTCCTCGCGGTGTTCCAGCAGAGCCAAGGCCCGGCCGCGCCCATCGGCGCCCTGCTCGGCCTGGTCCTGGCGATCGTCGTCGGCTGGCTGATCTACAGCGGCAGCATGCGCCTGAACCTCAGCGCGTTCTTCCGCTGGACCGGCCTGTTCATCCTGGTGGTGGCCGCCGGCATCCTCGCCAACTCGGTGCAGGCCCTGCATGAAGCCGGGGTCTGGAACCACCTGCAGGGCGTGCTGTTCGACTTCAGCGCCAGCCTGCCGATGGACGGCCCGCTGGGCTCGGTGCTGGCCGGCATGTTCGGTTACCAGGACGCGCCGACCGTCAGCACCCTGGGCGCCTATCTGATCTACCTGCTGGTGACCCTGGTGCTGTTCTTCCTGCCCGGTGCGGCACCCGCCGCCAGCCCATCGTCTTCCGTTTCCAGTCAGTAAGGCCTTTCCATGACCCAGCAAGCCTCCCCACAGCCCCCGACACCGAACGCCCTGCGCTGGGCGCTCGCGGGCTCCGTGATGGTGATGATCGCCGCCGGCGGGCTGTTCTATTACGCCTCGCAGCTGGCCGCCAGCAAGCGCCAGGCGCATAAGGACGAAATCACCGTGACCATCCACCCCCACAGCTGCGAGCCGAATGCCCTGAGCATGCCGGCCGGACCAGCGAGCTTTCGTATCGTCAACCGCTCGGACCGCGCCGTGGAGTGGGAAATCCTCGACGGTGTGCTGGTGGTCGAAGAGCGGGAAAACATCGCGCCGGGCCTGAGCCAGGTGATCAACGCCAGGCTGCAGCCCGGCGACTACGCCATCACCTGCGGCCTACTGAGCAACCCGCGCGGCACCCTGCATGTGACCCCGACCGCCGAGTCCGACGCCCAGGCCAAGGCCCGGCCATCGATGGTCGCCTTTATCGGCCCGCTGTCGGAGTTCCGGGTCTACTTGAGCCGCCAAAGCAGTGCCCTGATCAAGGCCGTGAACGAGCTGGAGCACGCCATCCAGGCCGGCGACCTGGCCCAGGCCCAGGCCTTGTACCTGCCGGCGCGCGCGGCCTACCAGCGTCTTGCCCCGGCCGCCCAGCGCCTGGGCGAGCTGGACAACCGCATCAACGCCCGCGCCGACTACTTCGAAAAACGCGAGCAGGACCCCGCCTTCGTCGGTTTCCACCGCCTCGAATACGCGCTGTTCCAGCAACGCGACCTGAGCGGCCTGGCGCCGATCGCCCAGCGCCTGCTCAGCGATGTCGCCAGCCTCAAGCAACAACTGCTGGCCCAGTCGCTGCCACCGGAGCAACTGGTCAGCCTGGTCGCGCGCAGCCAACGCAGCATCGCCGAGGTGCGCGCCGGCAGCGGCGAGGAAGAACGCTACAGCCACAGCGACCTCAACGGCTTTGCCGCCAACCTGGAGACCACGCGCAAGGTCGTCGACCTGCTGCGGCCCTTGCTGGCCAAGCCCGCCGCCCCGCTGCTGGCACAGATCGACGGTGCCCTCGGCGCCCTCGACAGCCAGTACAACGCTTTGCGCAGCACCGAGGGCTACGCCTCCTACGACAGTGTCGGCGCCGATCAGCGCAAGCGGATCGCCGACCAGGCCAAGGTTCTGGCCGATGCACTCGATGGAATCGATCCCGCCCTTGGCCTCTCCGGCCTGTAAGCAGAAGACGCACGCCCGATGAACGACTCAGACGCTTCCAATCCAGCTTTCTCCGCCCAACGCCGTCGTGTGCTGCTGGGCATGGGCGCCGCCGGTGTGGCTTTGGCCGGCAGCAGCCTGAGCTGCCCGGCGCTAGCAGCCCAGACCGGGACAACCACCGCCCAGGTCACGCAAGCACCGAGCAGCGACCAGACCCAGGACCGCCACGACTTCCATGGCCAGCATCAAAGCGGCATCGTCACCCCGCGCCCGGCGGCCGGCATGCTGGTGGCGTTCGACGTGCTGGCCAGCGACCGCGAAGACCTGGAGCGGCTGCTGCGCACCCTGGACCAGCGCATCCGCTTCCTGATGACCGGCGGCCCGGTACCCCAGGTCGACCCGAAACTGCCGCCGCTGGACTCGGGCATCCTCGGCCCGGTGGTGACCCCGGACAACCTGACCATCACCGTCTCGGTGGGCGCCTCGCTGTTCGACGAGCGCTTCGGCCTGGCCGCGGCCAAGCCCAAGCGCCTGATACGCATGGTCGGCTTCCCCAACGATGCGCTGGAACCCGACTGCTGCCACGGCGACCTGAGCCTGCAGTTCTGCGCCAACACCGCCGACACCAATATCCACGCCCTGCGCGACATCGTGAAAAACCTCCCGGACCTGCTGCTGGTGCGCTGGAAGCAGGAAGGCAGCGTGCCGCCCCAGGCCCCGGCGCGTCCTGGCGAGCCGGCGCAGAGCGCGCGCAACTTCCTGGGTTTTCGCGACGGCTCGGCCAACCCCGACTCCAACGATCGCAAGGCCATGGAGCGGATCGTCTGGGTCCAGCCCGGCAGCGACGAACCGGCCTGGACCGCCCACGGCAGCTATCAGGCGGTGCGCATCATCCGCAACTTCGTCGAACGCTGGGACCGCACACCCTTGCAGGAACAGCAAAGCATCATCGGCCGGGTCAAGGCCTCGGGCGCGCCCATGGACGGCCAGCAGGAACACCAGGTGCCGGACTACCGCAAGGACCCGCACGGCCAACTGACCAAGCTCGACGCCCACATCCGCCTGGCCAACCCGCGCACCGCCGAAACCCAGCGCAACCTGATCCTGCGCCGGCCGTTCAACTACTCCAACGGCGTGAACAAGAACGGCCAACTGGACATGGGCCTGCTGTTCATCTGCTACCAGGCCGACCTGGAGCAAGGCTTCATCGCGGTGCAGACCCGCCTCAACGGCGAGCCCCTGGAGGAATACCTCAAGCCGGTGGGCGGCGGTTATTTCTTCAGCCTGCCCGGCGTCAGCGGCGAGCAGGACTTCCTCGGCCGCACGCTGCTCGAGGCCACCCAAGCGAAAACCAGTGCCTGACCACCCTCCATCCCCCCACGGAAACGTCCCATGAAAAAGTCGCCCCTCGCTGTGTTGCTGACCCTTGGCCTGCTGCATGTTCCGCTGTCGGCGGTTGCCGCCACCTCGCCGCTGGAGCTGGTGGGGCCGATTTCCGACTACAAGATCTACGTCACCGAGCAGCTCGACGAGCTGGCGAGCCACACCCAGGCCTTTACCGATGCGGTAAAGAAAGGTGATTTGGCTACGGCTAAAAAACTCTACGCACCGACCCGGGTGTACTACGAGTCGATCGAGCCGATCGCCGAACTGTTCAGCGACCTCGACGCGGCCATCGACTCGCGGGTCGACGACCACGAAAAAGGCGTCGAGGCCGAAGACTTCACCGGCTTCCACCGCATCGAGTATTCCTTGTTCGCGCAGAACTCCACCCAGGGCCTGGACGCCCTGGCCGACCGCCTGAACAAGGACGTCAAGGACCTGCAGGCCCGCGTCGCCGGCCTGACCTTCCCACCGGAAAAAGTCGTCGGTGGCGCCGCCGCCCTGCTCGAGGAAGTGGCCGCGACCAAGGTCTCCGGCGAGGAAGACCGCTACAGCCACACCGACCTCTACGACTTCCAGGGCAACATCGACGGGGCGAAGAAAATCGTCGACCTGTTCCGTGCGCAGATCGAGCAGCAGGACCCGGCCTTCGTCGCCAAGGTCGACAAGAACTTCGCCACGGTGAACAAGATCCTGGCCAAGTACAAAACCGCCGACGGCGGCTTCGAGACCTACGACAAGGTCAAGGACAACGACCGCAAGGCGCTGGTGGGCCCGGTCAACACCCTGGCCGAAGACCTCTCGACCCTGCGCGGCAAGCTGGGCCTGGACTGAGTCGCGGGTATCCGCCCGATCTTGCGTAGGAGCGAAGCTTGCCCGCGATAAACCCGCCAGGACAACGCGGTGAAATTTGACGACCGCCGCTGCGCGGCTATCGCGAGCAAGCTTCGCTCCTACAGGCAAGCGTCCGGCCAGCGTGCCGATGACTCGCCGCATCACCCAGGCTGCTGATCTACCCTCACCTGCGCCGATAACCCTGGGCGGCGGCGCGTTTTAGCGATAACGTCCCGCGCACTCCTGACTTTCATGGAAGATTTTGTATGCCAACTGCCACGGCCCAACCGCCGCAGACCGCCGCGCCGTTCAAACTGCTGCCGCTGATGCTCGCCTACATGGCCTGCACCATGTCGATGATGGCCTTCGTCTCGTTGATCGGCCCGATCGTGCGCGTGCTCGGCCTGGCCACCTGGCAGGCCGGCGCGGCGGTGACCGTGTCCGGGGTGATCTGGATGCTCCTGGCGCGCCCCTGGGGCCAGGCCAGCGACCGCTTCGGGCGCCGTCGGGTGTTGCTGCTCGGCACGGCCGGCTTCACCCTCGCCTACTGGGCGCTGTGCCTGTTCATCGATGTTTCGCTGCACCTGTTGCCGGGCATGTGGCTGGCCTTTATCGGCCTGATGCTCGGGCGCGGCCTGATCGGGGTGTTCTACGCGGCCATCCCGGTGGGCGGCTTTGCCCTGATCGCCGACAACGTCGAACCCGAGCATCGGGCCCGCGCCATGGCCACCCTGGGCGCCGCCAACGCCGTCGGCCTGGTGCTGGGGCCGGCCGTGGCCGCGCTGCTGGCCCGGGTCAGCCTGAGCCTGCCGCTGTACGCCATGGCCGTGCTGCCGCTGGCGGCGTTCCTGGTGCTGCTGTACAAGCTGCCGCGCCAGGAACTGCACCTCAAGCAGGCGCCGCGCTCGGTACGCCTGAGCGACCCACGGCTGCGCCGGCCGATGGCGGTGGCCTTCGTCGCCATGCTCTGTGTGTCCATCGCGCAGATCACCGTGAGCTTCTACGCCCTCGACCGCCTGGGCCTGGACAGCGCCGACGCCGCCCAGGCCGCCGGCATCGCCCTGGCCATGGTCGGCGTGGCGCTGATCTGCTCGCAACTGGTGGTGCGCAAACTCGAATGGCCACCGCTGCGGATGATCCGCGCCGGCGCGCTGCTGGCCGCCAGCGGTTTTGCCGGCTGCATGCTGGTGGAGAGCGCCTGGGGGCTGTGGCTGGGGTTCTTCGTCTCGGCGGCGGGCATGGGCGCGATCTTCCCGTCCTTCTCCGCCCTGGCGGCCAACGCCGTGGACGCCTCCGAACAAGGCGCCACCGCCGGCTCCATCGGCGCGGCCCAGGGGTTCGGCGTGGTCATCGGCCCCCTGGCCGGCTCGCTGATCTACGCCCTCGAACCGCGCCTGCCCTACCTGATTGCCACGCTGTTGCTGCTGTTGGTGGCGGTCTGGCCAGCGGCGAAAAGCCCCAGCTGATCCGACCGCCGATACCCCTGTAGCCGCTGCCGAAGGCTGGGTACGTCCCGAAGGGGCGCGGCGATCTCGAGACCGATGAAGGCCCTGCGGGCCTTATCGCAGCCTCGCGGGCTCGGCAGCGGCTACAGGATTGGGGCCTGGCTTCGTGTAGCCGCTGCCGAAGGCTGCGTACGTCCCGAAGGGGCGCAGCGATCTCAAGACCGATGAAGGCCCTGCGGGCCTTGTCGCAGCCTCGCGGGCTCGGCAGCGGCTACAGAATCTGTGCCTGGCTTCGTGTAGCCGCTGCCGCAGGCTGCATACGTCCCGAAGGGGTGCGGCGATCTCGAGACCGATGAAGGCCCTGCGGGCCTTATCGCAGCCTCGCGGGCTCGGCAGCGGCTACAGGATCGGGGCCTGGCGTGTAGCCGCTGCCGCAGGCTGCGTACGTCCCGAAGGGGCGCGGCGATCTCGAGACCGATGAAGGCCCTGCGGGCCTTATCGCAGCCTCGTGGGCTCGGCAGCGGCTACAGGATTGGGGCCTGGCGTGTAGCCGCTGCCGCAGGCTGCGTACGTCCCGAAGGGGCGCGGAGATCTCGAGACCGATGAAGGCCCTGCGGGCCTTGTCGCAGCCTCGTGGGCTCGGCAGCGGCTACAGGCGGGACCTGGCTTCGTGTAGCCGCTGCCGCAGGCTGCGATAAGCCCCGCAGGGGCTTCAGGGCCAGCAAGAACAACTCCATCGTGGATCGTGCGCCGCGGACCTCAGAGGATGCGGTAGAGCAACCGCTCGATGCGCACCCGGCTGACCCGACGCAGGAACTTGCCGACGGCCGCCGGGTAATCCACCAGGGTTTCCAGGCGTTGGAAGTGCTCGATGCGCCGGGTGTGGCGGAAGATCGTTTCCAGTTCCTGGCGCCGCGGTTCCAGCAACTCGCCCTTGGGGTCGTCGAGCAGCAAGGCGTTTTCCAGGTCGAGGCGGAAGGCTCGCGGGTTGAGGTTGTTGCCGGTGAGCAAGGTGTAGCGCTGGTCCACCCACATGCCCTTGAGGTGGTAGGTGTTGTCGCCGTCGCGCCACAGGTGCAGGTTCAGGCGACCGCTGTCGATGGCCTTCTGATGCCGCTTGGCGAAGCGCCGCAGGCTGATCTCGTAGAGGTACGGCAGCGCGGCGATGACCTTGAACGGCTCGCTCGGCGGAATGTAGAAGTCGTTGGCGGTCTTGTCGCCGACGATGATGTCGATCTTCACCCCGCGCGCCAGGGCGCGGTTGATTTCCCGGGTCACCGCCAGCGGCAGGTTGAAGTACGGCGTGCAGATGGTCAGTTGTTGCTGGGCGCTGGCGATCAGTTCGCAGATGACCCGGCTCAGCGGGTTGTTCTTGCCCACCCCGAGCAGCGGGCTGACCGACAACTGGTCCTTGAGTACCCCGCCGGCACTGGTGTCGTAGGCCGCGTGCTTGAGGCGGCTGCGCAGGTCGCCGATGTCGTTGCGCAGGCTGCGGGTGGTCGGCAGGTTCGGCAGGTCCAGGCGATGCACCGCCCGCGACGCCACCAGGCCATGCTGGACCAGGTGCTGCATGGAGTTGGCCAGCTCGCGGTTGTGCAGCAGGTGGTAGCGGTCGAAGCGGTATTTGTCGAACTTGTGCAGGTACACGTTGTTCAGGCTGGCGCCGCTGTAGATCACGCAATCGTCGATCACAAAACCCTTCAGGTGCAGCACGCCGAACAGCTCGCGGGTCTGCACCGGCACGCCGTACACCGGCACTACGCTTTCGTGGGTGCGGGTCATTTCCTGGTACCAGGCCGAGTTGCCCGGCTGCTTGCCGGCGCCGATCAGCCCGCGCTGGGCGCGCAGCCAGTCGACCACGACCACCACGTCCAGCTCCGGACGCGCGGCCTTGGCGGCGTGCAAGGCATCGAGAATTTCCTGGCCGGCCTCGTCCTGTTGCAGGTACAGCGCGACGATATAGATGCGCCGGGTGGCCTGGGCGATCTTCTCCAGCAGGCAACGGCGGAATTCGGCGGCGCCATTGAGAATGGACAGGTCATCGGCAGCCAGCGGGAAGCTGCGCAATTTTGGCAGCAGGGAACGTTTGAAAAGCGACGGCATAGGGCTCGCAGAAGGTCGAATCCAAAAGAGCGCAAGAGCTTACACCAAGGTGCCGGCCCGGGTCTTGCGAGGCGCTGTGAAGATTTGTCGCCTGCCCTCTCGCGCCTGCCGCGCAAGCGCGGGTGACGGGATCGGCCGCGACCATGAATCCATCTATTGAAAATAACTTATTGACCAAGGAGAACGATCGTTCTACTGTACGCAACATGAACGAAATCACTAGCAACGACACACGCGACATCATTCTGGATGTCACCGAAAAGTTGATCTATAAAAGTGGCATCGCCGCCACGGGCATGGATCTTCTGGTGAAGACCGCCGGCGTCTCCAGAAAGAGCATCTACCGCTACTTCACCACCAAGGACGAACTGGTGGTGGCCGCCCTGCAACGCCGCGACCTGCGCTGGATGCACTGGTTTCGCAGCGAAGTGGACAAGGCCCCGACCGCGGCCACGCGCCTGCTCAACCTGTTCACGGTACTGGGCGGCTGGTTTGCCTCGGAGGACTTTCGCGGCTGCGCCTTCATCAATACCAGCGGCGAGACCGGCGACCCGCAGGACCCGGTACGGGTGGTGGCCAGGGCGCACAAACAGAAACTGTTCGACTACGTGTTCGAGCTCTGTAAGGAACACGCCTCGGAAAAACCCGGCACCGAAGATCCGGAGGAGCAAGCCAGACAGCTGCTGATCCTGATCGACGGCGCCATTACCGTTGCACTTGTGATGGGTGATCGCAGTGCCGCCGATAATGCGCAATGCATGGCGCGAAAGTTATTGGACCTGTAATCGTTTAAAACAAGTTCGACACTGCTGAACCTCAACTTTCATTGGAGACTTTAAATGTCATCTAACGCTGAAGTTCGTCCGCCACTTCCCCCTTTCACCCGCGAATCGGCCATTGAAAAGGTCCGCCTGGCCGAAGACGGTTGGAACTCCCGCGACCCGCAGCGGGTGTCCCTGGCCTACACCCTGGACACCCAGTGGCGTAACCGCGCCGAGTTCGCCCACAACCGCGAAGAAGCCAAGGGCTTTCTGACCCGCAAATGGGCTAAGGAACTGGACTATCGCCTGATCAAGGAACTCTGGGCCTTTACCGACAACCGCATCGCCGTGCGCTATGCCTACGAATGGCACGACGACTCGGGCAACTGGTTCCGTTCCTACGGCAACGAGAACTGGGAATTCGACGAGCACGGCCTGATGTCCAACCGCTACGCCTGCATCAACGACATGCCGATCAAGGAAAGCGAGCGCAAGTTCCACTGGCCGCTGGGCCGGCGCCCGGATGACCATCCGGGGCTGTCCGACCTGGGCCTGTAATCCCTTGTAGGAGCGAGCTTGCTCGCGATGCCGGCACCGCGGTCTGTCCGACAGACAGCTATCGCGAGCACGCTGCGCTCCTACAATTATCCCTCTCAAGCCGCGGCATCCTCGCGCTTCAGCGCCGCCTTGGCTTCCAGCTCGCGCACCAGTGGCAACACACGCTTGCCGAAGTACTCCACCTCTTCCTGGAAATGCAGGAACCCCGCCAGCACCAGGTCCACGCCCACGGCCTTCAAGGCGACGATGCGCTCGGCGATCTGCTGCGGCGTGCCGATCAGGTTGGTCTTGAACCCGTCGTTGTACTGCACCAGATCCTCGAAAGTGGACTTGGCCCAGTTGCCCTCGCCTTCCGGCGAGGCCTTGCCCGCCTGTTTCGCCGCGTCGCCAAAGGCGTTCACCGCTTCCGGATCGGCCTGGTCGATGATCTCGGCCAGCACCGCGCGTGCTTCCTCCTCGGTGTCGCGGGCAATCACGAAGGCATTGACCCCGACCTTCACCGAATGCTTGTTTGCCGCGGCCTTGGCGCGGATGTCGTCGACCTGGGCCTTGATGCCTTCCGGCGTGTTGCCGTTGGTGAAATACCAGTCGGATACCCGCGCGGCCATGTCCCGCGCGGCGCGGGAACTACCGCCCTGGAACACTTCCGGCTGCCCCAGCGGCTTGGGCTTGAGGCTGTAGTTGTCGAAGCGATAGAAGTCGCCACGAAAAGTGAAGTTGTCCTGGCTCCAGATGCCCTTGAGGGAACGGATGAATTCTTCGGAACGCCGATAACGCTCGTCGTGTTCCAGCCAGTGTTCGCCGATAGCCTGGAATTCGCCCTTGAACCAGCCGCTGACGATGTTCACCGCGATCCGGCCATTAGTCAGCTGGTCGATGGTCGCCAGCTGCTTGGCCGCCAGCGCCGGCTGCCAGGGGCCGGGCAGGATCGCGGCGATCACCTTGAGCTTGTCGGTGGCGGCCAGCAGCGCATGGCTGAATGCCACGGACTCATGTTGGAACTCGGCGCCGTAACCGGCGGTGAAACGAATCTGGGTCAGGGCGTACTCGAAACCGGCGGCTTCGGCCAGCTGCGCCAGCTTGCGGTTGTAGTCGATGCCCCAGTGGGTGCGCTGCTCGATCTTGCTGACCACCAGCCCGCCGCTGACGTTCGGTACCCAGTAGGCAAATTTGACGGCTTGCTGACTCATTGGCTTGTCCTCGCGACTGAAGTGTTCGAATAACAGTGTCCGGGGAACAGAGCAGCAACCGTGCCAGCCGGAAAACTCCGGGGCCGCGCGCCCCCTGTAGCCGCTGCCGCAGGCTGCGCAAAGGCCCGAAGGGCCTTCCTGCGTCGGCACAGGCAGCGTCTGCTGCGCTGCCGATCGCCGCCTGCGGCAGCGGCTACAGATAGACCGTCGAACCCTGCGTGAACAGGTCGATTTGTTGATGCGCTGTTGGCTGGGCAACAGTTGCCGACCAGCCACCCTGCGCCCGGCCCGCTGATTACGGCCACCCGCCTCCCGGCACGGACCGTGCAATCCCGTCCGCAGAAACCACGTTTTCACTGCCGAGCCAATTTATTGCCGAGAAGGAGCTGTGCCCATGACCGAACACCAGGTAATCAACCCATTGTCCGTAGGCGTCGACTACGAAGCCCTGGCCGGGCGCTTCCGCCCGATCTTCAAGCGGATCGCCGCCGGCGCGGTGGAGCGCGAGCAATCGCGCAGCCTGCCGTACGAGGCGATCGGGTGGCTCAAGGAGGCCGGTTTTGGCGCGGTGCGGGTGCCGGTGGAATACGGTGGCGGTGGCGCCTCCCTGCCGCAGTTGTTCCAGTTGCTGATTGAACTGGCCGAGGCCGACTCCAACGTGCCGCAAGCCTTGCGCGGGCATTTCGCCTTTGCCGAGGACCGCCTCAACGCTGCCCCGGGGCCGGCACGGGACCTGTGGTTCAAGCGTTTCGTCGAGGGCGACATCGTCGGCTGCGCCTGGACCGAGATCGGTAGCGTGGCCATTGGCGAGGTGATCACCCAGGTCTCGCCGGCCGGCGACAAGTGGCGGCTCAACGGCGAGAAGTTCTACAGCACCGGGAGCATTTTCTCCGACTGGATCGATGTCTACGCCCGGCGCAGCGACACCGGTGGCGACGTGATCGCCGCGGTGCGCACCCGCCAGCCGGGCATCGTGCAGAGCGACGACTGGGACGGCTTCGGCCAGCGCACCACGGGCAGCGGCACCTCGCGCTTTGTCGATGCCGAGGTGGAGGCCGAGAACCTTATCGACTTCGCCACCCGCTTCAAATACCAGACCGCCTTCTACCAGTTGGTGCTGCTGGCGACACTGGCGGGCGTCGGCCGCGCCGCGGTGCGCGATGTGGCTCACGAGGTGCGCGCGCGCAAGCGCATCTACAGCCACGGCAACGCGCCCCGGGTCAGCGAGGACGCCCAGGTGCAGCAGGTGGTCGGAGAAATCTCGGCCCTGGTGTATGCCGCCGAGGCCAGCGCGGTGCGCGCGGCGGAACCGGCGCAGCAGGCCTACCTGGCGCGTTTTGCCGGGAACGACGAGGCGGAGCGGGCAGCCAATGTCGCGGCGGAAATCCAGTCGGCCACGGCCCAGGTGGTGGTCAGCGAGCTGATCCAGCGCGCCACCAGCGAACTGTTCAATGCCCTGGGCGCTTCGGATATCCGCCAGGGCAAGGCCCTCGACCGTCACTGGCGCAACGCCCGTACCCTGTCGTCGCACAACCCAGTGATCTACAAGGCACGCATCGTCGGCGATTGGCTGATCAATGGCAGCGAACCGCCGTTCGTGTGGCAGATCGGCAACGGGCCGGAGCGCAAACAAGCCTGAGGGGCTGGGAAGACTGAGGGATCTTTCGCGAGCGAGCTCGCCCCCTACAGGAGTCAGGCCATTCTGTAGGCGCGAGCTTGCTCGCGATAAGGCTCTGGCACGGTCGCAGGCATCCGAGCTTACGGGTAAGATACCGACCTTTCGCGCAGCTCTTCTGCGCCCCGCCGAAATAAGTCGATCCCATGCCTTTCGAACTCAGCGTAGATTTGACCACCCTCGCCATTCTGGCCCTCGTCGCCTTCATTGCCGGCTTTATCGATGCCATTGCCGGCGGCGGCGGCCTGCTCACCACCCCGGCGCTGCTCACCGCCGGCCTGCCGCCGCATCTGGTGCTGGGCACCAACAAGCTGAGTTCGACCTTCGGCTCGGCCACCGCCAGCTTCACCTTCTACCGGCGCAAGCTGTTCCACCCGCGGCAATGGACCCACGCCATCGTCGGCACCCTGGTGGGCGCGTTGACCGGTGCGGTGGTGGCCCATTACCTGCCGGCCGAGTGGCTGAACAAGATGTTGCCGGTGATCGTCTTCGCCTGTGGCGTGTATCTGCTGTTCGGCGGCACGCCGAAAGCGCCGCTGGACAGCGAAGCGCCGATCAAGAAAAAGTGGCAATCGACCCAGGGCTTCAGCCTCGGTTTCTACGACGGCGTGGCCGGCCCCGGCACGGGCGCCTTCTGGACCGTCAGCAGCCTGCTGCTCTACCCCATCGACCTGGTCAAGGCCAGCGGCGTGGCGCGCAGCATGAACTTCGTCAGCAACGCGGCAGCGCTGTCGATCTTCATTTTCTCCGGCCAGGTGGATTGGGCCATCGGCCTGAGCATGGGCCTGTCGCTGATGGTCGGCGCCTTCTTCGGCGCCCGTACCGCGATCAGCGGTGGCGCGAAATTCATTCGCCCGGTGTTCATCACCGTGGTCCTGGGCCTGACCGTGCGCCTGGCCTGGCAGCACTGGTTCAGCGCCGTTTGACCCACTGAAACGACAGCGGGCGAACCCAATGGATTCGCCCGCGCCGTTTTTCCAGCTTCTTCCAGCTTGCTTCCAGCCGGGGCTCAACCCGGCAATACAGGCTCCGCCAAGCCCAGGCGCCGCGCCACATACAGATCGATCAGGTAACGGGCAATCGAGCGTGACGCCGGCAGCGGCGGCAACGCATGCACGTTGAACCACTGCGCATCCTCGATCTCGTCTTCCTGCGGCACGATCTCGCCGCCGGCGTACTCGGCATGAAAACCCAGCATCATCGAATGCGGGAACGGCCAGCACTGGCTGCCGATGTACTGGATATTCTTGACCTCGATCTGCACCTCTTCGCGCACCTCGCGCACCAGGCAGTCCTCGGCCGACTCGCCCGGCTCGGCGAACCCGGCCAGGGTGCTGTAGACCCCGGGGACGAAACGCGGCGAGCGCGCCAGCAACACCTCGTCGCCGCGAGTGATCAGCACGATCATGCTCGGCGAAATCCGCGGGTAGCTGCGCAGGTCGCAGGGCTCGCAGTACATCGCCCGCTCGCGCATCACCTGGGTCATGGGCTGGCCGCAGTTGCCGCAGAAGCGGTGCTCGCGGGCCCAGGTGCCGATCTGCGCGGCATAGCCCAGGACCTTGTACAGGGTGTGATCGCCGTCGAGCATGAACGCCCGCAAGCCTTTCCAGTTGCACCCCGGCACCTCGGAAACGCTCTTGAGCTCCAGCAGGTAGACCGGCTCGCCATCCAGGTGGCCGATGCCGTGCTCGGCGAGGATCGGCAGGTCCTGGCGCTTGAGCCATTCGCGGGGGAACAGCGCGCCGTTGTCGTCGAACAGAAAGCCCTGCGGGCCGCGGGCCACGGCCCAGCCGCCGGGAAGGTCGATATCCAGTACTGCGGTGGTCCAGCGTGAAGTCATGTTCAATCAGTCCAGAAATTCAGGTTTCTGTTTGCTCATATGGGCGGCCATGGCCACGCGCAGGTCGGTGGATTGCAGCATGGCGGCGTTCCAGGTAGCGATGTATTCCAGGCCGTCGTCGATGCGATGGTCGCGCATGTAGCCGATCATTTCCTTGGTACCGCTGACGGCGATCGGCGACTTGCTGGCGATTTCCCAGGCAATGCTCATCACGCCGTCGAGCAGGCTTTCGCTGTCGGCGTAGGTGCGATTGACCAGGCCGATGCTGCGCGCCTCCTCGGCGCCGAAGGTGCGCCCAGTGTAAGCCAGTTCGCGCAGCATGCCGTCACCGATGATACGCGGCAAACGTTGCAACGTGCCGACATCGGCGGCCATGCCGATATCGATTTCCTTGATCGAGAATTGCGCGTCCGCGGCGGCGTAGCGCATGTCGCAGGCGGCGATCAGGTCGATGGCGCCGCCCAGGCAGTAGCCCTGGATCGCCGCCAGCACCGGCTTGCGGCAGTTGTCGACGGCATTGAAGGACGCCTGCAATTGCAGGATCTTGCGCCGCAGCAGGCGCGCGTTGCGCCCGACGTCCTTGCCCAGTTCGTTGGCCACGCCGGCCAGCATCATCAGGTCGATGCCCGAGGAAAAGTGTTTGCCGGCGCCGCTCAGCACCACCACGCGGACCGCGTCGGTGTCGTCGATCCAGCGGAAGATCTCGATGATCTCGCTCCAGAACGCGGCGTTCATCGAGTTGATCTTTTCCGGCCGGTTGATCTGCACATGGGCGATGTTGTCAGCAAGTTCGACGCGAAAGGCTTGATATTCGGACATGGCAGCAATCCTTAGCGGAGAAAAAATGAGGCCCGAACTATAGCAAGGGCCCATGCCGTGCAGTAAGGCAGCGCATCGGCCAAAACCGGGACTGCTCTCTCCTGCAAAAGCAATCAGGGGATTTTGTGGGCCCAGAACGCCGCGGTTTCGTAAGGCACGCTGACCACGCATTTATCCCGCAGCTCCGGCTCTTCGGCGATCAAGGCGGCGATCTGCCGGTCGACCTCCGCCCTCTGCGCATCCGGCAAGGCCGCAATAAAGCTGGTGGAGCGCACCCGATCGAAAATCACGTTCTGCGGCGCGCCGCTGTGGCTGTTGCGAAAGTGCTGCTCCTGCAAAGGCGTGAAACTCGGATGGGGAAAGGCCTGGCGCCAGGCCCCAGTGTAATAGCGCGGGGTGTCACCTTGCAGGGCGTTGACGATCCGGTCCAGGCGCTGCACCCACGGCACCCGCGCATCGCGCAGGTTCCACACCAGGCCCAGGCGGCCGCCCGGCTTGAGCACCCGGGCGATTTCGCTCAACGCCTCATGGCTGGCGAACCAGTGAAAGGCCTGGGCGCAGACCACGGCGTCCACCGATTCGTCGGCCAGCGCAATAGAAGTGGCGGTGCCGCCCAGGGCTTCGGCCTGGGGATAGCGGGCGGCGAGCCTGGCGCGCATCTGCGCCACCGGCTCCACGGCGATCACCCGTGCCCCGGTGGCCAGCAGGCGCCCGGTGAACTTGCCGGTGCCGGCGCCGAGATCGACCGCCACCTGCCCGGCCTGCAAGCCCAGGCAGGTGCGCAGCCACTGATCCAGCGCCGGCGGGTAGTCCGGGCGGCCACGCACGTAGGTGTCGGCCGCGCCCTTGTAGCCGTCGGCGGCAGCGTGATGGATCGCAGGTTGCGGGTCTTTCATCGGTTGGCTCCAGATCATTGGCCAGTGTTGCCCAGCATAGCCCCGCCCAGGCGACTGGCGGCATGAAAAATCTGTCAGTCTGGGCGGCGCGGCCAGGGCGATGGACCTTTAATGGGGGGACCGCTATCCCCATGGAGACCGCGCGATGAACATCCCTGCCCTCGTCTTCGGCGCCCCGCTGCTGCTCGCCGGCAGCCTGCTGACGACCTTGCTGGCGGTCGCCGCCAACTGCCCGGACGGCCAGGTCTGGGACAGCAAGAACCAGCGCTGCGTCAGCCAGCGCACCACCCGGCTACCGGACGCCGCCCGTACCGACCAGGCCAGTGGCCTGCTCCCCCATGACCGCTACGAAGAAGCCATCGCCGCTGGCGGCAAGACCCGAGGTCAGTCGATTCCCACGCCCTGACCGATGGAACGGCGCCATGGAACCGGCACGCTATGCTCTGGGAGAATGGATTCATTGCTCAACCCAGGGAGCTTGCACATGCCTACTGCCAAAACCGCCAGCCGTCGCTCACGCAAGGCGCTGCTGGTGATCGACGTACAGAACGACTTCATCCCCGGTGGCGCGCTGGCCGTGCCCGGAGGCGAGCAGATCGTGCCCTTGATCAATCGCCTGGGCGGCCACTTCAAGCAGGTGGTGATCGCCCAGGACTGGCACCCGGCCGGGCATATCTCGTTCGCCTCCAGCCACGACGGCCACGCGCCGAACGACATCATCCAATTGCCCTATGGTCCGCAGGTGCTCTGGCCGGACCATTGCGTGCAAGCCAGCCGTGGCGCCGAGCTGCACCCCAAGCTCAACCTGCCCCACGCCCAGTTGATCCTGCGCAAGGGCTGCAATCCGGATATCGACAGTTACTCGGCCTTCGTCGAGGCGGACCGCAGCACCACGACCGGCCTGGCCGGCTACCTGAGCCAGCGCGGCATCGACACGGTGTATCTGGTGGGGCTGGCCCTGGACTACTGCGTGGCCTGGTCGGCGCTGGATGCGCGGGCGGCGGGGTTCAACACCTTCGTGATCGTCGATGCCTGCCGGGCCATCGACATGGACGGCTCGCTGGACAAGGCCACCCGGCAGATGCGCGCGGCGGGGGTGAACCTGATCAAGGCCAGCGAACTGCAGCCGACCGCCTTGTGCTGATGCAACACCTTCCCTAAACGCCGGTTTGCCGGGCATTCCCCGTCGCCGGAGGTGCCCGGCAAGGCTCAGGCCGGTGTCGGCAGCCACAGGCGGAAACGCGCGCCGCCCAGCGGTGAGGCTTCGACGGTCAGGGTCCCGCCCTGGGCTTCCAGGGCCCGGCGACTGATGGCCAGGCCGAGGCCGAAGCCGCCGGTGGCGCGATCGCGGCTGCGGTCCAGGCGGTAAAAGGGTTCGAACACCCGCTCGCGCTCGTCGTCGGGAATGCCGATGCCATCGTCGTCGACCCAGATTTCACAGCCGCGCTCGCTGACGTGCACCCCCACCTGGATACGCTTTTCGCAATAGCGCGTGGCGTTGCGCAGCAGGTTCTGGATCGCCCGGGCGGTCAGCCGCGGGTCGAGACTGAAGCGTTCCAGGCTGCCGTGCAGCAGCACATCGATGACGATGTCCGGGGATTCCAGTTCGTCGTCGACGCTGCCGAGGATGCTGTCGATAAACTCGTCCAGCGACACCTCCACCTGTTCCGGCAACTGCGCCGGGTTCTGCAAGCGGCTGTAGGACAGCAGCTCGAGTACCAGTTCGTCCAGCTCGCGAATATGCGCCACCAGCCCTTGCAGGCGTTCGCGGCTGGTCGCCGGCAGGTCGTCGGAGAGCGCCAGCGCCAGGCCGAAGTCGAGCCGGGTCAAGGGCGTGCGCAGCTCGTGGGACACCGCGTTGAGCAGGTCGCGTTGCTGGTTCAGCAGGTTCTCGATGTCGCCGGCCATGGTGTCGAAGACGTTGGCCAGGCTGCCGATATTGGAGCTTGAGGGAATCTGCGTGCGCTCGCTCAAATGGCCCTTGCCGAAGCGTTCGGCGGCGTGTTTCAGGCGCTCCAGGTCGCGCCAGTGCGGCCGCAGCCAGAGCAAGAGGCAGGCGAGCATGGTCGCGCCGATCAGCACGTTGATGCTCCAGTACAGCAGGCTGACATCGATCGGATCCGGCGGTACCACCATCTGCACCGCCATCTGCTCGTCCAGCGGCGCCACCGCGAGGGTGCGCCAGCCCCAGTCGCCGACCCGCACCACGTTCTCGCCGCGTTGCAGGCGTTCGCGCTCGTACAGGGTGAAATCGGCATCGTCGTTGCGGGTCAGGACAATGTGCAGCGGCTGGAACTCCTGGTCCATTTCCGCGGCCAGGGCCGGCCACTGCTCTGAGGGCACGCCGCGAAACTGTTTGACGATCAGGGTCTGCAGGCCCCGGGAATAATCCAGGTTGTAAGTGACGAAACGCTCGTGGAAGACCTTCACCACCAGCTCCGGTACCAGGTAGATCGCCGCGCTGAACGAGACGATGGTCACCAGGTACAGGCGAATCAGGATTCTCAGCATCGATTCAGCATTCCCATTCGGAACGGCTGAACAGGTAACCCTTGCCCCACACGGTCTTGATCTTGCGCGCCTCGCCGGCGTGGTCGTCGAACTTGCGCCGCAGCTTGGAAATCGCCACGTCCACCGAACGGTCGGTGCCGTTGAACTCGATGCCCCGCAGGCGTTGCAGGATCTGGTCGCGGCTCAGCACCTCGCCGGCATGCCGGGCCAGCACCACCAGCAGGTTGTATTCGCCGCTGGACAGCTCCACCAGCTGGTCGCGCCAGCTCACGGTGCGCTCCGACAGGTCGATGCACAGGTTGCCCATGAGGATCCGGTCGCTGGCGGTCTGCGGCTCGCCGAGGCTGCTGCGGCGCAACAGGGTGCGCACTCGCGCCAACAGTACGCGCGGCTCGCAAGGCTTTGTCACATAATCGTCGGCGCCCATTTCCAGACCCAGCACCTGATCATGGCTATCATCACGGGCGGTCAGCATCAGGATCGGCAGCGACGCCGAATCGGCCCGCAGCAGGCGGCAGACCTGCAGGCCGTCCAGGCCGGGCAGCATCAGGTCGAGAATCACCAGGTCCGGCGGATTGACCCGCGCCCGTTCGCGCACCTGGTCGCCGCGGCTGATGACATTGACCTGATAGCCGTTGCGCTCCAGGTAACTGGCGATCAGTTCGGAGAGCGCGGAGTCGTCTTCGACCAGAAGGATGTTGGGCATGGGGATTGAAGTCTTTGAGTGAATAAAAACACAGCGACAACGTTCCTTAGAATGTTCCCTGGGAAGCCGTCGCCCGATCAGCGAGGCACAAAGGATATACAACCTCGCGCGCACCCGAGCATTCGTTTCACACTTTTTCACACAGCACCTACACAGCTTCACAGCGGTCCTGGCGGCATGCCCTTAGCATGCCGCAGTCATCATTGGGGTATCAGCATGTCGAAAAACCTGTTTGCGCCGTTCTGCCTGTTGTTGCTGGCAGCCGCGCTGAGCGCTTGCGACCGGGCCTCCACCGCCGAAGAGCAGGCGCCGTTGGCCAAGGTCCGGATCGAAACCGTCGAGACTCGCCCGCTGTCGATCAGCAGCGAACTGAGCGGGCGCATCGCCGCGCCGCGTATCGCCGAGGTGCGTGCACGGGTGGCCGGGGTGGTGCTGCAGCGGACCTTCCGCGAAGGCACCGACGTCAAGCAGGGCGACGTGCTGTTTCGCATCGATCCGGCGCCGTTCAAGGCCGACCTCGACAGCGCCCTGGCCAGCCTGCGCAAGGCCGAGGCCAACGCCTTCCAGGCCCGTTTGCAGGAGCAGCGCTACGCCCAGTTGATCGAAGACCAGGCCATCAGCGCCCAGGAATACGACAACGCCCGGGCCAACGCGCGCCAGACCGCCGCCGACGTAGCCGCCAACCAGGCCGCCGTGCAGCGCGCCCGGCTGAACCTCGGCTATGCCACCGTCACCGCGCCGATTTCCGGGCGCGTCGGCCGCGCCCTGGTCACCGAAGGCGCGCTGGTGGGCCAGAACGAGACCACGCCGCTGGCGCTGATCCAGCAGCTGGACCCGATCCACGCCGACCTCACCCAGTCGACCCGCGAGCTCAACGACCTGCGCCGCGCCTTCCGCGCCGGCCAGTTGCAGCAGGTCGGCCAGGACCAGGCCAAGGCCACGCTGATCCAGGACGACGGCAGCCTCTACCCGCTGCCGGGCAAACTGCTGTTCGCCGACCTCAGCGTCGACCCGAGCACCGGCCAGATCATCCTGCGCAGCGAGTTCCCCAACCCGGACCTCGACCTGTTGCCCGGCAGCTTCATTCGCGTACGCCTGGAGCAGGCGGTGAACCGCCAGGGCATCAGCGTGCCGCAGCGGGCCATCCAGCGCGACAGCGCCGGCATCGCCCAGGTGCTGCTGGTGGATGCCGAGCAGCGGGTGGTGCAGCGTCCGGTGCAACTGGGCGCCGTGCAACAGGACCGCTGGATCGTCAGCGAAGGCCTCAAGGCCGGCGACCGTATCGTCGTCGAGGGCCTGCAGCACGCCCGTCCGGGCGAAAAGGTGCAGATCGACGACAGCCCTCTTCCCCTTGCCCAGACCACTGGACAGTAGGTAGGAACCCTCATGCCGCAATTCTTTATCGACCGTCCGGTGTTCGCCTGGGTGGTCGCCCTGTTTATCCTGCTGGCCGGCGCCCTCGCCATCCCGCAGTTGCCGGTGGCGCAGTACCCCAACGTCGCCCCGCCGAGCATCGAGATCTACGCCGTGTACCCGGGCGCCTCGGCGCAGACCGTGGACGAAAGCGTGGTCAGCCTGATCGAGGAAGAACTCAACGGCGCCGACCACCTGCTGTACTTCTCGTCCCAGAGCAGCCTGGGCAGCGCCACCATTACCGCCACCTTCCAGCCGGGCACCAACCCGGAAATGGCCCAGGTCGACGTGCAGAACCGCCTCAAGGTGGTCGAGCCGCGCCTGCCGCAAGCGGTGACTCAGCAAGGCTTGCAGGTGGAGAAGGTCTCGGCCGGCTTCCTGCTGCTGATCACCCTTACCTCCAGCGACGGCAAGCTCGACGACACCGCGCTCAGCGATTACCTGGCGCGCAACGTGATGAACGAGATCCGCCGCCTGGACGGGGTCGGCAAGGCCCAGCTGTACGGAGCCGAGCGCGCCATGCGGGTGTGGATCGACCCGCAGAAGCTGATCGGTTTCAACCTGACCCCGGCCGACGTCAACGCGGCGATCGTCGCGCAGAACGCCCAGGTCTCGGCCGGCAGCATCGGCGACCTCCCGAGCCACTCGAGCCAGGAAATCACCGCCACGGTCTTGGTCAAGGGCCAGCTGTCGACCCCGCAAGAGTTCGCCGACATTGTCCTGCGGGCCAATCCGGACGGCTCCACCGTGCGCATCGGCGACGTCGCCCGGGTGGAAGTCGGCAGCCAGGAATACCAGTTCTCCACCCGCCTCAACGGCAAGCCTTCCACCGCGGTCGGCGTGCAGCTGTCGCCGGGGGCCAACGCCCTGAGCACCGCGACCCTGATCCGGGCGAAGATGGACGAGCTGTCGCGCTACTTCCCGGCCGGCGTGGAATACAAGATCCCCTACGACACCTCGCCCTTCGTCAAGGTCTCGATCACCAAGGTGGTCTACACCCTGGGCGAAGCCATGTTGCTGGTGTTCGCGGTGATGTTCCTGTTCCTGCAGAACATCCGCTACACCCTGATCCCGACCCTGGTGGTGCCGGTGGCGCTGATGGGCACCTTCGCCACCATGCTGGCGCTGGGTTTCTCGATCAACGTGCTGACCATGTTCGGCATGGTCCTGGCCATCGGCATCCTGGTGGACGACGCCATTGTGGTCGTAGAGAACGTCGAACGGATCATGGCCAGCGAGGGCCTGTCGCCCAGGGAGGCGACGCGCAAGGCGATGCAACAGATCACCGGCGCCATAGTCGGCATCACCCTGGTGCTGGTGGCGGTGTTCCTGCCGATGGCCTTCATGCCCGGTTCGGTGGGCGTCATCTACCAGCAGTTCTCGCTGTCGATGGCCACCTCGATCCTGTTCTCGGCCTTCCTCGCCCTGACCCTGACCCCGGCCCTGTGCGCCACCCTGCTCAAGCCGATCGCCAAGGGCGAGCACCATGAAAAAGGCGGCTTCTTCGGCTGGTTCAACCGGCGCTTCGAAAACCTCAGCGACGGCTACCAGCGCTGGGTCGCCTACGCGCTGAAACGCTGCGGCCGCTACCTGCTGGTGTACGGCGTGCTGCTGGTGGGCCTGGGGCTGCTGTTCAGCCGCCTGCCCTCTTCGTTCCTGCCGGTGGAAGACCAGGGCTACACCATCACCGACATCCAGCTGCCACCGGGCGCGAGCAAGAACCGCACGATCCAGGTGGTGGAACAGATCGAGGCGCACAACGCCAGCGAACCGGGAGTCGGCGACAGCACGGTGATTCTCGGCTTCAGCTTCTCCGGCAGCGGGCAGAACGCCGCGCTGACCTTCACCACCCTCAAGGACTGGTCGCAGCGCGGCAGCGACGACTCGGCGCAATCCATCGCCGATCGGGCCAACGCCGCCTTCAGCGAAATCAAGGACGCGGTGTCCTACGCCGTGCTGCCACCGCCGGTGGACGGCCTGGGCACCTCCAGCGGCTTCGAGTTCCGCCTGCAGGACCGCGGCGGCCTCGGCCATGCCGCGCTGATGCAGGCCCGCACCGACTTGCTGGCCGCCGCGGAAAAGAGCCCGATCCTCGTCAACGTGCGCGAAAGCGCCCTGGCCGAGGCGCCGCAGGTGCACCTGGAGGTCGACCGCAAGCAGGCCAATGCCCTGGGCGTGTCCTTTGCCGACATCGGCAATGTGCTGTCCACCGCGGTCGGCTCCAGCTACATCAACGACTTCCCCAACCAGGGGCGGATGCAGCGGGTGGTGGTCCAGGCCGAGGGCGATCGACGCAGCCAGGTGGAAGACCTGCTGAAGATCAACGTGCGCAACAACCTCGGCAAGATGGTGCCGCTGTCGGCCTTTGCCCAGGCGCGCTGGACCCAGGGCCCGACCCAGTTGACCCGCTACAACGGCTACCCGGCCATCAGCATTTCCGGCGAGCCGAGCGCGGGCCACAGCACCGGCGAGGCCATGGCGGAAATCGAGCGCCTGGTCAGCCAGCTGCCCACCGGCCTGGGCCAGGAATGGACCGGCCTGTCGTTGCAGGAACGCCTGTCCGGCAGCCAGGCGCCGCTGTTGCTCGGGCTGTCGCTGCTGATCGTGTTCCTGTGCCTGGCGGCGCTGTACGAGAGCTGGTCGATTCCGACCTCGGTGCTGCTGGTGGTGCCCCTGGGCGTGCTCGGCGCGGTGCTGGCGGTGACCCTGCGCGGCATGCCCAACGACGTGTTCTTCAAGGTCGGGCTGATCACCATCATCGGCCTGTCGGCGAAAAACGCGATCCTGATCATCGAGTTCGCCAAGAGCCTGTACGACGAAGGCCACGACCTGGTGGACGCCACGGTGCAGGCCGCGCGCCTGCGCCTGCGTCCGATCGTCATGACCTCGCTGGCCTTTATCCTCGGCGTGGTGCCCCTGGCCATCGCCAGCGGCGCCAGTTCGGCCAGCCAGCAGGCCATCGGCACCGGGGTGATCGGCGGCATGATCACCGCGACCCTGGCGGTGGTATTCGTGCCGGTGTTCTTCGTGGTGGTGATGAGGCTGGTCAGGCGCAACGGCAAAAAAGCGGTGAGCGTCACGGCGCCAGGAGCGGCCGAATAGTCATGCGGCGGCGGGTCTTCAGCGTATCGCGTGATCGCTGAAGGCTTATCGAGTGACCGTTGAAGGCTTATCAAGTCATCGTTGAAGACTCATCGCGAGCAAGCTTCGCTCCTCCACAAGAGCCATGTAACCGCAGGGGCCACCGCCCCTGCGGCGACGGCATGCTAAGGTTTGCGGCAAATCCGCCACTGCGAGTCGCCATGTCCCTTCTTGTACGTACCCACCCTCGCCTGACCATCGGCGCCCTTATCGGCCTGGCCGCAGGCGTCCTGGTGCCGGCCGACACCCTGATCAGCAAGATTCTCATCGGCTGGAACGCCGGGGTCTGGAGCTACCTGGCGCTGATGTGCTGGCTCACCGCGCGGTCCAAGGCCGACGATGTGAAACGCATTGCCGAGGTCGAGGACGAAAACGCCGGGCTGGTGTTGTTCATGGTCTGCATCGCGGCCATCGCCAGCCTCGCCGCCATCACCCTCTCGCTGTCCGGCAGCAAGGACCTGGAAACCGGCCGGCGCCTGCTGCACTACGCCTTTACCGGCCTCACGGTGATCGGCTCCTGGCTGCTGATCGGGGTGATCTTCAGCGTGCACTACGCCCGCCTCTACTACACCTGGAGCGGCAAGGACCCGGCGCTGCGTTTTCCCGAAGGCCTGACCACCCCCAATTACTGGGACTTCCTGTACTTCTCCTTCACCATCGGCGTGGCGGTGCAGACTTCCGACGTCGGCGTCGCCACCCGCGAGTTGCGCAAGATCGTCCTGGCCCAGTCGCTGATCGGCTTTCTGTTCAACACCGCGATCCTCGGGTTTTCCATCAACATCGCCGCCGGGCTGTTCGGTTGAAGCCGCACAAATCTTCTAGACCCGCCCTGGCCGGCGGGCGCTAACTGTCACGCTCGCCCTTGCCACGGACACTTCATGAACGCGCACAACTGGATCGATCTGGCCCAGGACGCCGACACCGGCATCGAAACCCTGCGCGCCCATTTCACCGGCCATGCCTACGACCCTCACTGGCATGACAGCTACCTGGTGGGCGTGACCGAAGAAGGCGTGCAGCAATTCCACTGCCGGCGCGAACGTTTTCACAGCACCCCGGGCAAGGTGTTCCTGCTCGAGCCCGGGGAAATCCACGACGGCGATGCCCCCACCGAAAGCGGCTTCACCTACCGCATGCTGTACCTCGACCCGCACTGGCTGGAGCGTGAACTGAGCGCGCTGTTCGAAGAGGCGCCGGCCGACAGCCAGCTGAGTTTCGCCACCACCCTGGCCAGCGACCAGCGCCTGGCCCTGGCCACCAGCAATGCCTTCCAGAGCCTGCACCACGGCGAGCTGCGCATCGTCCGCCAGAGCGCCATGGACCAGTTGCTCGACCAGCTCACCGGCCACCTGCACTGGCGCAAGCGCTACCACGCAGACCCGCGCCTGCCCCTGGTGGCGCACAAGGCCCGCGACTACCTGCATGCCCACGCCCAGCAGGACATCAGCCTGGACGAGCTGGGCGCGGTCTGCGGCGTCGATCGCTTCCGCCTGACCCGCGCCTTCAAGGCCGCCTATGGCCTGCCGCCCCACGCTTACCTGGTGCAGTTGCGCCTGGCCAAGGCGCGGCGCCTGCTGGCCCGCGGCGAACAGCCGGCCGAGGTGGCCATGGCCCTGGGGTTCGCCGACCAGAGCCATATGGGCCGCTGGTTCGTCCGCGCCTATGGCCTGACCCCGGCGGCCTACCGCAAGCGCTGCTCAAACCTTCCAGACGCCTGAACCCGCACCGGCGAAGATCGCCTCCCTCGATCTTCACTGGAGCCTGCCCACGATGTTCTCCTTCTTGCCTTCCCTGCCTAGCCTGCTGCCCTTCCTGCTGTTCGCCTTCGTGGCCTCGATCACCCCGGGGCCGACCAATATCCTGGTGCTGAGCAACAGCGCCCGCTACGGCTTCAAGGCCGCGCTGCCGATCGTTCTCGGCGCCTGCCTGGCCGCCGCCGGCATAGTCGTGCTGGTGGGCAGCGGCCTCGGCCGCACGCTGATGGAAGTGCCCGGCCTGCCGAGCGCCATGCGCTGGGCCGGGGTGATCTGGTTGAGCTACCTGGCCTGGCAGATCTTCCGTGCCCCGGCCGCGTCCCTCGACCCACAAGCGGACACCCACCACCGGCGCCTGGGCCTGCTCGGCGGCGCCAGCCTGCAACTGGTCAACCCGAAAACCTGGATGATGGCCCTGGCCGTGATCAGCGTGTTCGCCGGCAACGGCAGCGAACGCCAGGACCAGGTGTTGTACCTGTCGCTGGTGTTTTTCCTGGTGTCCCTGCCCTGCCTCGGCGCCTGGGCGCTGCTCGGCGCCGGCTCCGCCCGGCTGCTGCGTTCACCCCTGGCCCTGCAGCGTTTCAACCAGGGCATGGCGCTGTTGTTGCTGGTCTCGGCCTGGGCGAGCCTGTGGGCCTGAGGTCAGCGGGTCGCCCCAGTGCAAGAGCCGGTCGCCTCAGGGCGCGTTCATAACGGTCTGCGTTACCTAAAGTGGTGGGCACGGCGCAACAAGACGCCGCCTCTGACAATAACGACCTGCCGGACGAGACCCTGTGATGAAAACCCTGTTCAAGCCTTGTCTCCCGCTGCTCTGCGGCGCCCTGCTCCTGAGCGCCAATGCCTGGGCCAGCGAGCCCACCTCCTGCAAGACCGTACGCATGGGCGTGGTCAACTGGACCGACGTCATCGCCACCAGCGGCATGGCCGACGTGCTGCTGACCGGCCTCGGTTACGACAGCAAACAGACCAGCGCCGTGCAGCAGATCATCTTTGCCGGCATCCGCGACAAGCGCCTGGACATCTTCCTCGGCTACTGGCAACCGGCGATGGACAAGAACATCGCGCCGTTTCTCGAGGCCGGGCAGGTCAAGGTCCTGGACCAGCCGAGCCTGGCCGACGCCCAGGCCACCCTCGCCGTGCCGGATTATGTCGCCGCCGCGGGCCTGAAGACCTTCGCCGACATCGCCCGTTTCAAGGAGCCACTGGGCGGCAAGATTTATGGCATCGAACCCGGCAGCGGCGCCAACACCACCCTCAAGACGATGATCGACAGCGACCGCTTCGGCCTCAAGGGCTTCAAGCTGGTGGAGTCCGGCGAGGCCGGCATGCTCGCGGCGGTGCAACGGGCGATCAACCGCAAGGAGTTCGTGGTCTTCGTCGGCTGGACCCCGCACCCGATGAACATCAACATGCGGATCGCCTACCTGACCGGCAGCGAAGACGTCTACGGCCCCAACGAAGGCGCGGCCAGGGTGTCCACCGTCACCGCGCCGGACTACGCCGAGCGCTGCCCCAACGTCCAGCGCCTGTTGGAAAACCTGACCTTCAGCGCGGCCCAGGAAAGCCAGCTGATGGTGCCGATCATGGAACGCAAGACGCCCCAGGACGTGGCGCGGCAATGGCTGCGCGAGCACCCCGAAGACCTGCAACGCTGGCTGGCCGGGGTCAGCAGCTTCGAGGGCAAGGACGGCGTGGCGGCGGTGCAGGCCAGCCTGAAATAGTGGCGTCCTGCCGGTCTCATCGCGAGCCAGCTCGCGATGGCCCTCTTCCAGACAACGGACACTCCCGCCCATGCGCCACTACCCGCTCTCTCCCCAACTCGCCGCCTTCGTCGAGCGCACCCTGAGTTTCACCAGCCCCGACAACAGCCCCCAGGGCCTGCGCGACAACTACAGCCGCATGTGCCAGGCATTCACCCCGCCCCGTCCCGAGGGCCTGCGGGTCAGCGAATTGCAACTGGCCGGGGTGCCGGCGCGCGCCTATTACCCCGCCCGCCCGATGCCCGCGGACGGCTGGCCTTGCCTGTTGTACCTGCACGGTGGCGGCTGGGTGGTCGGCGACCTGGATTCCCACGACTTCATCACCGCCTACCTGGCGGCGCAGTTGCAGGTGCTGGTGATTGCCGTGGATTACCGCCTGGCGCCCGAGCATCCGTTTCCCGCCGCCTTCGACGATTGCCTGGCGGCCTGGCGCGCCTTGCAGGCCGGCACCAGCTCCTTTGCCCTGGATGCCCGGCGGCAGCTGGTGATCGGCGACAGCGCCGGCGGCAATCTCGCCGCGGCCTTGTGCCTGGCCCTGCGCGATGCCGGCGAACAACTGCCCGCCGCCCAGGTGCTGCTGTACCCCGGCCTCGGTGGCGCCGCCGACCTGCCCTCGCGCAGCCAGTGCGCCGACGCGCCGCTGCTCGGCAGCAATGACCTGGACACCTACCAGGCCCTGTACCTGCCCGGCCCGGAACGGCATTCGCCTTATGCCCGGCCCTTGCTGGCCACGGACTTGCGCGGCCTGCCCGCCGCCTTTATCGCCCTGGCGCAGTTCGACCCGCTGCGCGACGACGGCGCGCTGTATCACCAGCGGCTGCTGGCCGCCGACGGCCACAGCCAGCTGTACCCGGGCCTCGGCCTGGTGCACGGCTGCCTGCGCGCCCGGGGCCTGGCGCCGGAGGTGGATGCGCTGTACCGCGCCTTGCTCGACTACCTGCGGGCCTGCCTCGAATAGTCTTTCTTCAGAGAAATCGCGTGGCCCTTTTCGCGGGCAAGCCGGATCGCCGCCCGCCCGCTCCTACAGACAACTCGCAACCCTGTAGAAGCGACGCTTGCCCGCGATCACCCGCAACGCCGGTGCCAGACACCTCCTCTGCCAAAGAAGACCGCCCGCGATCGACTGCATGACATTTTTTTCATGCCGCTGGCGCTGATCGCGCTTGACGGCGAAAGCGCTTTGCTGTTTCCTGAAACCGGTTTCAGCGATGCGGCAGAACGTCGCACCTGGAGCGGATACACCCCATAACAAGAACGCTAAAGACAGGTCGCCGCCCGTGAACAGTTTTTCCGCCGCCCAGCGCAGCCGCGTCACCATGCTCGATGTCGCCGAACGCGCCGGGGTCTCCAAGGCCAGTGTGTCGCGCTTTATCGGCGAAGACCGCGCCCTGCTCTCCGATGCCATCGCCCTGCGCATCGAACAGGCCATCAGCGAGCTGGGCTACCGCCCGAACCAGATGGCCCGTGGCCTGAAACGCGGGCGCACGCGCCTGATCGGCATGCTGGTGGCCGATATCCGCAACCCCTATTCGATTGCCGTGATGCATGGCGTGGAAACCGCCTGCCGCCAGCACGGCTACAGCCTGGTGGTGTGCAACACCGACCGCGACGACGAGCAGGAGCGCCAGCACCTGGCCAACCTGCGCTCGTACAACATCGAAGGCCTGATCGTGAACACCCTGGGCCATCATCTGGACGAACTGCGCGAACTGCATCGGGAAATGCCCATGGTCCTGGTGGACCGCAAGGTCGAGCAACTGCACAGCGACCTGGTTGGCCTGGACAACCCGCAAGCCGTGCGCAGCGCCATCGAACACCTGCAAGAACGCGGCTACCGCGACCTGCTGCTGGTCAGCGAACCCCATGACGGCACCAGCTCGCGGATCGAGCGCAGCAACAGTTTCAAGGCGCAGATCGAGCAACGCCCGGCGTTGCAAGGCGCGGCGGTGGAAACCGGCGCCGCGCTGAACCAGCAGCTGCAACAGTTCCTCGCCGCCCCCGGCCCTGGCCCGAAAGCGCTGTTCTGTGCCAACGGCGTCGCCGCCCTGGCCGCGACCCGGGCCTTGCGCGAGCTGGGCTGCCCGCTGTTCGACGAAATCGGCCTGATCGCCCTCGACGACCTCGACTGGTATCCGCTGGTGGGCAGCGGCATCACCGCCCTCGCCCAACCCACCGAACGCATCGGCGCCAGCGCCTTCGAGTGCCTGCTCAAGCGTTTGCGCGGCGATGTCGAGCCGCTGCGGGTGCTGGACTTCCCGGCCGAGCTGATCGTCCGTGGTTCCACCCGACAGCGAGGGTCTCTGTAACCACTGATCGACTGGGGAATCGCGCTGCCGGTGTAGCCGCTGCCGAGCCCGCAAGGCTGCGATCGGCAACGCAGTTGCCGCAAAACCTGCGTCGGCGATCTGCCTGGAAAACGCTTCGGCCGGGTTACCACGGCTACGCCGCCGATCGCAGCCTGCGGCAGCGGCTACAGGGAACGGCGCAGGCATGAAGATAGGGAAATGAGCTTCTTTTGGGGGGCTTTTTTTGAGAAGAAATGAAACCGGTTTCAGAGGTCATGACCATGAATAAATCGCCTGTCTCCATCAGCCTGTCCAGCTACGGCGCCGACCGCGTCCGTGAGCAGGGCCAGGGCAGTTTCATCGAGGTGCTGGCCGCCGCCGGCGCGTCGCGCATCGAATGGCGCGAAGAGCTGCTGACCGTCGAAGACCCGTCCCAGCTGGCCCGGGCCACCCGCGAGCGGCAACTGGAAAGCGTATTTTCTTCGCCGCTGGAACTCTGGGTGGCCGGGCGTTCCCGGGCCAACCCGCTGCTGGAACAGGCACTGCAACGGGCCGAGGCCTTCGGCGCAAAAAGCCTCAAGGTGTCCCTGGGGTATTTCACCGAGCACAACGACCTGCCCCAGCTGGCCCTGCTGCTGGCGCAGTCCCCGGTGCAATTGCTGGTGGAAAACGACCAGACCCTGCACGGCGGGCGCATCGAACCCTTCCAGCGCTTCTTCGCCGAGGTCGAGCGCCACCGCCTGCCGGTGCAGATGACCTTCGACATCGGCAACTGGCAGTGGCAGGACCAGTCCGCCTCCGTCGCCGCGCGCCTGCTCGGCCGACATGTCGGCTACGTGCACTGCAAGGCCGTGGCCCGGCGCGCCGACGGCAAGCTGGTAGCGATACCGCCGGGCATGGCCGACCTGCACCTGTGGGAACAATTGCTGCGGCACATGACTCAAGGCGTGACCCGGGCCGTGGAATACCCGCTGCAAGGCGAAGACCTGGTGCAGCTGACCCGCGAACACGTCGCCACCCTCGCCCGCCTCGGCCAGTCCCGCCTGGAGCACGCCCATGTCTGAGCTCGATATCCTGTCGTTCGGTGAAACCATGGCGATGTTCGTCGCCGAACAGAGCGGCGACCTGGCCCAGGTCGGCCACTTCCACAAACGCATCGCCGGCGCCGACAGCAACGTGGCCATCGGCCTGTCACGCCTGGGCTTCAAGGTCGGTTGGCTGAGCCGGGTCGGCGCCGACTCCCTGGGGCGCTTCGTCGTCGACAGCCTGCAGGCCGAAGGCGTGGACTGCCGCTACGTCGCCACCGACCGGCAACACCCCACCGGTTTCCAGCTCAAGTCCCTGGAGGAGCACGGCGACGATCCGCGGGTGGAGTACTTCCGTCGCGGTTCGGCGGCCAGCCACCTGAGCGTCGCCGACATCGCCCCCCAGCTGCTGCGCGCCCGGCACCTGCACGCCACCGGCATTCCCCCGGCGCTCTCGGCCTCGGCCCGGGAGCTGTCCCACAGCCTGATGAGCAAGATGCGCGCGGCCGGCCGCAGCGTGTCCTTCGACCCGAACCTGCGGCCCGGCCTGTGGGGCAGCGAACAACTGATGATCGACGAAATCAACCGCCTGGCCGTGCTCGCCCATTGGGTGCTGCCGGGCTTGAGCGAAGGCCGCCTGCTGACCGGTTATGAAGACCCGGCCGACATCGCCGCGTTTTACCTGGACCAGGGCGTCGAGGTCGTGGCGATCAAGCTCGGTGCCCATGGCGCCTATTACCGCACCCCGTTGCACGAAGGTTTCGTCGAAGCCGTGCCGGTGACCCAGGTGGTCGACACCGTGGGCGCCGGCGACGGTTTCGCCGTCGGCCTGATCAGCGCTCTGCTGGAAAACCACAGCGTCGCCGAAGCGGTGCAGCGCGCCAACTGGATCGGCAGCCGCGCGGTGCAGAGCCGCGGCGACATGGAAGGTCTGCCGAGCCGCGATGAATTACCGACGGTCGCTGCGCGACCGATCGCGAGCAAGCTCGCTCCTACAGGGGCTGCGCAAGTTCTGTAGGAGCGAGCTTGCTCAAGATAAAACCGTGAAAACAACACCGCCTGATTGAACCAACGCGTTACCTGTTGCGACAAAAACAACAAGCTCAGGAGCACCCTTATGCAAACGCTGAAACTCGCCACCCGCCGCTGGTGGTACATCATGCCCATCGTGTTCATCACCTACAGCCTGGCGTACCTGGACCGCGCCAACTACGGGTTCGCCGCCGCCTCCGGGATGGCCGCCGACCTGATGATCACCCCGGGCCTGTCATCCCTGCTCGGCGCCTTGTTCTTCCTCGGTTACTTTTTCTTCCAGGTACCGGGGGCGATCTACGCGCAAAAACACAGCGTCAAGAAGCTGATCTTCGTCAGCCTGATCCTCTGGGGCGGCCTGGCCACCCTCACCGGCGTGGTGTCCAACGCCTACTGGCTGATCGCCATCCGCTTCATGCTCGGGGTGGTCGAAGCCGCGGTGATGCCGGCGATGCTGGTCTACCTGTGCCATTGGTTCACCCGGGCCGAACGCTCGCGGGCCAACACCTTCCTGATCCTCGGCAACCCGGTGACCATGCTCTGGATGTCGGTGGTCTCGGGGTACCTGGTGGAGCATTTCAGCTGGCGCTGGATGTTCATCATCGAAGGCTTGCCGGCGGTGCTCTGGGCCTTTATCTGGTGGCGCCTGGCCGATGACCGCCCAAGCGCGGCGAAGTGGCTCAGCGACCAGGAAAAACACGATCTGGAAAGCGCCCTGGCCGCCGAACAGGTGGGCATCAAGGCAGTGAAGAACTACGCCGAAGCCTTCCGCTCGCCCAAGGTGATCATCCTCGCCCTGCAGTTCTTCTGCTGGAGCATCGGTGTCTACGGCTTCGTCCTGTGGCTACCGTCGATCCTCAAGCACGGCGCGCAGATGGACATGGTCGAGGCCGGCTGGCTGTCGGCGCTGCCTTACCTGGCCGCGGTGATCGCCATGCTCGGGGTGTCCTGGGGCTCGGACCGGATCCAGAAGCGCAAGCGTTTCGTCTGGCCGCCGCTGCTGATCGCCTCCTTCGCTTTCTACGGCTCGTACCTGCTGGGCGCCGAGCATTTCTGGTGGTCCTACAGCCTGCTGGTGATCGCCGGCGCCTGCATGTACGCGCCTTACGGGCCGTTCTTCGCCATCGTCCCGGAGATCCTCCCGGCCAACGTCGCCGGCGGCGCCATGGCGCTGATCAACAGTATGGGCGCCCTGGGCTCGTTCGGCGGCTCCTACCTGGTGGGCTACCTGAACAGCGCCACCGGCTCGCCCGGCGCCTCCTACCTGCTGATGAGCGGTGCGCTGCTGCTGTCGGTGCTGCTGACCCTCTTTCTCAACCCGGGCGCCAGCGACCGCCAGCGCAGCGCGCTGCCGGTACGTCGCCGCCTGGCGCATTCCTGAATCGAACAAGGTGAACCCCATGAAAAAACAGGTCGTGCTGTACAAGAAACTCTCGCCGCCGCTGATGGCCCGCCTGCACGAGCAGGCCCAAGTGACCCTGATCGAAGACCTCAGCGCCCAGGGCCTGGCCAAGCTGCGCAGCGCCCTGCCCGCCGCCCAGGGCCTGCTCGGCGCCAGCCTGCGCCTGGATGCCGAACTGCTGGACCTGGCGCCGTCCCTGGAAGCGGTGGCCAGCGTGTCGGTGGGCGTCGACAACTACGACATCGACTACCTGACCCGCCGCAACATCCTGCTCAGCAACACCCCGGATGTGCTCACCGAAACCACCGCCGACACTGGTTTCGCCCTGATCCTGGCCAGCGCCCGGCGCGTGGTGGAGCTGGCCAACCTGGTGCGTGCCGGCCAGTGGAACCGCAATATCGGCCCGCTGCATTTCGGCAGCGACGTGCACGGCAAGACCCTGGGCATCATCGGCATGGGGCGGATCGGCGAAGCCCTGGCCCAGCGCGGTCATTTCGGCTTCGGCATGCCGGTGATCTACCACAGCAACAGCCCGAAGCCGGCGGTGGAGCAGCGTTTCGGCGCCCGCTACTGCAGCCTCCCGGAACTGCTGCAACAGGCCGACTTCATCTGCCTGACCCTGCCGCTGACGGAGCACACCCAGGGCCTGATCGGCCGCGAAGAGTTCGCCCTGATGCGCCCGGAAAGCATCTTCATCAATATTTCCCGGGGCAAGGTGGTGGACGAACAGGCGCTGATCGAAGCCTTGCAGCAACGGCGGATTCGCGCGGCCGGGCTGGATGTGTTCGAGCGCGAACCCCTGGGCCACGACTCGCCACTGTTGCAGCTGAACAATGTGGTGGCCACCCCGCATATCGGCTCGGCGACCTTCGAGACCCGCGAGGCCATGGCCCGCTGCGCGGTCGACAACCTGCTGGCGGCCCTGGCCGGCCAGCGCCCGGCCAACCTGGTCAACCCCCAGGCCTGGGAGCGCCGCAAGGCCGCGGTGTGACGCGGTGACCGTGCGATCCACCCTGTAGCCGCTGCCGCAGGCTGCGACAGGTCCGCAGGACCTCGGCGTCCTGAAGATCGCCACGACCGTTCCGGTCGATCGCAGCCTACGGCAGCGGCTACAGAGACAGCGGCGTTTCGACGATCGCAGCCTGCGGCAGCGGCTACAGGGATCGCGGGATTATGTTCAGCGGCGTTTGGAAGATCGGCCTTCGAGCAGGTCCTGGGTGCAACGCACGATCCGCTGGCAGGCGTCCGCCAGACGCTGTTGATCCACCACCAGGCCGATACGGATATGCCCCGCCGCGCTGGGGCCGAAGGCCTCGCCGGCGAGCACCGAGACGCCGTGCCCTTCCAGCAGCAGCTCGGCGAATTGCTGCGCGCCCAGGCCGGTTTCCCGCACATCGACCATGACGAACATGCCGCCATCGGGCTTGACCGGCTTCAACCCCGGGCATTGGCTCAGTTGCGCGCACACCAGGTCGCGGCGCTGGCGATATTCCTCGCGCATCTGTTCCAGTTCCGGCAGGTCGGCGTCCAGCGCCACCACCGCGGCGTTCTGCACGAAGTCCGGCAACCCGTACAGCATGCACAGCGCCAGATGGCTCAAGTGCCCGGCCAGGGCCTGGGGCGCTACCACCCAGCCGACTCGCCAGCCGGTCATGGCATGGGACTTGGACAGGCTGTTGATGGTCGCCGTGCGTTCGGCCATGCCCGGCAGGCTGCCGGGGCTGATGTGTTCGCCGTCGAACAGCAGGTCGCTGTAGACCTCGTCGGAGATCAGCCACAGGTCATGCTCGACGCACAGGCGCGCCAGGGCCTGCCAGGTTTCCCGGGACAGGCTGGCGCCGGAGGGATTGTTCGGGCTGTTGAGCATCAGCGCGCGGGTCTTGGGCGTGATGCGCGCGGCGACCGCGGAGGGCTCGACGCGAAAACCGTTCTCCGGGCGCACCGGAATCGGCAGCACCTTGGCCCCGCAGGCACCGAACACCCCTTCGTAGGTGACGTACATCGGCTCGGCCACCAGCACCTCGTCGCCGGGGTCGAGCAGGCACTGGGCCACGGAAAACACCGCGCACTGCGCCCCCGGCAGCACCACCACGTGCTCGGCGTCCACCGCCTGGCCGCTGCGGGAGGCATGGCGGTGGGCGATGCGGGTGCGCAGCGAACGATTGCCGCGCACCTCCGAATAGTGAGTGTCGCCCGCCAGCAGGCTATCGATGGCGGCCTGGACGATCGGCCGCGGGGTGTCGAAATCCGGGTCGCCGATGGTCAGCAGCAGCACATCGACGCCCTCCTCGCGCAGCTCCAGGGCACGGTAGTGAATCTGCCAGGCCGCGGCACCTTCGCCGGCGATCCGTTGGGTCAAGGCTGAATAGCGCATCTCGCTCTCCTTGGGCACGCATTCCAACAACCCTAACTCAAATCACAAAGCGCGCCACCATCGCATTCAAATCCACCGCCAGGCGCGACAGCTCATGGCTGGCGGCGCTGGTCTGGTTGGCCCCGGCGGCCGACTGGGTGGCCAGGTCGCGGATATTCACCAGGTTGCGATCGACCTCGCGGGACACCTGGGCCTGCTCTTCCGAGGCGCTGGCGATCACCAGGTTGCGCTCGTTGATCAGGTTGATCGATTCGGCGATCTGCTCCAGGGCCACGCCGGCGGCGCGGGCCATTTCCAGGGTGCTCTGGGTACGCTGGTTGCTTTGCTGCATCGACTGCACCGCCTCGCCGGTGCCGTTCTGGATGCCGGCGACCATCTTTTCGATTTCCTGGGTCGATTGCGCGGTGCGATGAGCCAGGGCCCGCACCTCGTCGGCCACCACCGCGAACCCGCGCCCGGCCTCGCCGGCGCGAGCCGCCTCGATGGCCGCGTTGAGGGCCAGCAGGTTGGTCTGCTCGGCGATGGCACGGATCACGTCAAGCACCTTGCCGATGTCGCGGCCCTGGGTGGCCAGGCCTTCGATCATCACCGAAGTGCTCTGCACGTCGTGGGTCATGGTCTGGATCGCGTCGACGGTTTCTACCACCCGGTCGCGGCCTTCGCGGGCGGCCTGGGTCGACTGGTGCGAGGCTTCGGAGGTCGACACGGCGTTGCGCGCCACCTCTTCCACGGCGGCGGTCATTTCGTTGACCGCAGTGGCCGCCTGTTCGATTTCGTTGTTCTGCTGCTGCAAGCCACGGGAGGCTTCCTCGGTGACCGCGCTGAGTTCTTCCGAGGCCGAGGCCAGCTGGGTGGCCGAGCCGGAGATCTGCTCGATGGTCTTGCGCAGGTTGCCCTGCATCTCGTTCAGCGCCACCAGCAGACGGGCCGGCTCGTCCTTGCCGTCGACCTCGATGGCCTGGGTCAGGTTGCCCGCGGCGATGGTCTGCGCGGCCAGCAGCGCGCGGTTCAACGGGGTGACGATGCTGCGGGTCAGCAGCAGGGCCAGCACCACCGTAAGCAGGGCCGCGACCACCGCCACGGCGATGATGCCGGTGATGGCGCCGCGGTAATGCTCACCGGCCATATCCGAGGCCTGGGTGGCCCCGGCGTTGTTGATCGCCACCAGCTTGTTCAACTGCTCGCCCATCTGGTCGGTGCCGTCCTTGATCCGCGTGTTGATCAGGGTGCGCAGTTCCTCGAGCTTGTTCTGTCGCGACAGTTCCAGCATGTCGTTCTGCGCTTGCAGGTACTTGTCCAGGGTGGCCGCGAAGGTCTTGTACAGGGCCACTTCCTCTTCCCCCGCCGGCAAGGCGGCGTAGCTGGCCTGGGCCTGCTTGAGCTTGTCCACCAGCACGCCGATGCGCGTCTGCGCTTCCTGCAGGCCGGCCGGTTCACGGTTGACCAGTACCCGGAACGAGAGAATCCGCAGGCGCAGCACGTTTTCGGTGACGTTGCCGAGGAACCCTACGCTGGGCAGCTGGTTGCTTTCCATTTCCAGGGAGGCCTGTCGGATGATCGACATGCGATTGACAGCGAACACACCCAGCGCGATGACCAGCAACGCGATGAACGCAAAACCGAGGAAAGCTCGAGGCGCGATATTCATATTACGTAGGGACATAGGATGACTCTCGGGAATTGAGGACTGCGAGCATCCATGCACTGAACCCTGTCACCAGCGGCGGCTGGCGGCCTGACAGGTGGGCGCCACTGTTGTAGTTGGTCTGTGGGCCTAATAGCGATATCGGCAGCGCTTTAGGTTTTTTGCAGGCCCCGGCGAAAATATTTTTCGTCGCCCGGGAGTGTTTCACCGCTGAGACAGATCGCCTGGCAAGCTCGCTGCCAGCCTCCATGACCGGCCTCCATGCCCCCATGACCACCCCATGAAAAGTGCAATTCATTCGCCGGAAAAGCCATTCAGTCGCCGCCCCGTCCTGCCCATCATGGGCCCCAGCTCGCAATGGCAATTCATAACAACAACGACTGGAGTGGATGATGAAACCCGAAGACTTCCGTGCCGAGACCAACCGCCCGCTGACCGGCGCCGAATACCTGGCCAGCCTGCGCGATGATCGCGAAATCTACATTTATGGCGACCGGGTCAAGGACGTGACCCGCCACCCGGCGTTTCGCAACTCCGCCGCCTCCATGGCGCGCCTCTACGACGCCCTGCACGACCCCGAGACCAAGGACAAGCTGTGCTGGGCCACCGACACCGGCAACGGCGGCTACACCCACAAGTTCTTCCGCTCGGCGAAAAGCGCCGACGACCTGCGCCAGCAGCGCGACGCCATCGCCGAGTGGTCGCGCCTGACCTACGGCTGGATGGGTCGCAGCCCGGACTACAAGGCCGCCTTCGGCAGCGCCCTGGGCGCCAACCCGGAGTTCTATGGCAAGTTCGCGGACAACGCCCGCACCTGGTACAAGCGCATCCAGGAAGCCTGCCTATACCTCAACCACGCCATCGTCAACCCGCCGATCGACCGCGACAAGCCGGTGGACCAGGTCAAGGACGTGTTCATCTCGGTGGACGAGGAAGTCGAAGGCGGGATCATCGTCAGCGGCGCCAAGGTGGTGGCCACCAACTCGGCCCTGACCCACTACAACTTCGTCGGCCAGGGTTCGGCGCAGCTGTTGGGGGACAACACCGACTTCGCCCTGATGTTCATCGCGCCGATGAACACCCGCGGCATGAAGCTGATCTGCCGCCCGTCCTACGAACTGCAGGCCGGCATGACCGGTTCGCCGTTCGACTACCCGCTGTCCAGCCGCTTCGACGAGAACGACGCGATCCTGATCATGGACAAGGTGTTCATCCCCTGGGAAAACGTGCTGATCTACCGCGACTTCGAGCGCTGCCGGCAGTGGTTCCCGCAGGGCGGTTTCGGCCGGCTGTTCCCGATGCAGGGCTGCACCCGGCTGGCGGTCAAGCTCGACTTCATCACCGGGCTGCTGGTCAAGGCCTTGCAATGCACCGGTTCCCTGGAGTTCCGTGGAGTGCAGGCGCAGGTTGGCGAGGTGGTGGCCTGGCGCAACCTGTTCTGGTCGCTGACCGACGCCATGCACGGCAACGCCAGCGAATGGCTCAATGGCGCCTTCCTGCCCAGCGCCCAGGCCTTGCAGGCCTACCGGGTACTGGCGCCCCAGGCCTACACCGACATCAAGAAGATCATCGAGCAGGTGGTGGCCAGCGGCCTGATCTACCTGCCGTCCGGCTCCCGCGACCTCAAGGACCCGATGCTCAACCAGTACCTGAGCACCTATTGCCGGGGTTCGGCGGGCATGGGCCACGAGGAGCGGATCAAGATCCTCAAGCTGCTGTGGGATGCCATCGGCACCGAGTTCGGCGGCCGCCACGAGCTGTACGAAATCAACTACGCCGGCAGCCAGGACGAAATCCGCATGCAATGCCTGCGCCATGCCCAGGCCACCGGCTCGATGAAAGCCATGACCGACCTGGTGGACCAATGCCTGGGCGACTACAATCTCGACGGCTGGACGGTGCCACACCTGACCAATCCGGACGACATCAACATGCTCGACCGCATCCGCCAGTAACCACTGCCTCGCTTCTGTAGGAGCGAAGCTTGCTCGCGATAAGACGTGAACGATGACGCGCGGCATCTGCGACTCCACGTTGGCTTGAGGTTTTTCGCGGCAATCGAGCGTCGAGCGACGGCTCCTGCAAATACCGTGGTTCAATCCCGAGGAAAGGAATCTCTCATGACTCAACTTGATCCCAAGCAACAAGCCTTTCGCAACGCCATGGCGCACATGACCACGGCGGTCAACGTCATCACCAGCAACGGCCCGGCCGGACGCTGCGGCATCACCGCCACCGCGGTCTGCTCGGTCACCGACAGCCCGCCCAGCCTGATGGTCTGCGTCAACCGCAACAGCGCCCTGAACCCGGTGTTCAAGCGCAACGGCCAGCTCTGCATCAACGTGCTCTGCGGCGAACACGAAGAGGTCGCCCGGCACTTCGCCGGCATGACCGGGGTGGAGATGGAGCAGCGCTTCAGCCTGCACCCCTGGCGCGACGGCCAGGACGCCCTGCCGGTGCTCGACGGCGCCCTGGCCAGCCTGCAGGGACGCATCACCGAGGTGCAGGAAGTCGGCACCCACTCGGTGATGCTGGTGCAGCTGGATGAGATCTGCGTGGGCGAACACGGCGATTCGCTGGTGTATTTCAGCCGTGGTTTCCATCGTTTGCAGCGGGCCGTCCAGGCGGCCTGATCTGCTGATCTTCTGATCTTCTGTAGGAGCGGCCGGTCGACGTTCGATTGCTCGCGATAGCCGCGCAGCGGCAATGGACCTGCCAACGCGCGTTATCGTTGCAGATTGATCGCGAGCAAGCCTCGCTCCTACAGAAACCAATATCCCCGCCAGCCCCCTTCATCCTGCATCTGTAGGATAGCGATCCCCCACCAACCCGACGATACTCGTGCCCAGGCCCTGCCCACGTCCCTGGACGTTCCGGTCCTTACTGACTCCGTGACGAAAACAATAAGAACGTCGCACAGAGGAACACCCCCATGAGCCGTCATGAACATGGTCACGCCAGCCTGCTGCAAGCCTTCAGCTCGCTGACCCTGGAGTTGCAGCGCCTGGCGCAGCACAAGGACATCGAACATTTCCATGGCCATGCGCTGAACCGCATCGGCCAGTTGCTGCCCTTCGACAGCGCCTGGTGGGGCCGCGCCGCATTGATCGACGGCCTGCCGGAAGAACACAGCTCCTACCTCCATCACTTGCCCCCCAGCTACCTGCCGGACTGGCAGTCGATCAAGCACGTCGACGTCACCGTCGGACGGGTCCATGCCCACCCGGGCCGGGCGGTGATCGTCGACATGCGCGACCCGGCCAACGGCCCCGGCCTGAACTGGCTGGGCACGACCTATGGCATCGGCGAGCTGCTGTGCGTGGTGTACATCGACCCGCAGACCCACCTCAGCGACCACCTGGCGCTGTACCGCGCCCCCGGCGCCAAACGCTTCGACGCCGACGACTGCCTGCTGCTGAACAACCTGATGCTGCACCTGGTGGCCGCGGTGTCGGCCAACCAGATCCGCACCCTGGTGGCCATGCGCGAAACCCTCACCAGCCCGCGCAACCTGGCGCTGGCGGTGTGCGACCAGCGCGGCACCCTGCACTGCGCCGAACGCGGCTTCGTCGACCTGCTGCTCGGCGAGTGGCCGGACTGGAGCGGCCCCTGCCTGCCCGTACCCATGGCCGATGGCGGTTACGAAGGCCGGCACCTGCAATACGAGGCCTCGCCGGTGGGCGACCTGTTCCTGCTCGCCGCCCGCGGCCGCACGCTGCTGACCCAGCTCAGCCCACGGGAAAACGACGTGGCCCTGGGCTTCGGCGAAGGCAAGACCTACAAGGAAATCGCCCGCGAGCTGGGCCTGTCGCCGAACACCGTGCGCCATCACATCCGCGCCATCTACAACAAGCTCGGGGTCAAGGACAAGACCCGCATCGCCCATCTGCTGCACGCCCCACCCGACTGACGTTTACCTCCCTCGCTGACTGACTTTCGCGCTGTCGTTTTGACAGCCACGGGCCGCTTTTGCCCTTTTTCCAGCCACTGCCGCGTACCGGCGAGCGCTTCGCCGCACAACAACTCAAAGAAGAGAGGTTACGCCCATGACCAGAACGCTTGCGCACCACACCGCCCTGGCCGTCACCGGCGCCCTGCTGAACCTGGACGCCAGCGCCGCCGACCTTAACGCCCGCGACTTCTTCGGCGCGCCCTCGGGCACCAGCCTGGGCGTGCTGTACCTGCCGGCGACCCGCGCCGACGACTTCCACGGCCCTGCCGACAGCACTGGCAAGGCCGAGCTGAAGGTCAACGCCCTGGCCTATCGCCAGGTATTTTTCACCGACATCTGCGGCACCCTGTGCACCCCGCAGTTCATCGTGCCTTTCGCCGATATCGACGCGCGCCTGCCCGGTGCCAATCGCCACACCGGGGAAAGCGGCTTCGGCGACCCGCAGGTCGGCGGCACCCTGTTTTTCATCAACGACCCGGCCAGCCGGACCTACAGCGGCCTGCTGACCCTGATCACCCTGCCGGTGGGCGAATACCACGGTGACAACCCGGATGTCTCGCCGGGCGCCAACCGCTGGGGCGCGACCTTCGTTTACAACTACACCCAGGGCGTCGGCGAGAAGTGGGTGCTGGAAGCCAACCTCGAAGCCCAGCTCTACGGCAAGAACGACGACTACTTCGGCAGCGACCTGAAGCAGGACCCGCTGTACCGCCTGCAAGCCTTCGCCTCCTACGACTTCACTGCCAGCACCTATGGCGCCCTGCGCCTGATCCACGCCGACGGTGGCGAGCTGCGGATCAACGACCAGCGCATCGACGACACCCACAAGCGCTACACCCAGGTCGGCTTCGAGGTCGGCCACTGGCTGGACCAGCAGAACCAGCTGATGTTCGGCCTTTCGCAAAACGTCGCCACCCGTAACGGCTACCACGGCACCGACGCCTTGCTGCGCCTGGTCCACGTGTTCTGAAGCGCTTTTCCCGGAGCTATCCCATCATGAATACCCAGACCCAGGCGCTCACCGACGATCAACCGAGTACTGCATCGCCGCTGGCCTTGCTGGCGGCCATCGTGCTGTTCGCCGCCATCACCCCGACCATCCTCATGACCGCCCCGGCGGTGGCCGCGCAACTGGCCAGCCAATGGCAACTGAGCCCGTCGCAGATCGGCGACCTGTTCTCCACTGAACTGGGGGCCATGAGCCTGGCCACCCTGCCCGCCTTCTGGTGGCTCAAGCGCGTCGACTGGCGCCGCGCGGCGCTACTGGCCGGGGCACTGTTCATAGTCACCAACCTGCTATCGATCTGGGCCCAGGGTTATGGCGCGCTGCTGGCCCTGCGTTTCTGCAGTGCCCTGGCCGGCGGTTCGCTGATGATCATCTGCCTGTCCAGCGCTGCCTCCACCGCCAACCCCAGCCGGACCTACGGCCTGTGGGTCATGGGCCAACTGGTGGTCGGAGCAATCGGCCTGAGCATTCTGCCGCGGTTGTTCGAGCATTACGGCCTGGCGGCCTGCTACCTGCTGCTGGCGCTGCTGATGAGCCTGTGCCTGCCCCTGGCGCGCTACTTTCCCCAGGGCGCGCCAACCCCGGAAAAAACCGCGGGGCAGGCCGCCGCCGCGCCGAAGTGGAAGGCCCTGTGCGGCATTCTCGGCATCCTCGGCTTCTATATCAGCCTCAGCGGGGTCTGGACCTTTATCGGCTCGATCAGCGCCAAGGCCGGCATCTCCGCGCAAGCCAGCGGCGAGCTGCTGGCCGTCGCCACGGTCATGGGTATCGTCGGCGCCGGCTGCGCCTCGCTGATCGGCAATCGCCTGCCGCGCCTGCTGTTGCTGCTGTTTGGCTACAGCCTGATGGCCGGCTCGGTGCTGTTGCTGCTGGGCGCGCCGTCCCTGGCGCGCTTCGCCCTCGCCGCCCTGGTATTCAAGTTCACCTGGACCTTCATCCTGCCGCTGATCCTCGCCTGCCTGGCCGACCTCGACCGCTCCGGCAAGCTGATGAACGCCTCCAACCTGGTGATCGGCGGCGGCCTGGCCATCGGCCCCGCGCTGGCCGGGAGGCTGATCGAAAGCACCGGCGGCTTCCAGCCCCTGCTGATCGGCGGGGCCGGCCTGACCCTGCTGTCGCTGGCGCTGATCCTCGGCTGCCGGCGCGGCACCTGAACGCCTGAACTCCTGAACTCCTGACCCCCTGTAGCCGCTGCCGAAGGCTGCGATAGGTCCGAAGGACCTCTGGCGCCCGGGAGATCGCAGCGACCGTTCCGGTCGATCGCAGCCTCCGGCAGCGGCTACAAATTTTCGCCCCATAGATGGATATGCCCATGACCCGTAAAACCGCGTTTTTCTTCGATGAACTCAGCCTCTGGCACAGCGCCGGGCTGCATGCGCTGACGCTGCCGGTGGGCGGCTGGGTGCAACCGCCCGCCGCGGCCGGGCACGCCGAATCGCCGGAAACCAAGCGCCGCCTGAAAAGCCTGCTGGACGTCTCCGGCCTGACCCGCCACCTGCAGGTGCGCAGCGCCACGGCCGCCAGTGAGGAAGATTTGCTGCGGGTGCACAGCGCCGAGTACCTGCAACGCTTCAGGGCCCTGAGCGAGGCCGGTGGCGGCGAACTCGGCCCGCAAGCGCCGATCGGCCCGGGCAGCTACGAAATCGCCCGGCTCTCCGCCGGCCTGGCCATCGCCGCGGTGGACGCGGTGCTCGGCGGCGAAGCCGACAACGCCTATTCCCTGTCCCGCCCGCCGGGGCACCATTGCCTGGCCGACGGCGCCATGGGTTTCTGCTTCCTGGCCAATATCGCCATCGCCATCGAGGCGGCCAAAGCCAGGCGCGGCCTGGGCAAGGTCGCGGTGATCGACTGGGACGTGCACCACGGCAATGGCACCCAGTCGATCTTCGAGGAACGCGGCGACGTGCTGACCCTTTCCCTGCACCAGGATGGCTGCTTCCCGCCCGGCTACAGCGGCGAACAGGACCGTGGCCGCGGCGCCGGGCTGGGGGCCAACATCAATATCCCGCTGCTGCCCGGCAGCGGCCACGACGCCTACCTGCATGCCCTGCAACGCATCGTGATCCCGGCCCTGGAGCGCTTCGAACCGGAGTTGATCATCGTTGCCTGCGGCTACGACGCCAACGCGGTCGACCCGCTGGCGCGGATGCTGCTGCACAGCGACTCGTTCCGTGCCATGACCCGCCAGGTGCGCGAAGCCGCCGAGCGCCTGTGCCAGGGCCGCCTGGTGCTGGTGCATGAAGGCGGTTATTCCGAGGCCTATGTGCCCTTCTGCGGGCTGGCGACGGTCGAGGAGCTGGCCGGCGTCAGGACCGCGGTGACCGACCCGATGCTGGAATTCGTGCAGCTGCAACAGCCGAATCCAGGGTTCCAGGCCTTTCAACGCCAACTGATCGACGATCTGGCACAAACCTTCTTCAACGACCACTGACCGTAGCCGCTGCCGAAGGCTGCGACCGACCGGAACGGGCGTAGCGATCTCCCGACCGCAGGAGGTCCTTCGGACCTATCGCAGCCTGCGGCAGCGGCTACATGGGTTTGCGAATCTCGCTTGAGGCTGGCCGTAACGGGGCTTAAATGCCGCGAAATGCATCTGGCTGGCCACCGACCTGTAGCCGCTGCCGAAGGCTGCGATCGACCGGAACGGGCGTAACGATCTCCCGACCGCAGGAGGTTCTTCGGGCCTATCGCAGCCTGCGGCAGCGGCTGCATGGGTTGGCGAATCTCGCTTGAGGTTGGCCGTAACGGGGCTTAAATACCGCGAAATGCATCTGGCTGGCCACCGACCTGTAGCCGCTGCCGCAGGCTGCGATCGACCGGAACGGGCGTAGCGATCTCCCGACCGCAGGAGGTCCTTCGGACCTATCGCAGCCTGCGGCAGCGGCTACAGGGTTTTGCGCACTTCGCTCGGGGTCTGGCCGTAATGGGCCTTGAACGCCCGGGCGAAGTGGGCCTGGCTGGTGAAGCCATGACGGTAGGCGATTTCGCCGATATCCAGGCCGGCTCCCCGTGGGCTGCTCAGCAGGTCATGGGCCTGTTGCAGGCGTTTTTCCAGGATAAATCGGCTGGGCTGGCTGTCTTCCAGGGCGAACAGGCGGCTCAGGTGCCGCGGGGAAATGCCAGTCTGCGCGGCCACCCGTTCGCAGCTCAGGCCAGGGTCGGCCAACTGTTCGCTGATGCACTGCTTGGCCGCCAGCAGATAGGACGCGCTCAGGGCATTGATCCGCCGCTCTCCCGCCTGCCCGGCGATCAGGCTGGCCAACAGCTCCAGCGCCTGGTTCTGATAACTCTCGGCGTCCTCGCTCAGCGGCTGCTGAAAAAAGCCTCCGGTGCGCTCGCCCAGGGTGCGCAGCAACAGGCGCTGTACGCCGCTTGGCCCGCCGATCTTCAGCGGACGGTCGAAACGTTTGAGACAACGCTCGGCGAACAGTGCCTGGGGAATGTCGTAAATGAACTGGCGCATCGGCCCGGAGAACCCAAACAGATAGGGTTTGTCGGTGCGGTAGACGATCAGCTCGCCCGGTTCGAGCAACTGGCAGGCGCCATCCTGATAGAAGAACGAGCCGCTGCCGGTGACGAAGGACACGAACACCGACTCCTTGGGCACCGCGCGGATCATCGAGTTGTCACGCTCGACCACGTGCTCGTTGCCCTCGATCCGCGCCAGGCGCATGCCCTCCAGCTGCAGGTTGTCCTGGCTGGCGGCAAAACCGCTTTCACAAAAAGAAGTGCATTTGAGGCCGACCAGGGTGGAGGCGTTGTAGTCCTCCCAGAAGGCCAGCCGCTGGTCCAGGGCGATGCTCTGGGTGCAGGCATGCCGGGTTTCGAGCAAGGCGCATGGAGACATTTTTATTCTTCTCATGGGCTAGGAAGCATTCCCGGTCGGCAAGGCAGTGACCGGACACCAAGGCCGCGGCAGATGGCGGCCGCGGCGATTCATTAACATATGAAGCTTATGCCCTGTCAACGTGAAACGCAGTGGGCACAAGTCGATTACCAGGGTAAACGGCTTCCCTGAAGCCTGTAGGAAAAGTCTCGTCCGATCCAGTCAACAATCCCGTCCGATTGGATAAAACCCCGCCCGCGCGCCGCGCCTAAAGTCGCCTCGACTCCCACAACGAATAGAGGCCGACCATGCCCGAAGCCGCCCGCCGTGAATTCTGGAAAGACCTGCAACCGATCGCCAATTGCTTCAAGCCGGACGCCAAGCCCGAGGTCTACCTGCCCAATGCCGCCAGCGACGACCTGAAGCTGTATGTGCCCTTCACCGAAACCGTGTCCTCGCGGCCGCTGTGGATCTCGCCGAGCGAGAACCGCTGGTGCGACATCCTCATGGCCAGCAGCGCCGGCCTGGTGAACCGGCATTACCACCCCCACGAAGTGTTCGCCTACACCCTGTCCGGCAAGTGGGGCTACCTGGAACACGACTGGACCGCCACCGCCGGCGACTTCGTCTACGAGACCCCGGGCGAAGGCCACACCCTGGTGGCCTACGAGCACGAGCAACCGATGCGCGCGTTTTTCATCGTCAAGGGCCCGCTGATCTGGCTCGACGAACAGGGCGAGCCGGATGGCTATTTCGACGTGCACTCCTACATCGCCCTGTGCCGCGCGCACTACGAAAAGATCGGCCTCGGCGCGGCCTATATCGACACGCTGTTTCGCTGAAGTCGCGACTTCACCTGTCCCTCCCGCGGAGAACGACCATGGCTTACAACAACAATAAAGCCGGTTACGAGAACATCCTGCTGGGCGTGCTGTTCCTGACGTTCGGCTTCGTCTTTTTCGATCGCCTGGCCCTGTCCTTCCTGTTCCCCTTCATGGCCGACGAGCTGCAACTGAGCAACAGCCACCTGGGCATGCTGTCGTCGGTCCTGGCCCTGGCCTGGGCGGTGTCCGGCGCGCTGGTCGGGGCCTGGTCGGACCGGCGTGGCAAGCGCAAGCCGCTGCTGATCGTCGCGGTGATCCTGTTTTCCCTGTGCTCGGCGCTGTCGGGGCTGGTCACCGGGTTTCTCAGCCTGCTGCTGTTCCGCGGCATCATGGGCCTGGCCGAAGGGCCGATCCTGCCGCTCTCGCAATCGCTGATGGTGGAGGCCTCCTCGCCCCATCGCCGGGGCCTGAACATGGGCCTGCTGCAAGGCTCGGCGGCCGGGCTGCTGGGCGCGGTGATCGGCCCGCCGGTGCTGATCGCCCTGGCCGAAGCCTACGGCTGGCGCCATGCCTTTATCGTCTCGCTGATCCCCGGGCTGCTGATCGCCCTGCTGATCTGGCGCTACGTGCGCAACGATGCGCCGCCGGCACCGGTCACGGACAACGCTCCTGCTGCTCCGGTCAATCGCCTGGCGCTGCTGAAAAGCCGCAACATCGTGCTCTGCACCCTGATCAGCTGCGTGTTCCTCACCTGGTTCGTGATCCTCATCTCCTTCACCCCGACCTTCCTGGTCAAGGTCCGCGGCTACAGCCCGGCGAGCATGGGCACGGTGATGAGTTGCCTGGGCGGCGCCTGGGTGCTGTGGGGCTTCGGCGTGGCGGCGATTTCCGACCGTTTCGGCCGTCGCCCGACCCTGGTGCTGTTCTCGCTGATCGCCGCCTGCTGCCCGATCGCCCTGCTCTACGCCAACAGCCCGTTGCTGATGGGCGTGCTGATGCTGCTGACCTACACGGGCCTGGGCTGCTTCACCCTGTTCATGGCGACCATCCCGGCGGAAACCGTGCCCCGTGAGGTCATGGCCACGGCCCTGGGCATGATCATGGGCATCGGCGAGCTGGTGGGCGGTTTTGTCTCGCCGACCATCGCCGGTTTTGCCGCCGACCGTTTCGGCCTGTCCATCGTCATGTGGATCTCCTGCGGCGGCGCCCTGCTGGCCGCGCTGCTGGCGCTGTTCCTCAAGGAAACCGCGCCGGCGGTCCTGGCGCGCGGCCGCCGCGCCGAACCTTCCCCCTCTCCTGTCCTGCAAGGAAACCAGCCATGAAAGCATTGCGTTGGCATGCCGCCCGCGACCTGCGCCTGAGCGATCTGCAACTGCCGCAGCCCGGCCCGGGCGAGGTGCTGGTCCAGGTGGCCTACTGCGGTATCTGCGGCAGCGACCTGCACGAATACGCCGACGGCCCGCACTCGATTCCACAACAGGTGCCCCACCCGCTGTCCGGTTGCCGCGCGCCGCTGACCCTCGGCCACGAGTTCTGCGGCCAGGTCCTGGCGGTGGGCGCGGGCGTCGACCGGGTGCGGGTCGGCAGCCGGGTGGCGGTGGAGCCGGAGTACCGCTGTGGCGATTGCCAGTACTGCCGCGCCGGCCAGTACAACCTCTGCCAGTCCATGGGGTTTATCGGCCTGATGGGCGACGGCGGTTTCGCCGAACAGGTGCTGGTGCCGGCCTACATGCTGCACCCGCTGCCGGATTCGGTGAGTTTCAAGCAGGCCGCGGTGCTGGAGCCGGCGGCGGTGGCCTTTCACGCGCTGAACCAGAGCAGCCTGCTGGCCGGCGACAGCTGCGTGGTGTTCGGCCTCGGTCCTATAGGCCTGCTCTTGATCCTGCTGGCGCGCCTGCGCGGCGTGGAGCGGATCTTCGCCGTGGACATCAGCGCGGAACGCCGGCGACTGGCCCGCGACTTCGGCGCCCAGGAAGTGCTCGATGGCCACGCCGCCGACCTGTCGCAACGCCTGCATGAACTGAGCGGCGGTGGCGTCGACACCGCCTTCGAGGCCGCCGGCAGCCAGCAGACCCTGAGCCTGGCCCTGCACTCGCTGCGCAAGGGCGGCGAGGTGGTGCTGGTGGGCCTGATGGGCAAGGTCAGCGTCGATGCCTTCCACCTGGTCAACCACGAACTGCGCCTGCTCGGCAGCGTGGGCTATCGCAACGCCTACCCGCCGCTGATCGAGCTGCTGGCCAGCGGCCGCCTGGACCTGACCCGCGCCGTGACCCGCTGCGTGACCCTGGACCAGGCCGTGGAGCATGGCTTCGAGGCACTGCTGCGGGACAAGAGCCAGATCAAGGTGCTGGTCAATCCCAATCCATCGCTGGCCAAGGCATGACCTGTAGCCGCTGCCGCAGGCTGCGATCGAGGACGCAGTCCTCGCCAGCGCAATCGGCAGCACCCTGGTAACCCGTTGGCGAACGCTGCGCGTCCGATCGCAGCCTTCGGCAGCGGCTACTCACAAAAACAACAAGAAACGAGTATCGACCATGAAAAGCACTCTCCTGCTGTGCCCGCTGCTGACGGCGATCCTGTTCACCCCTTTGTGCCAGGCCGAAACACTGGCACCCGGCCGCGAAGGCTCGCTGGCCGGGCTCGGCGAGCAACTGGCCAGCTACGGCATCCGACCCCATGTGCAGTTCTGGAGCCTGTCGATGAAGAATCTCGACACCGGTCCGCGACAACACAGCTTCGGCAACAGCGGCGACCTGTTCGTCGGCGCCGACTTCGACCTCGATACCCTCGCCGGCCTTACAGGCGCGGCCGTTCATTTCGAGGAAACCTTCTTCATCCTCGACACCGCCACCGGCCAGCCGACCTCGCGCAACTGGCAAGGCGCCGCCGGCAGCTACTTCGCCGGCGCGCCGATCCACAACGACATCACCAGCAACCAGCTGAGCCTGCTGACCTACCAGCAGACCTGGCTCGACGGCCAGGTCGACATGAGCCTGGGGCGCACCAACGCGCGGCGCTACTTCTATATCTACAACTGCGAAACCGTGGTCACCTGCAACGACCCGATCATCGATTCGTCCACCGGCATCCTGCCGCCGCCCTACGGCAGCTGGGGCGGCTACCTGAAGTACCAGGCGACGCCGGGCTTCTATGTGCATGCCGGGGCCTTCGAATCGAACCCGGTGGACTACCTGAAAAAACGCAAGGGCCTGGACTTCAGCACCGACGACGCCAGCGGCACCAGCCTGCTGCTGGGCATCGGCAGCAAGCACGACGATGCCTACAACGCCCACTACGAACTCAATGGCTACTACAACACCGCCAAGCAGCACGACCCGCTGACCGGCGCCAGCGAGCACGGCACCGGCGGCGCCTTCTTCAAGTTCCAGCAAGGCTTCTGGCGGGCCGACGGCGGCCAGGGCACCGCGCCCCAGGCGCTGCTGGCGTTCGGTTCGCTGTCCCTGGCGGCCGACGACAAGCAGCCCTTCAGCCATTTCGCCGAGATCGGCCTGACGTACCTGGCGCCCTTCGACCGCGCCCGGGACAAGCTCAACCTCAAGGCCAGCTACCTGCGCCTCAACGACCACCAACTGCGCTTCCAGCAACAGGCGCGGATCGCCAACGGCGGCGACCCCAGCCTGGGCGAACGCAACGTGTACGCCATCGAGGCCAACGGCCACTTCGCCCTGACCCGGCACCTGGCGCTCGAACCCAGCGTGCAGTACCTGATCAACCCGGACAACTTCTACAACCCCGAGGCCCGCGAGCTCAGCGGCAACGGTTTTGTCGTCGGCCTGCAAGTCATGTACGACGTCGGCGCGGCGCTGGGGCTGTAAACCTGCTTTTCACTGCCAACGAGGTATTTCCCATGACTGACTCTGCCCCGCGTTCGTTCGACTACATCGTGGTCGGGGCCGGCTCGGCCGGTTGCGTGCTGGCCAACCGGCTGTCCGCCGATCCGCAGCTCAGCGTCTGCCTGATCGAAGCCGGCCCCAGCGACCGCAGCCTGTTGCCCGGCGCCTATGTGCGCACCCCGGCGGGCATCATCCGCCTGATCGCCAACCCGAAGTGGAACTGGATGCATCAGTTCAGCGCCCAGGCCGCCAGCGGCGAGCGCTCGATCCCCTGCCCCCGCGGCCGGCTCTGGGGCGGCTCCAGCGCGATCAACGGCATGATCTACATCCGCGGCCACCGCAGCGACTACGACCGCTGGGCCGCGGCCGGCAACCAGGGCTGGAGCTACGACGAACTGCTGCCGTACTTCCTGCGCTCGGAGCATTTCGAGCCCGGCGCTTCGCCCTGGCATGGCCAGGGCGGCGAACTCAATGTCGCCGCGCAACGCAGCCCGAGCCCGATCAATGAGGTGTTCTATCAGGCCGCCCAGGAACTGGGCTGGCGCTACAACCCGGACTTCAACGGCGAGGAACAGGAAGGCTACGGGCCCTTCCATGTCACCCAGATCAACGGCGAGCGTTGCAGCGCCGCGCGGGCCTTCCTGTACCCGGCGCTGTCGCGGCCCAACCTCAGCGTACTGAGCTCGACCCTGACCCACCGCGTGTTGCTGGAGGGCAATCGCGCCTGTGGCGTCGAGGTCAGCCAGGATGGCGCGGTGTTCCAGCTCCAGGCCCGGCGTGAAGTGATCCTCAGCGCCGGGGCGATCAACTCGCCGCAGCTGCTGTTGCTCTCCGGTATCGGCCCGGCCGGGGAACTGGCGCGCCATGGCATCGCCCAGCGCCATGAACTGCCGGGAGTCGGCCACAACCTGCAGGACCATCAGGACGTGGTGCTGATGTACCGCTGCGACAGCGAGCTGACCTACGGCGTGTCGGCCAAGGGCCTGTTGCCCCTGGCCCGTTCGCCCTGGCAGTACCTGAGCCGGCGCAGCGGCCCGCTGACCTCCAATACCGTGGAGTCCGGCGGCTTCCTGCGCCTGCATCCCGAGGACGCCGCCCCGGAGCTGGGCCTGATCGTCGCCCCGGCGCTGAAAAACCAGCCCCAGCGCCTGGTGCCGCTGGGCCATGGGGTCAGCCTGCACATCGCGGTGATGCACCCGCAGAGCCGTGGCCAGGTCCGGCTCAATTCCGCCGATCCCCATGACAAGCCGATCATCGACAGCAACTTCCTCAGTCACCCGGAGGACCTGCGCAAGCTGGTGGCGGGCGTGCGCCTGGTGCGCCAGCTGGCGGCGAGCCAGGCATTCGCCCGGCGCCTCAAGGGCGAGCTGGTGCCCGGCCCGCAGGTGGAAAGCCAGGCGCAGATCGAGCAGTGGATTCGCGACAGCCTGGGCACCGTGTTCCACCCGGTCGGCACCTGCAAGATGGGCCACGACCCCCAGGCGGTGGTCGACGACCAGTTGCGGGTCCACGGCGTGCAGGGCCTGCGGGTGGCCGACGCGTCGATCATGCCGAGCCTGACCACCGGCAATACCAACGCGGCGGCGATCATGATCGGCGAAAAGGCCGCGGATCTGCTGCTGGGTAAACCCGCGCCGAGCCTTCAGGTTCCCGCTCGCCTGGAACAACAGATACCCGCGCCTGTCATTGGCTGAAAAACGGCCAACCGCAGCCGCGGGTGGGCCAAGGGCTAATGCCAATCGATCAAACGCCGATGATCCATTGTAGGAGCGAGCTTGCTCGCGATGGTCGTTAACGATAACGCGTACTAATCGGATGAACGCGGCGCGCTCAGGTCCATCGCGAGCAAGCTCGCTCCTACAGTTTTGATCGGTATCTCCCAAAAGGAGTCCGCGTTTATAGGTGTATGGATTTTGCCGTACCCCAGGCATATAGTTGCACCGCACAACTATATCGAGAGCCACGCCATGTCATCGCCGTCGCCGCTGGTGGATCAGATCCGTAACGAATCGCGCAAACTGGTGCGCGAGCTGGGTTTCATGGGCAGTACTCTGGCCGGTTCCGATCTGCCGCCCTCGGCGGTGCATGCGCTGATCGAACTCGACCTGCACGCCCCGCTCACCGCCGCCCAGCTGGGCAAGACCCTGAATTTGGAAAAGTCCTCGGTCAGCCGCCTGCTGGGCAAGCTCATCGAGCGCGGCGATATCCAGGAAAGCCCCAGCCCCACCGATGCTCGGGAAAAGCACCTGGGCCTGACCGCCAGCGGGCGCAAACAGGTCGCCGCGCTCCATGCCTTTGGCAGCGCCCAGGTGCAACAGGCGCTGCGCTTGCTGGCGCCGCGCGAGCAAAGCCAGGTGGTCGCCGGACTGCGCAGTTATGGCCAGGCGCTGCAGGCCTGCCGCCTGGGCCATGCGCAGATCGCCGCGGCCACCCCGACCGTGCTCCGTGGCTATCGGCCGGGCATGATCGGTCGCATCACCGAGCTGCATGCGCACTACTACTCACGCCTGGTGGGTTTCGGGCAGTTCTTTGAACAGCGCGTCGCGGCGGGTCTGGCGGAGTTCAGCGAGCGCCTGGACAAGCCCGATAACGGCGTCTGGCTAGCGGTACTGGACGAGCGGATCGTCGGCTCGATCGCCATCGACCTCGACGACGCCGCGGATCGCCCTCAGGCCGACAGAGTCGCCCATCTGCGCTGGTTTATCCTCGACGACACAGCCCGTGGCACCGGCACCGGCCGCCTGCTGCTCAAGGCGGCGCTGGAGCATTGCGACCGGGTGCGGGCAAGCTCCTGCTACCTGTGGACCTTCAGCGGCCTGGACGCCGCCCGGCACCTGTACGAAGCCTTCGGCTTCCAGCTGGTGGAGGAACAGCCCGCGGCGCAATGGGGCAAGACCGTGCTGGAACAGAAGTTCGCGCGCCGCCATCCAGGCCTGTCCTGAAACGCCTCAGCGGTTGGCCGGCGGCGCGATGTTCCACAGCCGCGGCCAGTCTTCGGAGGACAAGCCATTGCAGGTCGGCATCTGCCGGTAATCGCTGAGCTGGAAGCTTTCGCCGTCGAACAGCCAGCGCCCGGTTTCACCGCAGTCACCGATGCCGCGCGCCAGATAGAAGGTGGTCAACACCCCGGTCTTGGGGTCGTAGTGGGCGCCGCCCGAGCCGTCCGCGTTGTTCATGGGCAAGGCTTGCCGGCGCAACTCCTCGAGCTGCGGCGGGTTGCCGCGCGACCAACTGCTGATCAGGTAGTCGCAGTTGTAGGCCGCGCAGTCGCTCAGCACCACCGTCAACGCCCGCTGCGCGGTCAGCGGATAGACCTCGACCTGGGGCTCGGCCACAGAGTCTTCATCGTCGTTGGGCGTGCCTGGCGCAGCGAGTTTCACCGCGGCCGCCGAGATCCGCGTGCGTTGCGCCGCCGTCAGTTCCGGTGCCCCCGGATAAGCCCGCAGTTGGGCCGGCAGCGGCCGCGCCGGCACCTCGCTGGCCGGATGCTGGCCTGGCCGCCACAGCGCCGTCACGCCATCGACCCGGCCCTGCACCGAGTCCATCAGCAGCAGCGCCGCCGACAGACCGGACAACGGCACCCGGGCCTCGTCGTCTCCCGCCAGCTTCAGCTCCTCGGCATTGCGCAGGCGTTCCAGCCACTGGCGAGCCCGGGTCGGGTCGGCGATTTCATAGCGGGTGACCTGGATCTGCGCGCCCTTCTTCTCCGGCAACAGCACCAGGGCATCCAACAGCTGTGGCTCCAGCGGCTGGCCGTCGAGGCGCAAGGCCGTCAGCTCGGCGGGTTCGCCGCGCTGGTCCAGGCGTATTTCCAGCGGGCCGTCGGGGCCGGCGCGACGCTGGATATGCAGGGTCAGGCTGCTGTACTGCACACCGTGCTCGCCGTTGGGCGCGCTCAGGGCGTGGCAGCTGCGCAGGTTGTCGCAGCCGGTGATCCATTCCTTGGTCTGGCGCAGCAACGGCACCTTTTCCGCGGCGTTCTGCGCCATCGCCTGGGCGGCGCTGGCGGTCAGCAAAAGAACCATCAGGGTGCGCTGCAACATGGGACTTTCCTTGTCGGGTAAAAGCGCCGATTGTCCCACGCAGCGCGCTGGCGCTCCCAGCTTTTTTGCCCTCAGGACGAGGGTTTCGCCGCGCCCTGGAGCGCCCGGTATTCCCCCGGCGTCATCTTCGCGTAGCGCTGGAAGAACCGGCTGAAATACGCCGGGTCCTTGAACCCCAGCTGGTAGCAGATTTCGTTCACCGAACTGGCGGTGAACAGCAGCAGGCGCTTGGACTCCTGCATCAGGCGCTCGTACACCAAGCGTTTCGACGGCAGGTCGGCGATGCGCCGGCAGACGTCGTTGAGACGCGCCTCGGTGACGCCGATCTGCCCGGCATAGCGCGACAGCGGCCAATGCTCCAGGTAGCGGGCTTCGATCAGTTCGTTGAAGCGATGGAAGATGTGCAGGTCTTCATGCCGCGCCGGGCGGGCCTTGAGGGAATTGGCCGAGAGCCTGAGCAGGCTGATCATGATCAAGCGGGTCAGGGCCTCCAGCGCCGGCGCGTGCCCGGCGCCCTGCCCGGCGACTTCCTCCTGCAACTCATCGAACAGCAACGCCAGGCGCCGCGCCTCGCCGGCGAACCCCGGGTCCAGGCGCGCCAGGGCCACGCAGGCCGGCGCCACCTGGGGCCCGCTGGCGAGACGGCTGTCGGTTTCGATCAGCTCCCACACCAACTGCTGGCGCACGGTGAGCACGTGGCCTTCGCTGTCGGCCTCGGTGACAAAGGAATGGGCAATGGTCGGCGGCGTGAGGAAAAACATCGGCCCCGATTCCAGGTATTGCTGGTCGTCGAGGTAGACCCGCACCGCGCCGCTTTTCACGTAGTGCACCTGGAAAAATCGGTCGTGGCGGTGCACCGGCATGTTGCGGCCGAAGAACCCGGCCAGGTTGCTCAGCTTGTCGTAATGCACCTGCGAGTCGGCGTAACGCTGGTCGTAGACCTGGCCGATGTTGATGTTGGGGATCGGCTGGCGATCGCTCATGGTGGCGTGTCTCTTTTTTTGCTCGCGGCGCTTTTTATTTCGCCGCAGCGCTTTTTTATTTTTACCCGCAGCAAGCGCCCACATCCTGCGTGATTCGCGGCCTGTTCACCAGCACGCGGCGGACAGTTGGTGATCGGCTCCTGGCCGGCGCTTGACGATCGTTAACATATTAAATATAACGTTAACACATTAACGAAATCACCTCATCTTCCGCGATGCTCAGGAGAAAATCACAATGAGCCGTGCACTGCATGAAGTCGCCACCGGCACCCTGTTCGGCGTCGCGCTGAACTACCAGGGCCTGTTGCGCAGCCACCTGGAATCCTTCACCCAGCCGCCCTACCAGAAGCCACCGGTCAAGCCGGTGCTGTTCATCAAGACCCCCAACACGCGCAATGTCCATGGCGGCGCCGTGATCTACCCGCAAGGTGTCGAGCGCCTGCAACCGGGCCCGGCGCTGGGCGTGGTGATCGGCAAGAGCACCAGCCGGGTCAGCGTGGAAAACGCCCTGCAGCATGTGGCCGGCTACACCATCGTCAACGAATTCAGCCTGCCGGAAGACAGCTACTACCGCCCCGCCGTCAAGGCCAAGTGCCGCGACGGCTTCTGCGCCTTCGGCCCGGAACTGGTGCCCGCGGCCCAGGTGCGCGATCCCCATGACCTGGAACTGAAACTGTGGGTCAACGGTGAACTGCTGCAACGCAACAGCACCGCCAACCTGGTGCGCGGTATTCCCCAGCTGATCGCCGACATCAGCGAGTTCATGACCCTGCACGAGGGCGACGTGCTGATCACCGGCACCCCCGAAGGCCGGGTCGACGTCAAGCCCGGCGACCGCATCGAAGTGGAGATCAGCGGCCTGGGCCGTCTCGCCAATCACGTTGTCGCTGAAGAAATAGCCGCCGAAGTAGCCGCTGAATAAGGAGCCGCCATGAAACACGCCCGCATCCGTTATCAAGGCCAGGTCCACGAGGTCGTGGTCAACGCGCCCAACAGCGTGAAACTGGCCGATGGCCGTGTGCTCGCCGAGGATCAGGTCGAGTGGCTGCCCCCAGCCACCGGCAGCATGTTCGCCCTGGGCCTGAACTACGCCGACCACGCCGCCGAACTGGCCTTCAAGCCGCCGACCGAACCGCTGGTGTTCATCAAGTCCCCCGGCACCTACACCGGCCACAACCAGGTCACCTGGCGCCCGGACAACGTCGCCTACATGCACTACGAGTGCGAGCTGGTGGCGGTGATCGGCAAGACCGCGCGCAACGTCAAGCGCGAGGACGCCCTGGATTACCTGGCCGGCTACACGGTGTGCAACGACTACGCGATCCGCGACTACCTGGAAAACTACTACCGGCCCAACCTGCGGGTGAAGAACCGCGACGCCACCACCCCGGTCGGGCCGTGGATAGTCGACGTCGCCGACGTGCCCGAGCCGAACCGGCTGAAGCTGCGCACCTGGGTCAACGGTGAGTTGCGCCAGGAAGGCAGCACCTGCGACATGATCTTCGACATCCCCTACCTGATCGAATACCTGTCCAGCTTCATGACCCTGCAACCCGGCGACATGATCGCCACCGGCACCCCCGAAGGCCTGTCCGACGTGGTGCCCGGCGATGAGGTGGTGGTGGAAGTCGAAGGCGTCGGCCGGCTGGTCAACCGCATCGTCAGCGAGGCGGAGTTCTTCAGGATCAAGACGCAACACGACACGCAACGGGCGGCCAAGGAGCACGCATAAATGATCAAACACTGGATCAACGGCCGCGAGGTCGAAAGCCAAGACACCTTCGTCAACTACAACCCGGCCACCGGCGAAGCCATCGGTGAAGTGGCCAGCGGCGGCGCCGGGGAAATCGCCCAGGCGGTCGCGGCGGCCAAGGAAGCCTTTCCGAAATGGGCCAACACCCCGGCCAAGGAACGCGCGCGGCTGATGCGCAAGCTGGGCGAGCTGATCGACCGGAACGTGCCGCACCTGGCGGAGCTGGAAACCCTCGATACCGGCCTGCCGATCCACCAGACCAAAAACGTGCTGATCCCCCGCGCCTCGCACAACTTCGACTTCTTCGCCGAGGTCTGCACCCGCATGGATGGCCACAGCTATCCGGTGGACGACCAGATGCTCAACTACACCCTGTACCAGCCGGTCGGCGTCTGCGCGCTGGTGTCGCCGTGGAACGTGCCGTTCATGACCGCCACCTGGAAGACCGCGCCGTGCCTGGCGCTGGGCAACACGGCGGTGCTGAAGATGTCCGAGCTGTCGCCGCTGACCGCCAACGAACTGGGGCGCCTGGCGGTCGAGGCCGGTATTCCCAATGGTGTGTTGAACATCGTCCAGGGCTACGGCGCCACCGCCGGCGATGCCCTGGTGCGCCACCCGGACGTGCGAGCGATTTCCTTCACTGGCGGCACCGCCACCGGCAAGAAGATCATGCAGACCGCGGGACTGAAAAAGTACTCCATGGAACTGGGCGGCAAGTCGCCGGTGCTGATCTTCGAAGACGCCAATCTGGAGCGCGCCCTGGATGCGGCGCTGTTCACCATCTTCTCGCTCAACGGCGAACGCTGCACCGCCGGCAGCCGGATCTTCATCCAGGAAAGCGTGTACCCGCAGTTCGTCGCCGAGTTCGCCGCCCGCGCCAAGCGCCTGATTGTCGGTGACCCGCAGGACCCGAAGACCCAGGTCGGCTCGATGATCACCCAGGCCCACTACGACAAGGTCACCGGCTATATCCGCATCGGCATCGAAGAAGGCGCCACCCTCCTCGCCGGTGGCCTGGAGCGCCCGGCCAACCTGCCGGCGCACCTGGGCCGTGGCCAGTTCATCCAGCCGACGGTGTTCGCCGACGTCGATAACCAGATGCGCATCGCCCAGGAAGAGATCTTCGGCCCGGTGGTCTGCCTGATCCCGTTCAAGGACGAGGCCGAGGCGCTGCGACTGGCCAACGACACCGAGTACGGCCTGGCCTCCTATATCTGGACCCAGGACATCGGCAAGGCCCATCGCCTGGCCCGTGGCATCGAGGCCGGCATGGTGTTCATCAACAGCCAGAACGTGCGCGACCTGCGCCAGCCGTTCGGTGGGGTCAAGGGCTCCGGCACCGGCCGCGAAGGCGGCGAGTACAGCTTCGAGGTGTTTGCCGAGATCAAGAACATCTGTATCTCCATGGGCAGCCACCACATCCCGCGCTGGGGCGTGTAAGGTTTTGCAATCCTGTAGCCGCTGCCGCAGGCTGCGCTCGTCTCGGAACGAGACGGCTCTTTGAAGTCCCTGCGGGACTTATCGCAGCCTGCGGCAGCGGCTACGGGCCGAACAATAAGATGTTTCAGGAGAAGCACCATGGGCGAAGTCGTCATGGCCGCCAAGGTCTGCCACGTTCCATCGATGTACCTGTCCGAACTGCCGGGCAAGCACCACGGCTGTCGCGAAGCGGCGATCGCCGGGCACAAGGAAATCGCCCGTCGCGCCCGTGAGCTGGGGGCCGACACCGCCGTGGTGTTCGACGTGCACTGGCTGGTCAACAGCGGTTACCACATCAACTGCGGCGAGCACTTCAAGGGCACCTACACCAGCAACGAACTGCCGCACTTCATCAAGAACATGGACTACGACTACCAGGGCTGCCCGGAGCTGGGCGAACTGATTGCCGCCCAAGCCAATGCCGCCGATGTGCGCACCCTCGCCCACAACATCCCCAGCCTGGAGCTGGAATACGGCACCCTGGTGCCGATGCGCTACATGCACATGGACGTACCGCCGGAGCAGCATTTCCAGGTGATTTCCATCGCCGCCTGGTGTGCCTGGCACAAGCTCGAAGACAGCTTCACCTTCGGCGCCGCGGTGCGCCGGGCCATCGAGAAGAGCGACCGCAAGGTCCTGGTGCTGGCCTCAGGCTCCTTGTCGCACCGTTTCTCCGACGACCGCGAGGCCGAAGCCAACATCCACAACTGGACCCGCGAGTTCGACAAACAGATGGACCTGCGAGTGGTCGAGCTGTGGCAACAGGGGCGCTTTCGCGAGTTCTGCTCGATGCTCCCGGACTACGCCGAGCACTGCTTCGGCGAAGGCCGGATGCACGACACCGCCATGCTCCTGGGCCTGCTCGGCGGCCCCGAATACAACCGGCCGGCGGAAATCGTCACCGCGCCTTTCGGCAGCTCCGGCACCGGCCAGATCAACGCCATTTTCCCGCTCTAGACGCCGCGCCAGCCTCGCCAACCCAGCCCTGGATTTCCAGGGCTGGCCGCCGAAGGTTCGCCCGCAAGGAGGATCACATGCCGCATTTCATCGCTGAATACACCGACAACATCGAGCAAGCCGCCGACCTGCCAGGGCTGTTCGAGAAGGTCCACGACTACCTCGGGGCCAGCGGCGTGTTTCCGCTGGGTGGCATCCGCAGCCGCGGCGTGCGCCTGGACACCTGGCGCATGGCCGACGGCAAGCACGACTACGCCTTCGTCCACATGCGCCTGCAAGTCGGCGCCGGGCGCGACCTGGCCACCCGGCGCAAGGTCGCCGAGGGCCTGTTCGAGATCATCAAGGCGCACTTCGCCGAGCTCCAGGCCCAGCGCCTGCTGGCGCTGTCGTTCGAGATGAGCGAGCTGGATGCCGAGCTGAACTTCAAGCACAACAACGTGCATGAGTTTCTCAAGCGGCAAGCGTGACCTGTAGCCGCTGCCGCAGGCTGCGATAAGGCCGAAGGCCTTCAGCGATCTTGAAGTCGCTGCGGCCGTCCCGGCCGATCGCAGCCTGCGGCAGCGGCTACAGAGTCCGTGCCCTTATCGACAAGAACAATAAAAGAGGCCCCGCCCATGTCCAGCTCGACCCTTGCCCTGCCCAGCGCCACGGAGACGTCCGACACCTATCGCCGGATCACCTGGCGGCTGATGCCCCTGCTGTTCACCTGCTACATCTTCGCCCACCTGGACCGCATCAACATCGGCTTCGCCAAGTTGCAGATGACCCAGGACCTGGGCTTCAGCGACAGCGTCTACGGCTTCGGCGCCGGCCTGTTCTTCATTGCCTATGCGCTGTTCGGCGTGCCCAGCAACCTGGCATTGGACCGGGTCGGGCCGCGCCGCTGGATCGCCACCCTGATGGTGGTCTGGGGCCTGCTGTCCAGTGCCATGCTGCTGGTGGACAGCGCCGCCGGCTTCTACCTGTTGCGCTTTTTGCTGGGGGTGGCCGAGGCCGGGTTTTTCCCCGGCATCCTGGTGCTGCTCAACCGCTGGTTCCCGGCCAGCCGCCGCGGCCAGGTGACCGCGCTGTTCGCCATCGCCGTGCCCATGGCCGGGGTGGTCGGCGGGCCGCTGTCGGGCTGGATTCTCGAAAGTTTCCACGACCTGGGCGGGATGCGTGGCTGGCAATGGATGTTCCTGATCGAAGGCCTGCCGGTGGTCCTGCTCGGCCTGGTGGTGCTCAAGGCGCTGCCGGAAAGCATCGACAGCGTCGCCTGGCTGAGCGCCCCACAAAAGCAGCAACTGCACGCCGCCCTGAGCCTGGAAGAACAGTACAAGCCAATCACCCGCTTCGCCGGCATCCTCCAGGACAAACATATCTGGTTGCTGGTGTGCATCTATTTCGCGGTGATGCTGGCGGTCAACACCATCGCCTTCTGGATGCCGACCCTGATCCACCACGCTGGCATCGCCCGTGACAGCCGCGTCGGCATGCTCAGCGCCCTGCCGTACCTGGCCGGCTGCCTGTTCATGATCGGTGTCGGCCGTTCCTCCGACCGCCTGCGCGAACGGCGCTGGCACCTCGGCGTACCGCTGCTGATGTCCAGCCTCGGCCTGATCGTCGCAGGCGTCGCCCCGGACAACGCCTGGCTGGTGATGGCCGGGCTGCTGGTGGCCGGCATGGGCGCCAGCGCCGCGCTGCCGATGTTCTGGCAACTGCCGCCGGCCTTTCTCGCCAGCAACACCCAGGCCGCGGGGATCGCCCTGATCAGCTCCTTCGGCAGCATCGCCGCCTTTCTCGCGCCCTACCTGATCGGCGTGGTCCGCGACGCCACCCAGAGCGCCAGCCTCGCCCTGTATGCCCTGGCCCTGCTGATCGCTCTCGGCGCCTGGCTGGTGCTGCGGGTGCCAGCCCTTATCGTCAATCCCCAGGAGAAGTAACCATGCTTAGCCTTTCGGACATCCAGCAGGCCGCCGCCCGCCTCGACGCCGCCGAACGCAACCGGGAACAGATCGCCCAGCTGTCGCTGGAGTTTCCCGGCATCACTATCGAGGACGCCTACGCCATCCAGCGCAGTTGGGTGGAACACAAGATCCGCGCCGGGCGCAAGCTGGTCGGGCACAAGATCGGCCTGACCTCGCGGGCCATGCAGGTGTCGTCGAACATCACAGAACCGGACTTCGGCGCCCTGCTGGACGACATGCTGTTCGAGGAAGGCAGCGACATTGCGTTCCAGCGCTTTATCGTGCCGCGGGTCGAGGTGGAACTGGCGTTCATCCTCGGCAAGCCGCTCAAGGGCCCGGACTGCACGCTGTTCGATGTGCTCGACGCCACCGAATGGGTGATCCCGGCCCTGGAGATCATCGACGCGCGCATCCAGCAGGTCGACCCGCAGACCCAGGTCACGCGCAAGGTGTTCGACACCATCTCCGACAACGCCGCCAACGCTGGCGTGGTCATGGGCGGCCGCGCGGTGCGCCCCAACGATATCGACCTGCGCAAGGTGCCGGCGGTGCTGTACCGCAACGGGGTGATCGAGGAGTCCGGGGTGTCCGCCGCGGTGCTCAACCATCCGGCCAAGGGCGTGGCCTGGCTGGCCAACAAACTGGCGGCCTACGACGTCGGCCTGGAGGCCGGGCAGATCATCCTCGGCGGTTCCTTCACCCGCCCGGTGGCGGCCCGCCCCGGCGATACCTTCCACGTCGACTACGATCAGCTCGGCAGCATCGCCTGCCGTTTTGTCTGAGGAGAACGCTCATGCAACTGCCGATCAATCATTTCAAGCAACGCCTGCGCCAGGACGCGCCGCAGATCGGCCTGTGGCTGGGCCTGGCCAATGCCTACTGCGCGGAGCTGGCGGCCAACGCCGGTTTCGACTGGCTGCTGCTGGACGGCGAACACGCGCCCAACGACCTCAACAGCCTGCTCGGCCAGTTGCAGGCCATCGCGCCCTACCCGGTGCAAGGCATCATTCGCCCGCCGGTGGGCGACACCGCGCTGATCAAGCAACTGCTGGACATTGGCGCCCAGACCCTGCTGATCCCCATGGTCGAAAGCGTCGAGCAGGCCCGGCAGCTGGTGCGCGCCATGCGTTATCCGCCCGCGGGCATTCGTGGCGTCGGCAGTGCCCTGGCCCGGGCGTCGCGCTGGAACAGCATCCCCGGTTACCTGGACCAGGCCGATGAGCAGATGTGCCTGCTGCTGCAGATCGAGAACCTCGAAGGCCTGGCCAACCTGGATGCCATCGCTGCCCTTGATGGAGTCGATGGCCTGTTTATCGGCCCGGCCGACCTCTCGGCGTCCATGGGCCATCGCGGCAACCCGGGGCATCCCGAGGTGGTCGCGGCGATCGAAGACGCCATCGCGCGCATCCGCAAAGCCGGCAAGGCGGCCGGCATCCTCAGCGCCGACCGCACATTGGCGCAGCGCTATATCGAGCTGGGGGCGAACTTCGTCGCAGTGGGGGTGGACACCACGGTGCTGATGAAGGGTTTGCAGGGGTTGCTGGGGCAGTACAAGAAGGTGGCGGCGCCTACCTCGGGTGGCGGGGTCTACTGACTCCCTGTAGCCGCTGCCGAGCCCGCGAGGCTGCGATCAACTGCGCAGCAGGCGCAAAACCTGAGATTCGCGTTGGGTCTGGATAACCGCGTTGGCCCCGTTGCGGCCGCTACGCGACCGATCGCAGCCTCGCGGGCTCGGCAGCGGCTACGGGGCTACGGGCCTCAGCCCTGGCGCGCCGCCAGGCGCCAGACCCGGGCGATGTCCGCCGCCCTGTCGCGCAACAAGCGCGGCGCCTCGGCACAGGCCTGCTCCAGGGTCATGGGGCCAGAGGCCAGGGCAAAGGCCGCATCCACCCCGTGCTCATACATCTGCTCGTAGCCTTCGCCCAGGGTCCCGGCGATCACGATCACCGGCACCTGGTGCTGCTTGGCGATGCGCGCCACGCCAAAGGGGGTCTTGCCGCGCAGGGTCTGGGCATCGAAACGACCTTCGCCGGTAATCACCAGGTCCGCGCCCTGCACGGCCTCGGCCAACCCCACCAGCTCGGCCACCACTTCCACCCCCGGACGAAACCGCGCGCCGAGGAACGCCTTGGCGGCGAACCCCAGGCCACCGGCGGCGCCGCTGCCCGGCTCGTCGCGCACGTCCTTGCCCAGCACCCGCGCGGCCTGGTCGGCGAACTGGCCGAGGGCCCGGTCCAGTTGTGCGACCTGCTGTGGCGACGCGCCCTTCTGCGGGCCGAAAATCGCCGAGGCGCCGTGAGGACCACAGAGCGGGTTGTTGACGTCGGCGGCGATCTCGAAACGCACCTCGGCCAGGCGTGGATCGAGGTGGCTCAGGTCGACCCGCGCCACCCGCGCCAGGGCCAGGCCGCCCAGGGGCAAGACCAGGCCATCGCGATCCAGCAGGCGCACGCCCAGGGCCTGCAAGGCACCGCTGCCAGCGTCGTTGGTGGCGCTGCCGCCGATGGCCAGGATCACCCGTTGCGCGCCGGCATCCAGGGCCGCGCGGATCAGCTCGCCGGTGCCGAGGGTGCTGCTGGTGCAGGCATCGCGCTGGCCCGGCGGCACCAGTTGCAGGCCACTGGCCTCGGCCATTTCGATGATCGCGGTGTGGCTCTGCGGCAACCAGCCCCAACGCGCCTCCACCGGCGCGCCCAGCGGTCCCTGGACCCGGGTGGTGCGCAACTGGCCCTCGCAGGCATCGAGGATCGACTCCACGGTGCCCTCGCCGCCGTCCGCCATCGGGCACTGGATCAGCTGCGCGTCTGGCCACACCCGCGCCAGCCCGTCGGCGATGGCGCTGGCCACGCCAGAGGCACTCAGGCTGTCCTTGAAGGAGTCGGGGGCGATGATGATTTTCATGGGCTATCTCCGGTTCTTATGGCGCCCATGCTGCCAGTTGGCCGCGACCTTGACCCCGGTCCATTGCACAAGTGTGGGGCGGCTTTATTGTTCATTTTCACAATAGCTGCATCGCACGCGTCTGTAGCCGCTGTCGAGCCCTGGCGAGGCTGCGCACGACCGCGCAGCGGTTGCAGAACCGAGCCACACCGATAGACAGACATACCGCGTCGCCGGGTTTACGGGGCGCTGCCCCGATCGCAGCCTACGGCAGCGGCTACAGGGCCTGGCATTACAACGGGGATGGCTCGGTCTGCGGCAACAGCTGCACCCCCAGGTACAGCGCCAGCATGCCGTCGAGCTTGAGCGGGTCGACGCCGCTGAGCTCGGCGATACGTTCCATGCGGTAGCGCAGGCTGTTGCGGTGGATGCCCAGGGCGTCGGCACAGGCCTGGCTCTGGCCGTCGTGGTCGCACCAACTGCGCAGGGTCGCCAGCAGCTGGCCATTGGCATCCTTGGCGATGACCTTGCGCAAGGGGTTGAGCAACTCGTCCAGGGCATCGTCATTGCGGTGGCGCCAGAGCATCACCGGCAGGCGGAAACGATTGAGGGTCAGCAAGCGCGACTGGGGCAGCACGTCGCGGCCATAGGCGAGCAGGTCGCCGACCCGCCGGTAGCAACGGCGCAGCCCCGCCAGCCCGTCGGCCTGGCCGCCCACGGCGATGCGCAGGATGTTCCAGCCCAGGCTGTCGAGCTTCTCCAGCAGCCGTGGGTTATCGACACTCAGGGTCGCCGGCCGGCACCACAGCAACGAGGACTTGGCCGAGCTGACGCACCAGCTGTCCGGGTAACGGGACATCAGCCAGGCACTCAGGGCCTCGACGGTCTGCGCCCCGCCCTCCTGGGGCTGGCCCAGCTCGAACAGATAGGGCGTGCGCGGCAGCTGCGGCTTGAGGCCCATCTGCTGCGCCTCATCCACCAGCCGCGGCGAATCCCCGCTGTCGCTGAGCAGCAGCGCCAGCAAGTCGTCGCAACGCTGGCGGCGCCATTGCTGTTCGGCCTGCTGATGGCGCTGGCCCACCAGCATCTCGGCGGTCATGCGCACCAGCTCGGCATAGGTGCGCAGCAGTTCCGGCTCGCCGGTGATGCCCAGCACGCCGATCAGCCGCTGGTCGTGCAGCAGCGGCAGGTTGATCCCCGGCTGCACGCCCTTGAGGTGCTTGGCGGTCTGCGCGTCGATCTCCACCACCCGGCCGTTGGCCAGCACCAGTTGTGCGCCTTCATGGCGGGTATTGATGCGCTCGGGCTCGCCGCTGCCAAGGATCAGGCCCTGGCTGTCCATGACGTTGACGTTGTAGGGCAGGATGGCCATCGTCCGGTCGACGATATCCTGCGCCAGGTCGTGATCCAGTTCGAACATAGCGGCGTGATCCTAGGAAAGCGGGCTCGGGGCGATGACAAAGGCTTGTTCACCGGCACAGGGGATGCCGGCAAAGCCTGTGCGCCGGCACAAAGACAGCGGCCCATGGGGTGACCGAGACTCTCGGGGCGATCAACGTTAACCTCGCATCGCAAAAAATCATAATAAAGAGAGACACGCCATGTCACAGAGCGCCGCTGCCACCCTGGCCACCGATGACGATAAAAACGCCGTCTACAAGCGCATCACCCTGCGCCTGATCCCCTTCATCTTCATCTGCTACCTGTTCAACTACCTGGACCGGGTAAACGTCGGCTTTGCCAAGCTGCAGATGCTCGATGCCCTGAAATTCAGCGAAACCGTCTACGGCCTCGGTGCCGGGATCTTCTTCATCGGCTACGTGCTGTGCGGCGTGCCGAGCAACCTGGCGCTGAACAAGTTCGGCCCGCGGCGCTGGATCGCGCTGATGATGATCGCCTGGGGCACGCTGTCGACCTGCCTGCTGTTCGTCACCACCCCGACCCAGTTCTACAGCCTGCGCCTGCTCACCGGCGCCGCCGAAGCCGGCTTCTTCCCCGGCGTGGTGCTGTACCTCTCGCAGTGGTTCCCGAGCTTTCGCCGCGGGCGCATCATGGCCCTGTTCATGTCGGCGATCCCGGTGTCCGGCCTGCTCGGCAGCCCGTTCTCCGGCTGGATCCTCAACCACTTCGCCGCGGGCCAGGGCGGCATGGCCGGCTGGCAGTGGATGTTCCTGCTGCAAGGCATCCCCACGGTGATCCTCGGCGCCCTGGCGTACTTCCTGCTCAATGACAACTTCGCCCACGCCAAGTGGCTGAGCCCGCAGGAGCGCGCGCTGCTGGAAGCCGACCAGGCCGAAGACGCCGCGAGCAAGCCACGCACCAGCGGCGACTCCCTGGCGGCGGTGTTCAAGAACCCGGCCATCTGGGCCTTCGGCCTGATCTATTTCTGCATCCAGAGCGGCGTGTACGCCATCAACTTCTGGCTGCCGTCGATCATCAAGAACCTCGGTTTCAGCGACAACCTGGTGATCGGCTGGCTCAGCGCCATTCCCTATTTGCTGGCGGCGCTGTTCATGCTGATGGTCGGTCGCTCGGCCGACCTGCGCCAGGAACGCCGCTGGCATTTGGTGGTACCGATGCTGATGGGCGCCATCGGCCTGGTGATCGCGGTCAACTTCGCCGCCAACCCGACCATTGCCATCCTCGGCCTGACCATTGCCACCATGGGCGCCCTCACCGGCCTGCCGATGTTCTGGCCGGTGCCGACCGCGCTGCTCAGCGCCGGCGCCGCCGCGGGCGGCCTGGCGTTGATCAACTCCATGGGCCAGATGGCCGGCTTCCTCAGCCCCTATATCGTCGGCTGGGTCAAGGACAGCACCGGCTCCACCGACGCCGCGCTGTACCTGCTGGCCGGGGTCATCGTCGCTGGCAGCCTGCTGGCGCTGCGCATGACCCGCACGCTGAAACGCTGACCGGCTTTACCGGGCTCACCTTCTGGTGGGCCCGGCTTCCCGGGACAAACCACGGGTTTGTCACCGCCTCGCTACAAAAAGCAACAGCCGACCTCAGCGCCCCCGTGGTATATCGGACAGACGTCCGGCCGCGGCAGTTTTCCATTGGCTGGATCGATTGATGACTCCCTCGCAGACCTTACCGAAGGAAGACCCACACGATCATGACCGCGCCCTTCTCCCTCGCCCGCCTGAGCGATATCCAAGCCCTCGAACAACAGCAGCCCCTGGCCCAGCGCAACCTTCCCGCCAGCACCTATGAACTGTTGCAGCGCTCGGCCAGCCGTTTCGGCGAGCGCACCGCCCTGACCTTCCTGCCCCAGGGCAGCATCCAGGACCAGCCCTGGAACATCAGCTACGCCGAGTTGTTCGCCCAGGTCACCCGCACCGCCAACGCCCTGCACCGGCTGGGCATCCGCCCGGGCAAGGCGGTGTCGTTCCTGTTGCCCAACCTGCCGCAGACCCATTACGTGATCTGGGGCGGCGAGGCCGCCGGGATCGTCAACGCCATCAACCCGCTGCTGGAGCCTGCGCACATCGCCGAATTGGTCCGCGCCTCGCGCACCACGGTGCTGGTGACCCTGGCGCCCTTCCCCGGCACCGACCTCTGGCAAAAGGTCGCCCACCTGCGCGAACGCCTGCCGGAGCTGGAAGCCCTTGTCACCATCGACCTGGCCAACCTGCTGCCCGAGCCGCAACGCAGTGCGATCCAGAGCCAGCGCCCGGCGATGCCGGAAGGCGTGCTGGACTTCGACAACCTGCTGGCCGCCTGCCCCGCCGACCACCTGGAAAGCGGCCGGACGATCCAGCCGGACGACATTGCCTCGTACTTCCACACCGGCGGTACCACCGGCACGCCGAAACTAGCGCCCCACAGCCACCTCAATGAAGTGGCGATGGCCGAGATCATCGGCCTGCACGGCGACTACGACAGCAGCGATGTGCTGCTCTGCGGGCTGCCGCTGTTCCATGTCAACGGGGTGATGGTCACCGGCCTGTCCGCCTTCCACCGCGGCGCCCGGGTGCTGCTGGCCGGCCCCCAGGGCTACCGCAATCCGACCCTGATCAAGGATTTCTGGCAGTTGGTGGAGCGTTATCGGGTCAGCTGTTTCAGCGGCGTACCGACCATCTATGCCGCCTTGCTGCAAGTACCCAACGACGGCATCGATGTCTCCAGCCTGCGTTTTGCCGTATGTGGCGCCGCGCCCATGCCGGTGGAACTGATCCGCCAGTTCGAGGCGCGTTCGGGGCTGAAGATCATCGAGGGCTACGGCCTCACCGAAGGCACCTGCGCCACCAGTTGCAACCCTCAGGACGGCGAGCGCCGCCCCGGTTCCATCGGCCTGCGCCTGCCGTACTGCGAGGTCAAGATCGCCGTGCTCGACAGCGACGGCCATTACCTGCGCGACGCCGCCACCGACGAACCCGGCAACGTCTGCCTGCGCGGGCCGACGGTGTTCAAGGGCTATCTGCAGGCCGACAAGAACCAGGGCCTGTGGCTCGACGGCGGCTGGTTCAACACCGGTGACTTGGGGCGCATCGACCGGGATGGCTACATCTGGCTGACCGGGCGCAGCAAGGACCTGATCATCCGCGGCGGCCACAACATCGACCCGCAGATGATCGAAGAAGCCCTGCATCGCCACCCGGCCGTGGCCATGGCCGCGGCGGTGGGCAAACCGGACATCAAGGCCGGCGAACTGCCGGTGGTGTACATCCAGCTCAAGGCCGGCGCCAGCGCCGACCCGGGCGAATTGCTGGAGCACGCCGCGCGCCATATCCATGAACGGGCCGCGGTGCCCAAGGACGTCTGGCTGCTCGAGCAGATCCCCTTGACGGCCGTGGGCAAGACCTTCAAGCCGGCCCTGCGCCTGGACGCCATTCGCCGGGTGTTCGAAGACGAGGTGCGGCAGGTTGCCGAGGGCATCCGCGTCGAAGCCGTCAGCGACGATCACCATGGGCAACGGGTGGACATCCACGTGCCCGACCTGGACGCGACCCGCCGCGCGGCCCTGGAGCAGCGCCTGAGCGGTTATGCGGTGCGCTACCAGTTGCATTCAGCGTGAATTGCCGGCGGCCCCGGCCATCGGGGTCGCCGCGCTTCAAGGCATTCACCTGTAGCCGCTGCCGCAAGCTGCGTACGACCGCGCAGCGGGCGCCGCTCTCGAGATCGCAGGAGGTCCTGCGGACCTTGCGCAGCCTTCGGCAGCGGCTACATCGTCAGGTGTCGGGCGCCAGCGTGCAGTACACCGCAATCCCCGTAGCCGCTGCCGCAGGCTGCGTACGACCGCACAGCGGGCGCCGCCCTCGAGATCGCAGGAGGTCCTGCGGACCTTGCGCAGCCTTCGGCAGCGGCTACACCGTCAGGTCTCGGGCGCCAGCGTGCAGTACACCGCGATTCCCGTAGCCGCTGCTGCAGGCTGCGTACGACCGCGCAGCGGGCGCCGCTCTCAAGATCGCAGGAGGTCCTGCGGACCTTGCGCAGCCTTCGGCAGCGGCTACATCGTCAGGTGTCGGGCGCCAACGTGCAGTACACCGCGATACCCATAGCCGCTGCTGCAGGCTGCGTACGACCGCGCAGCGGGCGCCGCTCTCGAGATCGCAGGAGGTCCTGCGGACCTTGCGCAGCCTTCGGCAGCGGCTACATCGTCAGGTGTCGGGCGCCAGCGTGCAGTACACCGCGATCCCCGTAGCCGCTGCCGCAGGCTGCGTACGACCGCGCAGCGGGCGCCGCCCTTGAGGCCGCGCTACAGTCTCAAGCCGGCGCTCCGCCGTCGGCCTTGTAGCGGTAATCGGCGTCCAGTTGCCCGCCCGCCGGCGCATCCAGTTCCAGCACCAGGCCACCCGGTATCCGCACGAAAATCTGCCAGGTGCCGTCCTGCGGTACTTGCGCCACCTGATGCGGCAGGCCGCTGGCCTGGACCCGCTGCAATACCTGCGCGGCATCCTCCTCGGTCCTGAAGGCGATATGGCTGAGCGCGGTCTCGGCGAAGGTCGGTTGTTCGATCACGTGCACCAGCGCCTGCGCGTCCTGGTACAGCCAGCGCCCGGGAAAGGGAAACGGCGGGCGCCGCCCAGCCTGCAGCCCGAGCAGGGCCTGGAATGCCTGCTGCAAAACGTCGCCCTCGGCGGTGTTGAAGGCCAGATGGTCGAAGTGCCAGGTCATGACACACCTCCGCCACCGATGACGGCGGTGCGATCCGGCAAGTACGTACTGAGCGATTTCATGGGGGTCACCCTGGTGCGATGGAAGTGACTGCATATTCTCAGCTTGATAATCGAGGAAAAATCCCGGTAAAACGCAAGGATCTTTAAAGGATTTTTAGCAATGAGCTCGATTCTCGACCTTGAAGTCTTCGTCCGCACCGCCGATTCCGGCAGTATTTCCGCCGCCGCCCGCAGCCTGGAGTTGACCCCCGCCGCCGCCAGCATCGCCCTCAAGCGCCTGGAAACCCGCCTGGGCATGCGCTTGCTGGCGCGTTCGACCCGCAGCATGCGCCTTACCGAAGAAGGCCGGCGCTACCTGGACAGCGTGCGCGTGGCGCTGGCGGCCCTGGCGGAGGGCGAACAGGCGCTGAAACAACAGAGCCAGGGCCTCAGCGGCGTGCTGCAACTGGCGGCGCCGTCGGACTTCGGGCGCAACCTGCTGCTGCCCTGGCTGGACGACTTCAAGCGCGAACACCCGCATATCCGCCTGCAACTGTTGCTCAACGACCGGCACAGCGACCTGTTCCGCGAGACCGTCGACGTTGCCCTGCGCTTCGGCGTACCCAGCGATTCCAGCCTGGTGGCCCTGCCGATCCTGCCGCGGCATCACCGGCTGGCCTGCGCCAGCCCCGACTATCTGGCGCGCCATGGCACCCCGCAGACGCCCGCCGAACTGGGCGAACACAGTGCCCTGATCTATCTGCGCAACGGCCGCCCCTACAACAGCTGGCATTTCAGCCGCGACGGCGAGGTGCAGGAGGTCCAGGTGCGCGGCGACTACCTCAGCGACGATGGCGACGTGGCGCGGCGCTGGGCCCTGGCCGGCCATGGCATCGCCTACAAGGCCTGGCTGGATGTGGCCAGCGATATCCGCGCCGGGCGCCTGGTGCCCCTGCTCGGCGACTGGCAGGGCGAAAGCGTACCGCTCAACCTGCTGTGCCCGCACCGTTTGCAGGTCTCGGAACGGGTGAAGGTGCTGCAAGGCTTTTTGCAGGCCCGCTGCCAGCTGCTGGCCGGATAATTCAGATTGCCCCCTACGCCCGTTCTGGTATTTGATGGGCGTCCCATGATCGGTCGCTGGCCGTTGTCGCGCCGGCCTTACCTCACGCACAAGGATTTCGTACATGAGCTATCGCATCCTCGGCCATTCCGGGCTGCACGTGTCCCCCCTGACCCTCGGCACCATGATGTTCGGCGAACAGACCAGCACCGAGGACTCCCTGCGCATCATCGACAAGGCCTGGGACCAGGGCATCAATTTCATCGACACCGCCGACGTCTACACCGGCGGCCGCTCCGAAGAGATCGTCGGCGAAGCCATCGCCAGCCAGCGTGACCAATGGGTGCTGGCGACCAAGGTCGGCTTCGGCCCCGTCGATGGCGTGCCCAACCGCAGCGGCCTGAGCCGCAAGCACATCTTCAACGGCATCGACGCCAGCCTGACCCGCCTGGGCACCGATTACATCGACATCTACTACCTGCACCGCGAAGACCACAACACGCCGCTGGACGTCACGGTGTCGGCCATCGGCGACCTGCTGCGCCAGGGCAAGATCCGCTACTGGGGCCTGTCCAACTACCGCGGCTGGCGCATCGCCGAGGTGATCCGCGTCGCCGACCGGCTCGGCGTCGACCGGCCGGTGATCAGCCAGCCGCTGTACAACATCGTCAACCGCCAGGCCGAGACCGAACAGATCACCGCGGCCCAGGCCTACGGGCTGGGCGTGGTGCCTTACAGCCCGCTGGCCCGTGGCGTGCTCAGCGGCAAGTACGCGCCGGATGTCGCCCCCGACAGCAACAGCCGCGCCGGGCGCCAGGACAAACGCATCCTGGAAACCGAATGGCGCGTCGAGTCGCTGCGCATCGCCCAGCAGATCCAGCAGTACACCCAGGGGCGCGGGGTCGGCATGGTCGAGTTCGCCATCGCCTGGGTGCTGAACAATGCCGCGGTCAGCTCGGCGATCGTCGGCCCGCGCACCGAAGAACAGTGGGACGCCTACACCAAGGCGCTGGAGGTGAAGATCAGCGCCGAGGATGAGGCCTTCATCGATTCGCTGGTCACTCCGGGGCATGCCTCGACCCCGGGCTTCAACGACGTCAGCCACTTCGTCTCCGGACGCACGCCGCGCTGATCTGCCCCACAGCGGTGGCCCCTTCCGCGGGCCACCTGCTGCCGCGCTGCCGGTCAGTGGCGGCAAACGGGATATTTTCCCGTAACTTGCGATAAATCCGAGTAAACGTCTCGCGCCAAACCCTCTATATTCCCCGCAGTTTTTCCCTCCATCCCATTTGCCTGGTTCAGGTCGCACGAGGACAGCTTGTCTAAAGGTATTGCTCTATCGGTCTTGGCGTCGGTGCTGTTTGCCGTCATGTATTTCTACACCTCCTTGCTGGCCCCGCTGACCGGGGTGGAGATTTTCGGCTGGCGCATGCTGCTGACCGCCCCATGCATGACGGTATTCATGCTGGTGAGCGGCGAATGGCGGCATGTCGGCGCCATCCTCAAGAGACTGCTGGGCCAACCGCTTCTGCTGCTGGCGCTGCCGCTGTCCGCGGCGCTGCTCGGGGTACAGCTGTGGCTGTTCATGTGGGCACCGTTGAATGGCTACAGCCTGGATGTGTCGCTGGGGTATTTTCTGCTGCCGCTGACCATGGTCCTGACCGGGCGCATCGTCTATGGCGAACAGCTGTCGCGGCTGCAGAAGATCGCCGCCGGCCTGGCGACCCTGGGGGTGCTCAATGAGCTGTATCAGGTGGGCAGTTTTTCCTGGGCGACCTTATTGGTGGCCATCGGTTATCCCGTCTATTTCGTGCTGCGCAAACGCCTGGCCGCCGACAACCTGGGCGGCCTGTGGCTCGATATGGCCCTGCTGCTGCCGATCGCGCTGTGGTTCGTGCAAAGCGGCGAGCAGGGTTTTGCCGTGGTCGATCAACACCCCTGGCTGTACCTGCTGATTCCGTTGCTGGGGTTGATCAGTGCTTCGGCGCTGGTGGCCTATATCATCGCCAGCCGCCTGCTGCCCTTCAGCCTGTTCGGCTTGTTGAGCTATGTCGAACCGGTGTTGCTGCTGGCCGTGGCCCTGCTGCTGGGAGAAAGCATCCAGGCCGGGGAATGGCTGACCTACCTGCCGATCTGGCTGGCGGTGCTGGTGCTGGTGTACGAGGGGTTCAAGCACTTGATGCGTCAGCGCAGAAGCTGACGCTAGACCTGTAGCCGCTGCCGCAGGCTGCGATCGGTCTGGGCGGCACTCCGTGCGAAGCGACCGCGACAGAAGACGCGGCTCCCCGACAGATCGCATCAAGGCCGATGGCGAGTCCTGCGGCCTCGTTCGCAGCCTGCGGCAGCGGCTACCGGTCCGCGTTGGGCATCAGGGTTTGATTTGCTTCAGCTCGTTGAGCAGGGCCAGCAAGGCCTGCATCTTCTCCTCGCCGAACTGCTGCTGGATGCGCTGGTAGTTGATTTCCATGTCGCCGCTCATGGATTCGAAACAGGCCTCGCCCTTTTCCGTCAGGGTGATGAACAGGCGACGCTGGTCCTCGGGGGATTTGCGCCGGCTGACGTATTCGTCGCGCTCCAGGCGGGTCAGCACGCCGGTCATGCTCGGCGGCAGGATGCAGGCCATTTTCGCCAGCTGATGACTTTCCAGTTCGCCGTTCTGGCGCAGGATGCGGATCACCCGCCACTGCTGCTCGGTCAGGTCGTGCTGGTTGAGGGATGGGCGAAAAAACGCCATGGCCGCTTCGCGGGCCTGAAGCAGGGTCAATGTCAGAGAAGGTCTTGGGTTGGTCATGTGCGGGTCGTTCACAGGGCTGGATGGCGACGCGGAGCGCCACAAAGGCCGAACATTAACACATTCACAATCGCCAACCGACAGGCAAGAAAAAGCCCGGCCGAGAATGCCCCGACCGGGCTCGATTGTCAGGCAGCCTGCGGCTTAGTCGGTGGACAGCACGCCACGACGGACCTGGTCGCGCTCGATCGATTCGAACAGTGCCTTGAAGTTGCCTTCGCCGAAACCATCGTCGCCTTTACGCTGGATGAATTCGAAGAACACCGGGCCCATCAGGGTTTCCGAGAAGATCTGCAGCAGCAGGCGCTTGTCGCCCTCTTCCGAGGAGCCGTCCAGCAGGATGCCCCGCGACTGCAGCTCGTTCACCGGCTCGCCGTGGTTCGGCAGGCGGCCTTCGAGCATTTCGTAGTAGGTATCCGGTGGCGCGGTCATGAAACGCATGCCGATCTTCTTCAACTGGTCCCAGGTCTTGATCAGGTCGTCGGTGAGGAAGGCCACGTGCTGGATGCCCTCGCCGTTGAACTGCATCAGGAACTCTTCAATCTGCCCGGCGCCCTTGGACGACTCTTCGTTCAGCGGGATGCGGATCATGCCATCGGGCGCGGTCATGGCCTTGGAGGTCAGGCCGGTGTATTCGCCCTTGATGTCGAAGTAACGGATCTCGCGGAAGTTGAACAGCTTCTCGTAGAAGCCGGCCCAGTAAGCCATGCGCCCGCGGTACACGTTGTGGGTCAGGTGGTCGATGATCTTCAGGCCGGCGCCTTTTGGATGACGGTCGACGCCTTCCAGGAACACGAAGTCGATGTCATAGATCGAGCTGCCTTCGCCGAAGCGGTCGATCAGGTACAGCGGCGCGCCGCCGATGCCTTTGATCGCCGGCAGGTTCAGTTCCATCGGGCCGGTTTCGATGTGAATCGGCTGGGCGCCGAGTTCCAGGGCACGCTTGTAGGCCTTTTGCGAATCCTTGACGCGGAACGCCATGCCACACACCGACGGACCGTGCTCGGCGGCAAAGTACGAAGCGACGCTGTGGGGCTCGTTATTGAGGATCAGGTTGATCGCGCCCTGGCGATACAGGTGCACGTCTTTGGAACGGTGGGTCGCGACTTTGCTGAAACCCATGATCTCGAAGATCGGCTCGAGGGTATTGGGGGTCGGCGATGCGAATTCGATGAATTCAAAGCCCATCAGGCCCATCGGGTTTTCGAAGATATCTGCCATGGTTTGGCGCCTCATCATTGCTTTTGGAATTAACGGATCGTCAGTGGCTGGCAATGCTGAGGAAGGCAGGTGGCGCGCAGGAGATACCCCGCACGCTGCGGGCGAGGAAATCACCATAAATCAGTTGAAACCCGAGAATCTTCATGTCGACCCTTGTCTTACCGGCTGGGGGGCGAGGCTTCTGCTGCCAGAAGACTTTATTATTGTATGCGTAACCAGATTCTACACAGCGTAAAACTGTTTGTCCGCACTCTCTATAAAATCCGCTTTTTTTCCAGGCTCGCAAGGGGTTTGTTGCACTGGTAAATGCCCCACAGGATCAGCCCGCCGCCCAGGCACATGGCCAGGCTCATACGCTCGTCCAGCAGCAGCGCGCCAAGGATCACCGCGGTCAGCGGATTGAGCGCGATAAATACCCCCGAGCGGGTCGCGCCGATCTTGCGCAGGCCGTCGTAATACCAGATATACGCCAGGGCCGAGCCCAGCACGCCGAGGTACAACAAACTCAGGCCCTGCTCCAGGGTCAGGCTCGACAACGCTTCGAACCGTACCTCGCCGCGCAGGGCCGCGGTGCTGCAGAGCATTGCCGTGCCCAGCAGGATCGAATAGGTCACGGTCTGCAACGGGCCCAGGGTCTGGTTCAGGGTGCGCGAAAACAACGAATAGACGCCCCAGCCCAGCACGCAGCCGAAAATCAGCAGGTCCCCGCGCCAGCTGCCCGGCGCGCTGGACAAGGCCCCCGGGTCGCGGCTGAGGATCACCACCCCCGCTCCACCCAGGCACAAGGCAATGCCGAACAGCTTGGCGCCACTCAAGCGCTCCTGGAACAGCGCCCAGGATGCCAGGGCGATCACCGCCGGATTGAGGGCGACGATCAACGAGGCACGCGAGGCATTGATCGACTGCAGGCCCTCGAAGAAACACAGGTTGTAGAAAAAGATCCCGAAAAACCCCAGCAGCGCCAGCTGGGCGAACTGCGCCAGGCTCGGGCGCACCAGGGCAATCCGGGCGATCGCCATGAACAGCAGCAAGGCCAGGCTGGCCAGGAGAAAGCGCAGGCTGGCGGCCAGCAAAGGCTCCAGGGTGCCGGCCAACAGGCGTCCGGCGACGAAGGTGCCGCCCCAGATCATGGTGACCGCCGCCAGTTTGCAATACACCGGCCAATCGGAAGGCCCGGCACAGGTTTGATCGACAGTTTTCATAAGGCCCCGAGGCGCGGATAAAGGAAGGTTCGGGTATTCTTCGACTAATGCCCGATCATCGTAAAATGAGCTTTTACTCATGACCCTGAGCCAACTGCAGATCTTCTCCCTGGTGGCCGAGCTGCGCGGATTCACCAGCGCCGCCAGCCGGCTGGGCATCAGCCAGTCCGCGGTGTCCCATGCGCTCAAGTCCCTGGAACAGGAATTGGGGGTCGAGCTGATCCGCCGGCATCAGTCGCTGGTGGAACTCACCGATATCGGCCAGCAATTGTTGCTGCGGGCCCGCGCCATCCTCGGCCTGGCCGCCACCATGGAACAGGAAGCCGCCGACGCCCGCGGCATGAAACGCGGCACCTTGCGCATCGGCTCGTTCGGCCCGACTTCGTCAATGAAACTGCTGCCGGCAATCCTCCAGCGTTACCGCGCGGCTCATCCCGGTATCGAGGTGCACATCGACGAGGGGCCCGACCGCCAGGTACTGCAATGGCTGGAGGAGCGGCGCATCGATGTCGGTTTCGTGGTACTGCCCCAGGAGCGCTTCGATTGCTTCGCCCTGGTGGAAGACCAGATGGTGGCGCTGATCCCCAGCCAGCATGCACTGGCCAGCAAGGACTCGGTGAGTCTCGCCGAGCTTTGCGACGACCCGTTCATCCTCACCGAGGCCGGTTCCGCCGAACTGGTTTCCCGGCTGTTCCTCACGGCCAGGCTCAGCCCCAACATCCGCTATCGCAGCTCGCAACTGCTCAGCACCCTGGAGACCGTGGCCCGCGGCGAGGCCCTGACCCTGGTCGCACAATTGTCGCTGCCCGAGGCCAGCGACCCGCGCTACCTGATCAAGCCGCTGTCACCTCCCGCCCGGCGCCAGGTAGGGCTGGCGGTGCTGGACCGGCGGCAATCGTCACCAGCGACCCTGGCCTTTATCGAGCAGGCGCGCAGCCTGTATCGCGGTGACTGAGCGCAACCCGGGGCCACCGTCTATCATGCCCATGGACCGGATGCCGCCGGACCTGCCGCCGTACCGCCCACCGGCTTTTGAGCGCTCTCAGGCCCCTACTTCGCCACAGGTTTTTCCTCCATGCCATTGACCGCCAAAGGCCCGTTGAAACGCTCCACCCGCAACCTGCGAACCTTGCTGATCGGCTTGCTGCCGGTGGTGCTGGGCGTGGCGATCCTTTATATGCAGGCCGAGCGCGCGCTGACTCACAGCAGCCAGCAGACCGCCGAGGAAGCGATCCGCCAGTTCGACCTGATGCTCGACAACGCCGACCTCGCCGCCCGGGCGCTAATGGCGCAAGTCGGCCAGCCCTGCGACGAATTCCGGCAACTGGCCCTGCGCGAGCAGGTGACCCGCCGCCCGTTCGTGCGCTCGACCAATCTGGTGTGGCGCAATGACAACTATTGCAGTTCGCTGATCGGCCCATCCTCGTTCGTGCTGGACCCGGCGGACTATGTCGACGGCAAGCTGTGGTTGATGAACGGCAACCCGGTCACGCCCGATACCGCGCTGCTGGTCTATCGCCTGCAAGAGGGTGAACGCGCGGTCCTGGCCACCATCGACGGCTATCACCTGAGCAATGCCTTGCGCCTGATCAGCCGCTTTGCCGAGCTGCAACTGCAAGTCGGCCCCTACTGGCTGGCCGACGATGGCCAGGTCCATGAATCCATCGCTCCGCCGCCCCCGGTCGCCTCTTATCAGATGGCTTCTTCGCGCTACCCCTACAGCGTCAACGCGGGGTTTCCCGAGGGCGATATCTGGCTCTACATGAAGTCCCAGTACCCTGCCCTGTTCAGCCTGCTGATCTTCTTCGGGACGCTGGCGGCGGCCCTTGGCCACTGGCTGCAAAAACGCTCGTCGTCACCCAGCCATGAACTGCAGCGCGCCCTGGAAGCGGCGGAGTTCATCCCGTACTTCCAGCCCGTGGTCCGCGGCGACACTAAACAGTGGGCCGGCATCGAAGTGCTGATGCGCTGGAAACATCCCCGGGAAGGCCTGGTGCGTCCGGACCTGTTCATTCCCTTCGCCGAGCACTCCGGCCTGATCGTGCCCATGACCCGTTCGCTGATGCAGCAGACCGCCCTGTTGCTGGCGCCCCACGCCCCCGCCTTCATCGACGACTTTCATATCGGCATCAATATCACCGCCAGCCATTGCCAGGACCTGGAACTGCTGGAGGACTGCCGGCAGTTTCTCGGCATGTTCCCGCCGGGCAAGGTGAGGTTGGTCCTGGAACTGACCGAACGCGAACTGATAGAACCGACCGCGATCACCCACAGCCTGTTCGAGGAACTGCACAAGTTGGGGGTGATGATCGCCATCGACGACTTCGGTACCGGCCATTCAAGCCTGGGTTACTTGCGCAAGTTCAATGTCGATTACCTGAAGATCGACCAGAGCTTCGTGGCCATGATTGGAGTCGACGCCCTGTCCCGGCACATACTCGACAGCATCATCGAACTCTCGGGCAAGCTCGAACTGGGGATAGTCGCCGAGGGCGTGGAAACAGTGGAACAACAGGACTATCTGGCCGCCCATGGCGTCGACTTCCTGCAGGGCTACTTATTCGGCAGGCCAATGCCCGGAGAAGAGTTCCTACAAGCACTGGCGCGCCACTAAATAGCCATTTTCATGAAGATTTATTGAACTCGGTAATTGTTTCGCGCACCAATTTGAATCAGAAGATGACAAATTGTGTGCATCAACAACGACGTGATTTACTTGAGCCAGATTAACTACTACAATTTTTCAAGCCTGTACAAGATTCACAGGTGGGCCATTATAATCGAGTCGTTCTAAGGCTCTTGGCTTATAGCTTTGTTTGCGGTTGGTATCAGCCAAATACACTATTGGAGTAAAGATATTGTCCAGACTCGCTGAATTTCGTGCAGCAGAAAAGGCCCTTCAAGAACAGCTTGCCCAGCTGGAATCCCTGAAGAACGACGCCGGACTCAAGAAAGAAATCGAGTTCGAAGAAAAGCTCCAGGGCCTGATGAAGACCTACGGCAAAAGCCTGCGCGACATTATCGCCATTCTCGATCCTCATCCGGGCAAATCCGCTCTGCCGCTCTCGGGCGCGCCGAAAACCCGTCGTGCCCGCGTGGTCAAGGTTTACCAGAACCCGCACACCGGCGAGTTGATCGAAACCAAGGGCGGCAATCACCGTGGCCTTAAAGCCTGGAAAGAACAGTACGGCGCCGCCACTGTAGATTCCTGGCTGCGCGGTTAAGCAACCGATGTATATAAAAGACCCTGCCAATGCAGGGTCTTTAGCTTTAAGCGAAGGCGCTTTGTTTCGAAATCGAATAAGTTGCAAGCCCTGGATTGCCTGGGCGGCAATAAACACCCAGCCGAAACTGCAGCTACGTACCCAATCCCGCGCTCGATCCTACAACTTTGTACTTAGTTCAAATGCATGAGCCGTGCTGGCCGACGTAGCACCCCGCTAAAGTTTCAGGCTACTTCGCACCCCACGGATTTCCTCCTGACTTTCGGCATAAACCGCAGCCTGTCCGGCATAAGACAATACATAGGCCTTATCGCCATCGACAGCCGCCACCAGTGTTTGCGACAACACATGACGGCCGTTTTCGGTAATGGTGCAAGTGGTTTCCAGCGCCGCCAGGCGACTCAATGTCGTGTCATGAATGCGCGTGCATACACTTTGATAACCGCCGCGCCCGAAGTCCTTCTGCACCGACTTGCGCATTTCCAGCAAGACCGCCTGCAGATTGACCTGATGTCCGCTTTCAACTTGAGTCATGGTCAACTCCATGACCATCAGCGGCGTGCCGCCGGCATCGTTCTTCACCGCACGCTGGCGGAATACCTTGGCCGGTTGTTCTTGCGCCTGCGGCAACTCTTCGATCTGCCAGCCGCTGGGCCAGGTGATCACCGGGTCCGCCGCCTCGGCCAGGGCCGGAACCAGAAGCCAGGGGGCAAGCAGACACAGGGTCTTGAACGATAAGCGCATGGTCATGAACACGTAAGGGACGAGCCTTGAAGTCTGAGGCTGGCACGAGTATCGGGCAACAGATTCGTAGCTTTGTGTTTGGTGCGCCCTGCCGCTCTTGCGTATCATTACCCGACCGCAAGGACGCCCGAAGCCCTGCAAGCCAGGGGCTCATTAGCATGAGTATTCTTGCCCACTTCTTTTCCGGAGGGCCCATGAGCCTGCACGAACTCAATACTTTCCCCGGCGTAACCGCCCAGCCCGACACCGCCACCGCCAACTTCGTGTTCAACCACACCATGCTGCGGGTCAAGGACATCACCAAGTCCCTGGACTTCTACACCCGGGTCCTGGGTTTCTCGCTGGTGGAAAAACGCGACTTCCCCGAAGCGGAATTCAGCCTGTACTTCCTCGCCCTGGTGGACAAGGCGCAGATCCCGGCCGACGCCGCGGCCCGTACCGAGTGGATGAAGTCGATCCCCGGCATCCTCGAGCTGACCCACAACCACGGCACCGAGAACGATGCGGACTTCGCCTACCACAACGGCAACACCGACCCGCGCGGCTTTGGCCATATCTGCATTTCGGTGCCGGATATTGTCGCCGCCTGCGAGCGCTTCGAAGCCCTGGGCTGCGATTTCCAGAAGCGCCTGAACGACGGTCGCATGAAGAGCCTGGCCTTTATCAAGGACCCGGACGGTTACTGGGTTGAAATCATCCAGCCGGCACCGCTGTAACTCGCGTTTTTCCTGCAGGAGCAAGACGTGCCTAGACAGGCAGCGGCTTGATTGATCCACCGCGTCATCGTTGATCGCGAGCAAGCTTCGCTCCTACAGAAGCGACGGGTGCAAATAAAAAACCCCATGAGCCAAGGCTCATGGGGTTTTGTTTTTTCCGCGGTCGACTCAGGCCGGCGCGGAGGTGCGGATCAGGTGGTCGAAGGCGCTCAGCGAGGCCTTGGCGCCCTCGCCTACCGCGATCACGATCTGCTTGTACGGCACGGTGGTCACGTCACCGGCGGCAAACACGCCGGGCAGCGAAGTCTCGCCACGGGCATCGACAATGATCTCGCCACGGGGCGACAGCTCGACGGTGCCCTTGAGCCAGTCGGTGTTCGGTAGCAGGCCGATCTGCACGAAGATACCTTCCAGGTCGACAGTGTTGAACTCGCCCGAATCGCGGTCCTTGTACACCAGGCCGGTGACCTTCTGGCCATCACCCTTGACTTCGCTGGTCAGCGCGCTGGTGATCACGTTGACGTTCGCCAGGCTGTACAGCTTGCGTTGCAGCACGGCATCGGCGCGCAGCTTGCTGTCGAACTCCAGCAGGGTCACGTGGCTGACGATACCCGCCAGGTCGATGGCCGCTTCGACGCCGGAGTTACCGCCGCCGATCACCGCCACGCGCTTGCCCTTGAACAGCGGGCCGTCGCAGTGCGGGCAGAAGCACACACCCTTGGCCTTGTATTCCTGCTCGCCGGGCACACCCATCTCGCGCCAGCGGGCACCGGTGGCCAGGATCAGCGACTTGGCCTTGAGGCTCGCGCCACTTTCGAAACGCACTTCGTGCAGGCCGCCGACTTCCTTGGCCGGCACCAGCGCACTGGCACGCTGCAGGTTCATGATGTCGACGTCGTACTGACGAACGTGCTCTTCCAGGGCGCTGGCCAGTTTCGGCCCTTCGGTTTCCTGGACCGAGACGAAGTTCTCGATGGCCATGGTGTCCAGCACCTGGCCGCCGAAACGCTCGGCCGCGACACCGGTGCGGATGCCTTTGCGGGCCGCGTAGATCGCCGCCGACGCACCGGCCGGGCCACCGCCGACCACCAGGACGTCGAAGGCGGCCTTGGCACTGATTTTTTCCGCCTGTTTTTCGATGGCCCCGGTGTCGAGCTTGCCGAGGATTTCTTCCAGGCCCATGCGGCCCTGGCCGAAGTTCACGCCATTGAGGTAGACACTGGGGACCGCCATGATCTTGCGATCGTTGACTTCGTCCTGGAACAGCGCGCCATCGATGGCGACGTGGCGGATGTTCGGGTTCAGCACCGCCATCAGGTTCAGCGCCTGGACCACGTCCGGGCAGTTCTGGCAGGACAGCGAGAAGTAAGTCTCGAAGTTGAACTCGCCTTTGAGGGCGCGGATCTGTTCGATCACCTCGACACTGGCTTTCGAGGGGTGGCCGCCGACTTGCAGCAAGGCCAGCACCAGGGAAGTGAATTCGTGGCCCATGGGGATACCGGCGAAACGCAGGCTGATGTCGCTTCCCGGGCGATTGATCGAGAACGATGGTTTACGTGCATCGTTACCGTTGTCGAGCAAGGTAATCTGGCTGGAAAGACTGGCAACGTCTTTCAGCAATTCGAGCATTTCCTGGGATTTCGCACCGTCGTCGAGAGAGGCAACGATCTCGATCGGCTGGGTGACCCGTTCCAGGTATGACTTCAACTGGGCTTTAAGATTGGCGTCCAACATACGGGCGATTTCCTTTTATTCAGATCGAAAAAAAAACGCCCGAGCGAATCTCGCCCGGGCGTTCTTGAGGGCGGTGCAGCTGACTTAGGTGCGGCGGTCCGCCCTGCTGTAGCGAGTCACAGGCTTAGATCTTGCCGACCAGGTCCAGGGAAGGAGCCAGGGTAGCCTCTCCTTCTTTCCACTTGGCTGGGCAGACTTCGCCTGGGTGGGCAGCGACGTATTGAGCGGCCTTGATCTTGCGCAGCAGCTCGGAAGCGTCACGGCCGACACCGCCGTCGTTGATTTCAACGATCTTGATCTGGCCTTCAGGGTTGATCACGAAGGTGCCACGGTCAGCCAGACCGGCTTCTTCGATCAGCACGTCGAAGTTGCGGGAGATGGCCAGGGTCGGGTCGCCGATCATGGTGTAGCGGATCTTGCCGATGGCTGGCGAAGTGTTGTGCCAGGCAGCGTGGGCGAAGTGGGTGTCGGTCGAAACGCTGTAGATTTCCACGCCCAGTTTCTGGAATTCGGCGTAGTTGTCTGCCAGGTCTTCCAGCTCGGTTGGGCAAACGAAGGTGAAGTCGGCCGGGTAGAAGAACACGACGGACCATTTGCCTTTCAGGGTGGCGTCCGACACTTCGATGAACTCGCCATTCTTGAAGGCGGTTGCTTTGAACGGTTTGACTTGGCTGTTGATGATAGGCATCGGTGATTCTCCATCAGTGGGTAAGAACTTGGGTTGAAAACTTGATGGGGAGAATCCTAACCAATGCTCCCAGCCAAGGCTCATTGGCAAAGCTGATGCTGCTGATTAGGTTTGGCTATTAGCGCGCAGTATTAATAGAAGAAATGTGTATTTACTCGCCGACCGGCTTTTCCTGGGTCAGGGCCATGCCGAGAAATGGGCTGGCCTCAACGTAACGCATGGCCGACTTGATGTCCTTCCAGCCGACATAGCTCATCAGCGACTTGAGGTCCCAGCCGCTGCGATGGGCCCAGGTGGCAAAGCCGCGGCGCAGGGAGTGGCTGGTGTATTGCTCGGCGGCGACCCCGGCGCGCTCCAGCGCCTGGCGCAATAACGGGATTACGCTATTGGCGTGCAGGCCCTCCTCGCCCAGATGGCCCCAGCGGTCGATGCCACGGAACACCGGCCCACGCACCAGGGCCGCGGCGCTGATCCACTCGATATAGGCCTGGACCGGGCACAACCGGCGCAGCGCCGGGGTGTGCCAGGTCTTGCCAAGGTTGTCGCGGTCGCTCTTGCTGCGGGGCAGATACAGGCTGATGCCGGAACCCGCCACCGCCTGCACATGCTCGATCCGTAGCCGGCACAACTCATCGCTGCGAAAGCCGCGCCAGAATCCCAGGAGAATCAGCGCGCTGTCACGCCGAGCGCGCAGCAGCGCCGGGTGGTTGTCATCGAGCCGGGCCTGGCTGGCTTCCTGCTCCAGCCAGGCGATTACCTGCTCCAGATGCTGCAACAGCAAAGGCTCGGCCTGTTTCTCCTGGGCCGGGTGCAGGGCGCGAATGCCTTTGAACACCTGGCGTACCACCGGGGCCTTGGTCGGGTCGGCGAAACCCTGGCTGTTGTGCCACTGCGCCAGGGCCGAGAGCCGCAACTTCAGGGTGTTGATCGACAGCTCCCCCGCATACGCCGCCAGATAACGCGCCACGCTGTCGCTGGTCGCCGGCAGGAACCCGCCCCAGGTCACCTCGAAATGCTCGATGGCCGCCCGGTAACTGCGCCGGGTGTTGTCGCGGGTCGCGGCGTGCAGATAACGATCCAGATCACTCATGGCTTGTTCGACTCGTCTTGCGTACGGAAATAGCGGATGGCAACAGGGCGTTCTGGCTATGACACGGGGTAATACCAGTATATCCCATGTCAATAATTCTAATATTTATCTTTGATTTTATTGTACAATTACACGTTATACATACCACGTAAAAAAGTACGTAATCGTAGGAGATCCCATGGCTCGTGGCGGCGTTAACAAGGCGGTGGTGCAAATCGCCCGTTCGGCAATCCTCGCTCGCGGCGAACACCCCAGCATCGATGCGGTGCGCATCGAAATGGGCAATACCGGCTCGAAAACCACCATTCACCGCTACCTGAAGGAGCTTGAGCAAAGCGAAGCCCGCCGCGCCGCGCCGCAGGAAGCCCTGGAAGAAGAACTGACGGAACTGATCCAGCGCATGGCCCAGCGCCTGCGCGAACAGGCTCAGGAGCCCGTGGCGCAGGCCCAGGCGCAAGTGGAGGAAATGAACCAGGAACTGGCGGCGCAGCAGGCTGCGGCCAAACAGGCGCAGGCCCAGCTGCAGCAGCAATTGCAGACCCAGGCTGCAGCCCTGGCCAGCGAAAGCACGCTGCTGCAGGAGACCCGCTCCACCCTGCAGAGCGAACAGACGCGCAATGCCGGACTGAACCAGGCCCTGGCCGACTTCGAATTGCGCCTGAAAGACAAGGACGAGCAGATTCGTTCACTGGAAGAAAAGCACCTGCACGCCCGGGACGCCCTCGAGCATTACCGCAGCGCGGTCAAGGAGCAGCGCGAACAGGATCAGCGCCGCCATGAAGGCCAACTGCAGCAGGTGCAACAGGAACTGCGCCAGGCTCAGCAAAGCGCATTGGTGCGCCAGGACGAGATCACCCAACTGCACCGCGACAACGAACGCCTGACCAGCGAGCAGCGCGCCACCCAGAAAGAGTTGCGCCAGGCACAGGAGCAGGCACAGAAAACCGACAGCAAGCTTGGCCAGTTGCTGGAGCAATCCAGCCGCTTGAACAGCGAACACACCCTCCTCCAGGAACGCCTGCGCGTCGCCTTGCTGGAAAGTCATGAGTTCAAGCAGAACCTGGAGCAGCAGCTGCAGGACAATCGACAACTGGAACTGCGCGCTACCAAGGCCGAGGCCAGCCTGGAGGCCCTGCAACTGGCTGCCGCCGCGAAGGCCGAGGCGCAGCCAGAAACAGAAGAGCAGCGGCCGGAGCCGCCAGAGCAGGCTTAACCGGTGACCGGCGTGCGCATGGTGACAAACTCTTCGGCGGCCGTCGGGTGCACCCCGATGGTTTCGTCGAAGTCACGCTTGGTGGCGCCGGCCTTCAAGGCAATCGCCAGGCCCTGGACGATCTCGCCGGCGTCCGGGCCGACCATATGGCAGCCCAGCACCTTGTCGGTCTCGGCATCCACCACCAGCTTCATCAGCGTGCGCTCCTGGCACTCGGTCAGGGTCAGCTTCATCGGCCGGAAGCGGCTTTCGAAGATCTGCACCTTGTGCCCGGCTTCCCGCGCCTGCTCTTCGGTCAGGCCAACGGTGCCGATATTCGGCAGGCTGAACACCGCGGTCGGGATCATGTTGTAGTCCACCGGGCGATACTGTTCCGGCTTGAACAGACGCCGCGCCACAGCCATGCCTTCGGCCAGGGCCACCGGCGTCAACTGCACACGCCCGATCACATCACCAATCGCCAGGATCGACGGCTCGGCGCTCTGGTACTGCTCATCGACCTCGATGAAGCCACGCTTGTCGAGCTTCACCCCGGTATTTTCCAGCCCCAGGTTGTCGAGCATCGGCCGCCGGCCGGTGGCGTAGAACACGCAATCGGTGGCCAGCTCGCGGCCATCCTTGAGCGTGACCTTCAGGCTGCCGTCGGCCTGCTTTTCGATGCGCTCGATATCGGCATTGAACTGCAGGTCGAGCCCACGCTTGGTCAGTTCTTCCTGCAAGTGCTTGCGCACTGCACCATCGAAGCCACGCAGGAACAGCTCGCCGCGATACAGCAACTTGGTGTCCGCGCCCAGGCCATGGAAGATCCCGGCGAACTCCACCGCGATATAACCGCCGCCCACCACCAGGATGCGCTTGGGCAGTTCCTTGAGGAAAAACGCCTCGTTGGAGCTGATGGCGTGTTCGCGCCCCGGAATATCCGGGATCTGCGGCCAGCCGCCGGTGGCGATCAGGATGTGCCTGGCTGTGTAGCGCTGGCCATTGACCTCCACCTGATGCGGGTCGATCAGCCTGGCGTGGCCTTCGTGCAAGGTCACGCCGCTGTTGAGCAGCAGATTGCGATAGATGCCGTTCAGGCGATTGATCTCACGATCCTTGTTGGCGATCAGGGTGGCCCAGTCGAAATCGGCCTCGCCCAGAGTCCAGCCGAAGCCGGCGGACTGCTCGAAGTCTTCGGCGAAGTGAGCGCCGTACACCAGCAGTTTTTTCGGCACGCAGCCGACGTTGACACAGGTACCGCCCAGATAGCGGCTTTCGGCGACCGCGACTTTCGCGCCAAAACCCGCGGCGAACCGCGCCGAACGCACACCGCCGGAACCGGCGCCAATTACATAAAGATCAAAATCGTAGGCCATTTCACTCTCCCAGGCAGGCTGACAGCATAACCGCAGATGCGTATCCGGTCAGCGCTAGAGGATTTACATAGGGGCATAAAACGAAAAAGCCACCCGAAGGTGGCTTTTCAGTACAGGGACCAAGCGGGCTATCAGTAAGCCTTGCCAGTCTTGTAGAAGTTCTCGAAGCAGAAGTTGGTCGCGTCGATGTAACCTTCGGCACCACCGCAGTCGAAACGCTTGCCCTTGAACTTGTAGGCAATCACGCAACCGTCCTGGGCCTGCTTCATCAGGGCGTCGGTGATCTGGATCTCGCCACCCTTGCCCGGCTCGGTTTCTTCGATCAGCTTGAAGATGTCCGGGGTCATGATGTAGCGACCGATGATCGCCAGGTTCGACGGCGCATCTTCCGGCTTCGGCTTCTCAACCATGTTGCGTACGCGGTACAGGTCGTCGCCGATCAGGTCGCCGGCAATCACCCCGTACTTGCTGGTTTCTTGCGGGTCGACTTCCATGATTGCGACGATGGTGCAGCGGTACTGCTTGTACAGCTTGACCATCTGCTTCAGCACGCCGTCACCTTCGAGGTTGACGCACAGGTCGTCCGCCAGCACCACGGCGAACGGCTCGTCACCGATCAGCGGACGGCCGGTCAGGATCGCGTGACCCAGGCCTTTCATTTCGGTCTGGCGGGTGTAGGAGAACGAGCACTCGTCCAGCAGGCGGCGGATACCGACCAGGTATTTTTCCTTGTCGGTGCCCTTGATCTGGTTTTCCAGCTCGTAGCTGATGTCGAAGTGGTCTTCCAGGGCGCGCTTGCCGCGACCGGTGACGATGGAGATTTCGTTCAGACCGGCATCCAGTGCTTCTTCAACGCCGTACTGGATCAGTGGCTTGTTCACCACCGGCAGCATTTCTTTGGGCATGGCTTTAGTCGCTGGCAGGAAGCGAGTACCGTAACCGGCTGCTGGGAACAAGCATTTCTTGATCATATGAGTCCTTAAAAGGGCTGTACGTACGAATTTCGGCGCAGTCTAATCAGGCCGCGTGCGCCTTACAATGGGTCGCAGTGGCTAACCGCTGCCATCTAAGAGAAATATTGCCGCGGATAGTTCCCCACATAGCTCCCCACCTTGTTCTGCACATAGCTGCGCACATTGTTCTGCACGCTCCGCACATAGTTTCGAACAGACTTGCAAACACGGCTTCGCAGCATCGTACAGATAGCCCGCGCCGTAAACCGCCATCTGGCTGCAAAGCCTTAATTTTCTGCGTCCCGCCCTTGTCCGCACTCTTACAGGAACTCGTTTACCGCTATCATGGCGCCCTTGAACCCCGCCAACGAGGCAGATAGATGTCGGCAACAAAAAGCGTAAACGGTTACCAGATCAAGCAGTTGAAAGACGGCCAGTGGTGGTTGGTCAGCGCCCAGGGCGAGAACGTCGCCGGACCTTTCGCCAGCGAGGCGATGGCGGTCGAAGTGGCATCGGTGTTCGAGGACTCGGCCGGCCACGCGTCGGCGCGTCGCAGCCCCAAGTCCTGAGACTGTCCCGGCACCGAAGAGCCCTGCCCCGCGCAGGGCTTTTTCATGCCGATCTATACCGCAGTGGCGGTTCGCTATAGCATCTCGTCCCAGACGCTCGCCAAGGGTGTCCAGCCCTCCCCCGGGGCTCAAACTTCTCGACGACGACCACACCCATGCACAAACTTCTGGCACTGACTGCGGTACTGGCCCTGAGCGGATGCGCCACCGTTTCCGATACCTACCTGGAAAACGGCGAGCAAGGCCTGAGCATCGATTGCTCCGGCGAAGCCAGCTCCTGGGCCAGCTGCTATGAAAAGGCCGACGCCTCCTGTGCCGGCACCGGCTATCGGATCATCGGCACCGACGGCACGCCGTCGCTCAAGGAAAGCGACAAGACCCTGGGGGCGGACGTTGGCAACTACAAAAGCCGCAGCGTGGTGGTGGTCTGCAAGTAGCAGGCGCACGGCCTACATATGAATCTCGGCAAACTTGATGCCCAGGTTGCGAATGGTTTCGATCAGGTCGTCCAGTCGGTCGAATGACTCGACTTCATCGTTGTCATCCACCAGAAAATAGCTGCGCCCCGCGCTTTTCTTGAAGAACACGATCCATTCCCCGGAATTCGCCGGATTCTGAATCACATGGGTCGCAGAGATATGCCCCTCCGCATGCCTCTCCCGGACTGTTTCACGCTTCATGCTTTCTCCCAAAAACGATGCCGCCGAAACCTGGGTTTCGACGGCATCTTTGACAATGGCCGACAGTTTATCGGATGCCCTGGCCAATCAGCACGCCATCTACCGTCTGGCCATACAGATTGACCCCGTCGTTGGCGTGGAACTTGAGCCGGGTCTTCTCGATGGAGCCCTCCACCAGCCGCGGGTCCTGCGGTCGTTCATGGCGATTGACGAACGCCGCCACGTCCCAGGCCTGCTGGTCGCTCAAGCTGCCGGCCTTGCCCAGGGGCATGTTGTATTTGATAAAGGACGCGGCGGTGTTGATCCGGTGCATGCCGGCGCCCCAGTTATACGAGTCCTTGCCCCAGAGCGGCGGCATGACATAGTCCGCGCCGACCTTCTGGCCCTGGCCGTTGTCGCCATGGCAAACCGCGCATTGCGCCCGATACACCTGCTCGCCACGCGCCAGGTCGTAGCCCTGGGCCGGTTGCGGCACCTCGGGATAACCCCGCCCAGGCAACTCGACAGCGATCGGCGCCTTGCTCGCCAGCCAGTAGGAATACACCGACAACGCAGTGATCTCGTAGCTGTCGGCGGCCGGTGGCGTGCCGTTCATGCTGAACTGGAAACAGCCCTGCAAGCGTTCGGCGTAGGTGTTCACCTTGTCGTTCTTCTTGCGGTAGGCCGGGTACATCGGATAGGCGCCCCACAGCGGCGCGGAGTTGGCCAGTCGCCCCTGGTCCAGGTGGCAGTTGCTGCAATTGAGCCCATTGCCGACGAACTTCGGCGCCAGGCGTTTGGTATCGACGAACAGCGCATAACCGTCGCGAACCATCTTGCCGTAGGCATTGTCCGGCAACTCTCTCTCCGCCGGTGGCTGGAAATACCCGGGATGGGCAGCGTTCACCGCCGGTTCCCGCAACTGTGATTGGTCCTCCATGGCGACCGCGGCGCCATAAGCCTGGGCCGTCAGCAAAGCGAGGGAAAAGCCCAATAGAAGATCATGCTTCATGGCTTGGACTCCTGGTTATCGGCCTTGGCCAACTGACTGCCGACCTTGGCGAAATAATCGGCCACCGCCGTGATTTCCTCGGGGCTCAGGGCTTTGGCGATGTGTCCCATCAGGTCGTTCGGGTCGTTGCGGCGCGTGCCGTCGCGCCAGGCATTCAATTGCCCGGCGAGATACGCCGCGGGTTGCCCGGCCAACGGCGGAAAGGCGTCTCCCACGCCCACGCCACCCGGCCCATGACAGGTCACGCACTCCGGAACCTGCCGCTCCCAGGCGCCGCGCAAGGCCAGCCTCGCACCCACACCTTCAGCCAGGGAACTGCGGTTGATCGGCGCTGGCGTCGCAGCCGGCATGGCCGCCAGGGTCTGGCTGACCGCGTCTATCTCGTCATCGCTCAGGGCCTTGGCCAGTGGCTGCATGACCGGGTTGCTGCGCGCACCGCTGCGAAAATCTTCCAGCTGCTTGCGCAGATAACCCCCCGACAATCCCGCCAGGCGCGGAAACCCGGCGGCCGCCAGGCCCAGGCCATCGCCACCATGACAGGCCAGGCATGCCGTGGCGCCAGGCTGCGCGCCACCCTGGACAAAGACTTTCTGCCCATCCACGGCCTGGGCATTGGCGACAAAAAACAGCATCAGACTGCTCAGCAGTATTCGATCCACGGGGATCATGGCGAACTCCATTTTTCTAGTTATATTCTTAGGCTTATTTTATATAAGCCTATAAAGAGTAGGCCAATAGACCTTTGGCTACAACGCGAAACCAGCCGGGCCTGCCTTGCCACCGGGCACAAAAAAACCCGCCCTCGCCACGGAAATCCGGGCCAGGGCGGGCTGTTGAAAAATCGCTTGGCTATCAGCCGGAAATACAGTCCTCCGCCGCCTTGCGGATATCGCCCGGACGCATGGGCACATTGGACATGCTTTCATGCAGCTTGATGCTGCTGCCGCCGGAACGCTCCTCGATATCGAATACCGCGGTCGGGCCCGACGAGACTTTCTGCGGAACGATGATGCGCATGCCGTCCTTACGCGGTTCGACCTGCAACTGGCCACGGCTGTCAGCCAGTTTGTCGCTGACGCACTTGGCGTACTCCTGTGGCTTTTTCCCTGAAATCACGTTCAGGGTGGGCAATGTCTGGTTAATATCCGAGACCGTCGCACAGCCACTGATCGCCAAGGCCAGAATCAACACACCCCACTTCATACATTTCCTCCGATAAAGACCGTCCGACCGCAGAAATGGCATTTTTCTCCGGATCAGCCAGATTTATCCTAAATAATCGGCAAATAACTGTTTTAAATTGTCAAAGCCGCCTGCCGCGGCCTGATAAACTGCGCCATCGTTTTGATTTTGTAGCAAAAGCCCTTCTGGAGGCGCCCATGAAATTTATCCACCAGCGCGAGCACCTCAACGAAGACGATATCGTCGTCATCGAATGCTCCCAGGTCTGCAACATCCGCCTGATGAACGACGCCAACTTCCGAAGCTTCAAGAACGGCGGACGTCACACCTATCATGGCGGCGCGTTCGACAAGTTCCCGGCCAGGATCACCGCGCCGAGCACCGGCTTCTGGAATATCACCATCGACACCGTCAACCGCCGGCCCATCAGCGTTACCCGCAAGCCGAACCTGACCCACTCGATCAAGATCATCCGCCGGTCCAGCTCGAAACTGCGCTGAACCCCACCCCAGCCCGCGACCAACAGGTATCACCGTGGCCCAAACGACCAAGTACGTCATCAAATACAAACTCAACGGCGAGCGCCGTTTCGAGTTCGCCCAGCTGGAAAGCGGCACTCAGGAAGAAGCCAAGGCCGCGCTGGAAGCCCTGCATGGCCAGACCGACGACGTCATCAGCGATGTCAGCGTGAGCAAGGCGCTGTAAGTCCCAGCCCCTAGAACCGGTGACGAATTCGAGCGCAAGCGACGGAGTGTGAGCGGCCCGCGCACTTCCCAGAATGGCGGACCTCAACCTCTACTCCGGGAACCGCCAGCATGTCCGCCTCCTCCCTCGAACAACGCCTCGCCTGCCTGGACTGGGCCTCGATCGAGCAGCAGCTCGACCAGGACGGCAGCGCGGTGATCGACAACCTGCTCAGCGCCGACCAATGTCATGAGCTCAGCGGTTTGTATCCCCACAGCGAGTTGTTTCGTTCACGGGTGGTCATGGCCAGGCACGGTTTCGGCCGCGGCGAGTATCAGTATTTCGCCTACCCCTTGCCGCAACGGGTCGCCGAGTTGCGCGGCCAGCTCTATCCGCGCCTGGTGCCGCTGGCCAATCGCTGGAACCAGCTGATGAATATCCCCGTGCAATATCCGCCCCGGCACGAAGATTTTCTCCAGCGCTGCCACGCCGCCGGTCAGCAGCGGCCGACGCCCTTGTTGCTGCAGTACGGCCCGCAGGATTACAACTGCCTGCACCAGGATGTGTATGGCGACAACGTATTTCCGTTGCAGGTCGCGATCCTGCTGTCACAGCCTGGCAGCGACTTCAGCGGCGGCGAATTCGTCATCACCGAGCAACGTCCGCGCATGCAGTCGCGGCCGCAGGTCATCGGTCTGAAGCAGGGTGATGCGCTGATCTTCGCCGTGCATCATCGTCCGGTACCCGGCGTGCGCGGCCATTACCGGGTGACGTTGCGCCATGGCGTCAGCCGCTTGCACAGCGGTCGCCGCCATACGCTAGGAGTGATCTTCCACGATGCCCAGTAACGGTAACTTCACCGCCGAGCTGTTCGGCGAACCCGAGCTGCAACAGGCGCCCCGCACCGAGCAGGTCGGCCCGCAGTCCTTTGTGCTTCGTGGCTTTGCCCTGCCCTGGGTCGAGCGCCTGTTACCGGCCCTGCGTGGCGTGCTGCGCGCCGCGCCGTTCCGGCAAATGGTCACGCCGGGCGGTTTCACCATGTCGGTGGGCCTGAGCAGTTGCGGCGAGCTGGGCTGGACCACCGACCGCAGCGGCTACCGTTACACCGCCATCGATCCGCAGAGCGGCCAGCCCTGGCCGGCGATGCCCGAGGTGTTGTGCGAACTGGCCCGGGCCGCCGCGACCCAGGCCGGTTTTGCCGGGTTCGAACCGGACGCCTGCCTGATCAATCACTATGTGCCCAGCGCCCGCATGTCCCTGCACCAGGACAAGGACGAACGCGATTACGATGCACCGATCGTTTCCGTCTCCCTGGGCTTGCCGGCGGTGTTTCAGCTGGGTGGCGAGCGACGCAGCGACCGCCCGTTGCGGGTGCCGCTGCTGCATGGCGATGTGGTGGTCTGGGGCGGTGTCGACCGCCTGCGCTATCACGGCGTGCTGCCGCTCAAGGACGGCACCCACCCGCTGCTGGGCCCACGACGCATCAACCTGACCTTTCGCCGGGCTAGTTGATCCCGCGGGAATTCAAGCGCAAGACTCGGAGTGCCAGGCACTCTGCCCTTGGTTAATCTGAGCGACATCCGCCACCGAGTAGAGCCCATGACCATGGTCCAGCCCAAGCCCACCACCGCCAACGATCCACGCTGGCTCGCCGTCCTGGCCCGTGATGCGAGCGCCGATGGCCAGTTCGTCTATGGGGTAAAAACCACCGGGGTCTACTGCCGCCCCAGCAGCCTGTCGCGCCTGCCACGGCCGGAGAACGTCGAATTCTTCGACACCGCGGAACAAGCCGAAGCCGCCGGTTACCGGCCGAGCAAACGCAGCGCCAGCGACCAGACCCAGGTGGCCGCGCAGCATGCCAGCCTGGTGGCCGCCGCGTGCCGGCAGATCGAGTCGGCCGAAGCACTGCCCAGCCTGAAACAGCTGGCCGAGCAAGCCGGCATGAGCAGCTTCCACTTTCACCGGGTGTTCAAGGCCGCCACCGGGCTGACCCCGAAAGGCTACGCCAGCGCCCACCGTTCGCGGCGGGTGCGGCGCCAGCTGGAGCACGGCCATTCGGTGACCGACGCGCTGTACGACGCCGGCTTCAACTCCAACAGTCGCTTCTACGAAACCGCCGACCAGTTGCTCGGCATGAAACCCAGCGACTACCGCGCCGGCGGCCTGAACGCCGATATCCGCTTTGCCGTCGGCCAATGCTCCCTGGGCGCGATCCTGGTCGCCCAGAGCAATCGCGGGGTCTGCGCGATCCTGCTGGGCGACGACCCCAATGCCCTGGTGCAGGATCTGCAGGACAAATTCCCCCGGGCCAACCTGATCGGCGCCGACCAGGACTTCGAGCAACTGGTGGCCAAGGTGGTGGGGTTTATCGAAGCACCGGCCATTGGCCTCGACCTGCCGCTGGACCTGCAAGGCACGGCGTTCCAGGAGCGGGTGTGGCTGGCCCTCAAGGAGATTCCGCCGGGCAGCACCGCCAGCTACGCCGAGATCGCCCAGCGTATCGGCGCGCCGAAGTCCTTTCGCGCCGTGGCCCAGGCCTGTGGGGCCAACAGCCTGGCGGTGGCGATCCCTTGCCACCGGGTGGTGCGCAGCGACGGCAACCTGTCCGGCTACCGTTGGGGCGTGGAGCGCAAGCGTCAGTTGCTCGAACGCGAGAACTCGTCCGAGGCCTAAATGCCGATGTACACCGATACCGATTCCGGCCCGGTGTACACCTCGAAGTCCGTGGCGAAGCGTCGGCGGACCTGCGGGTTGTCCTCGAAGTAGGCCCAGACCAGGCCCCAGGTCTGGATCACCACGTCGGGCATCGGCCCCTTGGCGGAGAACGCCAGGTACTCACCGCCCTGCACCTGCACCAACGGATAGTCGGCGTTGCCTTCGCCCACCGCCACGCCGGCGGTGACATCGAAGTGCCCCGAGGCATCGGACTCGTAGTTGGAGTACAGGCCATAGATGAATGAGTCCGACTGCCGGTGACCGATGCTGTCGAACAAGCCTTCGACAAAAAACCGCTCCCACATCGGCCCGATCCGCGCGCTGTCCGCTTGTTGCTCGTCGGCATTGCAGGTACGTACCTGCAAGCCCGAGACACAGAAAGGCTGAACCTCTCGCAGTTTGACATCCATGCTTCGTACTCCTGTCTGGTGTTTATCTGGGTGACCGGCGCGCACGGTATCAGCGATTCACATCCACCACCACGCGCCCGCGCAACTCGCCGGCCAGCAGGCGCGACGCGGCGGCGATGGCTTCGCTGAGGCCGATCTCATGGCTGATCAACGGCAGCAGGGCCGGATCCAGATCGCGGGTCAGGCGCTGCCAGGCCTCGATCCGCCGGGCCTTGGGCTGGGTCACACTGTTGATCCCCGCCAGGGTCACGCCCCGCAGGATGAAGGGCGCCACCGACGCCGGGAAGTCCATGCCCTGGGCCAGCCCGCAGGCGGCCACCGTGCCGTTGGCCTGGGTGCTGGCGCAGGCATTGGCCAGAGTATGGCTGCCCACCGAGTCGATCACCGCCGCCCAACGCTCCTTGGCCAACGGCTTGCCCGGCGCGGACAAGCTGGCACGGTCGATGATCTCACTGGCGCCCAGGCGCTTGAGGTAGTCATGCTCGGAAGTGCGCCCGGTGGACGCCACCACCCGATAACCCAGCCGGGCCAGCAAGGCTATGGCAAAGCTGCCGACCCCGCCATTGGCCCCGGTGACCAGAACCTCGCCCTGGCCCTGGGTCAGGCCATGGCGCTCCAGCGCCAGGATGCTGAGCATCGCCGTGTACCCCGCCGTGCCGATGGCCATGGCCTCGGCCGCGCTGAACGCCTGGGGCAAGGGAATCAGCCAGTCGCCGTCCAGCCGTGCCTTCTGCGCCAGGCCGCCCCAATGCCCTTCGCCCACGCCCCAGCCGTTGAGCAGCACCGGGTCGCCGGGCTGGTAGTCCGGGTGGCTGCTGGACTCGACAATGCCTGCCAGATCGATCCCCGGCACCATGGGAAACTTGCGCACCACCGGGCTGCTGCCGGTGATGGCCAGGCCATCCTTGAAGTTCAGGGTGCTGTAGGCCACCCGCACCGTCACATTGCCCTCGGGCAACTGCTCTTCGTCAATCTCGCGCAGCGCCGCGCGATAACCGGCATCGTCTTTCTCGATCAAAATACCCTTGAACATCACTGCCTCCCGATAGACCCATGACCGGGCCGTGAACTTGAGTTTCAGGTTACAAAGCTCCCACCTTCCCAGCCCGGACGGGAAAAATCCACGCTCTTTTCGTCGTAGGCCGCCCACGCCCCGCTCCTGCAAGTGATCGTGCCACCCCAGCCAAAGTCGACTGGCCTTGATTGCCTGTCTCCTGATACAAACCCCGGGTTGCCGTCCTTATCTCTTGACGTCGGAGCATCATTCACATGAGCCAATGGCCTGACACCCGTATTCTCGACCTGCTGGGCATCGAGCTGCCGATCATCCAGGCGCCGATGGCCGGAGCGACCACTACCGCCATGGTGATCGCCGCCGCCCAGGCGGGTGGCCTCGGTTCCCTGCCCTGCGCCATGCTGACGGCCGAGCAGATCCGCCAGGATGTCCAGAGCATCCGCCAGGCGACCCGCGCACCGCTGAACCTGAATTTCTTCTGCCACCAGAACCCGACACCCGACCCGGAACGGGAAACCCGCTGGAAAAATACCCTGGAACCCTACTACCGCGAGCTCGGCGTCGATTTCGATGCGCCGACCCCGGTCAGCAGCCGCGCGCCCTTCGACACCGTCAGTTGCGAACTGGTGGAAGAACTGCGCCCGCAAATCGTCAGCTTCCACTTCGGCCTGCCGGCGCCGGCCCTGCTCGCGCGGGTCAAGGCCACCGGGGCGAAGATCCTGTCGTCGGCGAGCACCGTCGATGAGGCGATCTGGCTGGAACAGCACGGCTGCGATGCAATCATCGCCATGGGCTACGAGGCCGGCGGCCATCGGGCGATTTTCCTCAGCGAAGACCTCAACACTCAGGTCGGCACCATGGCCCTGGTGCCGCAGATTGTCGATGCGGTGCGGGTGCCGGTGATTGCCGCCGGCGGGATCGGCGACGCCCGCGGCATAGTCGCGGCCTTTGCCCTCGGTGCCTCGGCGGTGCAACTGGGCACCGCCTACCTGTTCACTCCGGAAGCCAAGGTCAGTGCCGCCCACCACAAGGCCCTGCGTACCGCCAAGGAGAGCGAAACCGCCCTGACCAACCTGTTCACCGGGCGCCCGGCACGGGGCATTCTCAACCGGGTGATGCGCGACATCGGCCCGATCAGCCCCCTGGCGCCGGCCTTCCCCCTCGCCGGTGGCGCGCTGATGCCGCTGCGCGCCAAGGACGACGCCGACTTCGCCAGCCTCTGGTCCGGCCAGGCCTTGCGCCTCGGGGTCGAACTGCCGACTGCGGAACTGACCCGCACCCTGGCCGCCCAGGCCCTGGCCAAGCTGACCGGCCGCTAAACCCGGCACGCCGCGACTGCGGTCGCGGCGTTTTGCGCAAAACCTCCATTTGCCCTCAAGGCCGCGCGACCTTTGCAGTTCCGTTCGCTGGCGATTCGCTATATATTTCCGTATACAGCGTTTCACCCACCCTCGGTGCCATCCATTTCCAATACCGCCAACCGCCCAACGTCCCTTCGCCAATGGAGCTGTTCATGAACCGTCGTCTCTCAGGTTTTGCCCCGACCTGCCTTGCCGCCTTGCTCGCCGTCTGCGCTTTGGGCCCGGCCCAGGCCGCTGAAGTGCAGGTGGCGGTCGCCGCCAACTTCACCGCGCCGATCCAGGCCATCGCCGCCGACTTCGAGAAAGACACCGGGCACAAGCTGGTGGCCGCCTATGGCGCTACCGGGCAGTTCTATACCCAGATCAAGAACGGCGCGCCATTCGAAGTGTTCCTCGCCGCCGACGACAGCACCCCGGAAAAACTCGACAGCGAAGGCGCCACCGTCAAAGGCTCGCGCTTCACCTACGCCATCGGCACCCTGGCGCTGTGGTCGGCCAAGGCTGGCTACGTCGACAGCCAGGGCCAGGTGCTCAAGGCCAACCAGTACCAGCACCTGTCCATCGCCAACCCGAAAGCCGCGCCTTACGGCCTGGCCGCCACCCAGGTATTGGCCAGGCTGGGCCTGAGCGAGCAGGTCAAAGGCAAGCTCGTCGAAGGCCAGAACATCACCCAGGCCTATCAGTTCGTCTCCACCGGCAACGCCGAACTGGGCTTTGTCGCCTTGTCGCAGATCTACAAAGACGGCAAAGTCAGCAGCGGCTCGGCCTGGATAGTCCCGGCCGAGATGCACGACCCGATCAAACAAGACGCGGTGATCCTCGACAAGGGCAAGGACAACCCGGCGGCCAAGGCCCTGGTTGACTACCTCAAGGGACCGAAAGCCGCTGCCATCATCCAGTCCTACGGTTACCAACGCTAAATGCCGCTATCGAGTGCCGACTTTTCCGCCATCTGGCTGACCCTGCAACTGGCGTCGCTGACGACCCTGATCCTGCTGATCGTCGGTACGCCGATTGCGTTATGGCTGTCGCGCACGCGCTCGTGGCTGCGGGGGCCGATCGGCGCCATCGTCGCCCTGCCCCTGGTCCTGCCGCCGACGGTGATCGGCTTTTACCTGCTGCTCGCCCTCGGCCCCAACGGCTCCATTGGCCAGCTCACCCAGGCCCTCGGCCTGGGCACCCTGACCTTCAGTTTCAGCGGCCTGGTGATCGGCTCGGTGATCTATTCCATGCCCTTTGTCGTGCAGCCGCTGCAGAACGCCTTTACCGCGATCGGCACCCGTCCGCTGGAAGTGGCGGCGACCTTGCGCGCCAATCCCTGGGACACCTTCTTCAGCGTGATCCTGCCGCTGGCCAGGCCGGGGTTCATTACCGCGGCCATTCTCGGGTTCGCCCACACCGTCGGCGAGTTCGGCGTGGTGCTGATGATCGGCGGCAATATTCCCGAGAAGACCCGGGTGGTCTCGGTGCAGATCTACGACCATGTCGAAGCCCTGGAATACGCCCAGGCCCACTGGCTGGCCAGTGCCATGCTGGTGTTCTCGTTCCTGGTGTTGCTGGCGCTGTACTCCAGCCGCAAACCCCGTGCTGGCTGGAGTTGAATCGTGAGTGCATCGATCCATGTGCGCCTCAAGCGCACCTATAAAGGTTTCAGCCTCGACCTCGACCTGCAGCTGCCCGGCCGTGGCGTCACCGCGTTGTACGGGCATTCCGGCTCCGGCAAGACCACCTGCCTGCGTTGCATCGCCGGCCTGGAACAGGCCGAACAGGGCCTGGTGCGGATCAACGACGAAGTCTGGCAGGACAGCCAGCGCCAACTGTTCGTGGCGCCGCACAAACGCTCCCTGGGTTATGTGTTCCAGGAAGCCAGCCTGTTCGCCCACCTGTCGGTGCAGGCCAACCTGGAGTTCGGCCTCAAGCGCATCCCGCGCGCGCAGCGTCGTGTGGACATGGCCCAGGCCACCGAATTGCTGGGCATCGGCCATCTGCTGCAGCGCCACCCGCACAACCTGTCCGGCGGCGAACGCCAGCGTGTCGGCATTGCCCGCGCGCTGCTCACCAGCCCGCGGCTGCTGCTGATGGACGAACCCTTGGCGGCCCTCGATAGCAAACGCAAAAGCGAGATCCTGCCGTACCTCGAACGCCTGCATGACGAGCTGGAAATCCCGGTGCTGTACGTCAGCCATTCCCAGGATGAAGTGGCGCGCCTGGCCGACCATATCGTCCTGCTGGAGAATGGCCGCGCCCTGGCCAGCGGGCCGATCGGCGAAACCCTGGCCCGTCTCGACCTGCCCCTGGCCCTGGGCGACGACGCCGGGGTGGTGATCGAAGGCCAGGTCAGCCACTACGACGCCGGTTACCAGTTGCTCGCCCTGCAACTGCCCGGCAGCCAGCTGCGGGTGCGGGTTGCCCATGCGCCGATGGCTATCGGCAAGCACTTGCGCTTCAAGGTCCAGGCGCGGGACGTCAGCCTCAGCCTGCAAGCCGGCGAGCACAGCAGCATCCTCAACCGCCTGCCGGTGACGGTCAGCGGCGAAATCCCCGCCGACAACACCGCGCATGTCCTGGTGCGCCTGGATGTCGCCGGCAACCCGCTGCTGGCACGGATCACCCGCTATTCCCGCGACCAGCTGGAGCTGCATCCGGGCCAGCAACTCTGGGCGCAGATCAAGGCGGTGGCCGTGCTCGCCTGAGTCCCCGGCAAATGGGTTGGCACCCCTGCGCCGCGCCGCGGTCAATCGCCAGACAGGCCTGATCGATTGATTGCCAAGGATCCCGCCATGCCCGACAGCCCACTGCGCCCGGACCTGCCACCTGACCTGCATTACGTCGACGACACCCAGCCGGGGATCAGCCGCAAGAAAGTGCGCGGCAAATTCGTCTACTTCGACCCGCAGGGCCAGCGTATCGACGCGCCAGAAGAGATCCAGCGCATCAACGCCCTGGCCGTGCCGCCGGCTTATACCCAGGTTTGGATCTGCGCCGACCCGCGCGGTCACCTGCAAGCCACCGGCCGCGACGCCCGCGGGCGCAAGCAGTACCGCTACCACCCGCGCTGGCGGGAAGTGCGCGACGCCGACAAGTACTCGCGCCTGCTGGAATTCGGCAGCGCCCTGCCACGCCTGCGCCAGCGACTGGAAGCCCTGCTGGCCACGCCCGGCTTCAGCCGCGACAAGGTCATGGCCACGGTCATCAGCCTGCTCGACGCCACACTGATTCGCGTCGGCAACAGCCAGTACGCCCGCGACAACCGCTCCTACGGCCTGACCACCCTGCGCAACCGGCACGTGGCAATCAAAGGCAGCTCGATCCTCTTCCAGTTCCGCGGCAAGAGCGGCATCGAACACCAGATCAGCGTCAAGGACCCGCGCCTGGCGCGGATTCTCAAGCGCTGCCTGGAGCTGCCCGGACAGAACCTGTTCCAGTACCTCGACGAGAACGGCGAGCGCCACAGCGTCAGCTCCTCCGACGTCAACGCCTACCTGCAGGAGCTGACCGGTGCCGATTTCACCGCCAAGGACTACCGCACCTGGGCCGGCAGCACCCTGGCCCTGGCGGTGCTGCGCGAGCTGCGCTGGGAACCCGAGGCCGAGGCGAAAAAGCACATCGTCGAGATGGTCAAGGACGTCGCCCGGCAACTGGGCAATACCCCCGCCGTGTGCCGCAAGTGCTACATCCATCCGGCGCTGCTCGAGGGCTTCGTGCAGGGGCACCTGGCCGCCCTGCCGAGGCCGCGCAAACGCAAAGGGCTGCGGGCCGAGGAAGTCGGCCTGAGGATGTTTCTCGAGCGCCTGACGCAGCAGGCCTGAGGCTTTTGGCAATAGCCGCCCGGTTGTCATCCGGGACGCTGGCGCGTTAGGCTAGCCGCCCTTCCCCGTCACCGGACGATTGCCGACGTGAACAACTAAGCCTTCCAGAAATGTACTCGCGACAAGCCGCCTTGCAGCGCTTGTTGGCCTTTTTCGACATTTTCCGGAGGTGCTGATGACTCACGTCACACGGCTGCCTGCGCTGGTTTCCCTGAACCAGCTGACCTTCCAGTTCGCCCATGGCGAAACCCTGTTCGATTCACTCGACCTGACATTCGATGCCTTGCCTACCGGCATAGTCGGGCGCAATGGCACCGGCAAGAGCGTGCTCGCGCGCCTGATCGCCGGCGAGCTTTCGCCGTCCTCGGGCAGCGTCACGCGCTTCGCCCGCGTGGCCTATGTCGCCCAGGAACATCTGGCGCAGGAGGGCCAGAGCGTGGCCCAGGTCGCCGGCATCGCCCCGGCCCTGGCCGCCCTCGGGCGCCTCGCCGCGGGCCAGGCCTCGATGGCCGACCTGGCGCAGGTCGACGAGCGCTGGGACCTTGGCGAACGCCTGCGCCGCCTGCTGGACGAGGCCGGTCTCGACAGGGTCGGCCCCGACGATCCGGCCGCCCGCCTCAGCGGCGGGCAACGGGCGCGTATCGCGGTGATCGGCGCCCTGCTCAGCGATGCCCAGCTGCTGATACTCGACGAACCGAGCAACCACCTCGACGAGCCCGGTCGCCAGTGGCTGCTGGCGCAGCTTCGGCAGTGGCGCGGCGGACTGCTGCTGATCAGCCATGACCGCCAGTTGCTGGCGCAGATGCAGCGCATCGTCGAACTCACGCCCCAGGGCGCGCGGGTCTACGGCGGCAACTACGCGGCGTTCCGCGCCCAGCGCGAAGCCGAGCACGGCGCGGCGCGGGCCGCCCTGGAACACGCCCGAACCGAACGCAGTCGCGAACAGAAGCGCCTGCAGCGTGAGCACGACACTATCCAGCGCCACGCCGCCGGCGCCCGACGTTATGCCGACACCGCCAACATCGCCAGCTTTGAACGGATGAAGATAAAAGGCGCCGCCCGGGACATCATGGGCCATGTGCGCAACCGCCAGCAGGGCCACAAGGACAGCCTCGATCAGCAGGTACGCGACGCCTATGCGCGGCTGGTGCCGCAGGCGCCAACCCTGGTGACGCTGCCCGGCACCGCGGTGCCCCGGGGACAACAGGTGTTCTGCCTGACCCAGGCGCAACTGCCCTGGCTGCCGCCCGAGGCCGCCTCCAGCTACCTCGACCTGACCGTCACCGGGCCCATGCGCATCGCGGTCAGCGGGCCCAACGGCTGCGGAAAATCCACCCTGCTGAAGATGCTGGCCGGAGAATTCCAGCCCTTGCGCGGCCAATGCGAAGTGCGGGTAGCCAGCGCCTGCCTTGACCAGCGCCTGTCGCTGCTCGATCCGCAGCGTTCGATCCTCGACCACCTGGGAGCCCTCGACCGGCCACTGCAGGAAGGCCTGTTGCGCAGCCGCCTGGCCTTGCTGCAACTCGACGCCCAGCGCGTGACCCAGCCCTGTGGTCGGCTCAGCGGCGGCGAACAGCTCAAGGCCGCGCTGGCGATTGCCCTGTGGCGCGACACACCGGCCAAGCTGCTGCTCCTGGACGAGCCGACCAACCACCTGGACCTGGAATCGGTGGAAGCCTTCGAAAGCGCGCTGCGCGATTTCCCCGGCGCGATGCTGGTGGTGTCCCACGACCGCGAGTTCCTTGCCGCCATGGCGCCCAGCCACCGGCTGCAATGGACGCCAGCCGGCTGGAGACTGGACGAGGAAAACCAATGAACAGGCTTTTGCACGAATTTCAAAGTTGCTTCTATAGTTGCTCTGAGCAGCTATCAACCAGGGAAGCGCCATGGAAGACATTTTTGTCGTAAAGCGCTGCAACAAGATCATCATCCAGGGTCGACGCGCCGGAGAAGCCGCCCACGGCGCGCCGATCGCCGCCCACTGGTACCGCATCGCCGACACCCGCACCGATGGTTTCATCGGCGATGGCTACGACCTGCAAGAGGACGCCGTGCGCGAATGCCGCCGGCTCAATGCCGCCAGCCGCCGCGCCTGAAACCGTGGACAACCGGGGCAGCCACTCGCTGGCAATGATGAAATTTCTTTCACTGTGAGCCCGCCAAGGCTTCGCTAAAGTGGCTCACGCTTATTGAAGACTCCCGACTGGCCCACCGCCCCCCGGTGGGTCTTTTTTATGGGCGATCAGCAAGGGCCGGGCGGCGGTCTGGCAGAGGATGCCAGGCATAAAAAAGCCCCGCACACAGGCGGGGCCGGATGACGCGGGCTAGACCTCGGTCACTTGAGCCGGACGGCGGTGCCGGTGACAAACACCACCACCATGCCGCCACGGCCGCTGGGCATGCTGATCTCGTAGTCCAGGCCGACCACCGCATCCGCGCGCAGATCGCGGGCGCGCTCCTTGATCTCGTCGGTCGCCTGCACCCGGGCTTCTTTCAGCGCCCGCTCCAGGGTCTGGGAACGCCCACCGAAAAAATCGCGCATCCCGGCGAAGACATCCCGCACGACGTTGATCCCCTGCACGGACTCGGCGCTTACGATATCCAGGTACTCGGCGATCTCTCGCCCCGCGATCGCGTGGGTGGTAGTGATAATCACGGCATTCTCCTTTGACCGGCGCGACCCGGCCCTGAACCCGGGCGGGGTCGCAAAAAAACGCGATGGTAGCAGACCCTCCGCGGGTGGCCATGGAGAGCATGTCGGGCGCGGTTGCCGCAGCGGCCTGCAAGGCGATGCCAAGGGCGAGCCTGTCCGTGATTAAATCCGCCAGCGGATAACCGCAGATCCTTTCCCAGTTGGAGTATTCACATGGATGTCATTCAGTCGCGAGCCCCCGAACAATGCGCAGGCATGGAGGATATCCGCCGCGAGATCGATCGCCTCGACCAGGCTGTCATCAAGCTGCTGGGCGAACGTTTCCGGTACGTCTTGGCCGCGTCGAAATTCAAGACCTCGGAAACCGCCGTGCGCGCGCCCGAGCGCTTTCGCGCCATGCTCCTGCAACGCCGGGAATGGGCCCAGGCCGAAGGCCTGAGCGCCGACGCCATCGAAAAGCTCTACAGCGACCTGGTGCAACACTTCATCGCAGAGGAGCTCAAGGGTTGGAAATCCGCCCAGGCCCAGTCGCCGGCCTGAGGGCAAAAGAAAACCCGACAGCCAGGAAACAAGCCAGGCTGCCGGGCAGGGTCGTGGAGGGGGTTATCGGGTATTGGCCCCTCGCGCAGCCTTCTTGGCCTTCGCCTTGTAGGCCGGCAAGGCTGCCGCGTAGGCCAGGGCCTCCTCACGGGTGCCAAAGGAGCCAAGACGGTCGCCCTTGGTGCAGACCCGCCAGGGGCCGCTGTTGACGCTGACCACGTCATAGCCGTTCATGTGCATCTTGTTCAGCATTGGAACGCTCATAATCGCCTCCCTTTCGGTAGAGATCGGCCGAGGTTGTCGCGAACACCTTACACCCGGTCCGCGCGGCTGGGGGTTCCATCCATCGCCACGGGGCGGGAACGCGCGGCCGGTCTTTCACTTGCGCTTCAGGTTTCCCAGAGGGTCATACGCCCGGGACTTGGGTTCTTTCTCCGGCCTGTTGTCCCTGGGCGCTTTCGCCGGACCTATCGGGTCCACCTGCGGATCGGCCAGATCCGGAGAGTCAGGGTCGAAGCCCAGTTCGTCCTTGCCGGAAGCGTGCTCGGATGAACGCGGGCCCGTTGGCCTGTTCGTACTCATGGATACCTCCCGACCACGATGGAATGTCTTTCAATAAGAGGGCCATTCTCATGCAGGGTGCAAAACAGCTGACGAATGGTAATCGATCAAACAGCGTTTTCTGCCGTGCTTATGGCGTTTTGGCAGGTCTGCCGGAGCCGAATCATGAGCTGCGTTATCAGCCCATACCCAGGCCTGCGTTTCGTCGCCCTGTCGTTGCTAGGGCCATAGCGCAAGCGCACACTGGCTGCAGCTGACGGATCAGCTCCCCCTCTGCAAAAAGCCCGCCCATGCGGGCTTTTTGTCTATCCGCCCTCCCCGCGTCCCGTCCTTTGCGAATACGACCCGCTACCCTCGTCGCTCGGCTTTACTTCAACTGATGCACCCAGGCGTCTCTTCATGACGCTTACCATCGGGAGCCCTGCCATGAACAAAACACTTATCGGCATGACCGTTCTGCTGTCAGCCGTCGCCGGCTGCACCAGCGACGCTCATGTCTACCGCAATCAGCCGTTGGTGGCGAAGGTCGAGACCGGCATGACCCAGGAACAAGTTCGACAGATCGGCGGCGAACCTGTGGCCGTCACCCCTCGCACCGTGGAACTCGGCACCTGCTTCGACTATGTGCTGACCCAGGCCGGCCATAAACAGCCGTTCAATGTCAGCTTCGACGGCAACGGCAAAGTCGATCACAAAAGCTTCCTCACCTGCGCCGAATGGAGCCACGCCCAGCAAAAAGCCAGGGCTCCAGGCAATAGCACGGGAGGCATGGGCGGCGGCTATTAAGCAGCGCTGGCCAGAATTGGCGGCGATTGTGGTTGGGCATGGCCAGATGAAATTTCTTTCACTGTGAGCCGAGCGCCAGGCGGGTAGATTCCACCCTGCTCATTCAACTATTGGCCCGCTCCCCGCGGGCTTTTTTTTGCCTTGCAGGGGGGCCTCGAGGAAGGAGCCAAAGTGGCATCGAGTGGCGGGAAGAACCGCCGAAGGCAAATTCCAGGCAAAAAAAAGCCCAAGTAGCTGATGGACACTTGGGGCTAAAAATGCATAAACCGTGGTAGGTGAACGCGGGGCTATCTTAACGTCCCGAAGAACATGTAACAATATATTTTGAGGTTATTTTTACCCTAAGCATCTTCTAAGTCCTTAAATAACCACATGTTTTTTCAGGCTATGGCAGATTCGTCACCTTGTTGACGCCAGCAAAAAAGCGCCGCTGCCCTTCTTTTCGCATGACTACGTCTGCGTGAACCGCTTGCCTGCCATCAGGCATACAGGATCACGCACTCCGAAAACGAGGAAAACTCACCGGCTTCCATTGGCCCGTTGGCGCTGACCAACCTTGCCGCGAAGGACAGCCTGAAACCCGGTGGCACCGGGTATTCGGCACGCCCTTCATGACCCAGAAACACGACTTTTCCCTCGCTGTCCAGCAGTTGAACGCCCACATTGCGTGCGGAACCAGCCTCTTCATAGTCATTCATCAAGATCACACCATCACTGGTGATGCCATCAAAGTAGACCTGGACCTTGTTCGCCCCCTTGAGCCTGTCTTCGTTCAACTCGACACTGAAAAACTGCGGAAAACTGCCACCCGCCTGAAGCACACCAAGGCTCGATGTACCCAGTTCGACCACCTGCTCCATGCCGCTGGAGCGCCGACGTGAAGCCCCGGGAACACCACTCGTCCCCAGGCCATTATCAGGATCGATCGTCCACGCGGGAGCGGTAACCCTGGCGCGAAAATCAAAGAACTTACCAACATTTTGAGTAGGCATTATTTATTCCTTTAATTGAATGCAAACATGCGATCGGTTCATTCCGGAGCAGCCACCCAGGCCACTCTTCCTGCCTGTCGCCATGCACTTTTTCAATGGACGAAACGTAGCCGGCTCGATAGTCGGTGCCAGCCAAAAAAGCGCACACGGCGAACGCTGAAACCTTAGAACGGCACCAAATCGACGTCCCTAGGACACTTCCGAAACACTCCACTCAATTATCAGATCGCGCTGGAATGTTGCTGGAAAAGCGACTCGGCAAAATCACCGCCAAGGCGGCTATCCGTACTTGAGCCAACGAAAAACAGGAAGGCGCCGGAATCGAACCAGCATCAGGATGTCGGGGGGAGTGCCGGACGCTGTATGTCAGGCAAAAAGCCCGGGCTTGCACCGGGCTTGCTGGTGGGCCGGCCCGGAATCAGTCCAGGGCGTCGTGCAGAACTTCGTAGATGATGCCTGTGGCGATGGCGACCAGGATCAAGTCAGTGCCGGCCTGTTGCCACTCATAGCCGTCATAGTGCGGCAGCCGGCCGAGCATCCGGCCATCGAGTTTTTTCGCGATGCCCGGCGGCAGAGGTTTGCCTCGGGCAAGGTTTTTCTGGATGCCCGGCGGCAGGGCCGGCCCGGGTGACCAGTAGTCACGACTGTCGCCAATGATCACGCGAATACCGCCGACATCGACTTGAGGGCCGTCATACCGCCCGCCCTGCTTGTAGTCCTGGGATTTGTTGCCTTTATTGCCATGTCCGCCCTGATTGCCCTGATTGCCATGGGGGTTGCCCTTGCCATTCCCTGGGTCCGCATACAAGGCAGTCGAGCCGAATAAAAACGCGGCGCTTACTAAAACAGCTACAACCGAACGAGTCGTCATCTCTGCAGTCCTCTGCATGAATCCAGCCGTGGTGCCATTCGTCATGACACCCGAACTATAGACAGCCAATTGCGTCTTAGTTCATGCAAACCTCTCCTTATCTATGGAAGCGATCATGCTTTTAAAGAAAAAAAATCTCGTGACTGCCGTGACCTGTGTACTGATGCTGGCAGCGGCTCCTCTGCTCCCCATGACGTCCGCTTATGCCAAGGACGGTGGTGGCCATGGTGGCGGAAATGGCGGTGGCAACGGCGGGGGGCATGGCGGAGGTAACAGTGGTGGTCATGGTGGCCAGGCAGGCGGTCACTCGGGAGGGGTCAGCAGCAAGGGCCATAACGGCGGCCTGAAAAGCGACCCAGCCGGCAAGTCGGTTCGCAATCTTGGAGAAAATGGCAACCATTACGGCAGCATTCGTAATGACAGCAACGGTCATGGCTCGACCACTTCCGGCGTGGCTCATTCCAAAGATACCCGCGGGCTGTCAAAAGCCACCGCGATCTCGGACACCACGCCCGGGGACCACAACTCGAAAGGTCTGGGCAAAGCCAGTGTCTCCTCGAGCAAGAATGATCGATAGACCCTGCCTCATGCTCTCCAGCTGAATCGGTTTCAACACCCTCGGTTGGTCAGCATCGCCCCGCATGAAAAGCCCGGCCCAGCGCCGGGCTTTTTAGTACCTGCCTCCGCCCGGCGGCGCCCTCTTCTGCCCTCATGGCTCGGACAAAGATGAAACTATCTTTAAGTAACCTTCATGAAGCGAAGCATCTGAGTGCCTACCCTTCTGGGACCGACAAAGTGAACTACAGGAGTAACCCACGATGTTTTCCCATGAAGGTCTCGGTCTGATGTCCATCTTCATTGTCCTGCTGCTGTGCGTGCTGGCGATGTTCATTCACCCTGTGCATGCACTCTGGAGCTGGGTTCAAAGGCGTAGACGCAGGTTGTCGGTAGAAAACGCGGGGCGTGAAGGCAAGCCCTATTCTTCGCGCTGAACAGGCCCCTATCCAACGAAGCCCGGCCATGTCCGGGCTTCTGCTTTCTTGCTGCTACAGAACCGCTCTGGCTCAGAGTCGCGCCCTTGGTTGGCGCCGGTCGATCGCAACCGCGATCGCCGCCAGCAGGATCGCCAGGGTGTAGGCAAAAAGCCCCAGGTTGACGCCCAGGATCAACTTCTCCGAACCATCGGTGAGCACCATCGACCCACCGTAAGACTGCCGAAGCCCGTAAGCCAGCAAGAAGCCACCCGTGACGAACACCGTCAGCAGGCTGGACAGGCGAAGATTACCCTTCAACCACACCAGCCACAGGCTGAATGCACCGATCGCCGTATTGGTGAACAGCTGCCAGACCTCATGCAACCGTGCGTGCGGCTCCCAGGCCGGGTTGAAAACATGGGTCTGATTGATCTCCAGCACCGGCACCACAACGGCGTAGAAGATAATCCCGATCGTCACAAACAGCTTTGCTATCACTTGGAACCTCCTTGTGAGCGCGGCAAAACGCCAGTGCTTCAGCGGCCTATAAGGACACGCAAACGAATAAAGATCACGTTCGATATGCGCCAAAAGTCAGGGGAAAATGACGGCCCGGGCACAGCCAATGGGTACCGCTCGTCCAGACCGTGGTGCCCTGTCCCGTTCCTCATCTACACCTTTAACCATGGACTTCCGGTCGTATTCATCCGACCTCTTCAGCGCCGCTCTTGGATATGGAGGATTGGGCAGCCGACATTCGATTCGATGGCACACGAAGCGCCATGCGAAACCGCAGTACCTCAAGCTTCGGGTTTCATTTCTCAAGGAACGGAAAAATGATCACGAACTGCACGAACTGGCATGCCTGGCTGGACACCATGCCACCCAAACCGGACGAACTTTATGTAGTCGGAGACGTTGAAGTCGCCAACCCAGGGATCAAGGCCTATCTGACGGTACGAGTCCCGCAGGGTATCAACCCGGCAATACTCCTGCTGGATCTGCACCTGTACCAAAGGCCAGGGGATTGGATTCAGGCAATCACCTGCACGCAAGTCAGGTTCACCCGGGTGCTGCCGCCCAACGCCACGCTCTACAGCGCGGTTGAAATCTTCCACAACGGCGAGCGAATCGCGTACATCGACAAAATCCCACACATCTCCTGACTGATCCGTACTGCATCAGTGGAGCCTTGATATCCGACTGCGACCGCCTGATCCTCGATCAGTCGGTCGCCTCCCCCGCCGCACTCCTGCATCTTTTAATATGTCGGCTCTTGAACTGGCCAGCGCCTGCTTCTAGCCTGCAACCCGTTGTCAGGAAAAGTGCAAGAGAAATGATCAGAAAATTTGAACAGCAAGATATGGATGCCGTGCTGGACATCTGGCTGCAGGCTTCGCTGAAAGCCCACAATTTTATCGACGCCTCATTCTGGCAGTCGCAAGTCGACAACATGCGCAACCTGTACCTCCCGGCGTCAGAGACCTATGTCATCGAGCGACAATCCAAAGTGCGGGGTTTCTATTCGCTGCATGACGACCAGTTGGCCGCCCTCTTTGTTGCACCTGCATTCCAGGCCAAGGGGATTGGCAAGCAACTGCTCGCCCATGCCAGGGCACAGCGTCCCGTGTTGAGCCTGGCGGTGTACAAGGACAATACGGCCAGCTGCGGCTTTTACCTGGCACAAGGCTTTGTCGTGACCCACGAGCAGACGGATGAGCAAACGGGGCAGCAGGAATACCTTATGAGCAGCCCCCCGCCCTGATCCATGTAGCCCGTCACGGTATATCCCGCCCTGGCTTTTTATTGCCCTCCAAAAAAACCAAAAAGCCCAGCGTACAAGCTGGGCTTTGCCTGGCCAAAAACTGAATCAATGAGGCTGACGCTGCCTCTGCAACTCGGCCTTCAACCAGGCGCTTGCCGGTTGCGATCCAGCAGCGCAGTGCACCTCATAAGCCTTGCCACTCATGCTGCTTTTAGTGGCCGCGAGGTCGATAAAGTCCTCCGCGCTGGTCACCATGTTCTTGCCCTCGAGGTAATTCAGTTTTTTCTCCAGGTGCTGCCGTGCCTGGGGGGCTGGATACTCGGTGCCATTACGCACGAACTGGCATTGGCTGTGCTCGACAAAGTCCAGCAAACCTTTTATCTCCCGGGCAGCCTGAGGCGTTGTTTGCGCCTGCGCGTTAGTCGTCATTGCCAAGGCGGTGATACCTGCCGCCATCAGCCATCGAGCCCGTTCACCGGTAAAAATTCGCATCATTCGTCCTTGTCTTGAAACCGAGCATTGTTGTCGGATCTGGTCGAGCATTACCCGGCGCCAGGTCGGTCAAACTTCGATAGGGAAAACCGGCTGAACGCCTTGCTGCACATCCGCCTGTTCTATCGCGGCTTCAAGCTTGGCCAGGAAGGCTGGATTCAATTTGGCGTCAAGCAGATTGACCTGCTCTACCGCCCTCTTCTGCTCAATCATCTTGGCAAGTTCTGCATAAGACAGTTTGGGTGCCGGGTTTTGAATAATAATCACTGAAACGCTTCCTTGGTTCATCCGTCCAGCCCACCAGAGGCTTGGCGGCAAGTGTATCCGCTGTTCCACACCGATCCAAACTCGCCCGGCCAGCACTTGGACGCCTGCATCCACTCTCCCCTTTGTCGATACCAGGCGCCTCCGAGCCTCAAATGCCACTTCGAGCGCAGCCTTGAGCCTTGCCGCCTCAGCCCGTCTTTGCCACGCATGCCTGTCCATGCCCAGGCCCTGCAGCGCTTCTGCCCCGTCATAGACCAATGGTGCCGCCAGTCGTCGTCGCAGCGTTGACGCCCTATCCCTTAAGGCGCGCAATGGCCCCCTAAAAATGATCGCCCAGGGCCCCTTTCCAGATGGCAAAGATCATAGTGCTGGCCGGTGACTTCCCCCAGGGTGACGCGGAGTATCTGCGCGGAACCATCACGCTCAAAACCGCCAATAAGCCGCTGATAGGGAAAAGCTTTCTCGTCTCCGAGTTCAAGGACCTGACCGTCGAAAATACCGACTCGAACAAGAACATTAAGAGCGCCATAGGCCTTGGAGTGGTGGGTGCCATGTTTCTTGGGCCGGTAGGAGCCGTCGCCGGCTATCTTCTGGCGGGCCACAATACCGAAGTGACATTTCTGGCCACCTTGAAGGATGGTCAGACACTGCTTGCGGCAACCGATAACGAGACCTACCAAGACATCTCGGCACGCTTCAACAGAAAAAACCCTCCTGACAAACGCGGTAAAACCGAGCCTTGACGCCCGGTTCAGCACTTTTCTTTTAGTCCGCTTGGGAAATCAGACAGTCGCTTACTGCCGCAAGTAGGCGAACATGTGCTGCACATAGCCAGCTTTACCGAGCGGCACGCCGTTATGTCGCTGGATGTTGTAGGCCGTGACGAGGTGAAAGTAGAACTGTGATGTCACCCAGTTCACCACGTACTCATTACCTGTCATATCGAAGGTCAAGCCATCCGCAAGCTCGATAGAGAGCTGGCGTTGTGCGCCGTCATCCACCTGCGCGGGATCCGCCGAAGAAAGGGCAGGAATGGAAAAACAACAAGGCTGACCGGATTGAGCGGCCATTCACAGTCAGCCTTGTCGTTGGGACAGCTTCAACCCGGAAAATGGCGAATCACCATTGGCCCGAGAAGATGCAGGTCAGTGCTTCGATGCCGCTGAACTTCCACAGCGAGTCGTTACAGTCTCTGGCGAATGCGTGGGCGTTCGAGGCGGTGAGGGCCAAAACCACTGCGCAGGAGTAGACGATTTTCTTGAATGACATGGTGAATCTCCTTTTTCGTATCGGCACTTTCTTGTGAGAGCCACCCCGACGAGGATGGTCGTCCGCACTATATGCCCGGCCTCGGCAGCAGACGATTAGGGCTGGTGTGCTAATGGCGAATACGCATCACCCAAGGCCGCGGGCGAGTTGCGCCAAAACAGAATTAGTCATTGCAGCTGTACTGATACTCGAATGGAAAAAACACCGTATCGACCACCAAGGAAAACGGCGCGTCGATCAGTAAAAAGGGAATCAGCTTTCCATGGGAGGTGCCTACCAACCACCAGTCCAGGCGCACGCCCTTGTAGGGGCAAGGGTGGTCGTAGTCCATGCGCATCGCCACCGCGGCGCAGCCGCTCAGGCAATTGATCAACACCAACAGAATCACTTTCCGAAACATGTAATGTCCTTATTACATCCATCTGCAGAGCTGCATAGACGTCTCTGCGATACGCCAGTGACTTTTGCCCAGTGGTAATGACAAAAAAATACATCCGCCAGCAGAAAGGCAAGAAAGCCTCTCCAACTGCGTAAATCGCAGGCCGGATTTGAATTTGCGGAGCGGAAACGAACAAGGGTTTGCATCAGCTTTCGCCAGCAAACCCTTGAAATAGATGGTGCCCGAAGCCGGAATCGAACCGGCACGCCCTTACGAGCGGGGGATTTTAAGTCCCATGCGTCTACCAGTTTCGCCATTCGGGCGGTAGCGCGGTGTTGCAGTCTGAAAGGCGTGAGCCGTTTCAGCGCCTTGCGGCAAGGGGGTGAAATATATACATCCCCTCCCTTTGAAGCAAGTTCGTTGGCGTCAAATTCAAGACTGAATATCGAGCCTGCCCATAAACAAAAAGCTCCGTAAATCATAGATCTACAGAGCTATTTCTATCGGTGGGGGCTACGGCCGGAACCGAACCGGCGCAGAAGAAGGCTGCATGCCACTGATAAAAACAGGCCGGCAGGTTAGCACACTGAAAACATCGTAACCAACTGATTTAAAAAGACTTGTAACTGAATGGACGGAGCAGTCGGATCGCCTAGGTGCCGCTCCCAACACCTTCCACCGCGCGCGCATAAGCGACCGTCGCCACCTCTATCAGGGTCTTGCGCTCTTCCCCGTCGATAATCCCCTTGGCCTTGAAGTTGTCGACAAGCCGCAGCAGTTCATCGTACTGCTCCTGCGCATCCATCCGGACTTCAGGGTTCGTCAGCAAGTCATGGAAGGCGGAAAACGCCTGCACTTTCGCGTCATCGTACATGGCCGACTCTCCAGGAATGTGTATTCGGTAGAGGGCGCAATGCCTCAATGGGTTCGTCGTGTACGACGCACGGTGTAACCCAACTGACTTGGGGATCGTGGGATGGCTAAAGCTACGGGTCAGCAGAGTCGAAGAGACAGGCCTGCGGCTGCTTCAGCCTGAATAGGCGCCCACCCTGACCAGCTGTTGGCCGTTCAGCAATCCATCGTAAACACACCTGGCCGGGCAAGCGGGACCACTCTAATCAGAGCGGTCGCGCATGTCTCGAAGACAATTCTGAAGAAACCTGAACGGCTTAAGGAAACCTGGGCGTAGCCGGCAGAAGCATGCGTGCGAGTACCTCGGTTGAGCGGTGATCGGACGGGCTAGCGTATCGACGCAAGCGTTCGAGGCGGGGCTGGCTTGCTGCTTATCCAACTCGGCGAACAGGGCACTCCCTTACACCTGGAACAGTAAACGGAGCAATGACCGTGTTTCTGGATTATCGGTAACCCTTCCCGCTCGTTATAACGCCTGCTTTCTTCCGGCCAATAAAAATCCCATAGATCATTGATCTACGGGATTTTTCTGGTTTGAGACCGAGACTGGAATCGAACCAGCGTAGAAAAACTTGCAGCCTGACAGACAAAACCTTCTATTTTCTGAACCGCGTTTAGTGCTCCATTACCAAGCCGAATTCATCCTCTCTCACCGCCCTGTCCCTGTTTCTGTCCTGGGCATGCAGGCAGACCGAAACATCCGTGCCTCTCAGCTTCCACCGATTCCATTCGTCATGCTCATCCCTTCGACTGGCGGTGATGCAGCGACAGATCTTCGGTAAATTCGCCCCGCTAGCCCAGACTCAGCCGCATGACCTTAGCGCTGTAAAACCCAGCTGGAAGATGTGCCCGAGCGCAGCGAACGACCGCCGCAAGCGCATGCCATCTGTCGGGTTCGATAGCCAGGCCTTCGCACCGATGGAGCACCTTTACGCCAGATTGAAAGTCTCGATGCAGAACCCACATAAGTAAACGCGATAAAACAATAAAAAATAAGCGACTAAGACACTAACTCTACCACTCGTCGGAACCGCCACTTTATAAAGCTGAAGGCACCTTGCTTTTACCTGTTTACAGGCTTGACTGTATTCCTAGCCATGATCGAAAGGGGCAATAAATATATCAGCACAAGAAACTGACATCGTCCTTGACGCCGATATCAATCGCCTTGCCGTCAATACTCCACAACATCTCAATGAGTTAACCTAACTACCGTTTTTTCCGTAGCAGTGGCAAGTCTGCAACTTGATTTTAAATAGGGAGCCAACTCATGGAATGTACAATCAAAAAGGAATATGAACATGAGCATCACAGTCACCAACGGGGCAAGCACAGTAGTTAACGTGGCAATCAGTACATGGGAAAAAGACGGCAGTGACGCTTACTGGCCATTAGAGCAAGGCAAAGGTGATACCTGGAAACGTAGTGACCCAAGGGGTTACTTGATGGCCATACAGGATAAATCCCAAACAACTGAATACTACGTCACCTGCAACAGTGTAATTGTCATCGAAGACAACCTCGTGAAGGATCACGGCCGGACTCTTAACCCACTCGCCGCGGCCGGGAAGAAAAATGTGGTAAATGCGTAATACCTAGCAGTAAGCGCATGTACAAAATGGCCAGTATCGTACAAGATGCTGGCCATTTCCGCAGGAAAAAAACAACCTATTCATCCTACTAGCGACTACCAGAAACCTTCATATTTAGTTGAACTCTTATGGCTCAATACATCTAGACAAAAGCACTTCACTACTTGTCTCTGGAAACTCCTTTGCGATAACGCCTGATACACAGCAAAGCAATCAGTTCCAGATCGCCATCGTCAGTAACTCTGATAGTTCACTGAGCATTCGGCCGGACACGCCAGGCGCGTGTAGTCCCATGAACCACGCCACCGACGCTGGAGACAGCAGGCACACTGGTGCAACGGGTTGGACCTACTCGTTATGGGAAGGTGGATAAGGGATTACGCATTTTGATGGAGGTAGCAGGCCACAAATAGCCCCAATGAACTCATCCAAGGGATTCTTGGGAGGAAGGACAAAGCACCACGGAGCCCAGTCCCCCATTAAAAGCGATGGAACGCCTGCTTTCCTCCAGCCAATAAAAAAGCCCGTAGATCATTGATCTACGGGCTTTTCAGTTTGGAGGCCGAGGTCGGAATCGAACCGGCGTAGGCGGATTTGCAATCCGCTGCATAACCATTTTGCTACTCGGCCAAACTTTCGATGCTTTGCAACCGCATCAAAGGCATACAACTCGAAGCTGGAAACCTGAACTTGATCTAGCTTCCAACCCTTTGAATTCTAAGGGGTTTTTCGCATTCCCGAATCAGGAATGGACGCAATTCTGGACTTGTTCGCCGGGCATGTCAAGAACAGGAATAAAATAATTCAATGCCCGGCGCCGGCATCCGTCGCGTCTGGCGCAAGCCCCCTTCCCTGCTTCTTTTATCCTGTGGCGGGCATCGACAGACTAACAGGACTGTCATGACGGTCTTTGCGGAGCGCGTGATACCAGCCTGATCAACCACCCCACCAACAGCACATTCAGCAGCGCCAGCGAGCAGAGCGTTGCCAGCACCCCGCCCGCCCCCAGCGCTTGCAACAGGAAGCCGCCGGCCAGCGGCGTCAGGGCCTGGCCGATCAGCGATGGCCGTGACATGCGCCCCATCAGCAGGACATAGTCCGCCGGTGACATCAGGACCAGCGGCAGCAGGCCGCGAACGATGGCGCGCAGGCCATTGCCGGCGCCGTAAAGCACCAGGCCGAGCGCTGTCGCGCCAGGCGCCAGCACCACCAGCAGCAGCCCCGTGGCCACTAGGGTGACGGAGATCAAGGCGGTCCACACCGGGTGCCGCTTGCGCGCGAACACTTGCAGTACCCGCGAGCCTACCTGGCTGGGCCCCAACAGCGCACCAAAACCAATGGCCGCGGCCAGGGAGTACCCCAGGCCCTGCAGCAGGGAAACCAGTTGCACGGAGATCGCCGTCATGATCACCGCGCCCAGGGCGAAGATCGTGGTCAACAGCCCATAAATACGCCGGTCGATCGCGACCACGGCGGCAACGGCGGTTTGCTGTTTCGCCAGGGACCCGCGCCCGCGCGGCAATGCCCACAGGTACAGCGGCGCCACGGTCAGCGCCAGCAGCACGGCATACACCTGGCAGGTGCCACGCCAACCGATGTGTTCGATCAGCAGCGCCACCAGTGGCCATGCCAGGGTGCTGGCAAACCCGGAAATCAAGGTGATGCCGGTGATCGCGCTGCCCGCCCGCTCGCCATAAAGCGCGCCCAGGCTGGCGAACAAGGCTTCATACAAACCCAGTGCCATGCCCAGGCCGATCACCGCCCAGGCCAGGAGGAACATCGGCAGTGTTGTCGAAGCGGCCATCAGACCCAGACCCGCGGCGACCGCCAGGCCACTGCTGGCCAGCACCCCGCGCCCGCCACGCCGGGCGATCAGCCGGCTGGTCAGGGGCGCCAGCAACGCCGAGACGAGGATGCTCAGGGACAGCGCGCCATACACCCACTGGCTGGCCCAGCCGGTGTCCTTGATGATCGGCCCGGCCATCACCGCCATCAGGAAGAACGAACCGCCCCAGACCAGGATCTGCAACAGCCCCAGGACAACAATGCCGGGGACGCCCGGTAACCGTGAATGATCGTTCAAGACTAATGCCGCCAGAGGGATGGGGATGCGCAAGGCCCCGAGCCAACGGGGCGACGCGTTTGCGCGCTACAGGTATTGCGAGATTTCGATCAGGTTGAGGTCGGGGTCGCGCACGTAGACCGAACGGATCGGCCCGGTGGCGCCCGTACGCTGCACCGGCCCTTCGACGATCGGCCAGTTGTGCCGCTGCAGATGGGCGATCACCGCCTCCAGCGGCTGGGCACTGATAAAGCACAGGTCCAGCGCGCCCGGCACCGGCAGATGCGCCTTGGGCTCGAACTCCTGCCCCCGCACATGCAGGTTGATCTTCTGGTTGCCGAAACGAAACGCCATGCGGCCGTTGCCGAAGGTTTCCAGGGTCATGCCCAGCACCCGCAGGTAAAAGTCCTGGCAGGCCTCGGGGTCCACGGTGGTCAGGACCAGATGGTCAAGGTGATCGATCAGCATGGGGCGGCTCCTCGTAAAAACGCTGTGCCGCAAGCGCGGCAGGTTACAGGCTTCAACCGGCGTGCGCGCCGGCCTGGAACTCGGCGATGTGCTGCCACATCGCCGCGGGGTTGGAGTACATGGGAAAGTGCCCGCAGGCCGGGATATGCGCCAGCCGCACGCCCTGGGCCTGGATATGCGCCAGGTAGGACAGGTGGGCATTCTGCTCGCCGTACATGAACATCCGCGGGCAGCCCAGGCCGAGAAACTTGTCCATCAGCTCGCCATGATCCGAGAGTTCAACCATCGACTCGAAGATCCCGCGCACCGCGCCGGGGCGCACCTTGTGCCGCAGGCTGGCGGCATACAGCGCGCTGGCGTAGGCCGGTGCATGCCGGGCGCGCTCGATGAAGTCGTCGAAGAAGCGCTCGGCGTCGGCCTCGGGGTAGTCGACTATCTGCCGGCTGAGGAAGCAGTCTTCCGGGGCGATATTGCCTTCGATATCGACGAAGCTGAGCACTCGCTCCGGAAACTCATGAGCCAACATCAGCGCAGTCAGGCCGCCCATGGAATGACCGACCAGGTGGAACCGCTCGATCTGGAAGTGCTTGAGGATCTGCAGCGCGGTGTCGAGCAGGAACGGGATGGAGATTTTTCCCAGGTCTGCACAGTGGCTGGCGCCGCAGCTCGGTGCATCGTAGGCCACGAACGGCCGCCCGGCGAAAGCCGCCTGCCGCACGATGTCGGCGTAGTCTTCCTTGGTCGAGCCAAACCCGTGCAGGAACAGGATCGGCGCCCGCTCGCCAGTACGATGCAGGCTGGCGATGTTCAGCTCGACGCCCTGCACGGTCAGCGGCACCTGTGTAGCGATGAATTCTGCTTGCGCAGCCACGTTGAACGCTCCTCTGACGAATCGCCGCCGGCAGACGGTAACGGCCGGCGCATCGCGCACTCTCCGGGGACGCGGGACTTATGTAAATTCCGGATTCAAGAAGGCATCCATACGGCAAACCTATGGAACGTTGACCCGGCCCTTGCCCTGGAACTGCGCCACCAGTTCCTCCACCAGCGGGTTGGTGCGTGTCGGGTTCCAGGCCAGCGCGGTGGTGACCACGTTCAGCCGCTGGCTCAGCGGGCGCAGCACCACATTGCTCGGCGCGACCTTTTTCAAGGACGCCGGCACCAGGGCAATGCCCTGTCCGCAACTGACAAAGGCGATCTGCGAAGCCACCGAACGCACCTCGTGTAACACCCGCGGGGAAAAACCGCTGGCGCGGCAGGTGGCGATCAGGTTGTCGAAATACATCGGGCTGACTTTGCGCGACGACAACACCAGTGGCTCGCCCGCCAGGCTGGCCAGGCTGATGCGCGAACGCGCGGCCAATGGATGGTCGCTGGGCAGCGCCACCGCCAGGCGATCCTCGGTCAGCGCAATCGAGCGTACGCTGCTGCCCAGCTCACCCTCCACGCGGGCGAAGGCCAGGTCGATGTCGCCGGCCTCCAGGGCCGGGATTGCCTCGACGCTGTCGATCTCCCGCACCGACACCGTGAGCTGCGGATACCGGGCCTTCAGTTTCTCGATCAGCGCCGGCAGTACGTCGAGCATCGCCGTGGTGATGGCACCGATGGTCAGCACCCCCGACTGCCCCGCCACCGCCTCGTGCACGGCCAGCTCCAGGCGCTCTAGCTGCTCGGCGAACTTGCGCACCGCCGGCAGGATGGCCTGGCCCACCGGGGTCAGCTTGGCACCCCGGCGCGAACGGTCGAAGAGCTTGACCTTGAGGGCCTGCTCCAGCACCTGGATCTGCTCGGTCAGCGGCGGCTGCGACATGCCCAGGCGCTTGGCGGCGCGGCTGAAGTTCTGTTCCTCGGCCACCGCCAGGAACAGCCAGAGATGACGAATCAAGCGAAAATTGATCATGACGGCACCATAGGTTTTTCGTATGCAAGACTTACTTGATTCGTAATATACCTATCAAACGCGCTCGTCGACACTGGGGCCCTCCGTCACCACAGGGGTTACCCCATGAGCACTGCCACCTTGCTTGATCGCCTGGCGGCGCTGGACACCAACACGGTGTCCGACGCCCTCGACTTCCTCGGCCTGCCTGGCGCCACCGTCGGCCTGCGGCCGTTGTGGGACTGCCCGAAGATCGTCGGCCGCGCCAGCACCGTACGGCTGGGCGCCAAGACCGACAGCGCACCGACCGTGCACCTGATTTCCCCGGTGCTCGAACGGATCGCCAGCGCCGATCGCATCCTGGTGATCGCCGGCGGCCTGGAAGGCATTTCCTGCTGGGGCGACATCCTCGCCAACGCGGCGCAGCACAAACGGATCCGCGGCAGCGTGATCGACGGTTACAGCCGTGACATCGACGGCAGCGCCGCCATCGGCTACCCGGTCTATGGCCGTGGTGTGACCATGATCAGCGCGCGCAACCGGGTGATCCAGCTCGACGCCGGCGTGCCGGTGCAGATTGCCGGGGTCCAGGTAAGCGAAGACGACTACGTGATCGCCGACCGCTGCGGCACGGTGTTTGTCGCCGCCCGGCATATCGAAAAAGTCCTCGACCTGGGCGAGCGCATCGACCGTCGCCAGCATGCCATGGTCGAGGCGGTACGCGCTGGCCGCTCGGTCGCCGAGGTGATGCATGACCGCCAGTTCGAAGCCATCGCGGTGGAGCACGCACATGAATGATCAGCAACTGGTCGAGCTGTTCGCCGGCCTGGATACCCCCGGCGTCTCCGATGCCCTGGACAAACTCGGCCTGCCCGGCCAGTGCCTGGGCATCGAGCCGCTGGACAACTACCGCCAGGTGGTGGTCGGCCCGGCGTTCACCGTGCAGTACGTCTCGGCCAGCGTGCCGCCCGGCACCGTCGGTGACTTCATCGACGACGTGGCCCCGGGCGACGTGGTGGTGATCGCCAACGGCGGCCGCACCGACTGCACCGTCTGGGGCGACATCATGACCCAGTACGCCGGTAGCCGACGGATCGCCGCCACGGTGATCGACGGCGTCTGCCGCGATGTCGGCAAGGCCCTGGGCGACGGCTATCCGCTGTTCAGCCAGGGTCGCTTCATGCGCACCGGCAAGGACCGGGTGCAAGTGCAGTCGGTGAACCAGCCGGTGTCCATCGGCGGCGCCCGAGTCTGTGCCCGCGACATCGTGGTCGCCGACGCCAACGGCGTGGTGGTGGTGCCCCGCGCCCGCGCCGCCGAAGTGGCGGCCTGTGCCCGGCAGATCGAGGCGGTCGAAGCCGATATCCGTGCCTTGATCGATCAAGGCAAGACCCTCAAGGAAGCCCGGGCCGCCCTGGGTTACCACCACCTGCAGAGGCAAGTCCGATGACCACGCTCCCCCTGCCCCTCGACTTCCACGAGCGGGCCAAAGTACTCGGCAGCTCGACGCTGTATGAAGCCTCGCACCTGCCCTGCGCCGTCGACAGCGCGATCCGTCCGGTCTGGGACGGCGCCTTCATCGCCGCCCCGGCCTACCCGCTGCAATGCTCGCCGGGCGACAACCTGGCCCTGCACCTGGCCATGGAACGGGTGCCCCGCGGCAGCGTGCTGGTGGTGGGCACCGACAATTTCATCGCCGGTTACTGGGGAGAAGTGCTCACCGTGGCCGCCGAAGTGGCCGGCGTGGTCGGGCTGGTGATCGACGGCGGCGTGCGCGATATCGCCGCCCTGAAAAAGCGCCGGTTCCCGGTCTTCGCTCGCGGCATTTCGGTCAAGGGCACCCTCAAGGCCAGCGCGCCCTCAGTAGGCCAGCCGTTCAATTTCAATGGCGCCTGGGTCGCGCCGGGCGATCTGCTGGTGGCCGACGATGACGGCGTGATCGTCATTCCCCAGGCCGACGCCGCCCCCACCTTGGCCGCAGGCGAGGCCCGCGCCCACAAGGAGGCGCAGATGATGCAGGCGCTGAGCGAAGGCCGCTCGACCCTGGAACTGATGAACCTGACCGAGTGGAGAAGCCGCGCATGAGTAACGATATCCAGCGCCTCAACCAGCGCCTGGCCAGTGCCCGGCCTTCGGCGACCTACCGCATCATGGACCGGGTGGCGGAACGCCGGGCGCAAGGCGCGCAGATCATCTCGCTGTGCGCCGGCGAGCCGGACTTCGACACCCCCGAGCACATACGCCAGGCCGCCATCCAGGCCATCGAGAGCGGCCATACCCGCTACACCCAGGTGGCCGGCGTGCGTGCGCTGCGCGAAGCGGTGGCCGCCAAGTTCCGCGACGAAAACGGCCTGGAAGCAGGCTGGCAGGACAGCATCGTCAGCAATGGCGGCAAGCAAGTGATCTACAACGCCCTGGCCGCGACCCTGAACGACGGCGATCAAGTGATAGTCCCTGCGCCCTACTGGGTCAGCTACCCGGAAATGGTCCAGTTGTGCGGCGGCACGCCGAACATCGTCACCTGCGACGCCGCGAGCGGCTTCAAGCTGACCCCGGCGGCCCTGGCCGCGGCAATCAATCCGCGGACCCGCTGGTTGATCCTCAACTCGCCCTCCAACCCGACCGGCGCGGTGTACAGCCGCGACGAGCTCCAGGCCCTGGCCAAGGTGCTGCTGGCCCAGCCGCAGGTGCTGATCCTCGCGGACGACATCTACGAGCACCTGATCTTCGATGACCAGCCGTTCCATACCCTGGCCCAGGTCGAGCCGCGCCTGGCCGCGCGCACCCTGACCATGAACGGTGTGTCCAAGGCCTACGCCATGACCGGCTGGCGCATCGGTTTCGCCACCGGTCCGCGCTGGCTGCTGGACGCCATGGAAAAACTCCAGGGCCAACAGACCTCCGGCGCCAACGCCATTTCCCAGCAGGCGGCGCTGGCCGCGCTGAGCGGCCCCAAGGACTTCATCCGCCACAGCCGCTCAGTGTTCCAGCGCCGCCGCGACCTGATGGTCGAGCTGCTCAACGACACCCCCGGGCTGCACTGCGCCCGGCCGGCCGGGGCGTTCTATGCCTTCGCCAGCTGCGCCGGGCTGATCGGGCGCACCTCGCCCGGCGGGCGTTTACTGGCCAGCGACGAGGACGTGGCCCATGCCCTGCTCGACGAAGCCGATGTCGCGGTGGTGCATGGCAGCGCCTTTGGCCTGGGCCCCTACATTCGCATCGCCTATGCCCTGGACGACTCATCGTTGCGCCAGGCCTGCGAGGCCATCCGCCGCTTCTGCGGCGCCGTGCTGTAGTGTCGCGAAAGCGCCTGCATTGCCCCTGGAAATCCCGGCCACGCGCCGGGATTTTCCTGTCAACTGCTGCACTGCATGCAGCAGTCAAATGCAAACAAGCCGGATTGTTGATCATGGAACGCAGCCCTATCCTCGTTTCCTACACCCTGCGTCCTATCGCAAAGCTTCCAAGGAGATCGAGCATGCTCACCCGCGTACAGCTTCACCAAGTCGGCGCCCCCCAGGTCCTGCAGTTCGAGCAGGTGCAAGCCCAGGCGCCCGGTGCCGGCGAGGTCTGGCTGGAGCAGACGGCCATCGGCGTCAATCCGCTGGACCTCAGCCAGCGCAGCGGCGCGGTGCCGGTAGCCCTGCCCTGCGGGCTCGGCCTGGAAGGCGCGGGGCTGGTCAAGGCGATCGGCCCTGGCGTCACCCAGGTCCAGGTGGGTGATCGCGTCGCCTATGCCACCGGGCCCCTCGGCGCGTATGCCAGCGCCCGCCTGTACCCGGCCGAGCGCCTGGTCAAGCTGCCGCCGGCGCTGGCCTCGGACGCCGCCGCGGCGCTGCTGTTCAAGGGCATCACTGCCCAGTACCTGCTCAAGACCACCTACCCCGTCGGCCCTGGCACGCGGGTGTTGATCTATGGCGCCGCCGGGGCCCTGGGCCAGTTGATGGTGCCTTGGGCCAAGCACCTGGGGGCCACGGTCATCGGCGTCGTCTCCAAGGCGCAAAGCGTCGAGCGGGCCCGGGCCGCCGGTTGCGACGAGGTGCTGGTGTTCGACGCCGCGACCCTCGCCCAACAGGTCGTCGAGGTCACTCAAGGGCACAAGGTCGATGTGGTGTACGACCCGATCGGCCGGGTGTCCTTCGCAGCCTCCCTCGACAGCCTGCGTCCCCGTGGCCTGCTGGTGTCCTTCGGCGCGGCGTCGGGCGCTCCGGAGGCGGTGCAGGTCGGCACCCTCAACGCCAAGGGCTCGCTGTTCCTCACCCGCCCGTCCCTCGCCGCCCACACCGCCAGCGCCAGCGAATACCAGGCGCGCGCCGCCGATGTGCTGGACGCCTTCGCCACGGGTATCATCCAGCCCCGGATCTGGCAGCGTTACCCCTTGGCCGACGTGGCCCAGGCCCACGCCGACCTGCACGACGGACGCGCGCAAGGCGCCATTGTGCTGATACCTTGAGGCCGATCCTTTCCGTCCCTTCCGGCCATTTGGCCGCACAACGAGGCAGCCCAGGCACATGGATCCGTTCGACAGCCGACAGGCCGATGAACTCGCCACCTTGATGGCGCTCTTCGAGCACGGCTCTTTCGCCGCCGCCGGGCGGGCCTTGCAGCGCCACCCTTCGGTGCTGTCCAAGCGCCTGGCGGCGCTGGAAAGCCGCCTGGGCATTCGCCTGGTGCAACGCACCACCCGGCAATTGCGCTTCACCGACGAAGGCGCGCGGCTAGTGGAGCGCTTGCGGCAGGCGGCAGGCCTGATCAGCGAAGCCGAACACGAAGCCTCCCAGGGCGCCGCGCAGATCCGCGGGCGCCTGCGCCTGGCCTTGCCGGCCGCCATGGGCCGGCGCTGGCTCAGCCCGATCCTCGCCGAATTCGCCCTGGCCCATCCCGGGGTGACGCTGGAGACCGAGTATTCGGACCGTTTCGTCGACATCGTCGGCGAAGGTTTCGACGCGGCGATCCGCATCGGCGAACTGGCCGACAGCCAGTTGGTGGCGCGCAAACTCTGTGCGCACCGACGTATCCTCTGCGCGTCGCCCGACTACCTGCAACGCCATGGCGAACCGCAGGCGCCCGCCGACCTCGCCAGCCACAACTGCCTGGGCTTTACCGGCCTGCGTTCCTGGCCCGACTGGCGCCTGACCCGCCAGGGCCGGCTGGAAACCGTGCGTATCCATGGCACCTTGCAGAGCAACGACAACGAAGCGCTGCTGGCCGCGGCCCGGGCCGGCGTCGGCATTCTTGCCGGCGGCGACTGGCTGATGCACCAGGACCTCGCCTCGGGGCATCTGGTCCGGGTGCTGCCGCAGTGGCAGCTGGACAGCGACTCGGGGATCTTCCTGCTGCGCCCGTCGGCGCGCTTCAGCAGCGCCACCACCCAGGCCTTCAAGCAGTGGATCGAGGCGCGCTTTGCCCAGGGCGCGCCGTGGGAAACGCCAGCCGGGGACGAGCCATAGCAGCGTTCATAGCGAACTGACGATGAACTCCCGCAACCATTGATGGGCCGGGTCACGGTGGCAGCGCTCGTGCCAGAGCATGGCCATTTCATAACCCGGGACTTCCAGCGGCGGCTCGACCACCTTCAGCGCCGGGTTGTCGCGCACCAGGCGCGACGGCAGCATCGCCACCAGGTCGGTGCTCGCCAGCGCCGAGAGGACAAACAGAAAATGCGGCACCGACAGCACCACCCGGCGCGTCAGGCCCACCTCGCCCAGCGCGCTGTCGGTGACGCCGTGAAAACCACCGCCATCGGGCGATACCACCACATGTTCCAGCTTGGCGAACTGCGCCAGGCTCGGGCGTCGTTGCAGGCGTGGATGGCCCGCGCGGCCCACCAGCACGTAACGCTCGCTGAACAGCACGCGGCGGCGCAGCCCCGGCGGCGAGTCCTCGCTGGTGTGCAGGGCCAGGTCGATGATGCCCTGTTCGGCCTGCCGCACCAGGCTCCCGGGCTCCAGTTCGATAACCGCCAGCCGGGTCCCGGGGGCCGCCGCGCGCAAGCCGGCCAGCGCCGGCAGGATCACCGTCGACTCGCCGTAGTCGGACGCCGACACGCTCCAGGTATTGGCCGCCACGCCCGGGTCGAACGGGCTGGCCGGCGACACCGTCAGCTCTAACGCTTCCAGCGCCCGGCGCAACGGCTCGCGCAAGGCGTCGGCCCTGGCGGTGGGCCGCATGCCCCGCGGCCCCGGCAGCAGCAACGGGTCACCGAAGATCTCCCGCAGCTTGGCCAGGTGCACGCTGACCGAGGGTTGCGACAGGTTCAGGCGTTGCGCCGCGCGGGTCACGTTGTGCTCGGCGAGCAGCACATCCAGGGTCAACAGCAGGTTGATGTCCAAGCGCCTTAAATTATTCACGACAATACCTGGGATATTGGATATTCATTTCCAATATACCTGGCAGCGGTCGATCCTGCTGTCTCCCGACATTGGAGACCCTGTGATGAATGTACTGCTGGTGTATGCCCACCCCGAACCCCGCTCCTTGAACGGCTCGCTCAAGGACTTCACGATCAAGCGCCTGGAAGCCGCCGGCCACGCGGTCCAGGTTTCGGACCTGTATGCGATGGACTGGAAGGCGCCGCTGGATGCCGACGACAGCCTGGGCCGGGCGGAGAACACCCGCTTCGATCCATCCCTGGACTCCAAGCGCGCCTTCGAAGAAGGCCTGCAGTCGGCGGACATCGCCCGCGAGCAGGAAAAACTGCTCTGGGCCGACACCGTGCTGCTGCAATTTCCCCTGTGGTGGTTCTCCATGCCGGCGATTCTCAAGGGCTGGGTGGAACGGGTCTACGCCTATGGTTTCGCCTATGGCGTGGGCGAGCATTCGGATGCGCGCTGGGGCGACCGCTACGGCGAAGGCACCCTGGCGGGCAAGCGGGCGATGCTGATCGTCAGCGCCGGCGGCTGGGAATCCCACTATGGCCCACGGGGCATCAACGGGCCGATGGACGACCTGCTGTTCCCGATCCACCACGGCATCCTCTATTACCCGGGCTTCGACGTGCTGCCGCCCTTCGTGATCTACCGCACCGGGCGCATCGACGAAGCGCGTTTCGCCACGATCTGCGACCAGCTCGGGCAGCGCCTCGACCAGCTGCAACAGACCACGCCCATCGCCTTTCGCCCGCAGAACGCCGGCGCCTACCAGATCCCGGAACTGACCCTGCACCCGGACATTGCCACGGACCGCCAGGGCTTTGCCGCCCACCTGCTGTAGCGTCGCTGCCCGGCTCGCTGCCAACCGCCGCCCAGGACCTTATACCTGCGCCGCCAGAAATCTTGCAGATGCACGAAGCAGCCCCTCTGGCGCGACAACCGGTAAAGCAGCGTAGAAGCTCAGGCCCGCGCCTGGACGCTCGGCACCAGCATGCGCACCAGGGAGTCGGCGGTGTCGCGCAAGCGCTGCGGCTCCTGGTAGATGCGCTCCATCACCGCCAGCCCGCGGGTGAAGGTGACCATGACCTGCGCCGCTTCATCCGGCGCCAGGACCAGGTCGCCCCGGATCCGCTCGGCCGACAGCGCGCTGCTGATGGTCAGTTGCAGGGCGTCCAGCAGCTCGCGCAAGCGTTGCTGGATGCGTGGGCCGATCGCATCGGCTTCGGCGGCCGTCTTGGTGGTCAGGCAGCCTTTGGCCGGCGTGCCGCTGGTCATGTTGCTGATCGCCACTTCGAAAAACCGCCGTAGCGCGGTTTCAGCGTCCGCGGCCTCGAGGGCCTTGGCGGCGTTGCCCAAAAAGCGCGTGGCGTAGGCTTCGAACGCCAGCAGGAACAACGCTTCCTTACCGCCGTAGGCATGGTACAGCGAGCCGCGCTGGACCTCGGCCGCCTCGGCCAGGTCGGCCATGGAGGTGGACTGCCAGCCCTTGCGCCAGAACACTTCAAGGACCGCCGACAACACTTTTTCTTCGTCAAACTGCCTGACACCCGCCATAAAAATCACTGCTCACATAATTGTTGACAACGTTGTCAAAGATACCAACACTGCGATCCTTGACAGCCCTGTCAATCATAGCCGATAGGCGCTGTGCGGTAAGCATGCTTGATGTACTGGTCCACGACTTTCGTTCCGCGCCACGGAAGGAAGTCGGCTTCACCTGCGCAGTCACGCCCGGTAACAGCGGTCGTGGGCGCGAGCGGTTTTCTCTTTTTACGTCAGGAAAAAGGAGTCTTCGAAATGGTTTCGAGCAGTCGTATCCAGTATGGCTACATCAATGTCATCGAGCCCGCCGAGCACAAGGGCGAGCTCACCCGCGACAAGGTCGAGCGCTTCACCGAGGGGTTCAGCAAACCGGCCCTGCTGCGCAAACTCGCGCCCATCGGCGAGGAGTTCGCGCAACGGGCGTTCTTCGATCAGGTCGGCTCGGGGAAAAACCTGCAATGGCGGGTCAAGTCCGGCGACCAGCCGGTGTCGATGCGCGACGAGAACGGCGCCTCGGACTACAACTACGTCACCGGCCGCGTCGGCACCGGGCAGGAATTCCTCGACGACATCTTCACCCATAACCTCGACGTCTACTCGCACCTGGGCACCATTTCCTCGAGCTACAACGACCCCTACGAGTGGGGCAAGGACGCCTTCAACCTGGTCAAGCAGCACGTCTTCAGCAAACCCTGGTTCAACATCGACGCCTGGAAAGTCACCGGCCACATGTTCCTCGGCTACAGCACCCAGGAATACGGCGAACCGGCCCGCGGCGCGGTGGGCAGCGACTGGCACATTTTCCCGACCCTGAATATCTTCGTGATGATCGCCGGCACCAAGAAATGGAGCACCCGCCCACCGCAGCTGGGCGACCAGTTCCGCGACTACGACCTGATGTTCGAAACCAGCAGCGGCCGCGAGGCGCCAGGCGGCGACTACGAGGCCGACACCGTCTACGTCGAGCCGGGCGACGTGCTGATCAACCCGCCCTTCGAATGGCACAAGGTGCTCAATGCCCGTGGCCTGAGTATTGGCGCGGCGTTCCGGGTGATCGACATCGACTACCTGGACAAGCTGGAGAACCGCCGCAACCTGGACCTTTCCAAGGTCGCCCATGACAATGGCCACTTCGCCGAGACCGAGGAGCTGGCGCACTTCCTCACCAGCGTCAACTACGCCTCGCGCCACATCAACCGGGCGCAGATGCTGCTCAACGACATCGAGTACGCCTACCTGCGCAAGCGCGGCAACGCCGGCTCGGTGAAGATCGGCCACCGCTAGCCCCGGGACGCCGCAGCGAGGACCCGCTCATGACGCTCACCGTCAGTCCCGAACAGCGCTGGGCCGGCATTCTGTGCGGCCTCGCCGCGGCCTTGATCTGGGGCGCGTTCCCGGTGGTCACCCGGCTGGGGCTGACGCGCACGCCGCTGGATGCCTACGACATCACCTGCATCCGCTACAGCGTCTCGGGGCTAATCCTGCTGCCCTATCTGCTCCGCCATGGCCGCCGGAGCCTGAGCTGGACAACCATCGGCCTGATGGTCGTCGGCATCGGCGCGCCGTACATGCTGGTGGTGGCCCAGGGGCTGGCCCTGGCCCCAGTGGAGCTGTTCGCGGTGGTGACTCCCGGCAGCATGATCCTGTTGTCGATCCTGATCAGCGCGCGGTTGTTCGGCACCCGCCTCGGCGCCCGGGCGAACGCCGGCACCGCGCTGATCATCGGCGGCGTGCTGCTGGCCGGCTGGCACAGTTTCGCCGGGGCCCAGGCCTCGCCCTACGCCTACCTGATGTTCCTGCTCGGCGGCCTGCTGTGGGCGATCTACACCCTGGTGTCGAAATGGTCCGGCAGCGCCGCGCTGCACGCCACGGCGATCGTCTCGGTGTGCTCGATGGTCCTGTACCTGCCGCCCTACCTGGGCAGCCGCGGGCTGCGGATCCTCCAGGCGCCGCTCTGGGATATCGGCATTCAGGTGGTCTACCAGGGCCTGCTGGTGTCGACGGTGGCGCTGTTCTTCTACAGCCGCTCGGTCCAGCTGCTCGGTGCTTCGCTCGGTTCCACCTTCGCCGCGCTGGTGCCGGGCACGGCCATGGTGCTGGCCGCCCTGCTGCTCGGCGAGCGCGCGGACAGCACTGCCATCGCCGGCTTGCTGGTGGTGACCGCCGGCATGCTCCTGACCCTGCTGCCGCAACGCCCGCGCCCGCTGCCGGGCGCCATCGGCCAGCCGACACCCCGGCCACCAGGACCCACGCCATGAACGACCTGCATGAGCGGACAGCGGCCACTGTCCACAACCAAGGAAAGTCAAACATGAGCAGCGCACCCCTGACCCTCTACGAACTGGCCGGCGCCGACCCGGACCTGCGCTTCAGCCCGCACTGCTGGAAGACCCGCATGGCCCTGGCCCACAAGGGGCTGCAAAGCCAGCGCATCGCCTGGCGTTTCAGCGACAAGGCGCGTATCGCCTTCTCCCGACAAGGCGCGGTCCCGGTGCTGGTGGATGGCGACCAGAGCATCAGCGACTCCTGGCGCATCGCCCTGCACCTGGAGCAGCGTTACCCCGAGCGCCCGTCCCTGTTCGGCGGCCGCGAGACCATCGCGCTGTCGGCTTTCGTCAACCGCTGGGCCGACAGCATGCTGCTGCCCGCCGTGGCCCGGGTGATCCTGCTGGATGTCTACGCACAACTGGCCGCCGAGGACCGGGCCTATTTCCGCAGCTCCCGCGAAGCGCACTTCGGCACCTCGCTGGAACAGTTGGTGGTCCCCCAGGCTCAGCACCTGGAGCAACTGCGCCAGGTCCTGACCCCGCTTCGCCAGACCCTCAAGGGCCAGCCCTTCCTGGCCGGCGAGGCCCCGGCCTACGCCGACTATTGTGTGTTCGGCATGTTCATGTGGGCGCGCTGCACCAGCGGCGAAGAACTGCTGGCCCCCAACGACGCCCTGCATGCCTGGCGCGAACGCCTGCTGGACGCCTTTGGCGGGCTGGCGCGCGCGGCCACCCTGGCCACCCCCCTCGAGACTGGAGCACGCCATGTCCAATGATCCCGCCCTGCATGACTTCGCCGTCCGTTCCTCGGACAAGATCCGCTACGCCGATACCGACCGCCAGGGCCATGTGAACAACGCGGTATTCGCCACCTTCCTCGAAACCGGGCGGGTGGAGATCATCTACGACCCGCACGCGCCGCTCGCCGAGCCCGGCAGCGAATTTGTCATCGCGCGCCTGGAGCTCGACCTGCGCGCTGAACTGCGCTGGCCCGGCACGGTGCAGATCGGCACCCGGGTCGCGACCCTCGGCAAAAGCTCGATGAGCCTGGAACAGGCACTGTTCCAGGACGGCCGCTGCGCGGCCCTGGCCAGCACCGTGATCGTGCAGATCGATGCCCAGAGCCGGCGCTCGAAACCCTTTGGCGAAACGGCGCGGCGCCGCTTGGGCGCCCTGACCACAGCCGCGGAGTCGTTCGCGGAAAAATAGGCGGAGGACGCCATGTCGACGCTCCAGCAACTGTTCTCAGCCCTGCCGTTTTTCCAGTTGGCGGTGATCATCGTCGCCAGCCAGCTGTGCGGCGCGCTGCTGGCCCGCTGGGGGCAGTCGCGGGTGATCGGCGAAATCTGCGTGGGCATCCTGCTCGGTCCCTGCCTGCTGCTGGCCCTCGGCGCGCAGTGGCATGCCGCGGTCTTTCCGACGGCCATCCGCCTGGGCATCGAGACCCTGGGCAATATCGGCCTGGTCCTGCTGATGTTCCAGATCGGCCTGCGCTTCGACAGCAACCACCTGGGCAGCCACAAGATCGGCTTCAGCGCCCTCTCGGTGGCCGGCGGCGGGGTGATCCTGGCCTTCGCCCTCGGGGCCATGGTCGGGCTGCTCTCCCACGGCGCCCTGGCGCCCGCCCAACCCCGGCTCGGCTATGTGCTGTTCTGCGGCATCGCGCTGTCGATCACCGCCCTGCCGGTGCTGGTGCGAATCATCAGCGACCTGGGGCTGGAGCACTCGCTGGCCGGGACCGTGGGCATCGCGGCCGCCGCCATCACCGACATCATTGGCTGGGTGCTGCTGACGGTCATCGTCGCCCTGTCCAGCAGCGACAGCTCGCTGTTCGGGGTGCTGCGCCAGCTGAGCTTCATCGTCCTGTTCCTCGCCCTCGCCCGCTGGGGCCTGCGCCCGCTGCTGCACACCTTGTTCACGCGGCTGCCCGCGACCCGCAGCGCGGCCCCCGCCGCCGATATGAGCATGGCGCTGATGCTGGCGACTGCCCTGCTGTGTGGCTGGATCACCACCCTGATCGGCCTGCACAGCGCCCTGGGCGGGCTGATCGCCGGCTGGCTGCTGCGCGAGCAGCGCCAGCACTGGCACCGCCATATGGAAGGCTTCGTCAACATCGGGCTGGTGCCCTTCTACTTCGCCGCCACTGGGCTGAAGATGGACCTCGGCGCCCTGGCGCCGCTCGACAGCTGGCTGTGGCTGCTGGCCTTCTTCGTCGCCGCGGTGCTGGGCAAAACCGCCGGCTGCTACCTCGCCGGACGCCTGGCCGGCCTGTCCGTGGAGGTCTCGCGCAGCGTCGCGATATTGATGAACACCCGTGGCCTGATCGAGATCATCGTGCTCTCCGTGGGCCTGGACATGGGGCTGATCTCCCAGAGCGCGTTCTTCCTGCTCTTGATGGTGGCCATCGCCACCACCCTGATGACCACCCCGCTGCTCCGGCGCCTGGCCAGGATCGAGGCCCTTCCATCCGCCCTGGCGAAAGGCGAGCTGCAGACTTCCGATCGGTAAGCATCGGTCGACCGGGGAGACCGGGAAAACCCGCCGGCTACACTCGCAGGTTGTGTCTTGCCCGCGCCCGAAAGCCTGGCCGGGTACTGGATATCCCTCGCCAACCACAGGAGGTGCGGCGGTCATGGCCTTCACCGAAATCGACTACGAAACCCAGGGACCGATCAGGATCATCCGTTTCAACCGGCCGCAGAAACGCAATTGCATCGGCCCCACCACCCACCTGGAACTGATCGAGGCCTGGAGCCGTTTTCGCGACGATCCGCACGCCCTCGTGGCCATCATCACCGGCGCCGGCGACCAGGCCTTCTGTGCCGGCGGCGACCTCAAGGCGGCGCTCGACCTGGTGCCCACCACCGCGGACGAGATCGCCGCGCACAATCGCGGCGAGCGCCCCGGGATCATCGGCCCGAGCCGCTGGACGGATATCTACAAACCGGTGATCGCCGCGGTGAATGGCGTGGCCTACGCCGGCGGCCTGGAGTGGGCCTGCTTCGCCGATATGCGCATCGCCGAGGAACACGCCACCTTCGGCGTGACCTGCCGCCGCTGGAACATCGGCCTGGGCGATGGCGGCACCCAGCGCCTGCCACGCATCGTCGGCATGGGCCGGGCGCTGGAGTTGATCCTCACCGGCAAGGTCATTTCCGCCAGCGAGGCGCTGGCTATCGGCCTGGTCAACGAGGTCGTCGCCAAGGGCCGCTCCCTGGAACGCGCGCTGGAACTGGCACGCCTGCTCTGCACCCTGCCCCAGCCCGCCATGCGCTCGGACAAGGAAGCGGTCATCCGCGGCTACGGCCAGCCCCTGGCCGAGGGCCTGCGCATCGAAGCCGAGTGTTTCAACCGCTCCATCCATCAGCCGGAAACCCAGGAAGGACTACGCCGCTTTCGCGAACGCGACCACCCGGACCTGCGCGACGACGCACCGGCCCAGACGCCGGGGTTGACCAGGGATTGAGGGCTGCGGCAAGCCGCGACGCCGGCGGTCAAGAATGACAGGCCCGGGGCGCCCGCCTCGGCACCCCGGGCTGCCTGTTACGCCGTGACCGCCGGCGCGTAGCGCACTGCCAGCTTGCGCAAGGCGACGTAGAACACCGGGGTCAGGAACAGGCCGAACAGGGTCACCCCAAGCATGCCGGAGAACACCGCGACGCCGGTGGCGCGGCGGATCTCGCTGCCCGCGCCGCTGCCGATCAGCAAGGGCACGGAGCCGGCGATGAACGCCACCGAGGTCATGACGATCGGCCGCAGGCGCAGGCGACAGGCCTCCAGCGCCGCCTCGATGATGCCCTTGCCCTGGAGCTCCAGCTCCCGGGCGAACTCGACGATCAGGATCGCGTTCTTGCAGGCCAGGCCCATCAGCACCACCAGCCCCACCTGGACAAAGACGTTGTTGTCGCCGCCGCTGAGCCACACCCCCGACAAGGCCGCGAGCATGCACACCGGCACGATCAGGATCACCGCCAGGGGCAGCGTCCAGCTCTCGTACAGGGCGGCGAGGACCAGGAACACCAGCATCACCGCCAGCGGGAACACCACCGCCGCGGCATGGCTCTGCGTGACCTGCTGGTAGCTCAGGTCGGTCCATTCCAGGGTGATGCCGCGGGGCAATACGCGGGCGGCGATCTCTTCCAGCTTGGCGATCACCTGGCCCGACGACAGCTGCTTGGGATCGGAGTCGCCGATCAGGTCGGCCGCCGGGTAGCCGTTGTAGCGCACCACCGGATCGGGGCCGTAGCTGGGCGTCACGGTGATCATCGCGCCGAGCGGCACCATCTCGCCCCGGTCGTTGCGCACCCGCAGGTTGCCGATGTCCTCGGCGGTCTGCCGGTAGGAGCTGTCGGCCTGGGCCATGACCCGGTAGACCCGGCCGAACAGGTTGAAGTCATTGACGTAGACCGAGCCCAGGTAGGTCTGCAAGGTATTGAACACATCGCTCAACGACACCCCTTGCGCCTTGACCTTGACCCGGTCCACCTGCACCTCCAGCTGCGGGATGTTGGCCTGGTAGGAGCTGACCGGGTAAGTCATGCCCGGGGTCTGCGCCACCGCGGCCTGGAAGGCGCTCAAGGCATTCTGCAGGGCGCCGTAACCCAGACCCGCGCGGTCCTCGAGGTACAGCGAATACCCCGAACCGTTGCCCAGCCCCTGGATCGGCGGCGGCAACAGCGCATAGGCAAAACCTTCGTGGACCTGGGACAGCTTGGCGTTGAGTTCGGCATTGATCTCCACCGCGCCGCGCTCACGCTGGTCGAACGGCTTGAGGATCACGTAGGCGGCCATGACATTCGGCGTGTTGACCGATTGCAAGGCATTCAGGCCGCTGAAGGCCGGCACGGTCTCCACACCCTCTACCGAGAGTGCCGTCTCGATCAGCTCGCGGGTCACCGCATCGGTGCGGGCCAGGGACGCGCCTTCCGGCAGCTTGGCGCCGGCGAACAGGTAGAGTTTGTCCTGGGTCGGGATAAAACCGCCCGGCACCAGGTTGAACATCCAGGCCGTGCCGATCAGCAGCAAGGCGTAGAGGAAGAACACCGAGCCGCGCCGCCCCAGGGAGTAGGACACCAGGCCGTGATAACCCTCGGAGCGGCGTTTGAACATCCGATTGAAGGCGCGGAAAAAGCCCCCGAACACCTTCTGGATGCCCCGCTCCAGCCAATCCTGCGGCGCGCCGTGGGGCCTGAACAGCTTGGCCGCCAGGGCCGGCGACAGGGTCAGGGAGTTGATCGCCGAGATCACCGTGGAAATCGCGATGGTCACCGCGAACTGCTTGTAGAACTGGCCGGTGACGCCGGAGAGAAAGGCCATGGGAATGAACACCGCGCACAGCACCAGGGCGATGGCGATGATCGGCCCGGACACCTCCTTCATCGCCCGGTGCGCGGCCTCCCGCGGGTCGTAGCCCTTTTCGATGAAGCGCTCGACGTTTTCCACCACCACAATCGCGTCGTCGACCACGATGCCGATGGCCAGCACCAGGCCGAACAGGGTCAGGGTGTTGATCGAATACCCCAGCAAATACAGCCAGGCGAAGGTGCCGATGACCGACACCGGCACCGCGATCAGCGGGATGATCGAGGCGCGCCAGGTCTGCAGGAACAGGATCACCACCAGCACCACCAGCACCACCGCTTCCATCAGGGTGTGCTGCACCGCGCTGATGGACTCCCGGACGAACACCGTCGGGTCCCACACTGCCTTGTAGGCCACGCCTTCGGGGAAATGCCGGGACAGTTCGTCGAGCTTGCCGTAGACCGCCTCGGCGACCTGCAAGGCGTTGGCCCCCGGCGAGAGGAAAATCCCCACCGTCGCCTGGTTGCGGTCATCCAGGCGCGCGCGCAGGGTGTAGTCGCCCGCGCCAAGCTCGACCCGGGCCACGTCCGACAGCTTCACCAATTGCCCGTCCGCCCCGCTCTTGAGGACGATATCGGCAAACTCCTGTTCGCTGCGCAAGCGCCCGCGCACGCTGATCGACACCAGGAAATCGGCGCCCTGGGGCGAAGGCTCGGCGCCCAGCTGGCCGGCCGAGACCTGCACGTTCTGCTCGCGGATGGCATTCACCACGTCGGCCGCGGTCAGTCCCCGGGCGGACAGGCTGTTGGGGTCCATCCAGATGCGCATCGCGTAGTCACCCGAACCGTAGACCCCGACATCGCCGATCCCGGACAGCCGCGACAGCTCGTCCTTGACGTGCAAGGTCAGGTAATTGCGCAGGTACAGCGAGTCGTAGCTGTTGTCCGGGGACAGCAGGCTGACGTACATCAGCGGCGTCGGCGATTGCTTCTGGGTGGTCACGCCATACTGCCGCACCTCTTCCGGCAGCCGCGACAACGCCTGGCTCACGCGGTTCTGCACGCGCACCGCGGCGGTGTCCGGATCGACGCCGGGGACGAACGTGATGCTCAGCGCCAGGCTGCCGTTGGAGCCGGTGACCGACTTCATGTACATGATCCCTTCGACGCCGTTGATCGCCTCTTCCAGGGGCACGGCGACCGACTCGGCGATCTCCTTGGGGTTCGCCCCCGGGTAGGTGGCGCGCACCACCACGCTGGTCGGCACCACCTCGGGGTATTCCCCCGACGGCAGCACCGGGATGGCGATCAGGCCGAGGGCGAAAATGATGATCGACAGGACGATGGCGAAGATCGGTCGGTCGATGAAAAACTTGGAAAAATCCATGGCCGCTCTTCCTTATTTCGCCAAGGGTGTCTGGGGCGCGGCGGCCGCGGCCTGCTGCGGCGGCGCGGCGATGTCCCTGGGCTCCACCGCCATGCCCGGGTAGAAGATCTTCTGCGCTCCGTTCAGCACCACCCGGTCGCCGGCGGCCAGCCCGGCGCTGATCACCCGCAGGCCATCGAGCTGGCGGCCCAGGGTCACGTCCTTGCGCAGGGCCTGGTTTTGCGGGCCGATGACGTACACGTATTTGCGGTCTTGGTCGGTTTGCACCGCGCGGTCGTCGATCAGCACGGCGCGGGTCTCGCTGCCGCCTTCAAGACGCACCCGGGCGAACAGGCCCGCGGTCAGCCGGCGCTCGGGGTTGGGCAGCACCGCGCGCACGCGAATGGTGCCGGTGGCCGGGTCGACCTGGTTATCTAGGAAGTCCACGGTGCCGGTCAGGGGGAAGGTCCCGACATCGTTGGCCAGGCCGACCCGCACGGTATTGCTCACCCCCGGGCGCTGACCCTTGCCCAGCAGCTCGGTGTAGCGCAGCAGGCTCTGCTCGTCGGCGTCGAAATAGACGTACATCGGGTCCTGGGAAACGATGCTGGTCAGCACGCTCTGGTCGGCCTGGGCCAGGTTGCCGAGGGTCAGCATGGCCCGGCCGACACGCCCGGAAAACGGCGCGCGGACCTGGGTGAAATCGAGGTTGAGCTGGGCCGTGGCCACCTCGGCGACGGCCGCGTTCACGTCCGCCACTCCCTGGGCCAGGGAGGCGTTGCGAATGTCGCCCTCCTCCCGGGACAGCGCCGACTGCTTGACCAGGGCCTGGCCGCGGCGGTCCTGCTCGCTGGCCAGGCGCACCGTGGCGCGGGCCCGGGCCAGCCGGGCCTGGGCGCTGGCCAGCGCCTCGCGGTAAGGACGCGGATCGATGACGAACAGGGTCTGGCCCTTTTCCACCTCGTCGCCTTCGCGGAACGCCACGCGATCGACATAACCGCTGACCCGTGGCCGCAGGTCGACCGCGTCGATCGCGCTGATGCGGCCATTGAACAGGTCCCACTCACGCACCGCCTGCACGCTCACGGTCATCACCTCGACCACCGGCGCCGCGGCGGCGACCGGCTCACCCTTTTCGTTACAGCCGCCCAGCGCCAAGAGGAGGCACAACGCGCCCAATCGATGGGTTGAAGAACAGCCTCGACCGACTACTCGGCGAATTCGATTCATGAACGTGGACTCCCGCTGCACCAGAGGTGTTGATTTATAGGCAGACGGAATATAAAAGTTAAAGCTAACTTTAAGTAAAGCCCCTTCGGAGGCCCCATGAAAAAGCCCAGCGAACCGCTGCTGACCATCACCGAAGTGGCCCGGCGCAGTGGCGTCATGGCCTCGGCGCTGCGTTTCTACGAGACCCGCGGGTTGCTCCACTCGATCCGCGTGGGCAGCGGCCACCGCCGCTACCCACGCTCGATCCTCAGGCGGGTCGCCTATATCGTGTTCGCCCAGCGCATCGGTTTCTCGCTGGATGAAATCATCCAGCAACTGACCGGCCTGCCCATCAACACCGCCCCGGCGGGCGCGGACTGGCGGCGCCTGACCACCACCTGGAAAACCCGGGTGCAGCAACGCATCGCCGAACTCGAACGGCTGAACATGAGCCTGGAGGAATGCATAGGTTGCGGCTGCATGTCGATGGAACACTGCCAGCTCAACAACCCCGAGGACATCTACTCGCGCAACGGCTGCGGCGCCCGGCGCTGGCTGGGGGACCAGAAAATCGCGATCCCCAGCGAGCCGCAGGCCGATTGATCGAGGGGGCCGCCTGCCCTCCCCGGCGGCGACCGTCCCATCCGCGCCAGCGCCTTAGCCGCGCAGCACGAACACCGGGAACATCTCGCGCAGGTGCTGCCACAGGTCCGGCACCAGCACCTGTTGCGGCGTGCTCGGCAATTGCGGGTCGAGCATGCGCGCGGTGCGCACCATCTGCACCGCGAAGCGCTTGACCCCCAGGGCTTGCAGGCGCTGGCCGAGGAGCAACAGGCGGGCCGGCTGCAACAGGTGCCAGTGCACGGTGGTGCGGCATTCGTAGTCGACTCCGCTGGCCAGCAGCAGCTCCAGGCTGCGCCAGTTGGCCTTGCCGCTGCCCGGCACGCCGGTAATCATCGGGCCGTCTTCGGCCAGGGCCTTGACGTCGAAGCCGACCCAGTCGGCGCCGGCCACCGCCCGGGCAAAGGCCGCCGGCTTGATGCCAGCGCTGTGCAGGCCGATGCGCAACCCCATGGCGCGCACTTCATCCATCGCCGCCGGCAAACCGTCCTGCAGGGTCGGCTCGCCGCCACTGAACACCACCGCGTCCAGCAGGTCCTGGCGGCGTTGCAGGAAACTCAGGACCCGGCACCAGTCCAGCTCCTCGCTGCCGCGCGGCGGGATCAGTTGCGGGTTGTGGCAGTAGCGGCAACGCCAGGCGCAGCCCTGGCAGAACAGCACGCAGGCGAGCAGCCCCGGGTAGTCGAGAGTGGTCAGGGGCACCATGCCCCCGACCCGCATCTTTCGGCTCATGGGCGCCCTGCCGCGGTCGCCTGTTCGGTGACGTGCAGGCTGCACACCTCGAAGAACCGCGTGCCGATAAGACCGAAGGCCGCCCGCAAATGGGTGACCGGTAACCTGGGGTCGATCATTGCCCTTCTCCTTGCTTGCTCTGCGCTCACCCCGGGTGCCCGTCGACCCGCGCCCGCAGCAGCATCGGCCCGTAGCGCCAGACGTACAGGGCAAAGGCCAGGGCCCAGCACAGGCCCGCCAGCCACAACGCCGCCACCGGCAGCCAGAGCACCAGCAACACCCGGCTGAGGCAGGCCAGATTGAGCAGGATGAACGCCAGGGTCATACCCGCTGGCGGCTCCAGCGGCCGCCCGGTGTGGCCCAGGCTGACCCGGGCGATCATCGCCAGGATCAGCCCGGCCATGGCGCCGATGGTCAGGCCGTGCACGGCCAGGCTGGGGTTCAGCGGCGCACCGAAATGCCACAGCGCCATGCCCAGGCACGCCAGCGCTAGCCAGCCGTAGGCCAGGTGCAGCGACCACAGCAGCGGCACGCGCCACAGCCCGCGATCCTGCCAGCGCCACAACCGCAGCAGATGCGCGGCCGCCAGCAGCAGGAACAGCGCGCCAACCCAGGTATTGGCGATAAGCGCCGGCCCGGCGGCATACAGCAGCGCCACCAGGGCCGAGCCCGCCAGCAGCAGATAATCGAGCCATGGCCAGGGCGCCACGGCCGCGGCCCGACCGAGGCCGCGCTGGGTGAAAAACGGAATCACCCGCCCGCCGATCAGGCTCATCATCGCCGCCACCAGCCACAGGCCGCTCAGCACGCCCTGGCGCTGCCAGCCTTCGTGGCCTTGCAGCAGGCCGGCCACCGACAGGCCGTCCGCCGCGGCGAGCAACAGCAGCACCAGGACAATCGGGTAGTTGCGCTGTTGGCGCACCTTCCACAGCATGCGGCCCATCAACCCGGCCAACGCCAGGGGAAACCCCAGTTCCAGCACGGCCAGCAACGGCCAGGGCGCGCTGCCCAGCCAGGCCAGGCGCGCGGCCAGCCAGAGCAAGGCCAGGGCCGCCAGCGGCTTGCCGCTCAGGCCCGGCTGGCCGGTCCAGGTCTGCGCCGCGGTCAACAGAAAGCCGGCGATGATCGCCAGGCCGAAACCGAACAGCAGTTCGTGGCGGTGCCAGCCCAGCCAGCCTCCCGCCGGTTGCCAGTCGCCCAGGGCGCCCTGCAGCGCCGTCAGCCACAGCGGCACCACCAGCAGCGCCAGGACACAACCGGCGAGGAAAAACGGCCGGAAGGCCAGGCGTAACAGCGGCACGATCGCCAGCGCCGCACGACGCTCAAGTACTTGCATCAAGCCCACTCCTTTACCCAGCGTGCGACCCGGCGACGGTCGACACGCGGCGAATGAAATCCCCGGCCATCATCGGCCATTGGCGCGCCCTTGCCGTTGTCGCACATCAAGCTTGCCTGGGGTGCGGCGGGCTGTTGTGCCCGCCGTCCTTTCCAGCAGTGCAAGGGCCGTGCCCCGGGGCCCGATCGCCACCAGGAACGGCCATAAGCCGGCGGGCCGGGGTTGCGGCCGGCGCGATGCCGGGGCTTGCCTTCCAGCGCGAGGGTCAAAATGACCATTCGCTAGTCATTTGCACCCGAAATCGCCAAGTCCTTTTGACTACGCCTTTGGCATTCCCCCTTCAATCAACGCTCGCAATCGGGCTCCACGCACTCGCAACCGCAGGCTTGCCCCGGACTGTCCAGGTCCTCCTGGAACAGCTGGCAGATGCTGTCCACTTCCAGCCGGCCGGCGGGCAGGATGCTGATGAAGCGCTCCGAAAGCTCCACCAGCCCGTTCCAGCTCAGCTGTTGCAGGCGCAGCCAGGCGGACGCGAAGTACTGGCGGAAGATCAGCCCGTAGCGGCTTTCGATGGCCAGGATGTCCAGCTCCAGGTCGCACGCCAGGCGCTCCATGACCAGTTGCCGGACCTGGTCGCCGCCCTCGCAGCGCCAGCCGCGACGGGTCGCCAGCTGGCCCAGGTCCAGCTGTTGCAGATAGTCATCAAACAGCTCGCTGTTCTGCGTATACAGCTCGTCGAACTGGCTGATGGCGCCCAGGCCGAAGCCCACATGGTCGCAGTAGCCGTGGCAGGTAAACCCCTGGCAGTTGCGGCGCAACCGGCCACGCTCCTGGGCCATCATCAGGTCGTCGTCGGGGCGCACGAACTGGCCCAGGCCGATGTACTGGTAACCCGCCGCCAGCAGGCGCTCGAAGCAGATGCGCCGCATCGTCTCCTTGGCCTCCTGGCTGCAGGCTGCCGCGGGGCGCTCCTGGCTCTGGCGCCGGTAGCGCAACGGTGGCTGGGCATAGTCGAACACCTGCAGGCGGTCGGGCTCCAGCTCGATCAGGGTGCCGAGCTTCGAGGCGAAACTCGAAGGGGTCTGCCAGGCATGGCCGTAGCCCAGGTCGACATTCACCGAGCGATAACCGAAGGTCCGCGCCGCATCGATCAGCGAATGGATGGGCGCCGGGTCCTGGTAGCAGGCCACCGACAACTGGCTGTCGCTGCCGATATCCGGCACCCCGATATTGACCTGATTGAACCCCTGCTCGCGCAGCAGGCCCATGGTCGCCCAGTCGGTGGGGTGCAGGTCGACGTCGATGCTGTAGTCGCCGCAATCGTGTTCGAGGAAGTGAAAGCGCTGGCGCAGGTGCTGCATCAAGCGTTGCAGTTGCGCCGCCTCCGGGGTGCCGCCACCCAGGTGGAACTGTTCGATGCGCTGCTCCGGCCCCAGGTGGCAGCCCACCAGGTCGATCTCCCGCTCCAGCCGCCGCAGGTAGCTTGCGCCAGCGTCCAGCGGCGCGCCCGCCAGGCGCGGCGGGAACTGCACGTTCAAGGACAGCGGCCGGCGCTTCTGCCGGCTGTTGCGCAATGCCCGCAGCAGGTCCAGGGAACCGATGCCGCCGTGAAAGCGGCGGGTGTCGGCATGGCCGTTGGGATCGAGCACGCCTTGATCGCGTCGAACGACCGGCTCGCTGCGGTGCGGCAGTAGATCAGGCATGACAGGGCTCCATGGCTGGCGGTGGAGGGCCAGTGTCCGGCGTTAACGCCCGGGGCTCCTTGACTTGCATCAAGCGTGGGGCGCCGCCGGCCTACCAGTTCAGGTAGAACATGCCCTTGGCCAGCAGCACGATCAGCAGCATATGGCCGAACAGGCTGTGATGGATAAAGCGCGAATAGCGGGCATTCATGCGCCCGTTCCTGAACAGCAGCATGGCCACCAGGAAGTGCCCGAGCACGCTGGCGGCCAGCAGGATCTTCAGCAGCAGCAAGGTACCGAACGACGACGCCAAGGGCGCCGCCAGCACCGGCAGGTAACGCACCCAGACCATGCCCAGCCCGGCGCCGAACAGCACCAGCAGGACCCAGGGCATCAGCTGGCGGGCACGGCCGGCGATGCCCTGTTCGAGCAGTACCATGAGCTTGGCGGGCAGTTGCTGGCGGATGTGTTCCAGGAACAGCACCTCGAAGAACACCGTGCCGATGAAGACCAGCGCGGCGAGCAGGTGCAGGGTGAGCAGCAGCGGATAGATCATGGCCCCTCCGAATCAGAGTTGCGCGGCCTGGGCCAGCGCCTCAACCGCCGGTCAGCGTGGGAAAGAACGCCACCTCGTCGCCGTCGTCCAGCGCCTCGCGAAAGCTCACAGGTTTATTGGAGACATCGACCCTGCGCGCACGGCCGAGGGAATCGAGGTGGGTCAGTACCGCGTCGTTCATGAACAAGAAGCCTTGTGGTTTCGACTAAGGATGCGATGGGCTCGGACCAGACGGGATCGCCCCGGCCTCGCACGTTGCCGCGAGACTACCGCCCCGCCCCGCGGGCGCGGTTGACGTCAATCAAGAAAGCCGGCATTGCCACAGCGAACCACCACGACTGGCGTGATGATTTCCCGTGCACGCGGGCTGCAGGTAGCATGCGCAGGCAACGCCAGCACACCACCACTCAGGGAGCAGCAATGACCAGCATCATGGACCCCACCTTGCGCGGAACCGGCAGGATCACCGGCGCGTTCTTCAACCCGGCGGGGGATATCGCCGCCGTGGTCTCGGAGTTTGCATTGCTGGTCAATCCGCCCGCGCGCGCGGCCTATGGCGGCACCGGCTTGCGTTATCGGCTCGGCCTGTACCGACGTGGCGAGCCGGTGCCGTTCGCCATCTTCGACGAACTGTGCCTGCCGATCAACGATGTGGGTTTCCACCCCACCCTGCCCCGCCTCGTGATCGGCGCCGGCCGCTATGACGGCGGCTATCTGTTCGAAGGCGAGCTGGCGGTGTGGAACTGGCAGACCGGCCAGAGCCGCCGCCCTTTTGCCGATATTCCCGAGGTGGTGCGCTGCCGCTACGACGCCAGCGGCGAGCGGATCGACGCCTGGGTGCGGCCATGGAATGAAGAATGGGACGGGCTGGACGACAGCGACTGGTCGGTGATCCTCGACACCCTGTTCCTGGTGCAGGCCGATGACAGCGAGGCAGCCTGGGCTGGGCAAACGCCCGCGGTGCTGGAACTGGACTCGGCCGCGACCGTCGCTGCCTCGGGCCTTGCCGCAGATGACCAGCGCCTACCGGCCACGCGCCTGGCCCATTGGCTGGGTGTGCCCGAGCTGGAATGCCGAGGCGCGATCCGCGATATCGCCTGGCTCGGTCCGGACCGTATAGGCGTTACCCACGACGGCTGCCTGCTGGACATCTACAGCACGGACGGCAGCCGGCTCGCCCACCATGGCGGTTCGGGCTACGGCGCCGAGATCCTGCGCGGGGCCGGCGTGCATGTGCACGGGGTGCTGGTGCAGGACGGGCCCGAGGCCTATCGCCGCGATTCCCGCGTGTATGCCCTGACAGACAACGGCCTGGTCCTGGTACAGGAATACGACGATGAATACACCTTTTCGGCCGCCAGCGACGGCCGTCTGCTGGGGCGGCGCAACCGATTGAGAAGCCCCGATTCGAAGGCCGTCGATCTGCTGCTGGACCCCGCTCGCGACAACGTGCAGCCCGTCGATGTCGGCCACTACGACTGCTTCAACCACTACATCGGCATCAGCGGCGCCCCCCATCTGTTCGCGCTCCAGGGCACCCCGGCCAGTTCCCATGAACACAAGCACCTGTGCATCGTCCAGCCCGACGGGGCCGTGCAAAGACTCTGGCCGCTGCTCAAGCAGGACGGCACCCGGGCCAGCCACGCCATGGAATGCCGCGGCGCGTATGTGGCGGATGCCCTGGGCGCGGGCGTGGTTATCGCCGGCCAGCACTACAACCCTTCGGTCGGCGATGCGTACCTGGGCTTCATCTACCGCCGGCATCTGGAGCGCGGCCAGGAACTGTGGCGGCATCCCACCCCGGCCTCGCCCAGCGCGATCGTCCACCTGCCCGAAGCCGGCCTGGTGGCGGCGGCTTTCCTGAACGGAACGCTCATGCTGATCGATGCCCGCAGCGGGCAGCTACGGCTGAACGCCAAGGCGCGGATCGACGGCTTGCCGACCCTCATCCACGCCATGGACGCCCGCGACGGACAGCTGGCGCTGGGCACCGTGGATGGCCGGATCGCGGTGAGGCCGGTCGCCGATCTGCTGGCCGCTGGCGATGCCCGGGGATGGGTGGAAATCGGCTGAGCCGGCCGCAGACAAAAACGCCACTCCCGGGAGTGGCGTTTTTTATTGGCTGAGCGACTCAGAACTGCGCCTTGAGGGTCATGGTGAAGTTACGCGGATCGCCGTAGTAGTTGCCGAAGGTCTCGGTGCCGATGGTGGCGTAGTAGCGCTTGTCGAACAGGTTGTTGCCGTTGAGCGCCAGCGACCAGGTGTCGTCGATGCGGTAGCCGATGCGGCCGTTCCACACCGCGTAGCCGGCCTGGGTGATTTTTTCGCCGGTGGCCGGCGAGACCCGGAAGTTGTCGCTTTGCGCGTTGACCCCGGCGCCGATGCTGAAGCGCTCGAACGCGCCATCGAGGGCATAGTCGCCCCACAGGCGCAGCACATGGCGCGGCACATAGCTGTTGAACGCGGCGCCATTGAGCCCGCTGTCGATGTCGTCCAGGGTCTTGGTCTGGGTATAGGTGTAGCCGGCCAGCAGCTGCAGGCGCTCGATGACCTCGCCGCTGATTTCGGCTTCGAAGCCCTGGGCGCGGACCTTGCCGGAGTTCAGGTAGCAGTAGCCGTCCGATGACGCACAGCTGGAGTTGTAGTCAGTCTGCGCCTGATCCTTCTGCACGGTCTGGAACAGGTTGAAGGAGCTGTTCAGGCGCCCTTCGAACCATTCGCCCTTGATCCCCAGCTCGTAACTTTCCCCCACTAGCGGCTTGAGCGCCGAGCCGCTTTCCGAGCGGTAGTTGCCTTGGGGCGTGAAGATCTCCGCGTAGCTGGCATAGGCGGTCAGGTTGTCGTTGAGGTCCAGCAACAGGCCGGCAAAGGGCGTGACCTGCCCGGTCTCGGTGCTCCTGGCGTGCTCCGAGGTGCCCGAGCTGAGGAACACCGAATCGCTTTTCGAGCGGTACCAGCTCACCCGGCCGCCGACGACGAAGGTCAGGGGTTCGGCCAGCTTGAGCCGCAGGGTCGAGTACAGGCCGCGCTGCTCGGTGACGGTCTTCACCGGGCCACCGCGGGTCGAGTTCTCGATGAAGTAGTTGTCGTCCGGTTCCGGGATATGCCGGTCCGGGTTGAACACGTTCTGCCGCTGCGGCAGCAAGGCTACCGAGAAGAAATCGTCCTTGTTCGCGCGACTGCCGTTGACCCCCACCACCAGCTCATGCTGCAGGCCGAACGCGGTGAATTTGCCATCCAGGTAGGCATCGAGGCCGTAATCGACCTGGTCGTAGTCGTACATGCTGCCGAGCATGCCAGTGGTGTCGACGCCGGGGGTCACCGAGCCGGAGGCGAAGGTGTATTTGATGTCCTGGGTGTTCTTGGTGTAGACGCCGGCGACCTTCAGCGCCCAGTCGTCGTTGAGCTGGTGCTTGAGGTCGCCGAACACCGTGGTGCGCTTGCTGCGCCAGGTGTTCCAGGACGGATCGAGGCAGGTCGAGCGACTGAGTTTCAGGTCGCTGCCGTCCTTGTAGCGCGGCAGGCCGCCCCAGCACGGGTTGGCGTCGACGTCTTCATAGGCGATGCCCAGGCCGAGGGTGGTGTCGGGGCTCAGGTCGAAGTCGAGCGCACCGTAATACACCTGGTCCTTGCGACTGGCGTCGTCGATGAAGTAACGCCGGCTCTGCTCGGCCACCACCGCGCGGCCACGCAGGGTGCCGGACTCGTTGAGCGGGCCGCCGGTGTCGACCTGGCCGCGGTAGTTGTCCCAGCTGCCGCCGGACAAGGTGACTTCGGTCTGCGGCGTGCTCTGGCCACGCTTGCGCACGAAGTTCACCCCGCCGGCAGTGCCGCCCGCGCCTTTCATCATCCCGGCGGCGCCACGGAGGATTTCCACCCGGTCGTAATAGGCCATGTCGCCGCTGAAGCTGTCGGCCTGGACATAGAGGTTGCCCATGTCCAGCGGCACACCGTCGTACTGATACTGGCCCGACATGCGAAAGCCGCGGGAGTAGAAATACTTGCCGCCCATGGTCGAGTCGTAGACGGTGATGCCCGGGGTCTTTTCCATGACCTGGTCGATGCTGTGCAGGTTCTGGTCGTCGAGCATCTTGCGGGTCATCACCGTCACCGACTGCGGGGTCTCGCGCAGCGAGTGCTGGCCCTTGCCGATGGTCACCGCCCCGGTGGTGTAGGAGCCGCTGCCCTCGGTGGTCGCCCCCAGCAATTGGCCGTCGATGTTGGTGGCGCCCAGTTCCAGCGCCGAGCCGAGCACCGGCACCGCGCGCAGCACATAGCTGCCGTTGGCCTGGGGCTCGGCGCGCAGGCCGCTGCCGCGCAGAATCCGCGCGAAACCTTCGTCGACCCCGAACTGGCCCTTGAGCCCGGGCGATTGCCGGCCCTGGGTTTGCCGCGCATCAAAGGAAATCGCCGCCCCGGCGGCGCTGGAAAAACGGGTCAGCACATCCACCAGGCTGCCGGCGCCAATGTCGTAGGCGCGGACCTGGCTCTGCTGCGCCGCGGCCCCTGTGGCCGGGTCGGCATTCGCCGAACAGGCGCTGGCCATGGTGGTTGCCAGCAAAGCGACTTTCACTGCGTTCGCCAGACGACCTGGCGCGTTCACCCGAGACATGCTCCCTCCCCCAAAACGGTCAATGACAACTCACTGAGGGATGAGCCGAACGGTGCGGTCGAAAAGTGCAGGCGCCGCAGAATTTTTTATCCAAGGCGCCTGTTCAGCGCGAATCGGCCCGGGCGACCTGGACCCAGAAACGGCTGTAGCGGGTCACGCGCAAGGCAAACCCACTCTCCAGCGCCGCCAGGGCGAGGTCGGTGTCATCAATGGGAAAGACCCCGGAGACTTTCAGGTCGCCGATGGCCGGGTCCCAACGCAGCACGCCGGGGCGATAGCGCGACAGGTCGTTGAGCAGCGCCGCCAAGGGCCGGTCGATGGCGATGATGCTGCCCTGCTGCCAGGCGCCCACCGAGACATCGTTGCCCCGTGGCGTGCCCAAGCTCCGCTCGTCGAACGCCAGCCGCTTGCCGGCCTCGACCCGCATCGCCGAACCGCCGCCCGGCACACTGACCTCCACCGCCTTTTCCAGCACCGCCACCTCGCCGCCCCCGGCCTGGCTGCGCACGATAAAACGCGTGCCCAGCGCCAGCACCTCGGCGTGGCGGGTGACCACCTTGAAGGGGCGCTGCAATGGATCAGGCGCGGTGCTCACCAGGATCTCGCCCCACAGCAGCTCCAGCACCCGCTGGCGCCCATCGAAACGCAGGTTGACCGAGGTGTCGGTGTTAAGCAGCAGGCTGCTGCCGTCCGCCAGGCGCAATTCGCGGCGCTCGCCCACCCGGGTGCGGTAGTCGCACATCAGGTTCTGCGCGGCCTGGCTGCGCCAGCCCAGCCAGCCCAGGGAACCGGCGCAGGTCAGCAGCAAGGCGCTGCGCAGCACCTGGCGTCGGGAGCGATTGCCGGCCTGGCTCAAGGTCGGCGCCGCCAGGGCGCCCGGCACACTGGCCATCTGCTCGGCCACGGCGGCCATTCTCTGCCAGGCCTGGCGATTCAGTGGATCGGCCGCCAGCCAGCTGTCCCAGGCGGCCCGGTCGGCGTCGGTCGCGGTGCCGGAATGCAGGCGGGCATACCAGCGCGCGGCGACGCCGATGGCTTTCATTTCTTCGGCGGGCAGGCTCATGGGAGTTGCAACTGGATCTGCATCAGGCAGCAATGCTCCATGGCCTTGGCCATGTGGTTATTCACCGTGCGCACGCTGACGCCCAGTTGCTCGGCGATTTGCGGATAGGTCAGGCCACTGAACTGCGACAGGATAAAGGTCTGCTTGACCCGCGGCCCCAACCCTTGCAGCAGGCGGTCGATCTCCATCAACGCCTGGAACAGGATCGCCTGTTCCTCCGGCGACGGCTGCAGGGCTTCGGGCATGGCGGCCAGCACGTCTAGGTAGGCCTGCTCCAGCGAGCGCCGGCGAAACAGGTCGATCAGCAGGCCTTTGGCAATCATCGACAGGTACGAGCGCGGCTCGCGGATGTCCAGCGCGGAGCGGGCCTTGATCACCCGGACGAAGGTGTCCTGGGCCAGGTCCGCGGCATCGAAGGCGTTGCCCAGGCGCTTGCGCAGCCAGCCCTGGAGCCAACCGTGATGGTCACAATACAGATCGTTGACAGCACTGCGTAAGGACAAGTCGTTGGCGGGCATGACGATGGAATAATTTGCGACTGATAATGACTCGCATTGTCATGTACGCCTTCGCGGCTTGCAACAAATACCTGTGGGCGCGGCTCCAGGCGTGTTGGAGCGACAACCCTCCCCTTCGACCTTGGGCTGTTTGTCCTTGATCGCGATGCGGAACCGCCATGATGGCTAACCCGCGCAATCGCTCGCCTGGGCAAAGGCCTGCTCCAGGGTCTGGGCGAAACGCTTGAGGTGGGCGAAGTTGAAGTTGGCGTCGCGATAGGCACCCGGGTAGCGCCAGGCGCCGGTGTGGATACTGACCGGACGATGGCGGCAAGCGTTCACGGCGGGCTCAGCCTTCAAAGGTAACTGAGGACGAAGGTCAGGGTGCCGTCGGCCTTGCCACCGGAAACCTTATTGGCAACCTGAATATACCGGGCCGCCAACTTCAACGAATTGATCCCGCCACTGGCCAGCCCCATCATCTGCGGCTGCCCCAGAAGCATTGGCGTGTGGTTTGCCATGGAAGCATTGAGTACCTGGATGCCGACCCCTATCGCCGACTGCGCCGAAGACGCCAACCTGATAGTCCCCGGGTAGCCACCGACCTGATGAGTGCTATCCAGGGTCAGGTTGACCCTGGCCCCCGCATCGCAGCGCAGGTCGATCGAAAAGCTCTTCTCCTGCACGGCAGTGCCCGGGCCACGAAAACTGTTCGCATCGACCCGGCCCATCTTCACCAGGATGCTGTTCTCCATCACGAAGCAGGACGACACCGCCACATTGACCTGGGGAAAAGTGAAGGTGTTGAGCTTCTTGTCATACAGGCCACCCAGGACAGAGTCAGGGCTGCTCATCACCGAGAAGTCTGGAAATCGAAAACTCCCTCCCGCCACATCCCCCAGCTTGATCAACTCGAAGGTGTGTTGGAGCGCGTAATATTTATCCCCTCCCAGATAGGGAAAGGCGACGCCAGCCATGGGACTGGTGCTGTTGAGGTCGGTACTGCTGAACGAATAGTTTCCCGTGGGTGCCGACAGGGTCCACCTCAATCCGATCCCACTGTTGCTCGTCCTGAATGCCCCACGACTGACCCCAACCGCCGCATTGGAAGACGACTTGAAGTATTGGGCATAGCCCCCGGTTGGAAAGAAGCGGTTATTACATCGAATAGGGGTCTTGACCTCCACGGAGGCCAGTACGCCGCCAACCGGGACGTCCCGTTGCACAACCAGCGAGCTGGAAAAAGGAATACTGATAACAGCGGGCCCTAAAGCAAGGCAGACATCGGAAAGGGCGGCGACCGAGTACGGGGAAAACACGCTACCAGCCGCTGCAAGCCAGACAGTCCAGACACTGAGACCACGAATACTGAACAAGAAATTTCCCTCGGGAATTGAACGACTTGTGCGGCAACGCTACATAGAAGTTTCAACAGTCTAAATAAGATATTTCCCAATAAATTGATCTATTTTCCATGGCCAACTGACGATTCTTACCCATGAAAATTATGAAATATCCTTAAGACAACCTCTGTATAAGGCAGCTTGCTCAACAGATTTTTCCGCATCGACCGATGCGAACTTTCCATAACTGATCCTCAAGCGAGCTTGCCCCTGCTCGACCTTGAGGCAGCCACACGCCCCCAAACGCCAGGGCCCTGTTTGCGAAGCCTTGCGCCCTCCCCGTCAGGCCCTACCCGATATAGGAAACCTTGGCAGCAGAACAGCGCCGCTGTAGCCGTAGGGTGAGAAGGAGCTATACGCCAGGTGCCGCTGAAGGCATAGGCGTTGACCTTCTTCGGATACGGGTCGGTGACGTTGTTGCCGCCCAGGGTGAACAGCCAGTGCCGCAGTGCGATAAAAAAACGCCGCCTCCTTGCGGGGGCAGCGTTTTTTTATGGCCTGCGGTTCAGGTTCAGAAGTCGAGACTGACCCCGACGTTGATGCCTTGCTGGGTGAAGTCATCGTCCTTGCGGATGTTGTAGCTGGCGCGCAGGGCCAGGTCCTGGGTGAGCTTGTGGCTGACCCCGAGGTTCAGGCGGTTGAGGTTGGTCTGCGGGGTATAGCCTTCGAGGGTGTAGCGGTTATCCGGCAGGCTGTTGAGGGCCATGGTCAGCTTCTGAGTATCGTCCTCGTATTCCTTTTCATGGGCGATTTCGCCGAACACCTGGGTTTGCCGGGTGATCTGGTACTTGCCCTGCAGGCCGATGCCCAGGCGCCGCGACGTGCGTTTCTGGTCATCGAAGGTCAGTGCGGTGGAGTCGTTGCCGTCCTCGGAATAGCCGTCGACCTTGACCCGCGCGTAGTCGGCGCTGATGAACGGCGACAGGTGCCACGGGCTGCTGGTCTGCTGCGCGATGTCGTAGCCCAGGCGAGCGCTGAAGGCCAGGACGTCGCCGCTGGTATCGCCTTTTTCCCCGCGCTCGTTGGGGCCCAGGTCGAATTTGCGCTTGAGGTTGTCGTAGTCCAGGTGCCCGGCGGTGGCTGCCGCGTCGGCCCACCAGCGGTTTTGCTGGTACTGGACGAAGGCGGTGCCCAGGTAGGTGTTGAGCTTGTAGTCCGAGTCGTTGTTGCCTGCCTCGAGCTTCTGCCGATAGGCGCCGGCCAGCACACCCACTCGCCAGGCCTCATCGAGCCGGTAGCTGCCGCCGATGTTCAGGTTGAAACCGTTGCCGTCGGCACTGGCGCCGCTGCGCTGGCTGTCGAAGTCCTGGTGCTGGCCACCCGCGGCGACAATCGCCCGCCATTGGCCCACGCCCTGCCAGTTTTCCCAGTCGGCCTGCCATTGGTTGCGCAGTTCATCCTGGTGCGCGCGCAGGGTGCCCTGGGCCATTTCCGGGAGCAGGGTTATTTCCCAGGGCGCCGCCAGCAAGGAGTAAGCGTAATCGGCGATTAGCCGTTGCCCGGCTTCGGTGGGGTGGACCGCGTCGTTGTAGATCAGCTTGCTCGGGTCCGGCGTGGCGCTGTGAATGCCATAGCGGGCGTTTTCCGTGCAGCCATTGCCACTGAAGCAGGTGGCGGTGAGGTTCTGGTCGGTGGCCAGGCCGAACTGTGCCGGGTTGGCGAAGCTTTCCTTCAACAGCACGGGAATATTGAGAGGAATGACTTCGGCATCGACCGTCTGTAGCTGTCGGACCAGTTCGGTATTGAATTGGGCACTGAGCTGGGAAGTGAACCCTTGCAACGGGCTGCCGTTGATTGCCGGGGTCAGGCCGATGTCCGGCAGCAGCCAGACCATGATGTAGCGGGCGCCGGCCTGTTGCAGGGTTTGCACGCTGTCGACCAGGCGGCCGGCCGCGGCGTTGGCCTGGTCGAGGCTGGTGACGCGGCCCTGGAGGAAGTCGTTGCCGCCGCCCGACAGGTAATAGAGGGCATTCGGGTCGGCGCGGAAATCGTTGGCCAGCAGATAGCCGGGGCGGCTACGGCTGCCGGCGGTCGAGGTGGTGGTAATCGAATCGAGGATCTGGTCGGTGCGATAACCGCCGACTGCCCAGTTGTTGCCATCAGGCAAGCCTTCGCTGGCGCGGGTCGCCGAGGTCGAGGCGGCGAGCTGGTCGTCCGAGAAGCCCAGTTTGGCCCCCAGCAATTGCGTCGAGTTGGCGGAGCGGACTTCCCCGCTACCATCCAGGTAGACCGGCCCGGTGCGGTTGGTAAAGCGCTGGGTCGCGCCCGCGGGACCGCCGGGATCGGCGAATTGCCCGGCATCGCTGAGGCTGTCGCCGAACACGATAAAGCTGGAATAGGGAGAGGGAGTTGCGATCGCTTGCGCGCAGGCCAGGGACAAAAGGCTGCTGGCGAGCGGTACGAACAACGTCTTTTTAATCATGAACAAGTCCATTTTTTTGTTGTAGAAAACGAAACGACAGTACCGAAAACTTTTGCGCTTTAACTATGGCTATGGGCCACATCGTCTGAAGGGGACAATCCCTCGATGCGGCTGATGATTGATAGGTCGTAAGCGTTGCCTAACGGCTGATCATGTCGGTACCCATTACTGGGCCCGTTGCATTTCATCTTTCTTGTTCGGCCGGATGACCATGTTGACCCGTGGGCGCGACTCGGTGATCTGGCTACCGGTGGCGCGACCGACACTGGCGATCTGCTTGACGGTGTCGTAGACAATTTTCTCACCCAAGGTGGTATTGCCTGCGCTGATCACTTTGGCTCTGTCGATCAGGATGATGCGGTTCTGCTGGGTCAGATATTGAATGGTCACGGCATATGCCTGGACCGGTTGAGGGTCTGTCGCTTTTTGCAATTGTTCGAAGTAGGCCAGGTTGCCCACGGAGGTAACGACATCGACCTCGTTATGACTGCCCTTTTTCATGACGATAGTTACAGTGTCGCCGGTGATCTTCATCGAACCCTGGGTAATGATGACATTGCCGGTATAAGTAGCAAAACCTTGCTTGTTATCAATTTGACTGCGGTCGGCCTGAACTCGAATGAGTTGCTCACTGTCGTTCGGCAGCCCCCAGGCGCTCATGCTTCCCAGTGCGATGCCCAGGCCAAGCAAAATAGGGAAGGTCTTAACGAACCTCATGCTGTCCACTCAATCACCCCTTGAAAGCGCCACTGATTCGAGCCGCCACAATGCACGATCTTGGTCTCGTAAAAAATGAGGGAATGGAGATTCAGATTGTTCTGAAGAGCGCTGGACAGCAGCAGGTAGCAGCCAGCGCCTGCGTCTATACCGAATGGGCCGAAAGCGACTTGAACAAGGCGTCTGGCGCTCACTGAGGCAAAGGCCCTCCGAGCTGGGCCCGATTGTCCCGTGCCCCCTCCGGTCACCACAAAACGTCGGGCTGGAGTGGCTTTTTTTGCTGACCAGGGATGGCCGAATGCAACTCGCGGGAGAACCTTCAGCGACACTTCGTAAATAACGAACCATGGCTCAGGAATAATCGATTTTTCTTCACGGCGATCTCCCCACTAGCATGAACCGTTGGCTCCAGCACACGCCCAGACCGGGAGAACGGCATGCAGTCCCTGCACATCGGCGAACCCTGGATGTGGTTCGCCTTCATTGCCTTCGTTCTGGCCATGCTGGCCTTGGACCTGTTTGTCCTCGGCGGACGCAAGGCCCATCGCGTATCGGTACGCGAAGCGTCGTGCTGGGTGATTGCCTGGTCCACGCTGGCGCTGGCCTTCGCGGGCTTGCTCTGGTGGTATCTGCAGGGTGAGTTCGGGCCAGAGATCGCCCAACGCAAGACGCTGGAATTCCTTACCGGCTATCTGATCGAGCAGTCGCTATCGATCGACAACATGTTCATCTTCGTGATGATTTTCGGCTACTTTGCCGTGCCCCCGGAGTTGCAGCGCCGGGTGTTGCTGTACGGTGTGCTCGGGGCGATCGTGATGCGCGCAGCGATGATTTTCGCCGGCGTGTGGCTGGTGTCGCAGTTCGCGTGGCTGCTGTATGCGTTCGGCGTGTTCCTGATCATCACCGGGATCAAGATGCTGCTGTTCGCCCATCGGCAGCCCGACCTCGCCAGGAACCCCCTGTTGCGCTGGATACAGAGCCATCTGCGGATCACCAGCGGCTTTCATGACGAGCATTTTTTCGTCAAGCAGGACGGTCGGCGCTGGGCCACGCCGATGTTCCTGGTGCTGGTGCTGATCGAGGCCAGCGACCTGATGTTCGCGGTCGACAGCATCCCGGCGATCTTCGCCATCACCACCGACCCGTTCATTGTGTTCACCTCGAACATCTTCGCGATCATGGGCCTGCGCGCCCTGTACTTCCTGCTGGCCGACATGGCCGAGCGCTTCCACCTGCTCAAGTACGGCCTGGCGATCGTGCTGGTGTTCATCGGCACCAAGATGACGCTGATGCCCTGGCTGCACATGCCGGTGGAATGGTCGCTGGCCACTGTCGGCGGGATCATTCTGGCGTCGGTGCTGCTGAGCCTGATCACCAGTCGCAACAAATCGCCTGACGAGGACCGGATGCGAACCCCGTAGGAACGCCTGAGCGGCGAACGACGTATTGGACCCGGACGCCCTGCCTGCTAACGTCAGCGCTAGCGACCCCGTAGCCTCCACCACTGACGCTGGACATCGACATGCCCACTCCCGAATCCACCCTGCTGCACAGTTGGCAACACAACGCCCAGGCCTGGATCGACGCCATCCGCGGCGGCGCCATTCAAAGCCGCGTCGAGGTCACCGACCAGGCGATCCTGCTGGCGGTGCTGGGCCGTCAGCCCGAGCGGGTGCTCGACCTGGGTTGCGGCGAGGGCTGGCTGTTGCGCGCCCTGGCGCAACGGGGCGTCGAGGCGGTCGGGGTGGATGGCGATGCGGCCCTGGTGGAGGCCGCGCGCGCTGCAGGCTCGTCCACAGTGCATGTGGCCAGCTATGCAGCGCTGGTGGAAGCGCAAGTAGACATCGGCCGCGACTACGAGCTGATCTGCGCCAACTTCGCCCTGCTGCACCAGGACATCATCCCACTGCTGGCCGCCATGAACGCCCTGCTCGCCCCCGGCGGCGCGCTGGCGATCCAGACCCTGCATCCGTGGAGCGCCGCGGCCGGCGACTACCAGGATGGCTGGCGCGAAGAGACCTTCGCCGGCTTCAAGGGCCAGTGGCAACCCATGCCCTGGTACTTCCGCACCCTGTCCAGCTGGCTCAACGCCCTGGACATGGCCGGCTTCCAGCTCGCCAGCCTGCAGGAACCGCAGCACCCGCAAAGCCCGGTGCCGCAGTCGTTGCTGTTGGTGGCCGAACGGCGCGGGTAAGCGCTATCCGTCTGACTGACACGATGTAGCGGTTACAGGCCAGCAGTCAGAGTCGCGAGTGCGGTAAAGGGCCACAACCCTTATCTAGATCGGGAGAACGAATCGGCGCTCGGCTCCCGCCTTGCCGTCTTCTGCGGGCTGCTCCGGCAAGAACCCGCAGCGTTCCACGACCTTGGTCGAGCCGAGATTTTCCGGGTAGACATAAGCCACCAGCTGCGTCAGTTGCCAGCGCGTCCGCGCTTGCTCGATCAGTTGCCGCAGCGCCTGTGTCGCAAGCCCCTGGCCGCAGGCGCTTTGGGCAATCCGATAGCCGACTTCGGCGGAGCGCTGCGCGGTATCGATGTTTTTCAGGTTGGCGCGACCGATGATGTTTCCGCTGCAATCCTCGATCACCCAGGGGTGCCAGGTGCCGGCCGCGAAATCGGCCAGGTAGCCCTCGATATGCTCGGCGACGCCCTGCAACGAATAAAAAGCCGGGGCACGCGCCTCGATATGGGATTCGAACCACTCACGGTTCCGGGTTTCGAAGGCCAGAAGCGCTTGCGTATCGGTACGGCTCAGCTCGCGTATTTTGAATGGCGGCATACACACCTCTGCTTTTTCTCATGGGTAACTGCATGGACTTGCCCACCTGTCCGCATTCGGCCTGACCTGCCATTTGAGCCAATCCTTGCACCGCTGCGCAGGACTCTGCCCTGCTCCAGGCCGCGTCATCTGTAGTACTGATTCGGCTACTCGTCGGCTATCGCTCCCGTGGCCGTTCCTGCGGGAACTTCAGGATACGGGCCAGGTCGATAGCAGCCCCTTCATCGGTCATGACGGGACAGTGAACAAACCCCGGCCGAGCAGCGCTGAAGGCCTGTTTTACGCCAGTGCCGTCGATGATCAACCGAGTCTGCCCCCTGATGCCAACCAAGAGTTTTCTGCCGGGTCTGATCCTGGCGCTCTGCGCAGCCGCGTCGCATTGTTCGGTTGCGGCCGAGCGCAAAGCCTCTCAGCAAAGTAACAACGCTTCAACAACCCTGATTGAATCCGCCTCGCAGCAGTATGCAGATGGCCAGTTGGACCAGGCCGCCGCCACGCTGGAGCGTGCATTGCATATCCAGCCGAACAATCCCGCGACGCTGCATTACCTCGGAGTGTTGCGTCTCCAGCAGGGACAGTATCAGCAGGCAGAAGCGCTGGCGACGCGCTCCAATATGCGGGTGGGTCACAACCTCGCGTTACGCAATCGCAACCTCCAATTGATCCAGGCGGCGCAGAAGGCCCTGGCGTCGAATAACCCACCCAACGCCGACGAGCGTCTGGTTGCCGTACGGGAGGGCCTGGAAGAAGAGGTTAAAAGGCGCCGTGCAGCAGAAACTGTCGCGGCTGAGCAGCCCACTCCGGACACTGAGCGCCGCACTGAGAGCTTCACCCGCGAAGCGGCTCAGAGCGCAGCAGACTGGCCGACGGATGGCAGGCCAAGTCCCGAAGGGCAACTGCGAATGACTTCCGCCGAGCCAGCCCCCACGTACGACGAGATTGAGATTCCCCGTGGCCATCGGCCGCCTCCGGGTAAATGTCGAATCTGGTTTCCCGATCGCCCGCCGGGGCATCAGCCCAAACCCGGCAAATGCAAGAAGCTGCGCGATCGGGTTCCGTCCGGAGCCTACCTGGTGCAGGGTTGAGTGTCCGAGTGCCTGCTTCTGACCGCGCTCTGCCGATCATGCATGACACACAGGAAAACCGGGGGTCGCCTCACCCCTCAGCCCTCGCCCCCAAGGCGTCACTTTCAACCGTCTCCAGGGCAAGGGCTTCAAGCAGCACCTGCTGCAGAATGGCAAAGAAACAGCTGATATGAGCCTGCTTCAATGCCTGTGGCCGGGTCACCAGGTAGACCTCCATATCGGGAAGCTGGAGCTGCGGGAACAACTCAATCAAGTCCTGCGCCAGCACCCGCGGCAGTACTGCCACCCCCAGGCCACGCCTCACCGCGTCCAGCTGCAGGGCGAACGAGTTCACGCTGATCTGCGCGCGCTCCAGGCCGGCGGCCTTGGCCGCGCGCACTTGCGGCAACATGTCCAACGGCGGCAGCAGGCCGATATTGACGGCCGTGGCCGGCGTCACCTGTGGAAACCGCCGCAGATAATCCGCAGCGGCGAAGACCCCGTAGGCGAGCCGGCCCATGGGTCGATAAATCAATGACGGCTCGCCCAGGTGCGCGGTGCGCACCGCGATGTCGGCCACGCCGCGCACGATCTTGTGAAAGTCGGCGGCTACCAGCAATTCCACCGAGCAACGCGGGTGAAGCGCGGTGAAGCGACTCGCCGCCTCCAGCACGCACGACGCAAAGCCCTCTCCCGCACTGACCAGGACACTGCCCGACAGCTCGCTGTCCAGCGCGGACATGCCGGTTACGGTTTGCCGCCTCAAGCCCGCTTCCGCCGCCTGGGCGACCTCCACCAGGGACTGGCCCCGCGAGGTCAACCGGCATCCTTCGACACCACGCTCGACGAGCGGCTCGCCCAGCGCCTCCTCAAGCTGGGTCAACCGACGGGACACGGTAGACGCCGCGATCCCCAGCAACTGGCCCGCTTGCAGAAAGCTGCCACGCCGCGAGACGGCCAACAGCAGGCGAAGATCGTCCCAATTCGCTTCCGACACCATGTTTCATCTGCTCCCTGATTTGCATATATGCAAAGCCATTATGCAGGAGTCGCTGTTTTTCGAGAGGGGGCTCGACGGTATATCTACAGGCCCTGGAAACAACTGGAATGGACTGTATGCCGATTGGCCCCAACGACTATGCGCAACACGCCGCCAATGCCTTCAACCGCCGCGATGTGGAGGCGCTGCTGGCGCTGGTGAGCGAAGACTTCACCTACCTCGATGGCATGGGGATACAAGTGGGCCGCGAGGCCATGCGCCAACGAGAAACCGCGTTGTTCGAAGCCTTCCCCGATGCCCACGTGATCTTCAACCCATTCGCCGTCGGGGTCGATCGTCTGGCGCTGACGGCCATGCTGAGCGGTACCTTTGCAGCGCCTCTGGTGCTGCCGGACCGGGTGCTTGCGCCCCATGGACGCTTTATTGCCGTGCACTACGCCGCACACTTCACCTTCAAGGACGGGTTGGCCATCCATCAAGAGGTGTTCTTCGACAGCGCGGTGTTGATGCCGTCAGCCGAACCGAGTGAGGGTTGAACCATGCGTCGTGCATTCGTGACGGGCGCCACCGGTTTGCTGGGCAACAACCTGGTGCGTGAATTGCTCGCGCGTGGCTGCGCGGTCAAGGCCCTGGTGCGCTCGAGGGCCAAGGGTGAACAGCAGTTCAAGAACCTGTCGGGCGTGGAACTGGTCGTTGGCGACATGGGCGATGTCGAGGCCTTCGCCGCGGCCCTGGGAGGCTGCGATACGGTGTTTCACACCGCGGCGTTCTTTCGCGACAACTACAAGGGCGGCAGCCACTGGCAGGAACTGGAAAAGATCAATGTCATCGGCACCCGGGAACTGCTCGAGCAGGCCTACCGCGCCGGTATCCGCCGGTTCATCCATACCTCCTCGATCGCCGTGCTCGACGGCGCGCCTGGCAGCTCCATCGATGAGACCTGCCTGCGCGCCGACGCCAACGCGGACGGCTACTACCGCAGCAAGATCCTCGCCGACCGTGCCGTCCTGGCGTTCCTCGAGGCCCATCCCGAGATGCAGGCCTGCATGGTCCTGCCGGGCTGGATGTGGGGCCCTGGCGACCTGGGCCCGACCTCCTCGGGGCAGTTGGTCAACGATGTCCTGCACGGCAAGTTGCCCGGGCTGATCCCCGGCAGTTTTTCCGTCGTCGATGCCCGCGATGTGGCCTTGGCGCAGATTGCCGCGGCCAGGCACGGGCGGCGAGGCGAACGTTATCTGGCGGCGGGCCGGCATATGACCATGGCTGAGCTGATACCTGTGCTCGGGCGTATCGCCGGGGTCAAGACCCCTGCTCGCTACGTGCCGTTGCCCCTTCTCTACACCCTGGCGGCGGTGCAGGAGGTCTACGCGCGCCTGACCGGCAGGCCCATCCTGCTGAGCCTGGCCACCTTGCGCCTGTTGGTACGGGAGAAGGACCGCAGCCGTTTCAACCACCACAAGAGCGAACAAGAACTGGGCCTGAACTTTCGAGCGCTGGAGCTGACGATTAGCGACACCGTGGCGTGGTACCGCGACCGCGACTGGTTTGAAACCCAGGGTGCAAGACACGCCCGCGCCATGGCCGAAGACTGACTTGTTGCCGATGGCGTGACCGTCGAGCCCCAAAGCCGTTGGTCTCGCCTCGCCTTGCTGCGGTTTCGTACTGGCCACCAGAACGATGCCTCGAACGCTCGGCCATGGCTTCATGAACCGACTGATCGCCAGGCAACTGGAGGCACAGGGATGGGTTCGCCAGACACCTGGCGGCAGCCGCTATTGGAGTGCGACGGTGTATCGGTATGGTGGGGTTTAGGTGGTGGCCGGCGGAGCATTCCGGGCGTTCAATCCATGGCTATTTTTTCCCACAGGTTTCCACATCGTCCTGAAGGGTCAAGGCAGTGTCGATGCCCAGCCGGTAGCGGCAGTAGTCGATGATCCAGCGTCGCTCCTGCTCGGTGAGGCGCTCGACTCTCCTGATCTCGCCATCGTTGGCGTGCAGGTTGTAGAACTTCATTTGAAGCGTCGGATGCTGCTTTATAAACACGATCGTCTCGATGTCGCCATCCTCAAGCGCCTGGTAATAACCGACATAGAACACCGCCAGGAGCGTCAGGGTGGCTGCGATCAACAGTGATTTCATAAGCGCGGCATCGCTGGCAGCCGTTGGGTCTTCATCCTGATGTTCCTGGCCTTTTTCGAGACGGGCGATATAAGCACAAGAGTGCGTGGTCAGGTGCATCTCCTCTCGGGCGATTAGCGACATCCTCGACAGCGGCCAGGAGCGCCCGGTCCAGCATCCCAACAGCGGCTGCGCCAATGGCTAATGGAAAACGGCTACCGCATCCTGGACGAGGAAGTGGCGCGGGAAAACCGCTTCAATTACGAAATCAACTTCGCCGATGCGCCGGGCCGATGATCTACAACGCCAAGGAGCTGTACAGCATGGTTGATGGAGTGGCTGGCGGATGCGAGACGGGATGGGGGCGTTTGCTGACCGTCGCGATAGGCTGGAATCGGCCAAGAGCAGACGCTCGCAACGGGCCGGCACTGTTCAGCGGATGGCCTCTCCTGAATGACCGGCGTTTATTTAGCCTCAATTTTTCCAAACAACCTAAGCCTGATCGGTGCAAAATAAGCCAACTTATCCGAAAGACCGGGGAGGCAGCCCGAGAAACTATGAATGGGACTATCTAATGACAAGTTTACAAAAGCCCTGCCCTACCTTCATGTGGATTATTAGTAAAAACTGTTAGATGCACATCACGCATAGCTTCCAGAGGTGGGTGTTGATTCTCAATTATTACGATCTGGCTGCCACTACTATGATGACGGATCAAGTACTCATAGAATTTTTCTTTTAAATTACTTCCTTTCAGAAGTAACTCATCATCACCTTCAGGCGCGAAATAGGCCAGAAGCGGAGAGTCGAGCACTAGGAAACCAGGGTGGGGCAACGAGTTCTCTTGCGCATACTCAAGCAATCCTAGACTAACCGCTGCATGTGTGATGGACCGCAACCCTTTGCCGCGGCTGCCCCTGGGTTTACCATCGATAATAAAATCGCTGGAACTCTTGTCAAACACAACCCTACACTCACCCGGAAAATTCCACTCATTCAGAATTGAGGAAATCTTGTCTGATAAAGAGTTGCCAATCGTGTCAGGAATACTGACAACGGCCGTTGTCTTGCTACCAGCTGAAGATCCCTCTTTTTCTAGCGATAATTTACGCTGAGTCAAATGCTCGATACGCTCAAAGCCATTTATCTTCTTTGATACATCTTGCCGCAACTCAACCAAAGCTTCAAAGTCGATCTTTTCCTCATCTTTGCGTGGGGAAAGCACCTCCTTTAAAGAGGCCTCGATCTCAGCATATTCCTTCTGCTGGCCTAGGTAGCCTTTTGAAAGTTCCTCGCTTTCAATTTGTAGCTCCTCAATGGTTCCAACTAGATCGATCCTGAGCTTTTCAATTTTGGCAATCTCGGCGGAGGCTGCCAGCACGGCCGAGCGAATATCCGCCTCATCGTCATCTTCAAGATGCTGATTACAAGGTGCGGCACCGCACATAGGGCAGTCCACTTCATCTACATAGACAAGCATTGAGCCGCTTTCTTCAATGGCCTCTAAGCGCGCAAGGTCGACATCATAATGGTCACGCAAGAGGTCAAACCTTGTGAAAAGGTCAGCGATTTCGTCAATGCGCTCAGAAACCAACTGCCGCTGAAACACGTTATTTTGACGCCGCTCCAAGAGTTCGGAAATTAATTCCTCATTGAGGGCAATTGATTTCCGATGCCGCTCTAATCTAATACCGATCTTTTCAAGCTGAGCCTCAAGTTCTTCGCGACTACTATCACCCACGTCAGCAGTCAACTCGGAAATCAAATCATCAAGCAAAGAAATCTTGCCTGAGTTGTCGATAACTTTCACTACCGGGGTGTTGATTGCCGAGTCATCCATTCCCGTCACAAGCAATTTAACGGTAGCTAAGTCAGAAGTTTTCGTGGTGAATTGACCACTCCAAAATGGTGAACCTTTAGTAGCAATCTCTTCTTCTTGTACAATAACCAGCCTTGCTATGTTTCGGAATCCCAGGCTCTGCAAAGTGGATTTCGCGCTGCTTTTTAGAACCTTCTTGCCAAGCAGCCCAAGCTTGTCGAGCAAGAATCCCGACAGGTTATCTGTGATACCGTGAGAGTGAGTAGCCTTTAATACCGCTGATTCATCTTGACCACCCTCGATCAGCTTGAAGCCTCCACCATTTAGTGCTCGCTCCAAACTCCACTCTTCGCCAGAGCCGGACTCTAACGACAAAGTGATCCTATCATACCCTTCCAACTCATCAATTTTTCTGAGTTCAGAGCCGCCTAGCATGTAATCGATTGTTTCAGCCAGATAAGATTTACCAGTATCTGACGCACCACATATTACGTTCACACCATCAAAAAAATCTACATGTCGCTCATCAGTAGGACCAGAGAACTGAACACATCGCAACTGGAAACTGAACTCACTCATTATTCAGAGCCCCTCTGCTCAAAAGCCTGAAACTCACTGGTCCATCTAAAGATCCGATGAGTAACTTTTCGAACTTCATCCGTAGGTGTATTTCCATACGTCTCATACGCCCACCTGGCCCTGTCTAATAACTTAAGCGAATAATTTGATGTGAGTGAGGATATGAAAGGCTGAGCGGAATCGGTAGCGATATAGCTGAACCCTTCATATGACGCGATCCGACTTAACAGGCCCCGCCTTACCATCAACTTCAACCCTGACTCTATCAATCCTCTGCGCACAAGAAGTTCGCCTGCCCGTAATGGCAATGGTGCATGTAGGCTACTAGGCCCCCTCGCATCTTCAGAGTGCACTACCAAATAGTCCATCTCTACTAAACGCTGGAGGTCCATTGCCATCGGAAATGCCGCAGTTAGGATAGCTAGAGAACGTACCCCAGTCTCCAGAGGGCCATTGAAAGGACTATTGACTGTTGGCTCAGTCATGTTCAGGCACCCACGTTAACCGATCATCATTTGCCAACTGATGGCATATACCCTGACGATCCTGGGTTTTGAATGCTGAGGCTAAGGGATTTGCTGAAGCAGCAACAGTTGAAGAATGGGTAATAGTGGCCTTCATTCGTGCAAATCCGTCTGCATGGTCATCCTCACAAACATCCACGACCGCATAAAATATTTCATCCTGCAGGGCCGCAAAGGTTCCTTCAGGTACGGTATCTCTAGCAAAATTCCTTAGAGACTCGGCATGATAAAACCGCTCTCTCTGCCGGAGATAGTCTCTCTTTAGCGTGCCATGAGACTCAAGGTCAGTCTCATCGGTTATTGTCTTACTCAGATAATTCCCATAAGCATCAAATATTTGCCGAATATAGCGACTTTCACTACCAGTCGGTACTACCGGAGGTTTCAATGAGTCGGGCCTGAATGGAAGCCCACCACCAAACCTCACGGCATGAAACTGGGTACGGCTATGCCCATCTATTAGTTCGACAACAGATTTCGACGAAAATCTGGAGAAATCGAATGACTGAAAATAATCGAGAAGCTCACCCGATAGCGGAATCTCCATTGTCGATGTGATCCCACTCTTACAATTTTGGTCCCAATTCTCCTCCGCCTTAAATTGCAGTTCCTCAGGATTATTTAGAAGCTGCTCTAAGGTGGTTCCGATGTCTTGAGAACCGGCAAAATAATGCTTTCGTGGAGGGATATAATGTCCCTTGAACGAATAATAAATTATCTTCCCAATCTCGACCCAGATATCACTAGGTCGGAGCGGGTGACCATATCGCTTGCACTGATAATTATCCCAAGTGCCTTTAAATCCTTCAGGAGAGCAGAAGCCTGCGATGTCCACACCCAAGTCTCCAGAGCCGCCGAAGCGTCGGACTTTTGGGTATTCAGTCTTCAGGCTACTCCCCCATTCCTCCACGAATTCCTCCCACTCTTCTGGGCTGAAGCTTCGAACGCGAAGGGGTTTAGGTACCGGAATACCACTTATTACATGCGTCGCGGATGCGGAAGACGTCCGTTCCCTCGGGGTAATTTCTTGTAGGTCGATGTCCGGAATCACAATGCTCGCCTGCCATGTTGGAGCAGTGGCCCCCAGTAGCCGAGGTGCCGATGTATTCACTCCCCGGATTCTAAAACGTCCGTGCCGGGGGTGGACCGACGCTAGCAGAGTGCCACTTTTTCGTCCATTGCTATGCGCATACAGTCACCACTTTTCTTTGACGCCCGCTTCTGGCCGATTACTGCCTTTCGCGAATGACTGCTTTTTGGGGTGTTCGCGGTCTCCTATTAGAAACCGCGGACATTCAATCGAGGGCGTAATCAAATCCCGCAAGCCCCAGCACCTCCCACTCGCCCCTCCCCTACACCCCCCGCAACTGCGCAATATCCCGCCTGGGTGCTGCGCCAAACAGCCGGCTGTACTCCCGACTGAACTGCGACGGGCTTTCGTAGCCGACCTTGAAGGCGGCGCTGGAGACGTCCAGGTGTTCGTTCATCATCAGGCGTTTGGCTTCGGTCAGGCGTAGCCATTTCTGGTATTGCAGCGGGCTCATGGCAGTGAGTTGGCGGAAGTGGTGGTGAAAGGTCGGTGTGCTCATTTGCACGCGGGCGGCGAGTTCGTCGACCCGCAGTTGCGCGGTGTAATTCAATTTCAGCCAATCGATGGCCCTGGCGATCCGGTGGCCCTGGCCGTCGACGGAGGCGATCTGCCGCAGCCGCGCCGACTGGTCGCTCAGCAGCAAGCGGTAGTGGATCTCGCGCTGGATCAGCGGCGCCAGCACCGGGATGGCTTCGGGCTCGTCCAGCAATTCCAGCAGGCGCACGAACGAGGCCAGCATGGCCGGCGTCGCGGTGCCGATGCCCACGCCCTTGCCTGTGCCTCGATCGCGAGGTTGCAGCAGCCCGCCCTGGGCGGCCAGCTCCGCCAGCATGCGCGGGTCGAGCTTGAAACCCAGCCCGAGGCAGGGTTGTTCCAGGCTGGCCGCCGTCACCTCGGAACTGGCCGGCAGGTCCAGTGAGGTCACGAGAAAGCGCGAGGGGTCGTACGGGTAGGCTTCGCCGCCGACCCACAGCTGTTTTGCCCCTTGGGCGACGAGGATGATGCTCGGCTCGACCATGCATACGGCGGGTGGCGAAGGGATGTCGCGGCGAAAGAAGCCAAGACCGGGGATCGCTGTCGAGCAGTCTCCCGAGTGGGTGATCCGGGCGCCAATGAGGCGCGCGAGGGTTTCCTGGGGCGCCTGGGCGCGGGTGTCGTGTGGGCGTGTCATGTCGGTATGGGACCTCTTTGCCAGACGTTAACCCGGCCCCGGTGCCGCTCCTACCGAAAAAACCAAAGCCCAGAGAATCAGGCAAGAATTTCAGCGAAATGCACTACTGGCCGCCTGCGCCTGCCCGGGAAAATGGTCGTCCAACGTAACGCTGGATGGAGTGTGCAATGTTAGTCAACGCCTATGGCGCCCATGCGGGCGACCAACCTCTGGAACCACTGCAGATCACCCGCCGCGCCCCCGGCACCCATGACGTGCAGATCGACATCGCCTTCTGCGGCATCTGCCACTCGGACCTGCACCAGGTGCGCGCCGAGTGGCACGGCACGCAGTTTCCCTGCGTGCCCGGCCACGAGATCGTCGGCCGGGTCGCGGCGGTCGGCGCCCATGTGCACGGTTTCCGCCCGGGCGACCTGGTCGGCATCGGCTGCATCGTCGACAGCTGCAAGCACTGCGCCGACTGCGAGGACGGCCTGGAGAACTACTGCGACAGCATGATCGGCACCTACAACTTCCCGACACCGGACGCCCCGGGCTGGACCCTGGGCGGCTACTCGCAACAGATCGTGGTCCACGAACGCTATGTGCTGCGCATCCGCCACCCCGAGGACCAGTTGGCCGCCGTCGCGCCGCTGCTGTGCGCGGGCATCACCACCTATTCGCCGCTGCGCCACTGGAAGGTCGGGCCCGGCAAGAAAGTCGGTGTGGTCGGCATCGGTGGCCTGGGCCACATGGGCATCAAGCTGGCCCATGCCCTGGGCGCGCATGTGGTGGCGTTCACCACCTCCGACTCCAAGCGCGAGGCCGCCCGTCAGCTGGGCGCCGACGAAGTGGTGGTGTCGCGCAACGCCGAGGAAATGGCCGCCCATGCCAAGAGCTTCGACCTGATCCTCAACACCGTGGCCGCGCCCCACGATCTCGACGCCTTCCTGGTGCTGCTCAAGCGCGACGGCGGCATGACCCTGGTGGGCGCCCCGGCGACTCCGCATGCCTCGCCCAATGTGTTCAACCTGATCATGAAACGCCGGACGCTCGCCGGCTCGATGATCGGCGGCATTGCCGAGACCCAGGAGATGCTCGACTTCTGCGCCGAGCACGGCATCGTCGCCGACATCGAGCTGGTGCGCGCGGACCAGATCAATGAGTCCTACGAACGCATGCTCAAGGGCGACGTCAAGTACCGCTTCGTTATCGACAACGCCACCCTGGCGGGCTGAGCGCGGCAAGCGCCTGATCCCGTTCCTCCAGGGCAACCCCTGGTAGTCCGCTGGGTGCCCGGCTTGGGCACCCTTTGCTTCGCGGCACCGGTGTCGCGTTTTCCTTCTGCCGCGACCGGAGCCGCTCCAGCACCGGGCCGGTCCCGATCGCCATTCACGCGCCTGCCCGGTCTTCCACCGGCGGCGTGCACCCATTTATGCATCGAAGCGTCCGCAAGACCCGGCCGGCAACGCCCAGCGGTCTGCACGGACGCTTCCAGCCACACAGGAAACCTGTCGCCATGACCGCTACCTCTCACGTCGAATCCCCCGAACCCCGACACACCTGGGGCGCCGTGCTGGCCATGGCCCTCGCCGCCTTTGCCCTGGTGGCCTCCGAGTTCATGCCGGTCAGCCTGCTGACCCCGATCGCGGCCGATCTGCAGGTCAGCGAGGGGCAAGCCGGCCAGGGCATTTCCGTCTCCGGGCTGTTTGCCCTGTTCACCAGCCTGGCGATCGCCTCGGTGGCGGCCCGGGTCGAGCGCAAGCGGCTGCTGCTGTCCCTGACCCTGCTGATGATCGTCTCCGGAACCGTGGTGGCGTTCGCCCCGGACTACTTGACCTTCATGGCCGGCCGCGCGCTGATCGGCGTGGCCATCGGCGGTTTCTGGTCGTTGTCGGCGGCAACGGCCATGCGCCTGGTGCCCGAAGACCAGGTGCCGCGTGCCCTGGCCATCGTCAATGGCGGCAACGCCCTGGCGACCGTGATCGCGGCGCCCCTGGGCAGCTTCCTCGGTTCCCTGATCGGCTGGCGCGGGGCGTTCTTCTGCGTGGTGCCGGTGGCCGCCCTCGCCGCCGTCTGGCTGCTGGCCAGCTTGCCGTCGCTGAAAGCGCAGCCGGCCGCCGGCACCGGCAATGTCTTCAGCCTGATGAAAAGAATGCCGGTGGCCCTGGGCATGCTCGCGGTCAGCCTGTTTTTCATGGGCCAGTTCATGCTGTTCACCTACCTGCGGCCCTTCCTGGAGACGGTCACCCAGGTCAGTGTCACCACCCTGTCGCTGATGTTGCTGGTGATCGGCCTGGCCGGCCTGGCGGGCACCTTCCTGATCGAAACCTTCCTGAAAAACGCCCTGTATCGCACGCTGATCATCATCCCGCTGATGATGGCGGCGATCGCCATGGCCCTGGTGGCGTTTGGCGCCTCGGTGTCGGTCACCACGGTCTTGCTGGGCCTCTGGGGCCTGGTGGCGACCGCCGCTCCGGTCGCCTGGTGGACCTGGCTGACCCGGGCGCTGCCGGACGATGCGGAAGCCGGCGGCGGATTGATGGTGGCGATCGTCCAGCTGGCGATTGCCACGGGCGCCACGGCGGGCGGCCTGGCCTTCGACCTGAGCGGTTATCGGGCGACCTTCGAACTGAGCGCGGCACTGCTGGTGGTGGCCGCCATGCTGGCGGTATTGGCCGCCCGTGCCGCCACGCGCAAGCCTTTCAGGGCAACGAACGTGGCGGCGTGAGCGGTGGTCGGCGTTAAGACAATCGACAGAACAGGGCCAGGTGTCAGCGCGCGCTGTCGATGATCTGGCCGCCGTCAGGCGTCAGGCTGTAGCCGGTGAGGTACTGCCCATCCTTGCTGGCGAGAAACAGCACCACCGGGGCGATGTCCTCCTCCGGCGAGCCATGGCGGGCCAGCGCGTTGCTCGGTGGCGGCCCATCGGCCGCGCCCCAGGTGTCCGCCACCGGCAGGACGTTGTTCACGGTGATCCCGTCCGCCCCCCACTCACGCGCCGCCGAGCGGGTCAAGGCGCGCACCGCTTCCTTGGCCATGTTGTAGGGGCCGTAGCCGACCATGCCGAGGACCCCGGCCAGCGAGGCAAAGTTGATCACCCTGCCCGCCCCGCTCGCCTTGAGGTAAGGATGGCAGGCTTGCATCGTCCGCAGATAGGCGATCGGCCCCATCTCGAAATTGCGCTGCAACTGCTCGACCGACAGTTCGAGGACCGACGACGAGACCGCCATGGGATCGAAAGCGTTGTTGACGAGGATGTCGATGCCGCCATAGGCCGCCACCACCTGCTCCACGGCAGCGTCGATCTGGGCGGGATCGGCGATATCACAGGCCACGCCCAGCGCGGTGCCGCCCGCGGCCTGGATATCGGCGACCACGCGATCGATGTGTTCGGCGGTGCGCGAAAGCACCGCCACCCTGGCGCCTTCTGCCGCGAACAGCTTCGCGGTGGCGCGGCCGATGCCACGGCTGGCGCCGGTGACGATGGCAATTTTTCCGTTGAGTCGAGCCATGTTGTTCTCCAATGGGTCAGAGGGTTGCCAGGGGTGCCGCCGGGAGCAGGCCATAGGGCGACGGCAGTTCGCGAGCGGCGTTCTGCGTCAGGAAAGAAACGCCCAGCAGTACCAGGCACACCGCTGCCGGCAATGCGCCGCGAGGTTTGCGCACCCCCAGGTGCGCCACCGCCGACAGCAGCAGGTGGTAAAGCATCCCGGCATACGCGAGGTCGCTCAGCGCCACGCTGAAGCGCGAGACAATGGCCAGCACCGCCAGCACCTTCACCACGATCAGGCCCGCCACCAGATAGGTGGGATAACCGAGGTCGACGAGGGCCTGGCGAACCCAGTCGCGCTTGACCACGTACAGCGTCGCGGAGGTCACATAGAGCACCGACAACAGCGTGGTGCTGAGCCAATATGAAGCGTGTTCGATCATGAGTTTTCTTCCTGAGTGAGGGGGTTGCGTCGACGTGGGGCAAAGATGTCGCCTAACATGAAAAGCCACAAGTAGGATGAAAAAGTGATGGTTAGTATGGAAAAGCAGACTAATGACAGCGCCGCGGTCAACATGCATGAGGAAATGCGCCGGGCATTCGCCCTGCTCTCAGGCAAGTGGAAGCTGGAAATCATGTGGTTGCTCAATCAGCGGATCTACCGCTTCGGCGAGTTGCGAAAAGCCATTAGCGGCATCACCCAGCACATGCTGACCGCGCAGCTTCGCGAGCTGGAAAGCGACGGCCTGGTGTCGCGCACGGTATTCGCCGAAGTGCCGCCACGGGTCGAATACGAGATCACCGCCAAGGCCCGCGCGCTGGGGCCGACGATGGAGGCGCTGGCCATCTGGTGGAGCGAATATGGCGACAGCGTGCCGGTAAAATCCAAGCCGCGCGGGCGCAAGGCCAAGGAGCTTTAAGCCGGGTCGGCCGGGCCATGCCGCGCTGGCTGGAAGGCGATTTAGGAATGGGTGTACCGTTCGCCATAGAAGTACCCTGAGGCACTACCTAATATGCAGAAAGACATCTGTGAAAAGTACGGACTGCCCGTACTGCCTCCAGAAGAAATGGTCGCCATTGCGATTGCCTCCCTGGGCAAGTCCCCTATTTATGGCACGCGAATTTCGCTGCCGGAGGGAGGTAATGTCAGTTGGTTTATTCACTGCGGAGAACATTCGAGCGCTGATGATTTTTATCAAGCGGTTCACACTGAGCATCTCAGTGAAATGCTGCCACAGGTGCTGAATTACCTCTGCCTGCCCGCTGGCGCCAAGTTCATCATCGACAACCAAGGCTACGAAGATGTCTGGATAGAAGGCTGACAAGCCTTTGCCCCTCGATTCAGACTGATTGACACAACAAGGACGTATGAAAAATGAAAGTAAAGGTATTGCTCATCGCTTCGCTAGGCGTTCTATCGCTCACTCAAACATCACTGTCCTTCGCCGACAATAATGGGAAAAACCTCTATTCGCAGCGCTGTGCCGTATGCCACGGAGCAGATATCAAAGGAAGCGGACCACTGGCCAATAAAAGCAACCCTCCGACACCTGACCTTACAACCTCCGTGTTCAAGAAACGGCTCAATGATTATCCGGGCGTTATCGTGTCATCGATAATACTTCGCCCCAATGGCGACCTGATTCCAAGAACCTTGCGGGAGAATGGTGTAAAGATACCGCCGCACGCCTGGAGCATTCAGGACCTGCGCGATTTGAATCAATACATGAACAGTGCGATTTCAAAAAATCGATGACCCTGAGCCAGTCGGCCTCTCACGAGCACATCGCTAATGAACAATATTGATTTAAATATCTCCCCTACAGATTCAACTCCACTACAAACACATTGGCTCCTGGAACAGCCCTGGCACCAGAAGCTTCATTCCCTATCAACATGGATGCGTGCATTGAGCAGAACAGCTACGGAGTAGTGTATGAGCGATAAAGAAGCACCTGTTCTGATCCAAGTTTATGTAACAGATGATGACGGCCCTTTTTTTGAAGAGCTGCCTGCTCGCAAGATTGACCAGGATACTTACGAGTTGCTCTCCTCCCCTGGTATCGCGCTGAACCTGGCACGAGGAGATATTGTTTCAATCAAAGACAAAGAAGCACCTGCCGTCGTCTTGAAACGAGGCGGAAATTTCTGCATCCAGATCTATGCAGACTCTATTCCTCAAGAAGAAATAGCCTTGCTGGAAAACGGTGTAGTTTGTGAGCTGGGTGGAACACTGGACGGTGTATTTGAGGGAAACCTGTCATTAGCGGTTCCTGCACGCAATGGACTGGAGAAGATCAACGACTTCTTTAACAGGTTTCGAGATAGAACAGAGATTCAGTGGTACTACGCCAACATCTATAAAAACCTGGATGATGACGAGGATGAGACACTTTTATATTGGTGGCTCGAAAGCTGATAGATACTGACGCCCGCGATCATTTCACCAGGCGCTTTTCCTTCGACGGCCGATAGCCGAAATACGAGCTGTAGCACTTGCTGAAATGGCTCGGCGAGACGAAGCCGCAGGCCACCAGCACCTCGACCTGGGACAGTTCGGTGTGCTGCAGCAATCGACGCGCTTCGGTGATGCGCAATTCCAGGTAGTAGCGCTGCGGGGTGGTGCCCAACTGCTCCTTGAACAAGCGCTCGATCTGCCGCCGGGAACGCCCGGCATATTCCGCCAGCTGGTCCATTTGCAGCGGTTCCTCGAGGTTGGCGTCCATCAGATTGACCACCTCGCGCAAGGGCGCGCTCAACGACACATGCATCGTCGGCTTGATGCGCCGGTAGCGGGATTCCTCGAACGACAGGATGTCCTCGATGCCCTCGACCAGCGCCTTGCCGTGCAGTCCCTTGATCCACTCCAGGGCCATATGGAAAGCGCCGGCGGGACTGGACGCCGTGAGCCGGTCGCGGTCCACCACAAAGGCCTCGCTGGTGACATGGGTGACCTTGGAAATCTCCGCCAGCGCGGGACGATGCTCCGGGTGGATCGCACAACGGTAGCCTTCGAGCAGCCCCGCGACGCCGAGGAACCAGGCCCCGTTCCACAGCCCGGCCAGGGTGACGCCCAGTTCGGCGGCGCTTTTCAGCAGGCTGCTCAACTGGGGATCGGCCTTGAGCTCCGTGCGATAGCCACCGCAGATCACCAACAGGTCGAGGTCCTTGAGCGCCGCCGCGGTCAGGCGCGCATCGGGACGGATCACCAGCCCGAGGTCGCTGGTGACCTCGCCGTCCTGCAAGCCAAAAGTCGTTGAGGAGAACAAGGCGGGACGCAGCAGGTTGGCGGTGACGATGGTATCCAGGGCCTGGGTGAAGGCCGGCAACGAGAAGTGCTCGAGCAGCAGGAAGCCCGCCCGCGCATGGGCCGCGGGCGCCACCCGCGCCTCTTCCAGGTAACGCAGGTTCTTGCCCTTCATGCAGCCACTGAAATCCCGTCGCTCAACCGCCATACGCCCTCGCCTTTTTTACCCTGCCGAACGCAGATATCAGTGTACGTTGAATCCTGGCATCCACAGAAAACCCTGCTCGCACCACACGCCATCGCCCGGGCGAAGCGCAGCCGTAGGCTATAGAAAAAAGTCGCTGGCTAGAAGCGGGTTCAACTGAACGCCAGGGGCGTGGATTGCAACTTGAGGAAAACGCATATTCAGCACAATCATCTGGTTCCCCAGCACGGGCATCCAACCGATTTATATTGCGCTCAGCGTGCCGGGTGGCCGCTACCATCCTAAGCCTAACTCCTTGCCAGCATTTCCAGACGCTAAATGGGCCAAAGCAAAGACCCCGATTCAAGGTGGTGGTGGCATACGCCCACGTTGGAAGGACAGGGACGGCACGATCTACGAATGGGATTTTCAGCATGGAGCGGTCGAGGTGTACAACAGGCGCGGTAAGCACCTTGGTGAGTACAACCACGAGACAGGCGCTCAGAATAAACCAGCAGACCCAACAAGGAAGGTAGAACCATGAAGCACACGATTAGGGGAGTTCCTGAAGGCGAGGACTTTGCAACCTTTGAAAAGGTTCTTCCGGTTTCTGTCGCGGACCTCAAGCCAATTATGGGTTGGGCAGCGGATGATGATTGTGTTTACGATTATCGGCTGACCCCGGAGCAAATTAGCGCTATCGAAAAGCTCTGTTCGCTGGAGCTACCCAGGAATCTGGAACTTTTTCTAACGTGTAGCGCTTGATGGTCCATCGCGAGCAAGCTCGCTCCTACAGTAGCCCCACTATCGGCCTTAACTGATCGGCATTGGCCTACCCGGGGCTTTTCATTTCTGCGCCGCTTTTGCATTTCTGTGCGACAGATCCCACTTCGGGGACTCCCGTACCAGTCCCCCGTGGTGTTAGGTTGCAGAGGTTTTTGTCGATCAGACACCTTTCAACAATCAGCAAGGAATGCCCTGCACAATGGATTTTTCCCTCAAGCAACTGGCCGCGGCCACCCTGGTGCTGGCCAGCCTGTCAGCCTTCACCACCGCCGCTCACGCCAATATCACCCCGCAGCAGAACGCAGCGATTCTCAAGAGCTTCGCTGATGCCTCGGTCACGGATTTCCGCCAGTTCCTCGGCACCTTGAGCAAAAATGAGGCGGCCAAGAGCGAGGTGGTCAAAGAAGCCAACCTCGGCCCGGCCATCACCGCCTTCCTCGACAACAAGAGCCTGTCCGCCGAGCAGCAGAACGAGATCCACCGCCTGCTGGGTCTCTATGCGCGGGTGAAGTACGGCAAGGCCGCCACCGAGACCCTGCGCGAGCTGGTGGCTATCCCCACCGTGCGCGTCGATGGCGTGCCGCAGCACGAGAACCCCGAGTTCCTCAAGATCGCCGACAAGATCAAGGGCCTGGCCCAGGCCTTCGACCTGAACTTTCGCAACATCGACAACCGCGTCTACGAGATCTCCCTGCAAGGCAGCGGCGATGAAGTGGTGGGCATCCATGCCCACGCCGACGTGGTGCCGGTGACGCCGGAGAACTGGGTGCTGCAGGACGGCACCAAGCTCGACCCGTTCAAGGTCACCCTGGTCGGCGACCGCATGTACGGCCGCGGCACCGAGGACGACAAGAACGGCATAGTCGTGGCCCTGTACGCCATGAAGATCATCAAGGAAGAGAAGCTGCCCCTGGCGCGCAACTTCAAGCTGCTGGTGGACACCACCGAAGAAACCAGCGGCGACGCGATTCCCTACTACTTCGAACGCAACCCGACGCCCAACTACAACCTGGCGCTGGATGGCGGCTACCCGGTGGTGATCGCCGAGAAAGGCTACGGCACCGTCATGGCCAGCTTCCCGCGGCGTGCCGCCGAGGGCAAAGGCGCGGAAATCGTCTCGATGACCGGCGGCCTGGCCACCAACCAGATCCCGGGCGCCTCGGTCGCCACCCTGGTGACCGACCAGCCCGCGGAACTGGCCGCCAGCCTGCAGAAGGCCGGCAGCGAATACGCCAAGGCCCATGGCGGCGACTTCAGCGTGGCCGCCAAGGTCGCAGGCAAGGACGTCAAGCTGACGGTCACCGGCGTGTCCGCCCACTCCTCCGAGCCCGAGTCCGGGGTCAATCCGGTGGCGCGCATGCTCGACTTCATCAACGGCCTCGACGGCAAGGTCGCGCTCAAGCACAACCCGATCACCGACGCGGCCCGCTACGCCGCCGACAACTGGGGCCTGGACTACCTGGGCAATAAGCTGGGGGTCGGTTTCGCCGATGACTTCATGGGCCCGCTGACCACCTCCCTGACCTATGTCGGGCAGGACGAAAAGGCCTTCAAGCTGGCGGTCAACCTGCGCGTGCCCAAGGGCAAGACCCCCGAGGTGCTGAAAAAGCAGATCGCCGACAAGCTGGCCGCCTGGAGCAAGCAGAACCAGGTCGCGGTGAACTTCGACTACAAGATCGCTGAGCCGATGTACCGCAATCCCGAGGGTGAGTGGGTCAAGGCGCTGCTGGCGGTGGCCAGCGAAAACCTCGGCATGAAGCACGAGTTCGGCACCTCCGCCGGCGCCACCTCGGTGCATGAACTGCCCAACGGCGTGCAATTCGGCCTGGCCCGTCCCGAGGTCAAGTACACCGGCCACAACGACAACGAGTTCAAGACCGTCGAGCAGTTCCAGCTGGACCTGCAGATTGTCACCGAGATGTTCGGCCGCATCGGCCAGCTGCCGAAACTCTGAGCCCTTGCGGACCCGCCGCCCCGGCGGGTCACTCGGGCTGATCGGGTCGCGCCGGCATGGGCGACCTTCGATTTCCCTCCCCTGGCCTGATGCACCACCGGCACCCGCGCCGCGAGAAGCAAAGCGCTCTGCCTCGGGCTTTTGCCGCGGTTCATCAAACCGCCACCGCAACCCTGTACCAGAATACGAAACGCGGATACTCCGACCTGCGGCCAACGAATCGCACCCGGAAAAAGGAGAAACCATTGAAATTAAAGTTCAGCCACGTGGATGTACTCGTCAAAGACCTCGAGCAAGCGTGTGCGTATTACGCCCGGGTCTTCAGCGCAAGGATTTCCAAGACCCTGGATTGGCAGCGCGACGGTCTGCATGTGCGTTATGCGATCGTCATGTTCGGCACGGAGCGCCTGATGCTGGTGCAACCCTTTGCCGGAAATCTCAAGGCGCTGATGGACAGCAACGGCGAAGGCACGATCTACTGTCACTGCTATAGCACGCCGGACATCGAGGCCGCCTACGACGAGTTGCTGGCCGCGGGAGTGCAGCCGGAAGACGAAAACGGCAACCCCCTGTCGCGCGACAACCTCCAGTCCCCCAGCGGCACACGCATCCTCTGGCTACCGAAACGCTTCGGGCATTTCTCCATCGAGCTGCTTGAAGAGGCGGAGCTGGAGGCCTTCATCGAGGACGCATTCGCCGAGGACAGGTAAGGCGACAGGCGCCAGCACTCCCCCCTGCCGCATAGGCTGAAACTCCCAGACGGCCTGGGAGTATCGGCCAATGCGCAACCTGCGGCGCATCCCCATAGTTGTGACATCTGCCAGCAGAGGGGCCCAGGTGCGGCCCCCACAACTAGAAGCGCCGAGGAGCCTGCCATGACCACACCCCAATCCCCCACCACCGACCTGACCGCTGATACCCCTCCCGATCTGTACCCCGTCTTCCCCAGCAACGACACACTGACCATCACCGCCCTGGCGGATGGCGCTCCGCTCGTGGTAGCGACCGGCACCAACGTTGCCCTGGACGAAACCAGCGGGTTGCAGAACGCCACGGCCACGCCAGACCCAACGGGGGACGCCGACGACAATGACATCCTGCTGGCCGCCCTGCCCTCGGCCTTCGCCACCCGGCTGACCGCCCTCGGCGCGGGTACCGCGACGGACGCCGCCCTGAGTGGCTACACCGGTGCCCTGGGCGACACCGGAAGCAATGCCTTCACCCTCAACCTGGCGCCCGGCGCGATCAATGTCGATATCAGCTTCACCGACAGCTTTGGCGCGGCGCTCAATGGCCTGGACAGCGGGCTGGATACCCTCGATGGCATCGACATCCTTCTGTATACCGATACCGACAACAACATCCTGCTGGGCCGGGCCGGAGGCCCTGACGGGGCGATCGTATTCGCCGCCTATATCGAGGAAACCGGCTCGCCGCTGTCGGGCGGCAAGATCTGGACCGTGGAATACCAGCCGCTCAAGCATCCGGACGGCAGTAACCCGGACGATGCCCTCAACCTGCTGGACAAGGTGTTTATCGGCGCCAGCCAGGACCTGACGTTCAGCCTGGCCGACGCGCCTTCCGGGCAGAACCTGTTCCTGATGTTCACCAAGGCCAACCCGACGGTGGTCGACGACGGTGGTGTATTGCGGATCAGCGACCCGACGATCATCGCCACCGGCAAGGACCCCGCCGACCAGTCATCGGGCGCCAGCATCAACACCGGCGACACCATCAACACCAGCCAGGCCGGTGGCCCGACTACCTTCGGCACCAACAGCCAGATGATCACGGAACAGGAAGGCATTCGTTTTACCTTCGTCACCGGCGCCCGGCAGGACGTGACCATTCCCAACCTGGATCAGAACGAAGCCGATCTCGAAGCCAACATCGACTTCACCGCGATGTTCAATGCCAAGGCAGCCAATTTCGATATCGTGCAACTGCAAGGCGGCAAGAGTGCGGTGGTCAGGATCAGTGCCTTCAACACCGCGGTTGAAAGTGGCGCGAGTTTCGTCAATGGCTATGCCAACGATACGTCGGTGGCCATTACCAATGTTCGCGTGATCAACATCGCCACCGGGCTGGTGATCGAAAACTCGGACGGCTCGGTGGATGACACGAGCATCCTCATCAGCTTCGATGGCGGCGTGGCCACCATCACCGGCGTCAAGGCCGGCTACCAGATCGAATACACCACGGCAGCGGACCACAACCGCGTCCTGATCGAGAACGGCGCGGCGCTCGACGCCAAGGGCAATACCCACGCCGACTTCGATATCGGTGGCTTCACCTTGCGCCAGGCCTCCACCACGACCGCCGAAATCGGCTCGCAGATGATCTTCGAGGACGATGGACCGACCCTCGCCTTCGGCAACCTGATCGGCACCGGGACCCAACTGGCGCAACAAGGCTACTGGAACATGGGTGCTGGCGCCGACGGGCTGGATGCCAACGGCCTGGACATCTCGCTGGTGAACGACCAGTTCACCCTGGTCCGGCCGGATAACACCACCACCACCGGCACCGGTACGCTGGTCGAGCAGTCGCCTTCGCCGGATGGCAATGGCGCCTACCAGTTCGCCGGCACCCTGACCGGTGACTTCGACAACAACGCGGCAACCGCCGATACCACTGTCCATTACACCCTGAGCGCCTACGCCAACGGCACCTATGCCCTGGACCTGGAGGAAGGCTTCCGTTCGACCATCGTCCTCAGCAGTGCCGACGGCTCGCTGGCCGCCGGCGGTCCGGACCCGGTGCGCACGCTGATGATCGGCAGCGAGGATGTGGTGTTCTTCGCCGCCAATCCGCTGGCACCGCAGACCGGCGATAACAGCATCCTCACCGGTATCGGGCTCGGGGCGCCCGACCCTACCGAAGCGCAGTTGCAGACCAACCCCCTGCCGTCGTTCATCGGCTCGGCGGCCATGAACGTCAGCACCTCCGGCATCGGCATCGCCAACAACAACCTGGAGGGCAACACCACCGCCGGCATCAATGCCGGCGACGAGAGTTTCGTGGTCAACCCCGAGACCTTGTTGACCAGCATGAAGATCTTTATCGACAACTCGGTGCAGGGCTACAACCCGGCCACCGAAGAGCTGTACTACACGATCTACTACGACAACGGCACGACCTCGGGCACGCCCATCAAGGTGCAGGCCGCCGACCTGCACGCAGAGGCGGGTGGCCAGAAATCCTTCACCGTCCAGTGGGATGGCAGCCATCTGATCGATGCCGTCCAGCTGACGATGGGACTGGGCACGGTCAAGATCCCGGTGATCCAGTTCATCAAGGAGACCCAGAGCCTGGCCAACGATATCCAGCTGTCGTTCAACGCCACGACGACGGACAAGGATGGGGATACCGCAACCAGCGCGTTCGATGCCAACCTGTTCGCCAACGACCCGAGCGACCAGACCTTCGACTTCAGGCTGGTGGGCACCGCCGGTGAACGGGATGCCTTCAACATCGACCTGTCGGTGGCCGAGAACCAGTACCAGGTCACTGGCTTCGATGCCGGCCCGGGCCAACGGGATGCGGTGGTGCTCATTGGTGACGCGGGGGCCGTTGTGCAGTCGATCGACAATGCCAGCAACGACAGCATCGTGACGATTGCCGAGACCGGCGGACAACTGACGACCATCACCCTGCTCGGGGTCGACCTGCTCAATACCGACATTGTGATGGGCAGCGTCTGAAACATCGCGCGTCAAACCCAAGCGAGGGTGGCCTGGAAACCACCCTCGCTTTTTTTGCCGCGCCGCACGCTCAAGCGGCGCAAGGTCTGAAGAGCTCGTCCTGGACCGGCACCTTCGCCTCCCCCCGCTTCCCTCCCAGATAGGCTGAAACTCCCAGGCCGCCCAGGAGTATCGGCCAATGCGCAACCTCCTGTGCATCCCCATAGTTGTGAAATCTGCCAGCAGAGGGCCCAGTGCGGCCCCAATGGCTGGAACTGCCTAGGAGAATGGTCATGACTACTCTGCAAGAAAACCTATCCCTCACGAGCGACCCGCTCGTGGTAGCGACCGGCGTCAACGTTGCGCTGGACGAAACCACCGGGCTGCAGAACGCCACCGCCACGCCAGCCCCTGCGGGAGACGCCGACGACAATGACATCCTGCTGGCCGCCCTGCCCTCGGCCTTCGCCACCCGGCTGACCGCCCTCGGCGCCGGTACCGCGACGGACGCCGCCCTGAGTGGCTACACCGGCGCCCTGGGCGACACCGGCAGCAATGCCTTCACCCTCAACCTGGCGCCCGATGCGATCAATGTCGATGTCGGTTTCACCGACAGCCTGGGCGCACCGCTCGACGGCCTGGACAGCGGCCTGGACACCCTCGATGGCATCGACATCCTTCTGTATACCGATACCGACAACAACATCCTGCTGGGCCGGGCCGGCGGCCCTGACGGGGCGATCGTATTCGCCGCCTATATCGAGGAAACCGGCTCGCCGCTGTCGGGCGGCAAGATCTGGACCGTGGAATACCAACCGCTCAAGCACCCGGACGGCAGTAACCCGGACGATGCCCTCAACCTGCTGGACAAGGTGTTTATCGGCGCCAGCCAGGACCTGACGTTCAGCCTGGCCAATGCGCCTTCCGGACAGAACCTGTTCCTGATGTTCACCAAGGCCAACCCGACGGTGGTCGACGATGGCGGTGTCCTGCGGATCAGCGATCCGACGATCATCGCCACCGGCAAGGACCCCGCCGACCAGTCGACGGGGGTCAATATCAATACCGGTGACACCATCAACACCAGCCAGGCCGGTGGCCCGACCACCTTCGGCACCAACAACCAGATGATCGTGGAACAGGAAGGCATTCGCTTTACCTTTGTCACCGGCGCCCGGCAGGACGTGACCGTGCCCAACCTGGATCAGAACGAAGCGGACGTCGAAGCCAATATCGACTACACCGCAGTGTTTAATGCGACGACGGCCAGCTTCGATGTGGTGCAGCTGCAAGGCGGCAAGAGTGCCGTGGTCAAGATCAGTGCCTTCAGCACCGCGGTTGAAACCGGCGCGGACTTCGTCAACGGCTATGCGGACGATACGTCGGTGGCCATTACCAATGTTCAAGTCATCGACAACGCCACCGGGCTGGTGATCGAGAACTCCGACGGCTCGGTGAACGATACGAGCATCCTCATCAGCTTCGATGGCGGCGTGGCCACCATCACCGGCGTCAAGGCCGGCTACCAGATCGAATACACCACCAATGCAAACCACAACCGCGTGCTGGTCGAGAATGGCGCAGCCGTGGACGCCAAGGGCAATGACCACGCCGACTTCGACATCGGTGCCTTCACCCTGCGCCAAGCCACCACCGCGACCGCCGAAATCGGCTCGAAGATGATCTTCGAGGACGATGGGCCGGCCGCGGCCGGAACCGCTGAGGCCGGCACCGTCGACGAAGACGGCCTGGCCAATGGCATCGCCGGCGGTGTCGGCGACGTGCCTGGCGAAATCACCAGCGTCAGCGGCAACGTGACGGGCATCTTCCAGTCCGGCGTCGATGTGCCGCTGAGCTATGCCTTGTCCACCGACACCAGTGGCCTGCCGGCCCTGACGTCCGGCGGAGTGGCGCTGGTCTACAGCGTGGTCGGAGACACCCTCACCGCCAAGGCCGGCGCCGTCGATGTGTTCACCTTCAGCCTCAGCGCAGCGGGCGCGTATAGTTTCACCCTGCTGCAACCGCTGGATCATCCAGCGGGCAACGATGAAAACGACATCACCATCAACCTGGGTAGCCTGCTGCAGGCCACCGACAAGGACGGCGACACGGTAACCGCTGCCGCCGAAAAACTGGTGATTACCGTCGATGACGACACGCCCACCGCGAATGGCACCGCTGGGGCCGGCACCGTCGACGAGGATGGCCTGGCCAATGGTATTGCCGGTGGTGTCGGCGATGTACCGGGTGAACTCACTACTGCCAGCGGCAACGTCACGGGGATCTTCCAGTCCGGTGCCGACGTGCCGCTGACTTACGCCTTGTCGAGTGATACCAGCGGCCTGCCGGCCCTGAGTTCGGGCGCAGTGGCACTGGTCTACAGCGTCGCGGGTGGCACCCTCACCGCCAAGGCCGGCGCCGTCGATGTGTTTACCTTCAACCTCAATGCCGCAGGTGACTACAGCTTCACCCTGCTCCAGCCGCTGGATCATCCAGCCGGCAACGATGAAAACGACATCAGCCTCAACCTGGGCACCTTGCTGCAAGCCACGGACAAGGATGGCGACACGGTAACGGCCGCCGCCGAGAAACTGGTGATTACCGTCGATGACGACACACCCACCGCAACCGGAACCGCCGCGGCCGGAACCGTCGATGAAGACGGCCTGGCCAACGGTATTGCCGGTGGTGTCGGTGATGTGGCGGGCGAAGCCACCACCGCCATCGGCAGCGTCACGGGGATCTTCCAGTCGGGTGCCGATGTACCGCTGAGCTATTCCCTGTCGAGTGACACCAGTGGCCTGCCGGCCCTCAGTTCGGGCGGGGTGGCGCTGGTCTATAGCGTCGCCGGCGATACCCTGACGGCCAAGGCGGGCGCCGTCGATGTATTCACCTTCAGCCTCAGCGCCGCCGGTGACTACAGCTTCACCTTGCTACAACCGCTGGATCACCCAGCGGGCAACGATGAAAACGACATCACCCTCAACCTCGGCACGCTGTTGCAAGCCACGGATAAAGATGGCGACACGGTGACCGCCGCTCCCGAGAAGCTGGTGATTACCGTCGATGACGACACACCCACCGCCAATGGCAGCGCCGAGGCCGGCACCGTCGATGAGGACGGCCTGGCCAATGGCATCGCCGGAGGTGTCGGGGATGTGGCGGGCGAGTCCACCACCGCCAATGGCAGCGTGACCGGGGTCTTCCAGTCCGGTGCCGACGTACCGCTGACTTACGCCTTGTCGAGCGATACCAGCGGCCTGCCGGCCCTGAGTTCGGGCGGTGTGGCGCTGACCTACAGCGTTACCGGCGATACCCTCACCGCCAAGGCCGGCGCGGTCAATGTGTTCACCTTCAGCCTCAATGCCGTGGGGGCCTATGCCTTCACTCTGCTGCAGCCCCTGGATCACGCGGCGGGCAACGATGAGAACGACATCACCATTAACCTGGGTAGCTTGCTGCAAGCCACCGACAAGGACGGCGACACGGTGACCGCCGCGGCCGACAAGCTGGTGATCACCGTCGATGACGACACCCCGACCCTGGCCTTCGGCAACCTGATCGGCACCGGTACCCAACTGGCGCAACAAGGCTACTGGAACCTGGGGTCTGGCGCCGACGGGCTGGATACCAACGGCCTGGACATCTCGCTGGTGAACGACCAGTTCACCCTGGTCCGGCCGGACGATACGACCACCACCGGGACCGGCACGCTGGTCGAGCAGTCACCGTCACCGGACGTCAATGGCGCCTACCAATTCGCCGGCACCTTGACCGGTGACTTCGACAACAACGCGGCAACCGCCGACACCACCATCCACTACACCCTGAGCGCCTATGCCGACGGCACCTATGCCCTGGACCTGGAAGAAGGCTTCCGCTCGACCGTGGTCCTCAGCAGTGCCGATGGCTCACTGGATGCCGGTGGCCCGGACCCTGTGCGCACGTTGACGATCGGCACCGAGGATGTGGTGTTCTTCGGCGCGAATCCGCTGGCGCCGCAAACCGGCGATAACAGCATCCTCACCGGCATCGGGCTCGGAGCACCCGACCCTACCGAAGCGCAGTTGCAGACCAACCCGCTGCCGTCGTTCATCGGTTCGGCGGCCATGAACGTCAGCACCTCGGGTATCGGCATCGCCAACAACAACCTGGAGGGCAACAACACGGCGGGCATCAATGCCGGTGACGAGAGTTTCGTGGTCAACCCCGAAACGCTGCTGACGGCCATGAAGGTCTATATCGACAACTCGGTGCAGGGCTACAACCCGGCCACCGAAGAGCTGTACTACACGATCTACTACGACAACGGCACAACCTCGGGCGCGCCCATCAAGGTCCAGGCCGCCGACCTGCAGGCGGAAGCGGGAGGCCAGACCTCCTTCACCGTAGAGTGGGACGGCACCCACCTGATCGACGCCGTCCAGCTCACCATGGGCAAAGGCACGATCAAGGTACCGACCATCGAGTTCATTCACGAGGTCCAGAGCCTGGCCAGCGATATCCAGCTGGCGTTCAACGCGACGGTGACGGACAAGGATGGCGACACGGCGACCAGCGCATTCGACGCCAACCTGTTCGCCAACGACCCGGCCAACGCCCTGTTCGACTTCAGGCTGATGGGCACCACCGGTGAGCGCGATGCCTTCAACATCGACCTGGCAGCCACCGAGAACCAGTACCAGGTCACAGGCTTCGATGCGGGCGCCGGCCAGCGCGATGCGCTGGTGCTCATTGGTGACGCGGGGGCCGTTGTGCAGTCGGTCGACAATGCCGGCAGCGACAGCATCGTGACGGTGGCCGAGACGGGCGGACAGATCACCACCATTACCCTGGTCGGGGTCGATCTGCTCAATACCGACATTGTGATGGGCAGCGTCTGAAATCTCGCACAGGCGAATGAAAGCGAGGGTGGCCTGGAAACCACCCTCGCTTTTTTTACGCGTCCATATGAGAACCGCGGCGAACACTCGAGCAGCCCGTCGAGCCGCTCGACGACGGCCTGTGGCCGCCATCGCGGGCTATCCCTGAAGCCCCCTCAGGGTCCTGTTTACGAGCGCTGCTGCGCCTTATCCCGCGTCCCTTCCTGAATAGGCTGAAACTCCCATCCTGCCTGGGAGTATCGGCCAATGCGCAACCTGCGTGGCATCCCCATAGTGGTTGCATCTGCCAACAGAGGGCCCAGCTGCGGCCTCAACGACTGGTATTGCACAGGAGAACGTCATGATCACTTCTAAAACAACCACATCTCCCACGAACGACCTGACCGCTGACACCAGTACCACTCTCTACCCCGTCTTCCCCAGTGACGACACGCTGACCCTCAGCACCGCCCAGGCCAACGGCACCGCGCCCGTGGTGCTCGGTGCGAGCGTGACCCTGGACGAAACCACCGGATTGCAGAATGCCACCACCACGCCGAGCCCGGCAGGAGACGCTGACGACAATGACATCCTGTTGTCCGCCCTGCCCTCGACCTTCGCCACCCGCCTGACCGCCCTTGGCGCCGGTACCGCCATGGACGCCGCCTTGAGTGGCTATACCGGTGCCGTGGGCGATACCGGCAGCAATGCCTTCACCCTCAACCTGACACCCGGTACCAACGTCCTCGATATCAAGTTCACCGACAGCCTGGGCGCGGCGCTCAACGGCCTGGACAGCGGGCTGGATACCCTCGATGGCACCAGCATCCTTCTGTATACCGATACCAACAACAACATCCTGCTGGGTCGGGCCGGAGGCCCTGACGGCGCGATCGTATTCGCCGCCTATATCGAGGAAACCGGATCGCCGGTCAGCGGCGGCAAGATCTGGACCGTGGAATACCAACCGCTCAAGCACCCGGACGCGAGTAACCCGGACGATGCCCTCAGCCTGCTGGACAAGGTGTTCGTCAGCACCCTCAAGGACGGCTTCGACCTGACCAACGCCCCCTCCGGGCAGAACCTGTTCCTGATGTTCACCGGGTCGAACCCGACGGTGGTCGACGACGGCGGTGTATTGCGGGTCAGCGATCCGACGATCATCGCCACCGGTAAAGACCCTGCGGACCAGTCGTCGGGTGCCAACATCAACACCGGTGACACCGTCAACACCAGCCAGGGTGGTGGCCCGACCACCCTCGGGACCAACAACCAGATGATCGTGGAACAGGAAGGCATCCGCCTGACCTTCGTCACCGGCGCCCGGCTGGATGTGACCGTTCCCAACCTGAGCCAGAACGAAGCCGACGTCGAAGCCAACATCGACTACACCGCGATGTTTAATGCGACGACGGCCAGTTTCGATGTCGTGCAGTTGCAAGGCGGCAAGACCGCGATGGTCAGAATCAGTGCCTACAGCACCGCGGTTGAAAGCGGCGTGAACTTCGTCAACGGCTATGCGAACGATACGTCGGTGGCCATCACCAATGTGCGCATCTTCGATAAAAGCACCGGGCTGGTGATCGAGAACTCCGACGGCTCGGTGAACGACCCGAACATTGCCATCAGCTTTACCGGCGGCGTGGCCACCATCACCGGCGTCAAGGCCGGCTACCAGATCGAATACACCACCAGCGCGGACCACAACCGCGTGCTGATCGAGAATGGCGCAGCCGTCAACGCCAGGGGCGATAACCACGCCGACTTCGATATCGGTGGTTTCTCACTGCGCCACCCCTCCACGATCACCACCGAAATCGGCTCGCAGATGATCTTCGAGGACGATGGGCCGGCAGCGGCCGGTACCGCGGCGGCCGGCACCGTGGATGAGGACGGCCTGGCCAATGGCATCCCCGGCGGTGTCGGCGACGTGCCTGGCGAGGTCACCAGCGTCAGTGGCAACGTGAGCGCCATCTTCCAGTCCGGCGTCGATGTGCCGCTGACTTACTCCCTGTCGAGCGATACCAGCGGCCTGCCGGCCCTGACTTCCGGCGGCGTCGCACTGGTGTACAGCGTGGTGGGCGACACCCTGACCGCCAAGGCGGGCGCCGTCGATGTGTTCACCTTCAGCCTCAATGCCGCAGGTGACTACAGCTTTACCCTGCTCCAGCCCCTGGACCACCCAGCCGGCAACGACGAAAACGACATCACCCTTAACCTCGGTACCTTGCTGAAGGCCACCGACAAGGATGGCGATTCGGTGACGGCCGCGGCCGAGAAACTGGTGATCACCGTCGATGACGACACGCCAACGGCGAGTGGCGCCGCTGGGGCCGGAACCGTCGACGAGGATGGCCTGGCCAATGGCATCCCCGGCGGTGTCGGCGACGTACCTGGCGAAGCCACCACAGCCAGCGGCAGCGTCACAGCGATCTTCCAGTCCGGGGCCGATGTACCGCTGACTTACTCCTTGTCGAGCGATACCAGCGGCCTGCCAGCCCTGAGTTCAGGCGGAGTGGCGCTGGTGTATAGCGTGGTCGGCGACACCCTGACCGCCAAGGCCGGCGCGATCGATGTGTTTACCTTCAGCCTCAATGCCGCAGGTGACTACAGCTTTACCCTGCTCCAGCCGCTGGATCATCCGGCCGGCAACGATGAAAACGACATCACCCTTAGCCTGGGCGCGATGCTGCAAGCCACCGACAAGGATGGCGATACGGTGACAGCTGCGGCCGAGAAACTGGTGATTACCGTCGATGACGATACGCCAACCGCCGCCGGAACCGCCGAGGCTGGAACCGTCGATGAGGACGGCCTGGCCAACGGTATTGCCGGTGGTGTCGGTGACGTGGCAGGCGAAGCAACGACGGCCAGCGGCAACGTCACGGGCATCTTCCAGTCCGGCGCCGACGTGCCGCTGACTTACTCTCTGTCGAGCGATACCAGCGGCCTGCCAGCCCTGAGTTCGGGCGGCGTGGCGCTGGTGTACAGCGTCGCCGGCGACACCCTGACCGCCAAGGCGGGTGCCGTCGATGTGTTCACCTTCAGCCTTAGCGCGGCGGGCGCGTATAGCTTCACCCTGCTGCAACCGCTGGATCATCCGGCCGGCAACGATGAAAACGACATCAGCCTTAACCTGGGCGCGATGCTGCAAGCCACGGATAAGGACGGCGACACGGTAACTGCCGCGGCCGACAAACTGGTGATCACCGTCGATGACGACACCCCCACCGCGAATGGCACCGCTGGAGCCGGCACCGTTGATGAAGATGGCCTGGCCAACGGTATTGCCGGTGGTGTCGGTGATGTGCCTGGCGAAGCCACCACAGCCAGCGGCAGCGTCACGGCGATCTTCCAGTCCGGGGCCGATGTACCGCTGACTTACTCCCTGTCGAGTGATACCAGCGGTCTGCCAGCCCTGAGTTCGGGCGGAGTGGCGCTGGTGTACAGCGTCGCCGGCGATACCCTGACCGCCAAGGCCGGCGCGGTCGATGTGTTCACCTTCAGCCTTAGCGCCGCCGGTGACTACAGCTTTACCTTGTTGCAACCGCTGGATCATCCGGCCGGCAACGATGAAAACGACATCAGCCTTAACCTGGGCGCGATGCTGCAAGCCACGGATAAGGACGGCGACACGGTAACGGCTGCCGCCGAGAAACTGGTGATTACCGTCGATGACGACACCCCAACCGCTACCGGAACCGCCGAGGCCGGTACTGTCGATGAAGACGGCCTGGCCAATGGCATAGCCGGCGGTATCGGCGATGTGCCCGGAGAAGCCACCACGGCCAGCGGCAATGTGACGGCAATCTTCCAGTCCGGTGCCGACGTGCCGCTGACTTACTCCCTGTCGAGCGATACCAGTGGCCTGCCAGCCCTGACGTCCGGCGGAGTGGCGCTGGTGTACAGCGTCGCGGGCGACACTCTCACCGCCAATGCAGGCGTGGGTGGCGCCGAGGTATTCACCTTCAGCTTCAGTGCCGCCGGTGCCTACAGCTTTACCCTGCTGCAGCCGCTGGATCACCCGGCCGGTAATGACGAAAACGACATCACGATCAACCTGGGCACGATGCTGCAGGCCACGGATAAGGATGGCGATACGGTGACCGCCGCGGCCGACAAGCTGGTGATCACCATCGATGACGACACCCCAACCGCGAATGGCACCGCTGGGGCCGGCACTGTCGATGAGGACGGCCTGGCCAACGGTATTGCCGGTGGTGTGGGCGACGTGGCTGGCGAAGCCACGACGGCCAATGGCAGCGTCAGCGGTATCTTCCAGTCCGGCGCCGACGTACCGCTGACTTACGCCTTGTCGAGTGATACCAGTGGCCTGCCAGCACTGAGCTCGGGCGGCGTGGCGCTGGTCTACAGCGTTGCCGGCGATACCCTGACGGCCAAGGCTGGCGCAGTCGATGTGTTTACCTTCAGCCTCAATGCTGCGGGTGACTACAACTTCACCCTGCTGCAACCGCTGGATCATCCAGCCGGCAACGATGAAAACGACATCACCCTTAATCTGGGCGCGATGCTGCAAGCCACCGACAAGGACGGTGACACCGTGACCGCCGCGGCCGACAAGCTGGTGATCACCGTCGATGACGACACACCCACCGCAACCGGAGCCGCCGAGGCTGGCACTGTCGATGAAGATGGCCTGGCCAATGGCATCGCCGGTGGCGTCGGCGACGTGGCTGGCGAAGCCACCACGGCCAGCGGCAATGTGACGGGCATCTTCCAGTCCGGCGCTGATGTACCGCTGACTTACTCCTTGTCGAGCGACACCAGTGGCTTGCCAGCCCTGAGCTCGGGTGGAGTCGCGCTGGTCTATAGCGTCGCTGGCGATACCCTGACCGCCAAGGCGGGCGCAGTCGATGTGTTCACCTTCAGCCTCAATGCCGCAGGTGACTACAGCTTTACCCTGCTCCAGCCACTGGACCACCCAGCCGGCAACGACGAAAACGACATCAGCCTCAACCTGGGTGCAATGCTGCAAGCCACCGACAAGGATGGCGATACGGTGACGGCCGCCGCCGAGAAGCTGGTGATCACCGTCGATGACGACACGCCAACGGCGAATGGCGCCGCTGGGGCCGGAACCGTCGACGAGGATGGCCTGGCCAATGGCATCGCCGGTGGCGTCGGTGACGTACCTGGCGAAGCCACCACAGCCAGCGGCAGCGTCACGGCGATCTTCCAGTCCGGGGCCGATGTACCGCTGACTTACGCCTTGTCGAGTGATACCAGTGGCCTGCCAGCGCTGAGTTCGGGCGGAGTCGCGCTGGTCTATAGCGTTGCCGGCGACACCTTGAGCGCCAAGGCTGGCGCAGTCGATGTATTCACCTTCAGCCTCAATGCTGCGGGTGACTACAGCTTCACCCTGCTCCAGCCCCTGGATCATCCAGCCGGTAACGACGAAAACGACATCACGCTCAACCTGGGCGCGATGTTGCAAGCCACCGACAAGGACGGCGATACGGTAACCGCTGCCGCCGACAAGCTGGTGATTACCGTCGATGACGACACACCAACGGCGAATGGAACCGCTGGAGTTGGCACCGTTGACGAGGATGGCCTGGCCAATGGTATTGCCGGTGGTGTCGGTGACGTACCTGGCGAAGCGACAACGGCCAGCGGCAGCGTGACCGGTATCTTCCAGTCCGGCGCCGACGTGCCGCTGACTTACGCCTTGTCGAGCGACACCAGTGGCCTGCCAGCGCTGAGCTCGGGCGGCGTGGCGCTGGTCTACAGCGTTGCCGGCGATACCCTGACGGCCAAGGCTGGCGCAGTCGATGTATTTACCTTCAGCCTCAATGCTGCGGGTGACTACAACTTCACCCTGCTGCAACCGCTGGATCATCCAGCCGGTAACGATGAAAACGACATCAGCCTCAACCTGGGCGCGATGTTGCAAGCCACCGACAAGGATGGCGATACGGTGACCGCCACCGCCGACAAGCTGGTGATCACCGTCGATGACGACACGCCAACCGCCACTGGAACTGCCGCGGCTGGCACTGTCGACGAAGACGGCCTGGCCAACGGCATCGCCGGCGGCGTTGGCGACGTACCTGGCGAAGCGACAACGGCCAGCGGCAGCGTGACCGGTATCTTCCAGTCCGGCGCCGATGTGCCGCTGACTTACGCATTGTCGAGCGACACCAGCGGCTTGCCAGCGCTGAGCTCGGGCGGCGTGGCGCTGGTCTACAGCGTGGCTGGCGATACCCTGACGGCCAAGGCGGGCGCAACCGATGTATTCACCTTCAGCCTCAATGCTGCGGGTGACTACAGCTTCACCCTGTTGCAACCGCTGGATCATCCAGCGGGCAACGATGAAAACGACATCAGCCTCAACCTGGGCGCGATGTTGCAAGCTACCGACAAGGATGGCGATACGGTGACCGCCACCGCCGACAAGCTGGTGATCACCGTCGATGACGACACGCCAACCGCCACTGGAACTGCCGCGGCTGGCACTGTCGACGAAGACGGCCTGGCCAACGGTATTGCCGGTGGTGTGGGCGACGTCGCTGGCGAAGCCACGACGGCCAGCGGCAGCGTGACCGGTATCTTCCAGTCCGGCGCCGATGTGCCGCTGACTTACGCCTTGTCGAGCGATACCAGCGGCCTGCCAGCCCTGACGTCTGGCGGAGTGGCACTGGTGTACAGCGTGGCGGGCGATACCCTCACCGCCAAGGCCGGTACCACCGATGTGTTCACCTTCAGCCTCAGCGCCGCGGGTGCCTACAGCTTCACCCTGCTCCAGCCGCTGGATCACCCAGCCGGTAACGATGAAAACGACATCACCCTCAACCTGGGGACCCTACTGCAGGCCACCGACAAGGACGGCGACACGGTAACGGCCGCCGCCGAGAAACTGGTGATCACCGTCGATGACGACACGCCAACGGCGAATGGCACCGCCGCGGCCGGCACCGTCGATGAGGACGGCCTGGCCAACGGCATTGCCGGGGGTATCGGTGACGTGCCTGGCGAAGCCACTACGACCAGCGGCAGCATCAGCGGTATCTTCCAGTCGGGTGCCGACGTACCGCTGACTTACGCCTTGTCGAGTGATACCAGCGGCCTGCCAGCCCTGAGTTCAGGTGGAGTGGCGCTGGTCTACAGCGTCGCTGGCGACACCCTGACGGCCAAGGCGGGTGCCGTCGATGTGTTCACCTTCAGCCTCAGCGCCGCCGGTGACTACAGCTTCACCCTGCTCCAGCCCCTGGATCATCCAGCCGGTAACGATGAAAACGACATCACCCTCAACCTGGGCACCTTGCTGCAAGCCACCGACAGGGACGGCGACACGGTAACCGCTGCCGCCGAGAAACTGGTGATCACCGTCGATGACGACACACCAACGGCGAATGGCAGCGCCGAGGCCGGCACCGTCGACGAGGACGGCCTGGCCAATGGCATCGCCGGGGGTATCGGCGACGTACCGGGCGAGGTCACCACGGTCAGCGGCAACGTCAGCGGCATCTTCCAGTCCGGGGCCGACGTACCGCTGAGCTACTCCTTGTCGAGCAACACCAGCGGCTTGCCAGCCCTGAGCTCCGGTGGAGTGGCACTGACCTACAGCGTCCTGGGCAGCACCCTGACCGCCAAGGCCGGCGCGACTGACGTGTTCACCCTCAGCCTGACGGTAGCGGGTGCCTACACCTTCAGCCTGCTCCAGCCCCTGGATCACGCGGCCGGCAACGACGAGAACGACCTGACGATCAACCTGGGCAGCCTGCTGCAAGCCACCGACAAGGACGGCGACACGGTGACCGCCGCGGCCGACAAGCTGGTGATCACCGTCGATGACGACACGCCAACCCTGGCGTTCGGCAACCTGATCGGCACCGGGACCGACCAGGCGCAACAAGGCTACTGGAACATGGCCGCCGGCGCCGACGGGCTGGGTGCGGCCGGGCTGGACATCTCGCTGGTGAACGGCCAGTTCACCCTGGTCCGGCCGGACGATACGACCACCACCGGCACCGGTACGCTGGTCGAGCAGTCGCCGTCACCGGACGCCAATGGCGCGTATCAGTTCGCGGGCACCTTGACCGGTGACTTCGACAACAACGCGGCGACCGCGGACACCACCGTCCACTACACCCTGAGCGCCTACGCCAACGGCACTTATGCGCTGGACCTGGAGGAAGGCTTCCGCTCGACCATCGTCCTCAGCAGTGCCGACGGCTCGCTGGATGCCGGTGGCCCGGATCCGGTGCGCACGCTGACCATCGGTAGCGAGGACATCGTGTTCTTCGGTGCCAACCCGCTGGCTCCGGCAAGCGGCGCGAACAGCATTCAGACCGGCATCGGGCTTGGAGCGTCCGACCCTACCGAAGCGCAGTTGCAGACCAACCCGCTGCCGTCCTACATCGGCTCGGCGGCCTTGAACGTCAGCACGGCTGGCATCGGCGTCGCCAACAACCTGCTCCAGGGCGACAACCAGGCGGCGATCGGCGCGGCCGATGAAAGCTTCGTGGTCAACCCGCAAAGCCTGCTGACGAGCATGAAGGTGTTTATCGACAACTCCGTGGGCGGTTACAACACGGCAACCGAAGACCTGTACTACAGGGTCTTCTACGAAGATGGCACCTTCTCCAACCTGATCGAGGTCAACACCCTGACGCCAGAGGCCGGTGGACAGGTGTCCTTCACCGTCGAGCAATCGGCTACATCGTTGATCGATGCGGTCCAGCTGACGATGGCCCGGGGCGAGATCAAGATCCCGACGATCGAGTTCACCCACGAGACCGAGAGCCTGGCCAGCGACGTCAAGCTGGCGTTCAACGCGACGGTGACGGACAAGGATGGCGACACGGCGACCAGCGCGTTCGACGCCAACCTGTTCGCCAACGACACGACCGACGTGCTCTTCGACTTCAGGCTGGTGGGCACCACGGGTGAGCGGGATGCCTTCAATATCGACCTGTCGGTCGCCGAGAACCAGTACCAGGTCACAGGCTTCGATGCCGGAGCCGGCCAGCGCGACGCAGTGGTGCTCATTGGTGACGCGGGCGCCACTGTGCAGTCGATCGACAACGCCGGCGCCGACAGCATCGTGACGGTGGCCGAGACGGGCGGACAGATCACCACCATTACCCTGGTCGGGGTCGATCTGCTCAATACCGATATCGTAATGGGCAGCGTCTGAAACCTCGCACATGCGAATGAAAGCGAGGGTGGCCTGGAAACCACCCTCGCTTTTTTTTGCCGCTACCGTCCGCAACGCTCTCACTCGCCTCCACGCCAAACGCCCAGGCAGCCCAAGGCTCACAGAGCACGGCGACATGCCTACGCATTCATGGGGCAGGAAACGACGAGAACGGCATTACCCTCGATCCGGGCAGCCTGGACAGCGACAAGGGCAGCCACAGGGCTGCCTTGTCTTGATCAGCTCAATCCAGCTCCACCCACGTGGAGTCGGGCGGCTCTTCGTTGTCGGTGAGCCCGTGCTTGAGGGCGTACATCAGCAAGTCGATGCGGTTGATCAGGTTGAGCTTCTGATAAATGTTGCTGAGGTGGTTGTGCACGGTGTGCTCACTGATGCCCAGGCGCTCGGCGATGCTCATGTATTTGGCGGACGGGTCGCCGACGATGGCGCGAATCAGCTCCCGTTCGCGCAATGTCAGCCGCGCCTGCTTCGCCTGCTCCAGGTTGCATCGCACGGGTATATGCCGGGTCGCGGCATAGCCGGAAAGCCCGCCGGACCAGGCTCGGTCCAGTCCGGCGTCGTGATGGTGGACCTTGATGATGGCCCGGATGATCGAGTCCGTCGGGTCTTCCGCCAGCACGATGCCGCGCGCGCCCGCCTCGATCGCCTGGGCAACCGGGACGGATTCGTACAGGCCCTTGAGCACCAGCAGTTTGATTTCCGGGCTGCGGGTCAGCCCTGCGACGACCTCCAGGGGGTTCAACGCATCCGGAAAGAAACTGAAAAAAATCACATTGGGACGCAGCTGATCGGCAAGGTCCAGCGCATTGGTGTAGGTGGTGGCCTGGCCACTCACCTCCATCCGGGGCTTCCTCGCATTGATCAAATCATGGAGCCCCATGAGCACGAGGGGGCGGCAGTCGATCAGCATCACGCGTATCGTTTTTGTATGGTCTGGCATGATCTTCCTGCCTCCCCTTGAAAAACGATGACCTTCATACGCGTTGGCCTTCCTTGATCGGCCACTCGCTCTTGAAGGACGGATGCGAGCGCCGAAAGGCTCTGAAACGTGCCCGCCCGGGTCTTGGCGACCCAGGGTACAGGCAGAAATTGCGGAGGTTTCCCGCAGCCGGGCAAAGTTATCGAAACGGCATAAATAAGAATAACTATCAATAGTTTGCACGTGTCGCAGGGCATCCGCGAGCCCTCAACTGAGTCTAGGCCAGCCCACTGCGCTGCCTGCCAACCCATCCGTCGGTCTTCGACCCAAGCCGGGTGCAGGTCGTTGGGTCGAGGTTCCCCTGGGGCGCCCTACCCCCCGCAAATCAAGCTCTTAGGCTCGCCACGAGCGAGCGGTGGGCACAGTCGGATCCAACCAGGCTCGTCAAGTAACAGACGAATGGCGCGCAGATAAGTCAGCAGGTAATGAGAGCGTCAATTTATCGACGGGGCCGGCAGCGCCATGAAATCACCGGTTCAACGCCGGTCCTCTGCGCAAGCGATTCTGCAGCCGGGGCAGAAATGCCCCGGTGTCTTACTCCTGGTCCTCGATGCCAACGCCCATGGCCTGGCTGGCGCTACCGGGACTCAGCCAGGCATTCACATTCTCGACACTTTCCACCGGCGGTTTGCCCGCCCAGCGATTGAGGGTGAAGACGTTGCTGAGGAACTCGTATTGCGTCTTGAGCAGGTCGCGCCGGGCGCGGAACTCGTTGCGCACGCTGGTCAATACATCGACCGCATTGACCATGCCGTAGCTCAGCCCCTTCTCCGCCGCCACCCTGGACAGCTGGGCCGAGGCCAGGGCCGAACGACTGGCGTCGATCTTTTCGCCGTTCGAATTGGCGGTCAGATAGGCGCTGGTGATCTCCTTGACCACCCGGCGCCGGATCGCTTCCAGCTGCTGCTCGGCGACCAGCTGGTCCTGGTAGAGCCCACGGACCCGCGCCGAGGTCGAGCCGCCGCTGTACAGCGGCACCTGGACGCCGATGCCGGCGACATAGCTGTCGGTGCGGGGCGCCAGGGTATTGTTGTAACCCTCGTTGGTCTGTTGCGCGCTGAGGTTCAGGCTCACCGTCGGATAGTGCCCGCCCTTGCCACTGCGCAACGCTGCGTTCGCGGCTTCGGCGCCGCTTTCGCTGGCCTTGAGCGTCGGGTTCAGCTCCATGCCATCGCGCACCCAGGACTCCAGGCTCTGCGCCGAAACCCGCAGTTGCGCGCCATCGCGAATCCGGTTGAGCTTCTCCTTGACCGGCCGGCCGACGATCTCCGCCAGCGCCTCGCGACTGATGCGGGCCTGGTTGCGGGCATCCAGTTCCTGGGCCGCGAGCAGGTCCACCCGGGCCTTGAGGTCGAGCTGGTCGGTAATCATCGCCATCTGCTTTTCGTACAACGCGTTGACCCGGTCCAGGCTCTTTTGCGTGGTCCGGCGCTCGGCCCTCACCAGCTCCAGCTCATCCTCGGCCGCCAGCGCGGTGAAGTAGCGCCGCGCCAGTTCCACGGTGGCCTCGGCCTGGGCGTCCAGCGCTTCGGACTCGGACTGCTTGGCCAGGCTCTTGAACTTCTGGTAGTTCTCCCACGCGGCCTTGTTGTAGAGGTACTGGCGCAGCACCAGGCTGTAGCTTTCGCTATCGTAGCTGCGCTCCTGTATCAGGTCGTTTTCCTGGTGGATCCGGTTTCTCCCGGCATTCAGCGACAGTTGCGGCAACAGCGCCCCCAGCGCCTCGCGTTGATGCTCCTTGCCCGCCTGCGCTTGGGCAAAAGAGGCCAGGACCTGTGGATCTTCCAGCCGTGCCTCGCGATACAACTGCATGAGGTCGGTGGAATAGGTCGAGGCATTGACCCCGGTCGACGTTACCGCAGCGGTTTGCGCCAAGGCGGCCCCCGCTGCAAGCATGAATGCACTCGCTAGCAGAACTGACGGCGCTCCCACGGGTCACTCCTCGATCATTGATTGAGACATCACATCCCGGGCCGGCTGCATCAGGTACTGCAACAGCGTGCGTTGCCCGGTGACGATCAGCACGTCCGCCGGCATCCCCGGCAACAACTTGCGCTCCCCCAAGGTACGCACGCCGTGCTCGGTGACCCGGACCCGCGCCAGGTAATAGGCGGTCCCGGTCTTTTCGTTGGTCAAGCGGTCGCCCGAGACGCTGCTGACCTCGCCTTCGATCACCGGCGTGGTCGAGCTATTGAACGCGCCGAAACGGATATCGGCGCGCTTGCCGATGGCGATACGGTCGATGTCCACCGGCGCCACCTGGGCCTCGATGACCAGTTCGGACACCGAGGGCACGATGTCCAGCAAGGGCGTCGCCGAACGCACGACACCGCCAATGGTGTGCACCGTCATGCCAATCACCATGCCCGCGTCGGGGGCGCGGATGACGATACGGCTGAGGCGGTCTTCCAGGGCCGAGTTCTTCTCTTGCAGGTCGTAGATCTTGGTCTGCACCTCGGCCAGCTGCTTGGCCACGTCGGAATCGAAATCCTTGTCGACCTGGAGGATCTGCAACTGGGTTTCGTTGATCTGCAGGCGGGTCTTGTCGATGGTGGAACGGTGATCGGCCACCTCCGACCTGAGCATCCCCAGCTTGCGGTCCTGCTCGAGCAGGCGTTGCTTGTCGACGAACCCCTGTTTGAGCAGGTCGGACAATTCGCCGATTTCACCGCTGTAGGATTTCTCCAGGCGCACCTTGACCGCGATCATCGACTCCAGGCCCTTGATCTGCTGGTGCAATTGGCCGATGCGCTCGCGCAGCACCGCGATCTGGCCCAGCCGCGAGCCCCGCCGCGCGTTGAATACCTGGGTCTCGCCCTGGCGCGCTTCCTCTCCCCGCACGCTGGCCGGATCGCTCATCGGCCCGAAGTCGATCGCCGGCAAGCCATCGCGCTCGGCAATCAGCCTCGACTCCATGGCCCTGGCCGCGATCAGCAGGCTTTGGGTCGCCTCGTACTCGGAGCGCAGCTGGGCATCCTCGAGGATGATCAGCGGATCGTCGCGCTTGACGATGTCGCCATCATGGGCCAGCACCGACTTGACGATGCCGCCTTCCAGGTGCTGGACCGTCTTGCGGTAAGTCTGCACGGTGACCACCCCCGGCGCGTAGGCGGCACCGTCCAGGGGCGCGAGTGCCGCCCAGGTGCCGAACAGGCCGAAGGTCACGCCGACAATGCCCATGCCCAGGCGGTGGGCCTTGCGATCGGATACCGGCAGGTCGGAAAAGCTTTCGATTTGACGACTAGGCATAGGATTCACCGCCATCGTCCTTACGGGCATCGATCGACGCCACGTTGGTCACCACCGGTACCGGCCCGGCATGTTTCGGCACCGATGGTTGCTGCCCGCTGAGTTCGGCCAGCACTTCCTCGCGCGGCCCGTAGAGGCCGACCATCCCGGCTTTCATCACCAGCAGCCGGTCGAGTTGCGACACGATGTTGGTGCGGTGGGTAATCACGAACAGGGTCGCGCCGGTGTGCTTGATCTGCCCGATGGCGGCCGCCAGGGCGCGATCGCCGACCTCGTCGAGATTGGAATTGGGTTCGTCGAGAATGATCAGCCGCGGGTTGCCGTACAGCGCGCGGGCCAGCCCGATGCGTTGGCGCTGCCCTGCCGAGAGCATGAAGCCCTCGCTGCCGATGACGGTGTCGTAGCCATCGGGCAACAGCAGGATCATTTCGTGGACGCCAGCGATCCTGGCGGCCTGGATGACCTTCGCCGAATCGATCTCGGCGAAGCGGGCAATGTTCTCGCCGATGCTGCCCTCGAACAATTCGATGTCCTGGGGCAGGTAACCGATATACGGGCCAAGCTCATGCTTGTCCCAGGTGCTGATGTCCGCGCCATCCAGCCGGACCACCCCATGCTGCGGCGGCCAGACGCCGATCAGCGCCCGGGCCAGGGTCGACTTGCCCGAGGCGCTCGGGCCGATGATGCCCACCACGCAACCGGCCGGTACGCTGAAGCTGATGTTCTTGAGGATCGGAGTACTCGAGCCAGGTGCCGTGACAATCAGGTTCTCGACCTGCACCTGGCCCTCAGGCGCCGGCAAGGACAGGCGCTCGGGTTGCGCCTGTTGCTTGCCGAGGATGTCGTTCAGGCGGTTGTACTGCGAACGGGCGGCGATAAAGCCCTTCCAGCTGCCGATCATCAGATCGATGGGCGCCAGTGCCCGGCCCAGCAGCACGGCCCCGGCGAACACCAGGCCGGCCCCCACCTGATGGTCCACCGCCAGGTAGGCCCCCAGGCCCAGCACCAGCGATTGCACCAGCAGGCGGAAAGTCCGCGAAAGCGTGGTGACCATGCCTCCCCGGTCGCTCGCCAGGGATTGCAGCAGCAGAACGTTTCTCTGCCGGCGCCCCCAGCGATCCATCAGGGTGTCCAGCATGCCCATGGACTCGATGACTTCGGCGTTGCGCAGGTTCTTGGTGGTATGGAGGGTCGCGCCGATATGCTCCTTGTTGGCCTGGGCCAGTACCGGCCCCGTGAGCTTCTCGTTGACGAAGGCGAGCACTATCAACAGCAGCGCGCTGCCTGTCGCGACCCAGCCGAACCAGGGGTGGAACAGGAACATCACGGCGATATAGATCGGCAACCAGGGCGCGTCGAAAAAGGCGAACAGACCGCTGCTGGAAAGAAACTGGCGCAAGCCCGTCAGGTCGTTGAGCGACTGGGCCGAGGCATCCATGCCGCCGCTGTCCAGGGCCCGTTTGAAACTGGCCTTGTAGACCTGGCGACTGAGCAGCACATCCAGCCGGGTACTGACCCGGACCATGATGCGCGAACGAACCCATTCCAGGGAGCCGAGGGTGATCACCAGCAGGGTCATGATCAACGTCAACATGGCCAGAGTGGTCAGGCTGCCGCTGGTCATCACCCGTCCATACACCTGGAGCATGTAGAAGGTCGGGACCAGCATCAGCGCATTGATGAAGAAACTGAAAAAGCCGACGAAAACAAAGCTGTCTCTACAGACCTTCAACGCATTTTTCAGACTGTTTTCTGGTGTGCTTTGCATTGAAACCTCTGCTCGAAAGGCCAGCCTTTGTGGAGCTTAGATCACGCCGGACAGCTGCGTGCGGCCATTGGCCGGATCGCCTCGGACAACCGGCATGCCCCCGGCAACGGCCTGGCGCGCAAGCACGCGCAAGAGCCTCGCAGCTTGGAAACCAGAGGGCTCTGGCACGGGCTTTTGGCGCCATAGTGGGCGGATGGGAGGTGGCTGCTGCAGGGACGCCGCGAGATGCCGGGACAGGCCTTCCAGGCGCGCGACAGGTTCGCCGCACACCTGCTTCGCACAGAAGAATCCGATTGTCGGTAGCGACAGCTGCAGTACACGCCGCGCCGGGGTATCCCGATGAGTCTAGTTACTCAATTGGCCGGCCGATCTTGCGATGACCAGCGGTGCATTCGTAGCGGATAACAGGCATGCGGGAGGAGGAGTTTCTATGCGCAAGCGGCTGATTGCGATCAGCCGCCTGTCACTCGCGGGTATTGATATCGCGCTGCACCCACTTGAGGTGGTTTTCAACGTAGAAAGCCGCAGCCTCTTCGTCGCCAGAGACGATCGCTTCGTAAATCAAGCGATGCTTTGCCACGTAGAGCTGGATGCGATTGGCCTTCGATATTTCCCAGGACGCCTCGCTGGGTTCGTCTCGCTCGGCCATCGGGGGCTTCTGCCTTTGATGGCGGCGATTCTACCCATTCAGCTTTTCAAAAAGGTTTCGTACAGAACCTAGGCACTTAGCTGCTTGATCCAGTCAAGGCTCGCGACAGTAGCGCCGGAGGGGCGGTATTCACAGCCGATCCATCCTGGGTAGCCACGCTGCTCCAGCGCCGCGAACAAGGCAGCAAAGTCCATGCTCCCCGTTCCCGGCTCGTGACGGCCCGGGCAGTCGGCAATTTGCACATGGACGGTCCTGTCATAAAACCGGGCCAGAACCTCGGCTGCATCTCCGGTCAGAAGCTGGGCATGGTAAAGATCGAGAATCAGCCCGACACTCGGAAAGCTCTCCAGCACCTGCTGCGCCTTGTTGAAGTCAGACATGTAGTAGTCCGGCATCGCCTGCGCACTGATCACTTCGATAAGCGGCCGCACCCCCTGGTCTTCGAAGTATTTGACTGCGTACTCCAGGTTGCTCCCGAAGGTAAGCGCCGCCTCATCCTGTGTCGTCACTCCTGACATGATGTGGACATCCGAACAAGCCAACGCCTTGGCGTAGCTCACAGCCTGGCGCAAGCCGTCGCGAAATTCTTCTTCCTTGCCCTGCAAGGCAGCAATGCCTTTGGTCACCCCAGCCGGTGCGGCGAATTGAATCAGCGACAGGCTGTGCTGAGCCAAGTGGTCGGCCAAGAGACTGGCATCGAACTCATAGGGCGACGGAAACTCCACCGCCCGAAACCCCGCCGCGGCGGCGGCCTCGATGCGCTGCAGAAAAGGCCATTCATTGAATTGGAAACCGAGATGAGCATTAAACTTGAGCATGGGGTAAACATCCGTCCTGGGAAGAAATGAAATCATCAGCCTGGAGCATCCTGTGCATCTCCAGCACTGCACTGTCGGGCGTGGTCAGTACCGGCAGACCCGAGCGGGCCTGTGCCTGCCCTGCGGCACTGGTCATTGAAAACTGGGCGAAACAGATCAGGTCGCAGGCGTCGACCTGAGCGGCCATTTGTGCGATGGCGTGATCGTGACCTTCCTTGTCCCCTTCACTCAACGCCTGCATTGCCCCTGGAACAAAATAGGGCACCACCTCCGGCGCTCGGCCACTGCGCTCAGCCGCTTGCCTGAACTCGGCCATGATCGAGGGGATGGTCGGCTCGAACGTCGCCAGCACCGCAATACGCGATGCTTGCGTGAGAGCCAGGTTGATCATGGCTTCGTTCGGCTTGAGTAGTGGAATGGCAATCTCGGGCTTGCACAGGTCGATGGCATCGCCAAAAGCCGAGCAGGTAAACAGAATCGCGTCCGCTGCGCTTTGTACGGCGTAATGGGACAGCGTCAGAAAGCGCGCCTTCATGCTCGCGGTCAATTCGCCCTCTTCCACGCGGTCCCGGGACAACGAGTCTTCGAGCAGATTGATCACCTGAGCCTGCGGCCAATGCCGGGCAAAGGCCGTCGCGATCGGATCGATCGCCAGTGCAGTCGCGTGGATCAGGAAAATACGTGGAGCCTTCATGCTCATGTACCTCGACCAGTTTGTTCGACCCATCCGCCAGTGCGCTTTGTGCAGATCCCCACACCTTCGTATGGTATTTTCCAACTCCAGTCCGGTGGGGGCACCCGCCCCAGCGCAAACGGACTGACATCAATCATCCGAGAGAGAGCCTGTGATCAAGAAAGACCTCGCCTTGCAGTTGGCCCCCCGCGTTATCGAGATGATTCGCGCGCGCTCGATGAAAGCCGGTGAGCCGTTGCGCGAGCAGACGTTTGCCCAAGCGCTGGGAGTTTCGCGCTCGCCGGTGCGGCGAGTGTTTGCCTTGCTCGCTGAATGGGACCTCGCCATCCAGGAACCCAACCGAGGCTACTTTCTGAAACAAGACGCCGGGCAGATTCAAGAAACGACCTTCCCGCTCGCCAGCGATCCTTTCGAAGACTTTTACCTTCGTGTGGTCGACGACATTCTTGGCGGTGAAATTCCTGAGCACTTTTTCGAAGCCCAGCTGCTGCGCCGTTACGAAGTGCCGCGCGGGCAATTGCTCAAGGTCTTGAACAGGCTGGCCAGCGAAGCCATGGTGGAACGCAGGCCGGGGCAAGGATGGGGTCTGAAGGACTTCGTGCATAACGCCCAGGCACACATCCAGAGCTACCGCTTTCGCATGGCCATCGAACCGGCTGCCCTGCTCGAGCCTGGTTATCAGGTCAATCACGCCGCGTTCGCCCAGGCCAGGCAGCAACAGCAGGCCATGCTCGACGGGGATATCCAGACCTTGTCCCGTGCCCAGCTGTTCCAGGTGGGCGCCCAGTTTCACGAACTGATCGTGCAGTGCTCCGGCAATGTCTTTTTCATCGATGCCATACGCCAGCAAAATCAGCTCAGGCGCTTCATCGGCTACAAGGCCAACGTCGATCGCACCCGTCTTATGGCGCAATGCCAGGAACACATCCATTTGCTCGACCTCATCGAGTCTGATCGGCGCGAAGAAGCCGCGCAATTTCTCTGGAAGCACCTGGACGAAGTAGGTCGTCTCAAGACTCAACAGGACGTCATGCCAGATGAGGGGATATAGAGCGCACCCCTGACACCCGATGACTGATCGAGGCTTTGTCGGAGCGCTCCAATCATCCGCCGGCCAGCTTACCACGATTGTCTTAACTCAACACAAAATACAAAAATACCGCTCATCCCGACGATTCAGCTAAATTTTTCGTCGCATATTGTATTTCATTATCACAATGAGCAATTATGCGCGCCGCTCGGAAACGTAGCCATATCGAATCACACAGGGATGATTGCAATGAACGAAAGGACGTTGGGTAGAGGGGCGGGAGTCTCGAACCTTCTGTTCGGGGGGTACACCGTATTGGTTGCCCTGCTTGGAGTGACACTGGCCTATAAAGGCGGCGCCCTGGTGAGTGCTGGCGGATCACCCTATTACGCCATGATGGGCACCGCCCTGTTGCTATCGGCCCTCCTCATCGGCCTGAAAAAATCCCTCGGCCTCTACCTGTATGGCGCAGCGGCTCTGGCCACCTACGCCTGGGCGATCTGGGAGTCCGGGTACAACGGCTGGGCCTTCATTCCACGCCTGGCCTGGCTGGCCGTTCTCAGCGTTCCGTTCCTGGCTTTCTGGCCCGTGGTGCGGCGTGACTTTGCCAACGTCAGCAGAAGTCATTACTTCACCATCATGGGCCTGTTGCCGATCCTCATGGGCGGCACGATCCTGGTGCCGCTGTTCTTCCCGGACACCGTTCACCTTGCCGACTCGACGCTCGCCACGACGCGCCCCGCGCAAGCCTTCAGTCGCAATACGGTGACCTCACCGGACGGCAATATTGCCGCGTCACACGACGAGACCAACTGGACCGCCTATGCAGGCTCCAACCTGGGCAACCACTATTCCGCCGCATCGCAAATCACCCCCTCGAATGTGTCAGGCCTGGTGAAGGCCTGGGAGTACCACCACGGCGACGTGAAGCAACCCGGCGAAAAGACCAAGTACCTGAACGAGGCCACGCCGATCAAGGTGGGCAACTCGCTCTACACCTGCACTCCGAAGCAAATCATCATTTCCCTGGATGCCACCACCGGGAAGGAGAACTGGCGGTTCGACTCCAAAGTCGACCCGGATTACTTCGCCAATGGCGGTGCCTACTGCCGTGGCGTCTCCTATTTCGAAGTGCCCAATGCCAGCGGCCTGTGCGCCTCACGCATCATCTGGGGCACCAACGATATTCGCCTGGGCGCGGTAGACGCCTTGACGGGCCAGGCGTGCCCCGACTTCGGCAACGCTGGTTTTGCGGACTTGAAAGACGGCCTGGGTACCTTCAGGAAAGGCTCGACGGGCATCACCTCCGCCCCCATCGTCATTCGCGGAGTGGTGATCACCGGAGGCCGAGTCCTTGACTCCGATGTACGCCCTGCCCCCTCGGGCGTGGTACGCGGCTACGACGCTGTCACCGGCAAACAGAAATGGGCCTGGGACCTGGGTCGCCCGGACACCCATGCTCCCGCTCGCGACGACGAGACCTACACCCTCAGCACACCCAACTCCTGGGCACCGCTTTCCGCCGACGATGAACTCGGGTTGGTGTATATCACCACCGGCAACGCAGCCGGCGACTTCTATGGCGGTACTCGCACCGAACAAGAGGACAAGTTCAGCTCCTCCCTGGTCGCGCTGGATGCGGCCACTGGCAAGGTCAAATGGCATTTCCAGACCGTTCACCACGATCTGTGGGACTACGACCTGAGCCCACAACCCAGTCTGATTGACTTCCCTACCGCCACGGGGCCACGCCCGGCCGTCATTCAAGCCACCAAATCCGGCCAGTTGTTCGTGCTTGACCGCGCCACCGGCGAACCGCTGGTGGATGTCGTGCAATCTCCCGTGCCCCAGGGAACCGCGCCCGGAGACTACACCGCGGCCACCCAGCCACTTTCGCCCGATATGCCGAGCACCATGGGGCGCCCATCGAAAACCCCGGAAGTACTGACCGAGGCCGATGCCTGGGGGCTGACGCCTTTCGATCAGATGCAATGTCGCCTCGAGTTTCGCCAGGCACGCTACGAAGGGATCTTCACCCCGCCGGTCGTAGGCCAGCAAAGCCTGATTTTCCCTGGCCATCACGGCGGTTTGAACTGGGGAGGCGTGATGGTCGACCTCAAGCGAGGCCTGCTGATCATCAACAACCAGCGGCTCCCTTATATGCAGGGGCTGGTTCCCCGCGAACAACTCGACGCCCTCAATGCCAAGTCGTTCCAGGAATCGCCGGGCAACAGCCAAGGCTTCCGCGTCCAGGCCGGGCTGCCTTACGGCGCCATCAAAGATCCATGGATGTCCTCCCTTGACCAGCCGTGCATTGCGCCACCCTGGGGCTTCATTGCCGGTATCGACCTGCGCACGCGCGATGTCGTCTGGAGCCGCCCGTTCGGTACGGGGTATGACAGCGGGCCTTGGGGAATCGCCTCTCGGATGCGCTTCGAAATCGGTACGCCGAGCGATGCGACGGGCGTGACGACAGCCGGAGGCGTGACATTTATCGGTGCCGCCATCGATCGTTTCATGCGGGCTTATAACAGTGAAAGTGGAGAGTTGCTGTGGGAGGAACGCCTCCCCGCAGGCAATCAGGCTTCACCCTTGACCTACATGAGCCAAGGCCGACAGTACGTCGTGGCCGTGGTCGGCGGTCATGACCGGATTCCAACCAAGCTGGGTGACAGCATCATCGCCTGGGCCCTGCCCGAGAAGTGAATCGCGTTTTGTCTGAGATGGCTCGCCATGACAGTGTCGGACAGGGATGTAAAACATATGAATGTTCTACCCCCTGCAACCGACGAAAACTTTAGTCATGGCATAGAGCCTCTCAGTTTATTAAATGACGATAGCCTCTAGCACACCCTTATCGTTTCGCCGACAACATGGCCCCGCCATTTGACTCGGCAGACCGTGCCCGGGTGAAAGGGTTGACTATTGATATAAGGGAGATTTTCACCCGCAAGGGAAGTGAGTCAATGCAACACGCCATCAACTTTGTATCGATGACGTTCTGACTTCCCTACATGAACAGAGTGATTAGGCTACGGCCTGTCACACCAACCCCATACTCACGCATCAGTAAGACTTACGCCCCGTTTGAACAGGGGGCGGAAACCTTGTCGCGTTGAAAAAAGTATCCGGCTGGCAACCAAGCAACATCCACAGAGCAAAAGCTCGCCGTGGCCAGGAATCTGAAACAAACAGACGGACTACGCATTTCCGATCATTTCATTACCTGCAAATAAGTAATGGCTGAGTTCGCCTTGAAGCGCCTGATGACTCCAGAGCGTTCATAGGCGTTTGCCTAGGAATAAGTAACTCCGTGAAAAGCCAACGCATCGCGATGCACGTTTTAACCTTAATAAAACTGGACAGGAACCAATAATGTTCGAACTCTCTGATGGTTTATATCTGTTGGTGGGCGTCAGCTTTATCACTTCATTCATGACGGCAGCCATTGGTGTTGGCGGCGGGATTGGATTGCTTGCGGTGATGCCTCAATTCATCCCCATCTCTGCGGTTGTACCGGTTCACGGTTTGATTCAAATGGTGAGCAATGGCAGCAGATTCGTCTTTGACTACAAGAGTGCAAAAGTAGAAATCCTGCCTAGATATGTTATTGGCTGTCTTGTCGGAGCATTCATAGGCTATTTCTTCATCGGGAAATTCCCCGAACAATATCTGTCACTGATCCTCGGCTTTTTTATTCTGGCAATCACCTGGACCAAGATCGTCTCACGCCTGGGATTTGTATTTAAAAACTTTGCGATCGTGGGCTTCTTTCAAACATTTCTTTCACTTTTCGTGGCTGTAACCGGTTTGATATCACAGCCCATCCTGATGAAGATGAATATTAATAAAAATGAAGTGATCGTAACCCACGCCATGCAAATGAGCGTGCTGCACGGGTTGAAGGTCGCGGCCTTTGTTATTGCCGGTTTTGCGTTCATGGATTACGCAAATCTCATATTAATCATGATTACCGCATCCACCCTCGGCTCGTACCTCGGTGGGTTTCTCAGAGACCGTATATCGCAGCGTGTAGGCGCCATGCTTTTGAAAGCAGGGGTGACGTTTTTTGGTTTGAAAATGATCTTCGATCATTTTTTTAATGGCATGTAAAAGTTTTCCATCAAGACAAGGAGTGTGAAATGACTATAAGCAAGAAGTTTGATTTTTTTGACCACAAAGGAATCTCCCTTTTTCTTAAAGAACATGGATATTGCGTTATCAAGCCTCAAGACCACTCTCTCGAAGCCTTTAGAGAGACGGCGGGCAAGTTTGGACTGATTCAGTTCCATACGAAGTCCGATGAACATGGTGTGGTGGGCGGCGGCGAGCCAATAAACAAGGACTGGCAAAGCTTCAAGGATGATTACCATGGTGAACTGTCGAGCGATTTCTTCCCGCATACCGACGGGTCTTTTTTGAATGGGATGGCCTATGTAGATGGCACGGCAAAAAAAATAACGCCACCCAAGTTCGTCATCCTCCAGTGTGTTTCGAAGCCTGAGTCTGGCGGAGACAACTTCCTGGTTGACGGGCAGAAAATCTACAATGACCTGCTTTCAAATCACGCTGACACATTGAAGATACTGATGACCAGCGGCAGTGTCACCTACTGCCGGGACGACTTGTTGTCCATAGACTGCGCGGTATTCGAAAAAATCGATGACGACACATTAAGAATCCGCTACAGGTATGACAGCACCGCCTTCATTCCTGAATGGGCCAACGCTGCTTTCAACTACATCCAGAACCACTACTCCAGCAACGAGAATTACATCACCCCTATCAGCCTTGAACCTGGGGATATTCTGGTCATGGATAACCTGAGAGTCCTGCACGCTCGTCACAAATTCATCGATGGCAACAAGAAAAGAAAAGTAAGACGACTCTGGATTGCTGATGACTCAAGCGCCACATTCAAGAACATACTGGATCAGTCACCGATGCGAAGAGCCATGCTGCCTTTTCAGAAATACAATATTGCCCAGCATGAACATGCAGAGCATTCATTTATCGAATACACCTGCGGCATTCACTGTCAATCGAACAGGCGCTTATTAAAAGCTCACAACGAACTTGATATGCCTGTCGAGCAATAATCACCACTGACGTCACCAGTGCCCCTGACTGATACTTTCAAAAGAACCCTTCATCTTCCTTTTAGCGTGCCAAGCGGGTGGTGGTTTATGGTTTTCAGATAAATTCTGACTGCCCCATGACCCCCATATTCAAAGCACCTATCTGATCCCGGATGCTGTGCTCCCGATTCCCTCAGGAGCCAGCATCGCCGTGGATGTGACCCGCCGCCCAATCAAAAAAACGGCACCTCTACCCCCAACCCCGTCGACCTCCAGAAAATCATTGTTGGGCTGGCCGCGCCGACCTCAAGGACGCCGTCGTCAAACAGATTGAGCTTCCAATCGGCTCACCCAAACCCTGGAAAGAGGCCCTTTCCCGCATCAGGCTTTCGAGCAGGCAGGCGGTGCCCAGTCCCCCATGTCGGGGTTGCTGCACACGTCGTTGACCATGGTCTGGCCACGGGCAGCGATTTTCTGGCCTTCCGCACGCTTGGCCGTGGCTTGCTGCAAGGTGCGCTCGGTGGTGACGGCTTCCTTGGGCACATCCGTCTTCGTCGTTGTCTTGGCGCCGGCCTTCTTGCGGGTCGCCGCCTTCTTGTCGGTGGCGGCCGGAGGCTTCACAGCGGCCACCTGAGCAACGTCCTGGCGTTGCACACCGACCGTCTGCAGGTCTTTCTCATAGGCTTGGGTGTAGACATCGATGCTCTCGCCGGCACGCCCATCCACGGCGGCCATCAGCTCGTTGGTTTCCTTCAGGCCGCTGACGATCTCGGCCAGACGCAGGCGCCCTTCGCTGTCGCTGATCTTCTTCGCCTTGCGCGCATTGAGCAGTGAGGTGAACTCACGCTGGTAGCAGTTCTGCGCGGTACGGGTGTAGCTGATGCTGCGGTCGATTTCGCCGGTACTCTGGCCGATGTCGCTGGCGTAGGAAGCAATGCGCGCACGGTCGTCGCTGATCTGCTTCTGGCGTTCGCTGTAGTAGCCGGTCGCGCCCCCGACCAGGGCCCCGGCGGCGGCGCCTATCAGGGCATTGCGGCCGGCATCGCCGCTATTGCCGACCAGGGCCCCGGTCAGGCCGCCGAGCAGGCCACCGGCAATGGCGCCGGTGGCCACCGACTTGGTCATCGACTTGTCGGAACTGCGCAGCTGGCTGACCGGCTCATAGCATTGCGGGTAGTACTCGACCTTGGTTTGGGCCGCGACCTTCGAGCTTGGAGCCCCGAAGCCCGCGCATCCGCCCAGCAGTAGGGCGCAGCAGACCACGCCCGGCAACGGCAGGGTACGAGCCAGGATCGAAGCGCAGTTCTTGAGTGAAGTATCCATGGTCGTGTCTCTCCTTGTTTTGTGGGTCAATTCCGTTTTCGGCTTCCGCGCAGAGCGGGCTGCGTCCAGCGTGAGCCAAGCCTGCCGACACTACATCCAGCCTAGCGGGTCTTCGCCGCCACCGACGACCGTTCCGACATCCTGCTCAGGGTCCAAGAAGCTCCTTCAGGATCGTCTCCGGATCGGCTCGGTGCTGCTGGCGAAACTGCCCCACGTGCCTGACGAAAAGCGTGGCACGGGCCATGAGGCTCTTTCCCAGCACTGGTTTGTGATTGAGCTCTTCCCGGGTCCGCTGGAACTGCGTCTGGATCACCTCGTCGGTGTAGCGCGTTCCGGTCGCCAGGTTGTCGATGTAGATCGCCAGGGCACCCTCGAGCGCACTGCGCCCATTGGCGATGGCCGTTTCATAGAGCTTGGCGGTGGCTTCGTCCTGGGCGGCCCGCGCCTGATCGCGATCCTTCTTCAGGTTGGTCAGGCGAATGTTGTAGTTGTTGACCGTCTCGGCCACCAGGGCCGCCGACTGGATCAGGTTGCCTGCGGCCTCCTCGCGCTGCCGGGCGATCAGCGACACATTGCGCTTGAGCTCTTCGTTCACCCGCGCCAGGCGCGCCTGCAGGTTCGGATCGGTGCTGCTGGCGATGAGACTGTCCAGTAACTGGGTCGGGTCTTCGGCAGCCTCGATTTCATCGGTCAGGCCCGCCAGGCGGCCTTCCTTCTGCCACTGCTCGAACAGTTCCTCATAGCGTGAGCGCGGTGCCGACAACGCGCCCAGGGCCACCCGGAAACCGGTGGTGGCGTTGCGCTGTTCGCTGCCGTCGGCGGCGAACAGCGGGTATTCCCGGCGCATGCCGGTGAACAGCGTCAGCTCGCCTTCCAGGTAGTTGCCGCCCTTGACCACAAAACCGCCGTAACTGCCCTGGCGGCGGCCGGCATGGACCAGTTGGAAGGACTCCTGGACCATCTCCGCGGCGTTGCCGATCACGTCGAACAGTCCCAATGGATTGGGCTTTTTCAGCCCGACCGGCAACAGCCGCGCGCCCTGCCCCGTGCCCCCGGCGACCTGGCTGAACACCGCCCAGTCCCCTAGCGGGCCATCGCTGTCGCTGCCTTGCACCTTGCGCGGAAACAAGCGCGCCTCCAACGCCTGGCGGCTGACCGCATGGCCACCGCGGGCGGCGAATTCCCACTCCACTTCGGTCGGCAGGCGGACGAAGCCCATCCCGCCGTCCTCGGCCGCTTTGCCGCGGCCGCTGACCGGCAAGCGGTCGCGGTGGTACTTGAGCAACCAGGCGCTGTACACCGCGGCAAAGCGCTCGGCCTCGAGGCGCGACAGCTTGACCTTGGGCAAGCGCGCGGACATGTCGGTCATGGGGGCGCAGGCCGGTGCCTCGCCCTGCCCCGCCAAGGCCGCCTCCTGGGCCATGACCAGGGCGTATTGGCGCTCGGTGACCTCGTATTTGCCGACGAAATAGAACATCGGCTTGAGCAGGCTGTCGGCCTCACTCTTGGGCAGGGTCGGGGCGATTCGGGCTTGCCAGTCGGCCGGCAGATCATCGAGGACGAACTGACCGTTGATGTAGTCGCGCCGATAACCGGAGATGAAGGATTGCCGGTAGCCCGGATCGTCATCGCTGAAGGGATAGCCGAGATTGACTTCACGGTCGTCCAGGGTGCCCTTGGCGAGGACATAGACGTAGCGGAACACCAATTCGCCTTCGCAGGGCAGCGGCAGGCTGAGGTCATCGGGCAGCGGTTTCGGATTATCCGCCGGGGCGTCCTGCGCCTGCGCCGCGCCGGCCAGGGCCAGCATGACCAGAGCCTTCAGCCAGACCAGGCCCTTCAGCCAGACTAAGCCCCTCAGCCAGACCAGAACCCTCGGCCAGTTACACATCGCGCAGTCCTTCCGAGGCTTCGATCCGCGCCGCGCGCCAGCCACCGGAGGCCGCCGCCAGCAGGCAGCAGAGCAGCGTCAGCAGCAGGGCCAGCAGGTAGTGAGTCGGCAGCAGCCGGCAGGCGAACTCCCCCGTCGCCGGTGCGAACAGCCGGTTCAGCCCGGTTTCGGCCATGCCGTACAAGCCCCAGGCCAGCAGCAGGCCGAACACCCCGGTGTACAGCGCCTGCAGCACGACGAAAGCGATCAGGGCGCCTGTCGAAAAACCCAGCAGGCGCAACACCGACAAGGCCCTGCGCTTGCGCTCGACGGCGGCCAGGGCGCTGGCGGTCATGGCCGCGAAGGCCCCGGCCAGGGCCAGGCTGGCGATGATCCAGAACACCAGGGTCAGGTTGTGGCTGAGGGAGCGCACCTGGGCGATGGCGTCGGCCTGGGTCGCGACCTCAAGCCCGCGCTTGGCGAAATAAAGACGCAGGCGCTCCACGCCGTCCAGGTCCGCGGCGTAGAGACGGAACCCCGGATACACCCGCGCCGTGTTCGCTTGTGGCTGGTACCCAGGCCAGGCCAAGCCATCGCGGTAGTCTTCGGCGGCTTCCAGCAGGGCCAGGGGCGCGAACAGTGCATCGCGCTGGAAGGCCGCGAGTGGCAAGACCCCCTGCACCCGCAGGCGGGTGCGCTGGTATTCCTGGCGCCCGCCGACCTGACGGCCGAACGCGGCGCTCAGCACGTCGCCGCCACGGACGCCGAGTTTCTCCGCCGCCCGCTGGCTGAGCAGGACCTGGTCCGGCGCATCGGGCAGCAGCGCCGGCGCCACCAACGGGTCGCCCGCGGCGGTGGGGATCATCTCGACCGTCAGCGCCTGGCCGGCCGCGTCCGGGTAGAGGTCGGCGGTCGCGGCGATCTGTCGGGTACGCGGCACGACGAAGGCCACTTCGGGACGCGCGGCCAGCTCGGCGATGGCCTGGGCGCTGAAGCGCCCGCCACCCATGGGCACGACTTCGCGCACGGCGGGGTCGCGCTCCAGGCGTTCGGTCAGGGTGGTGACCAGGCCGAACTTGAGGCCGAACAGCACCAGCAAGGGCGCGAGCACGGCGACCAGGGCCAGGACCGCGCAAGCCGACAGGCGCACCTCGGCGCGGTAGTCGTGCCAGGCCAGCAGGGCCATCAGGGCAAGCCGCATCAGCCACCTCCCGCCAGGGTCGCGGTGACCCCACCATCCGCGCCGCGCTGCACCTGCAAGGGATGCAGCTGCAGCCCGGCACGCCGGGCCAGCGCCTCGTCATGGGTGGCGACCAGGATGCACACGCCGCGCTCCTCGGCCTGGGCCACCAGCAGTTGCATGACCCGTTCGGCGTTCAGCGGATCCAGCGAGGCGGTGGGTTCGTCCGCCAGCACGATGCTCGGCCCATGGGCCAGGGCCCGGGCGATGCTCACCCGCTGGCGCTGGCCCACGGACAGTGCCGCCGGCAGCTTGTGCAACTGGTCGGCGATTTCCAGCTGCTCGGCCAGGCGCCTGACCGTGGCATCGGCCGGCAGGCCGAGCAGCGCCCGCGACAAGCCGATATTGCGCTGCACGTCGAGAAAACCCAGCAACCCACCCGTCTGCAGCACATAGCCCATGACCCGGCTGCGCAACCCGGCCAGCACATCCTGGCGGCCGCTGCGCCATAGCCCGGCGACATCCAGCGTACGGTCGTCGGCGCGGCATTCGAAGACGCCGCCCGGGTCCGGGGACAGCACCAGGGCCAGCAGGTCCAGGAGGGTGCTCTTGCCGCTGCCGCTGGGGCCTACCAGCGCCAGGCGTTGGCCCGGCCGCAGGTCGAGCCGGGGCACCACCAGGCTGTAGCGCTGTGGTCCCTCGCCACGGGTCTTGCGAATATCTCTGAGCTTGAGCATCAGGGCAGCGTCGCCAGGGGCACGCGATACAGTGCATCGCCCGGCTGGGCCTCGCCGAAGCGGACCCAGTTGGCGCTGTCGTTGTGGAAGGTCTCGTACAGGCGGATCTTCGACTCCAGTTCGTCGATGAAGTCCTGCTGCTCGGCCACGCTCAGGGACAGCCAGAGGTCCTGGGTCATGGTCAGCGATTTGCTGCGATACGGCAGGCCGTCCAGGTACTCGCCGAGGATGCCGCCTTCGACCAGGTTGCCGCCCTGCTTCAACCGCGTCGGGTCGCGGCTCATGTGGGCACTGGCGCTGGCGATTTCCTGGAAGAAATCCTTGGGCGAGGTCTGGGTACGGCGGGCCGCATCGACGATCAGTTTCAGCGACTGCTGCAGGTCGTTGAGCTGCAGCTTGGTCAGCAGCACGCAGACCTGGAAGGCCGGCAGCGAGGGATTGGTCAGGTCATGGTCGGAGGTCCAGGCGGTGATCAGCTGCGGTGCACGGACCGCCGACTGGCGACCGAGAAAGTCCATTTGCATGGCGTAGCCGATGGCCGTGGCCTTGCTCGCGACGCTCGGTGCCCCCTGTGGCGGCGGCAGGCTCGGCGCCTGGTTGTTGCGCGCCTGATGCACCTGTTCGGCGAATACCGAGCCGATCTCGGCGACCGTGTCGCCGAAGCGACCGACATCGCCGCCCGCCACCGGAATGTACAGGTCGCCGATCTGCGGGTTGGCGTCGGCCGTCAGGCTGCGGTACTGCTGCTCGGCGAAGTCATGGTTTTTCCGGCCGGCCTCGGTGCGCAAGTGCAGCGCATAGAGCTTGATCTGTTTGCTGAGGGCGGCTTCGCGCACCTCGGCTTCGTTCATCTGGGTGCGCCCCAGCGGATCGTTCTTGCGCAGGGCGCCAGCGTCGGTGACCAGCAGGATCAGCCGCCCGGCATAGGGACTCCAGTCCATGCCTTCGACCGCCGCCATCACACCGGCGAAGGCATCCTCATTGAAGGCGTGGCTGGACACCTGGGCGGCCTTGACCTGGCCAGCCAGCTCGAGGAAGCGCTGTGGATCGCGGCCCTCCTCCAGGCTCACCAGGGTTTGCGCCACATATTCCAGGCCCGGGGTTTTCTCGACATTGCTGCGAAACCCCACCAGGCCGAAGCTGACGCTGTCCAGGTCGCCACGGCTGGCGATCTGCCGGTGCAACGCCTGCACCACCTGGCGCACCCGGTCGATGTAGGGCTGCATCGACACCGAGGTGTCGACCACCAGCACGATCGCCGTGCGGAAGGCATCGCTGCCGGCCTTGGCCGCTCCCCCGGCCTTGCCCAGGGACGTATTGCCAGGGTCGATGGAGGCCACATTGAGCAGTTGCACCGGCTGACCGTCGGCATCGAAACTCTCGCGGGCCTCGAAAATCGGCAGCAAGTAGAACTGGTCCTGGGGGATGGCGCTGGCCACAGGCTCCAGCGCGACGATCTGCGGGTCCACGCTGCCTTCGTTCTGCGCCTTGTGCAGGGCCGCACGGGCCTGCGCCGTGTCAGCCAGGAACCGTTCGAGGGTGCTTGCTTCGCGCAGGAACATGACCGGCGAACGACCGGAGCGCTCGGTGAACTTCAGCACCAGGCTCTGCTTCCAGTCGCTGACCTGCTCGGCCGGCAACCAGCCATCGCGCTGGCCATCGCTGGCGGCGCCGACCTCCAGCCAGGTGCCCCCCGCCACCGCCTGGCGCTGATAGACATACAGCACCGAGAACGCCGGCAGCGCGGCACCGCTGGGCGCCGCCCCGGGCTGGCCGGACACCTGTGCGCCGGGCTTGCTCAGCACGCGCTGGAACAGGGTTTTCTTGCCCGGCATCAGCAGCGGCCGGTCGCCGCCATCGGCGTTCGTCGCCAGCGGCGGTTGCGCTGCGCTGGCCGTCTTGGCGGCCGAGCCCTGTTCATCGCCAGCCGGCGTTTTTTTGGCCTCGACCTGGCCGTTTTCCGGCTCCGCGGGCGGCGCCGAGCGCAGCCACCAGTAGCCCCCGCCAGCCAGGGCCAGTACCCCGACCACGGCCACACCGAGCAGCGCCAGCAACGGCCCGCGCGACCCGGGCGGCGGCTGTGCGCCGAGGCTTGCGGCCCGCTCGGGTCTGGCCATGGCGGCGGGCTCCGGCTCTGGCGCAGCGAGCGGCGGCATGTCGAGGGAAACCGGCGTCAGCCCACCCAGGCCGGTCGTCCCGGATTGGCCGGCGGCCGCCGCGGCGGGCAACGGCAATGGACGCAACTGCGTCGCCTCGGCATCGGCCGGCCCGGCGGGCGGCAGGTTGTCCAGCGCGGCGATCAGGGCATCGGCATCGGCAAAACGCTCGGCCGGATCCTTGGCCAGCAGCTTGCGCAGAATCCCCTGGTAACGGCCGTGGGTCATGGGCAGTTCGGGCAGCGGCTCGGTCAAGTGGGCCAGGGCCGTGGACAGCGAGTCGCTGCCGGTATAGGGCAGCTTGCCGGTAAGTATCTCGTAGAGCACCACCCCCAGGGCGTAGAGGTCGGTGCGCCCGTCGATCTGCTGGCCGCGGGCCTGTTCGGGGCTCATGTAGCTGGGCGTGCCCACGGCGAAACCGGCCTGGGTGAACTGGGTGCTGTCCTCCAGGGACTTGGCGATGCCGAAGTCCGAGAGCACCGCCGAACCGTTGGCGCGGAACAGGATATTGGCCGGCTTGACGTCCCGGTGTACCAAGCCCTGGGCATGGGCATACCCCAGGGCCAGGGCGATCTGGCGCAGGTAGACCAGGCCCTGCTGCGGGCTGAGCCCCTCGGCAATCCGCTCCTTCAGCGTCCCGTTCGGCAGGTACTCCATGGCCATGTAATAGAAGTGGCCGACATTGCCGATGTCGTAAATGGTCACGGTGTGCGGGTGGGAGAGCCGCGCCAGGGTCTTGCCCTCGCGCAGGAAGCGCTCGCAGAAGCTGCGGTCGGCGGCCAGCGCGGCGGCCATGACCTTGAGCGCCACCTTGCGCTCCAGCGAGCGCTGGGTCGCCAGGTAGACAGTGGCCATGGCGCCCTCGCCCAGCTCGCGCTCGATCCCATAGCCGGGAATGTCCATGTCCATGCTCGAGCGTTCTTCGGCTGATGCGTTTTCAGTGGGCATTGACGACTACCGCCGTGATGTTGTCGGGAGCGCCCCGGGTCAGCCCCAGGTGCACCAGGCTGCGGACCACCTCATAGGGGCTCGCGTTGCCCAGCACCTCGCGCAGTTCAGGGTCCTCGACGGTCTTGGTCAGCCCGTCGCTGCACAGCAGGAAGCTGTCGCCGGGACGCACCTCCAGGTCCACGGCCGAGAGTTCCAGCCGGTCTTGGGTGCCCACGGCGCGGGTGACGATGTTGGCCATGGGGTGCTCCCGCGCCTCGTCCTCGCTGAGCAGCCTGCTGTCCAGCAACTCCTGGACATAGCTGTGGTCGTGGCTGATGACCTCCAGCTGGCCCTCGCGCAGGCGATACAGGCGGCTGTCGCCGGCCCACAGGCAGGTGGCGTTGGCGCCTCGGGCGGCCAGCAGCACCAGGGTGCTGCCCATGATGCCGACCCCGCGCTGCGCGGTTTCCTGGCGAACCGCCGCGTTGGCCTGCTCCAGCCCCGCCCGCAACGCCTGGACATAGGCCGCCAAGGAGGGTTCGGGCGGGATGGCGCGCAGCGTATCGACGATCAGGCTGCTGACGAAATCGCCCGCCGTATACCCGCCCATGCCGTCGGCCACCACCCAGAGGCCGGCTTGCACCGCATCCAGACAGGCGTCCTCGTTGACCTGACGCACCATGCCGACATGGCTGTGGCTGGCGGATTCGTAACGCGTTACGGCTGACGACATACCCTGGCTCCCGAAATGTCCCTAATGCCCAAAATCAGCTCCCGAAATCGAACTGCACGGTTTGCGCAAGCGCCGCGTAGCCGCCCTCGCCCAGCAGAAAACCGCTGAAATCCTGCGCCGCCGGCAATCCCTGGCAGCGCAGCAGGCCAGCGGCGACCCGTCCGGAGCCCTTGCCCCACCAGAGGCTCGCGCCCTCGCAGGCGTGCTGCATCAGCACCGTCCCGCGCGCCGCCGCGGTCGTGGCGGCGAAGCGCACCTGCCCCTCCAGCGCCTGCATGCCCGGCACCTGCGCGCTACAGACCGGGCGACCGAGGGCCGGCACCGCGGCCTCGAAGGCCTCGACAGCGGCCTCGGGCTCCAGGGTCGAGAGCAACAAGGCCTCGGCCGCCTCGAACCAGTCATCCGGGCCGGCCACCAACGCGCCCAGATCGGTCTCGGCCTCTAGCTGCAGCGCGATGGTCAGCGGGAAGTAGCGCCCGACCCGGTCGACGCTGGGCATCATCACCCCCACCGCCGCCTCGCTGCCGAGCAGGCCCGGCGCCACGGCAAAGCGCCACAGCGGGCTGACCAGGTAGGCATCCAGCCAGGCCGCCCCCAGCGCCGCCTGGCTCGCGGCCATGCCGGCGGAGAGCCAGGCATCCCAGCGCTCGATAAAGGTCGGCGACAGGCCGCGGTGGATGAAATCCCCGCGGCCGGCCAGCTTGCCGTAGAAACCCGGGCTGCTCACAAGCGCTCCGGCAGGCTGAAGCCGGACAACAGCCGGCCCTTGAACGGGTTGAACGCGCTGCTGGCGCGCAGTTCGCAGGAGATGCTCGCGCTGTCGACGCGCATGCGCAGGGTGAAGCGGTCCGGGGCATTGCCCTGGGTCAGGTCGGACTGTTCCAGCAAGCGAAACCAGGCCCAGGGTCCCTCCAGGGTCAGTCCCGAACGACCGGCGCTGGTGGGCGGCGTGACGGACAGGCGCACCACCCCCAGGCTGTTGGGGCTGGGCCATTGCATCGCCATCGGCCGGCTCGGGCCATGGTCGTAGCTGAGCTGCTGGCCGTCCAGGTCGAGCAGGAACTGGCTGATGGAGGCGTCCATGGCCACCGGCTTGAGCTCGAAGCGTACCGCCGGTTGGGTGCCTCCGGCGCGGAAGTAGGCATCGCGAATGGCCGCGGCGCGTTGGAAGGTTTGCAGCACGCCCGGGCCGATGCCGAGTTTTTCCGCGGCGCCCGGCTGCCAGCGCCAGCTGCTGGTCGAGGTGTTGACGTAGGCTTGCAGGTACTTGCGAAAGTAGTTGTCCATCACCCCGCCCACGCCGAAGAAGTTGCCGAAGTCCTCCAGGGTGGCCTCCCGCGAACTGGAGTTGACCATGGGGTAACGGCCAGCCAGGGACTGGCGGTAGACATTCACCACCTCACTGATCCAGGCCGCGTTCAGCTGGGTGCGGATGCTGCCCATCATGCTGCCAGTGGTGGCGCTGACCACCGAGTTGACCAGCTTCTGCACCAGTGGCGGCTGACGTTCGGCGCCGAGCTTGACCCGCGATGCCGTGGCCACCGCCTGGTTCTTCGCCTCGCCCAGCAAGGCGTCGCCGCTGGCGCCGCTCATGGCGCTGACCTGCACATACAGCTCATTGAGCTGGGCCAGCAGGTCGTCGATCGGCGCTGGCCCATCCCCATGAGTGGTCACCAGGCTATTGAGCTCGGCGAAACGCGCGCTGATGGGATCGACCTGCGAGGTTGCCGACGAATCTTCCTGGGCCGCTTGTCCGACCAGCGAGCCGAGCTGCTGCTTGAGTTTGTCCACGGTGCCGTCGGCGGCCTTGAGCTTCTCGGCCAGCAGGCGATCTTCTTGTTGCAGGTTGGTTTCCCTGGCCACCGCAGCGAGCAGTTTCTTCAGTGGCGAGTTTGGCCCGGAGAGCACCCGCAGCACATCGGCGGCCTGGGCGATGCCGTTGATCGCGACGAAGTCGAGATCGCCGAGCAGTGTTTCCCATTGGTTGAGGAAATCCTGGAAGTACAGGGCACGCACCTCCAGGGCCAGGCTGGCGACATCCTGGTTGTCGTTCAATGGCCGGCCGAGTACCCATTGTTCCTCGGCCAGGGCGCCGGACTGGCTGAGGCTGGCGACCATGAACGCCTGGCGGTAGCCACGGTAGGTATAGAAACCGGACAACGGATCGCTCAGTGGCTTGCCGCTCTTGCGCGTGAACACCAGGGCGGCGTCGCGCCCGGCCGCTTCGCTGAGGCGAAAATCCGCTACGCCCTCGGGCAGTTTCTGGCGTTTCACCCGGCTGTAGACCCGCTGCGCCACGGACATCTGTTGCAACTGCCGACGCAGGTCGGCCAGCAGTGCTTCATCCAGCCTCGCCGGTGGTGGCTTGTGGACGAACAGCGCATTGAGATGCTCGGCCAGGGCCAGGCGCTGTTCCGGGGCCAGGTCGCGCGGCAGGCTGTGGTCCCAGTCGAGGTTGATCCAGGTCTTGATGGCATCGGCGTCATAGTGCTCGGCGCTGGCCAGCATCAGGTAGACCTTGAGGCCTTCGTAGAGAAACTCGGTGTTGCCGCCGCTGCGCAACTGTTCCTCGATGCGGGTCAGCAGACGCGGCGCGAGCACCGCGATCAGCAGCTTGCGGTACACGCTGGCGGCTTCGGCGCCGAGCATGTCGCCCTGGAACAGGCCATAGCCTTCGGCCCAGGACAGCGAATTGTCGGCGACATGGCGAACGGCGTTGAGCAGCGGCAGCACGGCCAAGACCTCGCGCTGCGCCGGGCTGAGCGCTTCGACCTGCCCCTTGAGCGGCGCCAGGCGCGCGTCCACCTCGGCGATATAGGCCTGGTTGGCGCGGTAGCTGGCGACCCAGATGGCCGTCACCGTCAGCAAGACCAAGGCACTGGCGGCGAGTACGCCACGATTGATCCAGCGATGCCGGCGCTCGACCTTGGGGTTACTGCCGACCAGGCCGCGCTCGCCGAAGGCGACATCGCGGAACAAGCGGGTAATGAAGTAACTGCGGCCCGTGCCGGTCTGGCGCGCCAGGTGCTGGCGATCCAGGTTCATGCTTTGCGCCATGCTGCCGATCAGACGGTCGATGGGGCTGCCTTCCTGGGTGCCGCTGGTGAAGTACAGCCCGCGCAACAGCGCCCGCTCTTCATAGGGATTGGGCTTGAATACCCCCTCGAGGAAAGACGACAGGTTGTGACGCAACGCCGCGAACTGCTGGATGAAGGCGTAGATCAGATCGCGTCGGTTGGGGTCGCGCTCCTGTTGCAGGCGCTCGACCAAGCGCTCGGTAAGACGCGCCTCGAGGGCGGTGAATTCCTCGTCGAAACGGGCCAGCGGGCCTTGGGGACTCTTGCCATCGTCCAGGGCAAAGGTGACGCCCCAGACCTGGGCGCGCTCTTCCTTGCTCAGCGCGTCGAAGAACTCCATGAACCCCGGCACCAGGTCGAACTTGGTGAGCATCACGTAGATCGGGAAGCGCACACCGAGCTGGCTATACAACTCCTGTACCCGCGTGCGGATGGCCCGGGCATGGGCGCTACGCTCGGCCTCGCTGCCCAATAGCAGGTCGGACAGGCTGATGGCGACGAAGACGCCATCGATCGGCCGGCGCTTGCGCTGGTTCTTCAGCAGGTCGAGAAAGCCCAGCCAGGCCGCCTTGTCCACCGCCGCATGGCTGTCCTGGGTGGTGTAGCGCCCGGCGGTGTCCAGCAGCACCGCTTCGTCGGTGAACCACCAGTCGCAGTTGCGCGTACCGCCGACTCCGCGGATCGCCCCACTGCCCATCTGTTCGGCCAGCGGAAAGTGCATCCCGGAATTGACCAGCGCGGTGGTCTTGCCCGAGCCCGGCGGGCCGATGATCACGTACCAGGGCAGCTCGTAAAGGTTGCGCCGCTCGTTACCGCCGAGCTTGCTGCGCTTGAGCAATAGCAGCGCTTCGTCCATGCGTTGCTTGAGAGCCGCCAGCTCTTCGGCGGTGGCGACGCTGGCCGCATCCGGCGCTACCGCCGCCAGGCCCTGCATGACCTTGGCGGCGTTGCGCCGGGCCTGGACGATGCGCAATACCCGCACACCGATCCAGGCCAGGAACAACAGGCCGATCAGCGCCCAGCGTACGGCCGCCGGGGCCAGGGGTTCATAGGCCGCGACGATGATCAGCGGACCGAGGAACCAGATCACCAGGCTCAGGGCGAGCAGGCCGAGCAGCGGCACCACCCAGCGCACCAGGAAATTGATAAAGGCCTTCACTGGCTGCCCTCCGCTAGCACGGTGATCTCCACGCGCCTGTTCCTGGCACGTCCGGCGGCGCTGTCATTGGAGGCGACCGGTTCCGCGTCGCTGCGCCCTTCGGCGGTGAAGCGCTCGGGTTGCCCGCTGCGGGCGGCGAGGATCTCCATCACTTGCTGCGCCCGATCCTGCGACAGCTTCCAGTTCGAGGGGTAGCGCAAGGTGGCGATCGGTCGGTTGTCGCTGTGCCCGGTGACCTGCACCGTGCCCTTGATCTGGCGCAGGGCATCGGCGACCCGCAGCAGCAAGGGCTGCAACTGCTCGGAAATGCTCGCGCTGCCCGAGGCGAACAACTCGTCGCCACGGATGGTCACCACCGAGCGATCCAGCGCATCCTCCACGGCAACGCGCTGGGCCTTGATGTCCTCGGCGAGGAAGCGCGCCAGGCGCGGGCGTTCGATCAACCTGGGCTGCTGCGGTGGACGGTCGATGGCTTGCACCGGGATCTCGCCCAGGGCGTGGATATTGCGAAACACCGGCTCGGCGTCGGCCGCCAGCTTCAGGCGCAAGCCGAACAGCAGCAGCAACAGCACGGCCAGGCAAATGGCCACGCCAACCCAGGGCGGCAGGAACTGCGACAAGCGATCGCGTACCACGCTGAGGCCCCGCCAATGCGGCGACAGCTCGCGCTCGAATTCGCCGCGCACGCTGCGAATGGTCGCGCTGGTGCGTTCGCGCAAGGCCTCCAGCTGGCTGCGGCCGTCATTCATGACCCGGTAACGGCCCTCGAAGCCCAGGCAGATACAGAGGTACAGCAGCTCGAGAATGTGCAGGCGCTGCTGCGGGTTCTGCAGACAGTGTTCGAGCAGCTGGAAGACTTTTTCGCCGCCCCAGGCTTCGTTGTGCAGGGTGATCAGCAGGCTCTGCTTGCCCCAGTCGCTGGTACTGCCCCAGGGGGTGCTGAGTACCGCTTCGTCCAGCGCGGTACAGAGCACATAACGGCTGAGCATCACCTCATCCTGGGCGACGCCGGCGGCGCGCGCCTGCTCCTCGAACTGGCGCAGGTAAGCCAGCAACTGGGCGCGCAGGCTGGCCGGTTGCGGGTGAGCGAGGGTGCTGCGCAAGCGGGTCAGCAACGCCAGTATCGGGCCGGCCGCCCGCTCCAGCGGGTTGAGGCCCTGGGCCAGGCTGCTCGCCACCGGCGCGCCCGGCATCGCAATGTGCGGATCGGCGGCGCTGGCCGCGTCCGTCCTGGGGGCAGAGGCATCGACGGAGCGCCCGCCGGGCCGCGGCATGATCAGGGTACGGTCGTTGCCGCCCGTCGAGACGCCGCCTGAAGTGCCACCTGCGCCAGAGTTGCCGAAGGGATCATCGATCGGGTGCATGACGAACTATCCTCGGATGGCCCAGAAGGCCAGGTTCAGGCCCGGGAACTGGCCGGCAATGTGAAAGGCGAAGCCCCCTGAGTGGGTCAACTGTTTCCAGTGTTCGCTGCCACGATCCAGTTCGAAATAGCTTGAACCGGCGTGATAGGGAATCTGCCGCGGCGCCACGGGCATGGACAGCAAGGCGATGCCCGGCAACTGCAGATTGACCAGGTCGCGGATGTGCTCCACCGAGCCGATCTTGGCCTGCTGGGGGAAATGCGTGCGCAGGGTTTCGGCCGGCACCTCGGCACGCACCACCAGGACGAAGCTGGCCATCTCCAGCAAGCTCTTGTCGGCCAGCATCGCCACATGCACGCCGTAGGATTTCTCGATGATCGGAATCGGCGTGGCGCGGGTATCGATGACCATCGACAACGCTTGCCGCAGATCGTGCATCACCGGGGCGAAGCTGCTCGCCAGGTCGTCGTGGGCATAGGCCGGGTAGTCGCTGGGGCGACGCCCGGCAGCGGAAAAGGTGGCGAACTCTCCCGCCAGGCAGACCGCCTCGCGATAGAAGTCCTGCGGGTGCAAGGGGCTCAACCGGGCCAGGTGGCTGAGCAGGGGCTCGGCGCGATTGACCAGTTGCAGCAGCAGAAAGTCGGCGATCTCCGAGGCGCCGCCGGCCCCCGAGGCCACCACTCTTCCTGCCAGGGCCTCGCCGCGCTGGTGCAACAACCCTTGCAGCTCGCTGCGAAAGGCCGCCAGCACGCTGGAGGCGGCCACATCGAGCAGCGGCGCAATATAGTCGTCGTCCAGTTGCACGGCATTGTCCGCGCGTTTTTCCAGCACCCGCAGCAAACCGAGGCAGGCATATTCGCCGAGGCCGTCGCGCTCGGTCAGCAGGCGCAGGGCTTTGCCGCCGATCGCCAGCGACGCCCGGCTCTCGAAGGCGGCGTTGTCATCGCGCACTTCCCGCACCTGGCTGATGTAGCGCGCACCGCCCGGAGCTTCGCCCTCCCCCACGGTGTCGCGGCTGCCGGCCCGCTTGAGCGGCAAACCCAGGAAGACCTGCGCATCGCGCAAATTGTCGTTGACGTTCAGTGGCGGCGGCGGCAGATCGTCGCCGGGAATGTCGAAAGGTGTGCCATCGGGTAGCACCCCGCGCGCGCTGACAATCGCCACCTTGCCCTGGCCGAGCAGGGACTCGTCGATGCGCAGCTCGGAGAACCCCCAGCCCCCGGCGCTCAACGGGCGGCAACGGCCATCGATCAGGGCTTCCATGTAGCGATCATGTTGCTGGAGATGCTGCGGCCGCAGAAACATTCCTTCGGACCACACCACACGGTTATTCCAGGACATGGACTGGCTTCCTCGACAGGACTAATTCGCAGGTTTCGTGGCTGCCGCGCTGATCGCCCTGGCTGTCAGGGAAACCGTCAATGGCGTGGTTTCATGGCTCGGGATATTGACCATCTGGCGCCACACGGCGCTGTCCAGTTCACGGTAGGACACCACCAGGCCGAGCAAACGGCTCTGCTCGTCGAGCGTGCGCTCCAGGGTCAGCTGTTGACCCGGCTGGACCAGTAATTCGTCCTGCGCCACCAGGTCCGCGGACAAGGTCGCGCCGCTGGCATTCACCAGGGAGAAATAGTCGGCGCGACTGAAAGCTCCACCGCTCTTCAACTCATACAAACGCACCCGCACCGGCGTCGCCTGGCCGCCCGCCGAAAGATTCAGATCGGCAGCGGCCTGGATATGCATGACAACGACAGTAGGAGCAGGGGGCGGCGGCGGACTCGAAGCACAGGCAGTCAGCAGTAGTACTGTTGCGAACAACAAGAACTTTGGCATGTCGTCCTCCATGACGTTTGTTATTCCAAATCGAAACTACCGATCGCCAAAAAAGATCAACTCACTATTTAATAGCCATTAGCCTTTATCCAACTAACCGAGGGCGCTCAGCCTTTTCGCAACTTGGTATTTTGTTCTTCATAGGCACGACTGAATTCGCGCCCGAACAAATCCTCGAAATCATCTTCGGCCTCCCTGGAAATGCTCGCATAGAGTTCCGTGAACAACTCCCAGTATTGCGCTTGACGTCTACCGGGCAGTAAAGCGCCAATAGCCGAAGGTTGAGTTAAACGCGCTTCCAGTACCGCTGGCTGAAAACGCTCGAGCAGGTGTTTGATCGAGGCTTGCACGCCCGCCATGACGGCCAGTTGATGCGCTTTCAGGTCGTCGAAGCTTTCCTTGATCGCCTGGTCGGCCGGCATGAAGGCCTGGTTGCCGGAACGCAGCAATAACAGCAGCGCCTCGTCGACATTGGGGGCGAATTTGAGGGGGTTGTTCTCCACCGGCCGGATCATGGTCTGGGCCATGCGGAACTCACCCTTGAGGCTGGCACGGGCGCGCAGCACCTCGATCAACCCCTCGACCATATGCCGGTAGCTGCGGCCGATGGCCTCCATTTGCGCGCGGGTTTCGCCTCTGTCGATACGCAAGTGCTCGAGCCCCGCGCCCCTGAGAAAGGCTTCCAGTCCCTCCTCATTGTCGCCCCCGATTGCCGGCGCCGGAGGGGCAACCGCGGCCCGTTGCACGGCCGGTTCGGGTGCGCTGCCGGCCCTGTTCTCCGATACCTCTGGCAATGGTTGCGGCTGGGCCTGCGCGGTGGCTTGCACAGTGGCCGGCGCCACCGGCGCCGGGCCCGCCCCCAGTTCGGTGAAGGGGTCCCAATCCGCCGGAATCGCCGGTGCCGCGCCGGTTTCGCTGACCGCGGGGGCGCTGGTGCGTTGTGGCTCAGGCGGGCGGAAATCATGGCGTTCGGGCGGCACGTGGTCGGCCAGGGCCGCTGGGGGCACGGCCGGGGACGCGAGAAAATCGAACAGGTCGGGCTTGGTGTCCAGGGGCGAACCGCCCGCGTGGACCTGCACCCTGCCGGGGGGCGGCGCCGCGGCGCCGGGCATCTCGCCCGGCGCCTGGCGCTTGATCAGCGCATCGAAGCCGGTAAAGGGATCGCTCATCCCGGGTGCGCCGTTGACGATCTGTGGCGCGCCGTTGATCTGCACCAGGATGTCGTATTCGCCGACGCGCAGCAGTTCGCCGTCGCGCAAGGGTTCGCTGTTGCCGCGGTGCATGCGCACGCCGGCATTCACCAGCTGTACGCCATTGGTGCTGGTGTCGGTCAGGTAGTAGGTGCCGTCACGCAGTTGAATGACGCAATGCTGGCCGGACACCAGGCGCTCCGGGTCTGGAAGTATCCAGTCGTTCTCGGGGTTGCGACCGATTTTCAGCTCACCGCGATCAAGCTCGAACTCCGCGCGTTGGCCGGGAGTCAGCTTGTGATAACTGGTGATTGTCAAACGCAGCGGCATTGGAACTCCTTGTACGGTATTGCTCAATAACAACAGCTCGGGCATGCCAGCGAGTGCAAAGCGAGTATAGCCCCCTAAAAGATTTCCGTGCCCTCAAAGTTCCTGCGCTTATATTCGCTTTTTTCAAATAACCCCTATAACAAAAGAAACTAAAAAAACCGCCTCCAACCGCCTATCTTCAAACACCACAGTGTTCCTCCACTGGTCGGAGAGTTTCTTGACAACAATTGAACTGGGCTAAAACTTCAGGTCAATTGTTGAATTAAGAAATGACGCCAAACAGTGGCTCTGGATAGAGCACTTATTCGCAGGAAAAGGGATTTAATCGTGCGCTCACCCTGACCGGGCGCCGATTGCCGGGCCGATATGGAGATCACGTCCGTGGTGGATGTACAGCGCTTGTTGGAAACCATTTCCCCCGACTCCCCCTGTGGCGGCGACCTCGAGTACGACGCCGCCTTTCTCGAGCTTGAACGCGCGGCGCAAGGCCAACCCGAACGGCAGATGGGCGATGCCGTGTTACCCGCCGCACCGCCGGAATGGCGCCAGGTCCGCGACCTCTGCGTCGAACTGTTCACGCGCAGCAAAGACCTGCGCATCGCCAACTACTTCCTGCAAAGCGCCATTGCCCTGCACGGCTTGCCCGGCCTGGTGCAAGGGCTACAGCTGATCCAGCAGCTGCTCGCGCAGTATTGGGACGACCTGCATCCCAAGCTGGATGCAGAAGATAACAATGACCCCACCTTTCGGATCAACGCCCTCGCCGGCCTCAACGCCGAGCCGGTCATTCGCCTGCTCTGGGGCATGCCGCTGATCAGCTCGCGGGCATTTGGCAGCATCGGCCTGCGGGCCGCGCTGAATGCCGCGGGCTTGCAGCGCTTCGCCAGTGAAAGCCTCAGCCCGGACCAGCTCGGCGCGGCCTTTCAGGACTGCGCGGGCGAACAGCTCGAGGCCTGCCGCGCCGCCCTGAACGATGCCCATGGCACGCTGTTGACCATAGAGCGCGAGGTCAACGAACGGGTCGGCTCCACCCACGGCGCGGACCTGGGCACGATCAAGCAACTGCTGCGGCATGCCGTGCAAATCATCGCCGAGCACGCCCCTCAGCCAGGCGTTCCCGGCGCTGTCGCGCAGGCCGGCGAGCCTGTCGATGCCGCCATGTCCCCGGCCCCCGGCGCCGCCGCGCCGCGCATCGCCGGCGAGATCGGCAGCCGTGACGATGTGCTGCGCAGCCTCGACCGGATCCTCGGTTATTACGCCAGGCACGAGCCCTCAAGCCCCGTGCCGGTGCTCCTGAGCCGCGCCAAGAGACTGGTCAGCGCCGATTTCGCCACCATCGTGAGCAACCTGATTCCGGACGGCTTTTCCCAGTTCGAAAAATTGCGCGGGCCCGAGGGTGAATAGTCCGAGTGAAACGCTTTAACCGACGCCCATCCAACACAGCCGCATAGGCAGCGCAGGAGGAAAAATGGCTAACACCAGCAGCCAGAAATTCATCGCCCGTAACCGTGCTCCCCGGGTGCAGATCGAGTACGACGTAGAGCTTTACGGCGCGGAGAAGAAGGTGCAATTGCCCTTCGTCATGGGGGTGATGGCCGACCTTGTCGGCAAGCCTGCCGAGCCGCTGCCGGCGGTGGCCGACCGCAAGTTCCTGGAGATCGATGTCGACAACTTCGACTCGCGGCTCAAGGCCATGAAACCGCGGGTGGCGTTCAACGTGCCCAATGCCCTGACCGGTGAAGGCAACCTGAGCCTGGACGTCACGTTCGAGAGCATGGACGACTTCAGCCCTGCCGCGGTGGCGCGCAAGGTCGATGCCCTCAATCAACTGCTCGAAGCCCGCACCCAGCTGGCCAACCTGCTGACCTACATGGACGGCAAGACCGGCGCCGAGGACATGATCATGAAGGCGATCAAGGACCCGGCCCTGTTGCAGGCGTTGGCCAGTGCGCCGAAACCGACCGAACCCGAGCCGCAAGCCTGACAGAGGACGCAGACCATGGCCGAATTAATGAAAGACCCGCAGGCCCAGGCAGACGCCGCGACCGCACCGAGCGACTTCGCCGCCTTGCTCCTGCAAGAGTTCAAACCCAAGACCGAGCACGCCCGCGAGGCGGTGGAAAGCGCCGTGCGCACCCTGGCCGAACAGGCCCTGAGCAAGACCGAGCTGATCTCCAACGACGCGATCAAATCCATCGAATCGATCATCGCCGCGATCGATGCCAAGCTCACCGCGCAGGTCAACCTGATCATGCATCACCCCGACTTCCAGCAACTGGAAAGCGCCTGGCGCGGCTTGAGCTACCTGGTCAACAACACGGAAACCGACGAGCAGCTGAAGATCCGCGTGATGAGCATCGCCAAGGGCGACCTGCACAAGACCCTGAAGAAGTTCAAGGGCACCGCCTGGGACCAGAGCCCGATCTTCAAGAAAATGTACGAAGAGGAATACGGCCAGTTCGGCGGCGAGCCGTTCGGCTGCCTGGTGGGCGACTACTACTTCGACCAGTCGTCGCCGGACGTCGAGCTGCTCGGCGAGCTGGCCAAGGTCTGCGCGGCGATGCATGCGCCCTTCATTAGCGCGGCCTCGCCGACGGTGATGGGCATGGGCTCCTGGCAGGAGCTGTCCAACCCGCGCGACCTGACCAAGATCTTCACCACGCCGGAATACGCTGCCTGGCGTTCGCTGCGCGACTCCGAGGACTCGCGCTACATCGGCCTGACCATGCCGCGTTTCCTCGCCCGCCTGCCCTACGGCGCCAAGACCGACCCGGTGGACGCCTTCGCCTTCGAAGAGGAAACCAACGGCGCCGACAGTTCCAAGTACACCTGGGCCAACTCGGCCTATGCCATGGCGGCGAACATCAACCGCTCGTTCAAGCTCTATGGCTGGTGCTCGCGGATTCGCGGCGTGGAGTCCGGCGGCGAGGTGCCGAACCTGCCGACGCACACCTTCCCGACCGACGACGGTGGGGTGGACATGAAGTGCCCGACCGAAATCGCCATCGCCGATCGGCGCGAGGCGGAGCTGGCGAAGAACGGTTTCATGCCGCTGCTGCACAAGAAGAACACCGACCTCGCCGCCTTCATCGGTGCCCAGTCGCTGCAGAAGCCGGCCGAGTATGACGACCCCGACGCCACCGCCAACGCCAACCTGGCGGCGCGCCTGCCCTACCTGTTCGCCACCTGCCGCTTCGCCCATTACCTGAAGTGCATCGTTCGCGACAAGATCGGCTCGTTCAAGGAAAAGGACGACATGCAGCGCTGGCTGCAGAACTGGATTCTCAATTACGTGGACGGCGACCCGGCCCACTCCACCGAAACCACCAAGGCGCAGCACCCCTTGGCCGCGGCGGAGGTGGTGGTCGAGGAGATCGAGGGCAACCCCGGTTACTACAGCTCCAAGTTCTACCTGCGCCCGCACTACCAGCTCGAAGGGCTCACGGTATCGCTGCGGCTGGTATCCAAACTTCCATCCGCCAAGGCGGTTTGATTCATCTCAGGAGGCATTCGCCGTGGTGGCGGGTGCCCTGCGACGCAGCGTGGCGAATCACTGGCACACAGTGGTGCAAACCACTTAAGGAGGCATGATGGCTGTTGATATGTTTATCAAGATCGGCGACGTCAAGGGCGAGTCCCAGGACAAGAACCACAAGGAGGAGATCGACGTGCTCTCCTGGAGCTGGGCCATGGCCCAGTCCGGCAACATGCATGTGGGCGGTGGCGGCGGTGCCGGCAAGGTCAATATCCACGACCTGACGTTGACCAAGTGGGTGGATAAATCCTCCCCCAACCTGATGATGGCCTGCTCCAGCGGCAAGCATTACGACGAGGCCAAGCTGACGGTGCGCAAGGCCGGCGGCGACGATCCGGTCGAGTACCTGACCATCACCCTCAAGGAGGTCCTGGTGTCCTCGATCGGCACCGGCGGCAGCGGCGGCGCGGATCGCCTGACCGAAAACATCGCGCTGAATTTCGGCCAGGTGCTGGTCGACTACCAACCGCAGAAGCAGGACGGTTCCAAGGACGGCGGCCCGGTCAAGTACGGCTGGAATATCCGCCAAAACGTCAAGGTGTGACGCCAGCCACCCTGCAGCCCTGCCGCAGGGTGCTCGGCTTGTACCAGGGGCCACGGCGCAACAGGAGGTTCGATGATGGCCAGACCCGCGTTCATCAATCTGTGGAACAACTACCCGGCTGAAAGCCAGCCTTGCGATGGCGGTTGGGAAAATCAATGCGCGATCCGCCTGAGCATTACGCTCAACGCCGAGCGAAGCATCCTCGTGGATGGCCACACCTATTCGGAACCGCGCTGCAGCCACGGCCACGCCCGCGGTGCCGAGTCGCTGGCGAACTGGCTGTGGCGCCAGCATCTGGGCCGGCCGAGCATCTTTACCGACGCGGCCAAGGCCAAGCTGCAGCTCAATGAGAAGAACGGGATCATTTTTTTCAAGGATTGCTTTACCCGCAGCGGCGAGAGTCGCGCGGCCGGCGACCATATCGACCTGTGGAGCCGCGGTTTCACCAAGACCTACGACGACCCGGCCAACCACTCCGCCCAGGTGTGGTTCTGGGAGCTGTCATGAGTCAGCGCCTGCTTCGCCTTATCGTCGCGGGCCTGGCGGGTTTGATGTTGCCCGCCTGCGCGCAGAACCCGGCCGATAGCGCCACCCAGGCGCGCTTCCTGGCCCGGGACCTGCTGCTGGAAGAGCGCAATGGCAACTGTCGTGTGCTGGTCCCGCAGCAACCCGGCATCGACCTGAGCCTGAAATGGCCTTGCCAGTTCCACCGAGACCCCAGCGGCACCCTGCGCACCAGGCAGGTGGGGACACGCCAGGTGATATTGGTGGAAAGCAGCGAGCAGTTGCCCTCGCCCAGTCGGGATTGCCGTACCGAGATCCAGGCGATACGCAGCGGCTCCGATCAGACTCTGGAAGCCTCGGCGGCGGTGAGCCGGGTGACGGCCTGCCCGCCCTTCCAGTGGGATGAGAAAATGTTTATCGGCTTGTTCGAACCCGACGTTTGAGCGCACGCCAGGGCTCGGTTCGAAGCCTGCGAACTAAACCTGCGAATAAGGAGATGGCGATGGACGCCGAACAGCCGATGTGTGCAGGTCAGTTGGGCGGCGCCTTCCGGGCCCTGCGGGATCAACTGCACAGCCTCAGCTTCACCGACAGGGATAACCGAAGATGGCCGAGCTGACCCTGCAAGAACGCCTGCAACCCTCGTTGCTCGATCGCCTGACCGACGACGATCCGCACAACCCGAAAGAAGCCGCCGAGCGCCGCGTCATGTCGCTGACCCAGCTGAAAGCTTGCGTGCTGCGCGATCTGGCCTGGCTGTTCAACACCTGCGTGCTGTTCGATCCGGAGCAGGCCGCGCAGATGCCAGCGGGCAACTCGGTGCTGAATTTCGGCCTGCCGCCCCTGGCCGGACACACCGCCTCGAGTGTCGATGTTCAGGCCATCGAAGCCTTGTTCAGCGACACCATCGCCACCTTTGAGCCGCGCATCCTCAAAGGCTCGTTGAAGGTTCGCGCGCGACTCGACGGCAATGACATGAGCCACAACGCCCTGAGCTTCGAGATCGAGGGCGATCTGTGGGCCGAGCCGGTGCCCCTGCGCTTGCTGCTCAGCACCGCCCTCGACCTGGAAACCGGGCACGTCAAGGTGACGCCGGCCGAGCCCGCCAGGAGACGCCAATGAACCCGCGCATGCTCGAGTATTACAACCAGGAGCTGCAGCATATCCGCGAGAGCGCCGCCGAGTTCGCCCAGGAGTTCCCCAAGATTGCCAGCCGCCTGACCCTGTCCGGCATCGAATGCGCCGACCCCTATGTCGAGCGTCTGCTGGAGGGCTTCGCCTACCTGAGCGCGCGGGTCCACCTGAAGCTGGACGCCGAATACCCGACCTTCACCCACAATCTGCTGGAAATCGCCTACCCCCATTACCTGGCGCCAACGCCTTCGGTGGTGGTGGTCCAACTGGTCGCCGACCCTAACGAGGGTTCGCTGACCAGCGGCTTCACGGTCGAACGCCACGCCGCCCTGCGCGGCCAGCTGGGCCATGGCGAGCAGACCGCCTGCGAATACCGCAGCGCCCATGCCGTGACGCTGTGGCCGTTGCAGGTCAGCCATGCCGAATACTTCGGCAACCCGGCCGCGACCCTCGGCCGACTGGCCGCCAGCGAACCCAAGGCCAAGGCCGGGTTGCGCCTGCGCCTGCGCTGCGGCGCCGGGTTGCCGTTCAACGCCCTGGCGCTGGACAGCCTGCCGCTCTACCTCAACGGCGCCGACGAGCAGCCTTTCCGTCTGTACGAGCAACTGCTCGGCAACGCCTGCGCGGTGTTTATCAAGAGCGTCGATGGCGACTGGGCCGAGCGCTTGCCTCTGGAGAGCCTCAAGGCGCGCGGCTTCGACGATCGGGACGCGGTGCTGCCGGTGGTGCCCCGGGCCTTCCAGGGGTATCGCCTGCTGCAGGAATATTTCGCCCTGCCCAATCGTTTTTTGTTCGTCGACTTCACCGGGCTGAGCGCCGGTGTGCAGCGCTGCGCCAGCCAGGAACTGGAGGTGGTGGTGCTATTCGATCGCCTCGACAGCACCCTGGAAGGCACGGTATCCGCAGCCCAATTCGTGCCCTTCTGCACCCCGGCGGTGAACCTGTTTGCACGCCGCACCGATCGCATTCACCTGAGCGAGAGGGTGCATGAGCACCAGGTGATCGCCGACCGCACCCGGCCGCTGGATTTCGAGATCCATTCCCTGACCCAGGTCACCGGCCATGGCAGCGGCCCCGAGCAGCCGTTCCAGCCGTTCTATGCGATCCGCGACCCGCTGCGTTATGGCCGCGAGCAGGCCTACTACATCGTCCGCCGCGAGCCGCGTCGCTTGTCCAGCCAGCAACGGCGACGCGGGCCACGCTCGACCTATATCGGCAGCGAAACCTTCGTCTCGCTGGTGGATGTCAACCAGGCGCCCTATCGCCACGACTTGCGCCAGCTCGGTCTCAGCGCCCTGTGCACCAACCGCGACCTGCCGCTGCTGATGCCGGTGGGGACGGGCAAAAGCGATTTCACCCTGGAAGACAGCGCCCCGGTGCTGGCCGTGCGCTGCCTGGCCGGGCCAAGCCGGCCGCGGCCGAGCCGCGCGCACGATGCCAGCGCCTGGCGGCTGATCAGCCAGCTGTCGCTGAACTACCTGTCGCTGAGCGAACAAGGCCAGGGGGCCGCGGCGCTGCGCGAATTGCTGCGCCTGTACGGCGACCCCGGCGATGCGGCGCTGCAGTTGCAAATCGAGGGCCTGCGCCAGGTGCGCAGCACGCCCTGCACCCGCCGCTTGCCGATGCCGGGACCGATCGTTTTTGGCCGTGGCCTGGAGATCAGCCTGGAGTTCGACGAAAACGCCTTCCGCGGCACCGGCGTGTACCTGCTGGGCGCGGTGTTCGAGCGCTTCCTGGCCCGTTACGTGTCGATCAACAGCTTCACCGAAACCGTGCTGCGCACCACCGAGCGCGGCGAAATCATGCGATGGCAGGCGCACCCCGGATGTCGACCGAACCTCTGAAACCGCTGCACAGCATCGAGCGGATGGCCGACGAGCCCTGGGCCTACGACTTCTTCCAGGCGCTACGGCGCATCGAGTGCGAGGCCAGCGACCGGCCGCGCATCGGCCATTCCCTGCGCTTGCACGACGACCCGTTGCGCCTGGGGCAGAAACCCGACTGCGGCTTCGCCCCCTCGACCCTGGCCAGCATCGAGACCGGCCCCGAGGGCGCCGCGCCGCGCATCGAGCAGTTGTTCTTCGGCCTCACCGGGCCCAACGGCCCGCTGCCGCTGCACCTGACCGAATACGCCCGCGATCGCCAGCGCAACAATGACGACGCCAGCTTCACGCGCTTTCTCGACGTGTTCAATCACCGCCTGTTATGCCTGTTCTACCGCGCCTGGGCCGAAGCGCGGCCGACCGTCAGCCATGACCGCCCCGCCCACGACTACTGGTCGATGCGCCTGGCCGCGCTGTCCGGGCGGGGCATGACCAGCCTGCTCGGCCAGGGCCCGATCGCCGACTCGGCGCGCTACCACTTCACCGGCCACCTGGCGGCGCAAACCCGCTACCCGGACGGCTTGCGCGCCATACTGGAAGACTATTTCGGCGTGCCGGTGAGCATCGAGGAATACGTCGGCCAGTGGCTGGAGTTGCCGCAGCGCAGCCAGCTGGGGGTGGCGCTCTGCTCGCTCGGCAGCGACCTGAGCCTGGGCACCCACGTCTGGGATCGCCAGCATAAATTCCGCATCCGCCTGGGGCCTTTGAGCCTGGAGCAATACCGCCGCCTGCTGCCCGGCCAGGAAAGCTTCGGCGAACTGGCCGCCTGGGTCGCCGAGTACCAGGGCGAGGAGCTGGATTGGGAAGTCAATCTGCTGCTGCGGCACCAGGAAGTGCCGCGCATCGATCTCGACGGCCAGACCCGCCTGGGCTTCGACACCTGGCTCGGCAGCCCATCGACGGATGCCGGCGACCTGCTGCTGGCCCGCGAATACGCCAGCCATACCACCCCCTCAAGGAGCAGCGATCATGAGTGAGATCAGCCGCGCCGCGCTGTTCGGCAAGTTGAACAGCCCGGCCTACAAGGCCATCGAAGCCGCCACCGTGTTCTGCAAACTGCGCGGCAACCCCTATGTGGAGCTGGTGCATTGGCTGCATCAGCTCCTGCAATTGCAGGACTCTGACCTGCACCGCCTGGTCCGCCAGTTCAGCCTCGACCCGGCGCGCCTGTCCAGGGATATCACCGACGCCCTGGACCGCCTGCCACGCGGCTCGACCTCGATCACCGACTTGTCCTTGCAGGTCGAGGAAGCCGCGGAGCGCGGCTGGGTCTATGGCAGTTTGCTGTTTGGCGAGAGCCAGGTGCGCGGCGCCTACCTGGTCGTCGGCATGCTCAAGACACCGAGCCTGCGCCACGCCCTCTCGGCCATCTCCCGCGAGTTCGACAAGATCAAGGTGGAGCACCTGATCGAGCGCTTCGACGAATACCTCGGCGACTCGCCGGAAAACGGCCTGGCCGCCAGCGACGGTTTCAACGCCACCGCCGCGCCGGGCGAAGCGAGCGGCGCCCTGGCGCCCAGCGCGCTGGGCAAGCAGGAGGCGCTCAAGCGCTTTACCGTAGACCTCACCGAACAGGCCCGCAGCGGCAAGCTCGACCCCATAGTCGGGCGCGACGAGGAGATTCGCCAACTGGTCGACATCCTCATGCGCCGCCGGCAGAACAACCCGATCCTCACCGGCGAAGCCGGGGTCGGCAAGACCGCGGTGGTCGAGGGTTTCGCCCTGCGTATCGTCGCCGGCGACGTGCCACCGAGCCTCAAGGACGTCGAACTGCGCACCCTGGACGTCGGCCTGCTGCAAGCCGGCGCGAGCATGAAGGGCGAGTTCGAACAGCGCCTGCGCCAGGTCATCGAGGATGTGCAGGCCTCGCCCAAGCCGATCATCCTGTTTATCGACGAGGCCCATACCCTGGTCGGTGCCGGCGGCGCGGCCGGTACCGGCGATGCCGCCAACCTGCTCAAGCCGGCCCTGGCCCGTGGCACCCTGCGCACCGTGGCGGCAACCACCTGGGCCGAATACAAAAAGCACATCGAGAAGGACCCGGCCCTGACCCGGCGCTTCCAGGTGGTGCAGGTCGACGAGCCGTCCGAGGCCAAGGCGATCCTGATGATGCGCGGCGTCGCCTCGACCATGGAGCAGCACCACAAGGTGCAGATCCTCGACGAGGCGCTGGAAGCCTCGGTCAAGCTGTCGCACCGTTATATTCCGGCCCGGCAGTTGCCGGACAAATCGGTGAGCCTGCTCGACACCGCCTGCGCGCGGGTCGCCATCAGCCTGCATGCGGTACCGGCGCAAGTGGACGACAGCCGCCGACGCATCGAGGCGCTGAGCACCGAGCAGGCGATCATCGGCCGCGAGCAGGCCATTGGCATTGCCATCGGCACTCGCCAGCAGGAGGTCGAGGCGGCCCTCGCCGAGGAACGCCAACGCCTGGCGACCCTGGAAGGTCGCTGGAGCGAAGAGAAAGCCCTGGTCGATGAACTGCTGGCGACCCGCGCCACCCTGCGCGCCGCCGCCGAACCGCTGGACGACACCAGCGGCGAGGCCGACGCTGCATCGCCGCGCCTGGGTGAAGCCGAACGCACGGCATTGCGCGACAAGCTCGGCGACCTGCAGAGCCGCCTCGCCACCTTGCAGGGCGAAAGCCCGTTGATCCTGCCCACCGTGGATTACCAGGCGGTGGCCGCGGTGGTCGCCGACTGGACCGGCATCCCGGTCGGGCGCATGGCGCGCAACGAAATCGACACCGTGCTCAGGCTCGACGAGCACATGAAAAAACGCATCATCGGCCAGGACCATGCCCTGGCGATGATCGCCAAGCGCATCCAGACCTCGCGCGCCGGGCTGGACAACCCCAGCAAACCGATTGGCGTGTTCCTCCTCGCCGGCACCTCGGGCGTGGGCAAGACCGAAACCGCCCTGGCCCTGGCCGAGGCCCTGTACGGCGGCGAGCAGAACATCATCACCATCAACATGAGCGAGTTCCAGGAGGCGCACACCGTCTCCACCCTCAAGGGCGCCCCGCCCGGCTATGTCGGTTACGGCGAAGGCGGCGTGCTGACCGAGGCGGTGCGGCGCAAACCCTACAGCGTGGTGTTGCTGGACGAGGTGGAGAAGGCCCACCCGGACGTGCACGAAATCTTCTTCCAGGTGTTCGACAAGGGGGTGATGGAGGACGGCGAAGGCCGCCTGATCGATTTCAAGAACTGCCTGATCCTGCTCACCACCAATGCCGGCACCGAGATGATCGCCAGCCTGTGCCGCGACCCGCAACGGCTGCCCGATCCCGATGCCATCGCCAAGGCGCTGCGCGAGCCATTGCTCCAGGTGTTCCCGCCGGCCCTGCTCGGGCGCCTGGTGACCGTCCCCTACTACCCGCTGAGCGACGAGATGCTCAAGGCCATCACCCGCCTGCAACTGGAGCGGATCAAGCAGCGCGTGGAAAGCGGGCACAAGGTGCCCTTCGCCTACGACGACAGCGTGGTCGACCTGATCGTCTCGCGCTGCACCGAGATCGAGAGCGGCGGACGGATGATCGACGCCATCCTGACCAATACCCTCTTGCCGGACATGAGCCGGGAGTTTCTCACCCGCATGCTCGAGGGCAAGCCGCTGGCGGGTGTGCGCATCAGCCAACGGGACAATGCGCTGCATTACGCATTCGACCCGCATGTTGGCGAGACAACCGACTGACGCCCGAACGCGAGCCGGAGGAAGCCGTTTATGGCAATCACGCAAAGCACCCGCCTGGTGCAGGTCGACAGCCCCCTCGGCGGCGAGGTCCTGCTGCTGCAGGGCATGGAAGGTAGCGAGGAGCTGGGGCGATTGTTCCATTACGAACTGGACCTCACCTCCGAAGACCGGGCGATCAAGTTCGACCAGTTGCTGGGCAAGCCGATGGGCCTGACCCTGGAGCTGCACGGCGGCGGCAAACGCTATTTCCACGGCATTGCCTGCGGCTGCCGGCAACTGACCGGCCACGGCCAGTTCGCCGGTTATCGGGTCAGCCTGCGGCCCTGGTTCTGGCTGCTCACGCGCACCTCGGACTGCCGGATTTTCCAGAACAAGACAGTGCCGGACATCATCAAGCAGGTGTTCCGCGACCTCGGCTTCTCCGATTTCGAAGACAACCTGAGCGGCAGTTACCGCGAGTGGGAATACTGCGTGCAATACCGCGAAACCAGCTTCGATTTCATCAGCCGGCTGATGGAGCAGGAAGGCATCTACTACTACTTCCGCCATGAGAAAGCGCGTCACGTGTTGGTGCTGGCCGACGCCTACGGCGCCCACTCGACGGTGGCCGACTACGCTTCGGTGCCCTTCTACCCGCCCGATCAGCAGATGCGCGAGCGCGACCACTTCTACGACTGGCAACTGGCGCGGGAAGTCCAGCCGGGCTCGCTGGCGTTGAACGACTACGACTTCCAGCGCCCCGGCGCCAGCCTCGAAGTGCGCTCCAGCGTGTCGCGCAGCCACAGCAACGGCGACCATCCGCTCTACGACTACCCGGGCGAATACGTCCAGAGCAAGGATGGCGAGCATTACGCACGCACCCGCATCCAGGCCATTCACAGCCAGTTCGAGCGCGTGCAGTTGCGCGGTCGTGCGCGTGGCCTGGGCTGCGGGCATCTGTTCAAGCTGACCGGCTACGAGCGCGCCGACCAGAATCGCGAATACCTGGTGGTGGTCGCCCGCTATCAGATCCGCCAGGAGCTTTATGAAAGCGGGCAACTGGACCTGGCCGAGCAGTTCACCAGCGAACTGGACTGCATGGATGCCAGCCAGGCCTTCCGCCCCCTGCCCCTGACGCCCCTGCCGATTGTCCGCGGGCCGCAGACCGCCAGGGTGGTAGGCCCCGCCGGCGAGGAGATCTGGACCGACCAGTATGGCCGGGTCAAGGTGCATTTCTATTGGGATCGCCACGACCAGTCCAACGAGAACAGCTCCTGCTGGATGCGCGTGTCGCAGGCCTGGGCCGGCAAGAACTGGGGGTCGGTGCAGATCCCGCGGATCGGCCAGGAAGTGATAGTCGGTTTCCTCGAAGGCGACCCGGACCGCCCGATCATCACCGGCCGGGTCTATAACGCCGAACAGACCGTGCCCTACGAACTGCCGGCCAATGCCACCCAGAGCGGGGTGAAAAGCCGCTCGAGCAAGGAGGGCTCGCCCGCCAACTTCAATGAAATCCGCATGGAAGACAAGAAAGGCGCGGAGCAGTTGTTCATCCACGCCGAGAAAAACCAGGACATCGAGGTCGAGAACGACGAGACCCACTGGGTCGGCCACGACCGCAGCAAGACCATCGACAACGACGAAACCGTGCACGTCAAACACGACCGCACCGAAACCGTCGATAACAACGAAACCATCACCATCGGCGTGGACCGCAAGGAAAAGGTCGGCAATAACGAGACCATCTCCATCGGTGTGAACCGTACCGAGGATGTCGGCAGCGACGAGAAAATCACCATCGGCGCCAACCGCACCGAGAAGGTGGGCAACAACGAGACCATCACCATCGGCGCGGACCGCACGGAAAAGGTCGGTGCCAACGAAACCATCAGCATCGTCAGCAACCGCACCGAGGACGTGGGCGGCAACGAGACCATCGACATCACCGGCAACCGCAACGAAACGGTCAAGGGCAACGAAGGTATCGAGATCAACGGCAACCAGAGCACCCAGATCGGCCAGAACGAATCCCGCGACGTATCCCAGAACCGCACCACCAACATCCAGCAGAACGACAGCCTGGACGTCGGCAAGAACTTCTCCCTCACCGCCGGCGACTCCATCACCCTGACCACGGGCGCGGCCAGCATCACCATGAAGAAGGACGGCACCATCATGATTCGCGGCAAGGACATCACCATCGACGGCTCCGGCGCCATCAACATCAAGGCCAACAGGAACGTGGTGGTCAAGGGCCAGAAGATCCTGCAGAACTAGCACAGTGGAGGCATGCAATGACGGTTCAACACCCGCTACCCATGCAAGCCCGCATCGATGCAGTGGTCATCGGCACCCTGCTCGAGCTGCCGCACGCCAGTGCGCCCAGGGTCGTTTACCCGGGTTGCCCGGATGGCAGCGGCGTCGTTGCCCGCTGCACCGCGCGGCTGGAGCCTGCGGATATCGGCGGCCAGGTGGCGCTGATGTTCGAAGGCGGCGACCCGGCTTGCCCATTGGTGATCGGCCGCTTGCTCGGCGCGGATGCCTCGCCCGAGCCCGTCGCCAGCGTGCGGCTGGACGAGCATTGCCTGGAACTGAGCGCCGAACGCGAGATCGTCCTGCGTTGCGGCAAGGCCAGCATCACCCTGACCCGCGCGGGCAAGGTGATCATCCAGGGCGCCTACCTGTCCAGCCGCTCCAGCGGGGTCAACCGCATCAAGGGCGGTTCGGTGCAGATCAACTAGACAGGTATCCGGCCTATGGAACTGCTCAACGCCAGCCAACTGCTTGCTGCCTATACCCAGGGCCTGGCGCCCGATGGCCGCGAATCCCTGGTGGTGGTGGCCAAGGGCACGTTCAACCTGCCCCTGGACGGCCGCGCGGCCACCCTCGCCGACACCCAGCAACCGCTGCTGATGGCCGACACTTTTCTCGGTGAGCCCGGCCTCAGCGCGCCGCTGCAGGAAATGGACTTCGCCCCGGTCAAGCCATGCTGCGATGTCCTGGTGCGCGGCAAGGCCTACGCCCCAGGCGGGCGCCCCGTGACGCAGCTGACCGCGGGCATTCGCGTCGGGCAGATGAGCAAGGCTTTTTCCGTCCTCGGTCCACGGCAATGGCAATCGGGGCTGTTGGGCGTTGCTCCCGGCTTGCCGCAGCCGTTTACCGAGCAGGACATCTCCTACGCCCGGGCGTTTGGCGGCAGCCATCCGATCGCCAACGACCCCGCATTGCGCCACTGCTACCTGGACAATCCGACCGGTTGCGGCTGGTACCCGCGCAGCGCCGACAGTGCCGACATCGTCGGCATGCCGATGCCGAGCACCGAGGAGCTCGGCAAACCGATCGACAGTCCTTCTGGCAACTTTCGCCCCATGGCCCTTGGCCCCCTCGGCCGTGGCTGGCCACAACGCGCCCGCTTCGCCGGCACCTACGACGAGGCCTGGCTGGCCGACTGCTTTCCCTTTTTGCCGGCGGATTTCGACCAGCGCTACTTTCAGGCGGCCCCCGACGATCAGCAGACCCACTACCTACGCGGTGGCGAGGATGTGCTGTTGCTCAACCTCACGCCCCAGGAGCGCGCGGGCTTTCGCATTCCCCAGATGGAGGTGCCGGTGACCTTCTTTCTGAAAAAAGGCGGCCATGAAACCGTGCAGGCGGTGATCGACACCCTGCTGATCGACACCGACACGTGCCAGGTGCAGTTGACCTGGCGTGTCTCCCGTCCGCTACAACGCAACCTGTTCGAGATCGCTCAGGTGCTGGTCGGCACTATGTCCACGGGCTGGTGGCGCGCCCGCGAACTGGGCAAGGATTACTATCCGTCGCTGTCGGCCCTGGTGAAAGCCAAACGCACACCGGAGGAGACGCCCTGATGACCGCGCTGTGCATCATCGGCTCCGGCATGGTCAGCGCCGTTGGCCTTAGCGCCCCCGCGAGCTGCGCGGCGATCCGTTGCGCTATCGATAACTTCCAGGAAACCCGTTTCATTGACCAGGCAGGGGAATGGTTGATCGGCGCGCCCGTGATCCTGCCTGAGCCGTCCTCCGGATATGCACAACTGGTGGGAATGGCCAGCATGGCCATCGCAGAGTGCCTGTCCGGTCTGTCCGACGAGGACGTCCACGACATACCGCTGCTGCTCGGCGTGGCCGAGAGCGACCGTCCAGGACGCCTGGAGCGCCTGGACGAGTCCTTGCTGCAGGCCATCGAGGAGCGCCTCGGCCAGCGCTTTCACGAGCGCTCCTGTGTGATCCCGCGGGGCCGGGTGAGCGCCGCGGTGGCATTGATCAACGCACGTAGACTCATCGAGCAGGGATGTTCGAAGGTACTGATCGCAGGTGTCGATTCCTATCTCACCGGGGCGACGCTCGCGGCCTATCAGGAGCGAGACCGGTTACTCAGCAGTCATTGCGACAACGGCTTCATTCCTGGCGAAGGAGCTGCGGCGATACTGGTGACGGCCGTGCGGGCCAGCGAAGAGCCGCAACTGCTATGCCTTGGGCTTGGTTTCGGAAGGGAAAAAGCTACTGTCGAAAGCGAGGGGCTGCCATTTCGCGCGGACGGGCTCACTCAGGCGGTGAAAGCGGCGTTCGATGACTGCGGCTTCGGCTTCGAGCATATCGACTATCGTCTCGCCGACCTGACGGGTGAGCAGTATTACTTCAAGGAAGCCGCGCTGGCCCTGAGCCGGACCCTGCGGGTACGCAAGGAGCGCGTCGAGCTCTGGAGCCCCGCGGACTGCATCGGCGAGTGCGGGGCAATGACCGGACCCGCGCTGCTGTGCATTGCCCTGGCTGCCTCGCGCAAAGGCTACGGCCACAGCGCGCAGGTACTCTGCCATTCGAGCAATGATGGGGGCGAGCGGGCGGCGATGGTGCTCGGCTACCAGCGTGTGAGGGCGAACTAGATGGCCAATGAGGTCTACGCCAATGGTCGAGAACTTTCCTGCAAGTCGGCCTCGGGGAAATCGATAGCCTCGTTTCCCGACGTCTGCTTCACCCCGCCACAGGCACCGCCTACCCCCTTGGGCGTACCGATCCCCTATCCGAATACCGGCATGTCGAAGGACACGACGCAGGGCACTCGGACCGTCAAGATCACCGGCAAGGAAGTGATGCTCAAGAATAAGAGCCATTTCAAGAAGAGCTATGGCGACGAGGCAGGTCGAGCGCCGAAGAAAGGCATTATCACCAGTACCAATACCGGGAAGGTCTATTTCATCTCCTGGTCGATGGACGTGAAGTTCGAAGGATTGAACGTCGTTCGCCATCTCGACCTGACCACCCACAACCACAATCCGTCTCCTGGCAACACGGCAACCTGGCCGCACACCTCGAAGATGAAGGCGGCCTTCAAGCCGGGCGGCAAGTGCGCCGGCATGGGACACCTGCGCCTGCAGCCCTATAGCAAGGCCTGTCCGAACACAGCGAGCGGAGCGGCGCAAACCGGCCACCATCTGATACCCGGCCGCTGCATGCGCGGCAAGGCCGGTTACAGTCACTCGAAAGCCCCGGTGATCTGCGTGTCGCGCGGCAACCAGCACCAGGGTTCGCACAAGCGCTGCCATGCGAAGTTCGATCCGGTCGAATTGGACCACTTCGATAAGGGCAAGCCGTTCAAATACGAAACCGCACGCAACACTGCGGCCGCCTCGGCGGGAGGCGCGCTGAGCCCCCCGCGCGACCTGACGAAAAAAGAGCAGGAGTGCGTCGCCTTCCAGCTCGACCAGTACTACAAGGCCAAGCCGAAGAAAGGACCTGGCTGCACCAACACTTTGAACCTCCGTGCCTCGGGCGCGGCGGGCAAAGTCATACCACCCGCACGTTCCGCACCAGCCCCCGCAGGACGCCCATAGGATCTGAACCATGGCAAAGAGCGAAACCGCCCTCTACTTCACCAACATTATCGCGATCGGACCGGAGCAGGCGCTGCTCGGCGGACATCTCTATCTGGAGGGCGCGGAACCCAGCGTAACCCGGGTGATGATGATCGACCAGGACGACTGGTTCCATGTCTACGACATTCCCGAGGTGGTCTACAGCGCTCTGCAGAGAGCACCGCTGCGCGGGCAGCAGAAAGGTAACTACTGTTTCCTCGGGCGGGCCGGGCTACTCCGTGAACACCCCTCCGGGCAGTCCAGCACCGACACCACGCTGGACATCGACAATGTCTACCTGATGGACCTCTGCGAGGTGGATGGCGAACTGTATGCCTGCGGCACACAGAACCAGGTATTGAGGCAAAGCAAGGGCGTCTGGCAGCGTATCGACCAGGGGCTCTATGTTCCGTTGGTGGACGAGGTCACGGCCTGCCTGAACGGCATTGACGGGTTCTCGCGCGCCGATGTCTATGCCGTCGGCGATGGCGGCGCCATCTGGCACTGGGACGGCAATGACTGGCAGGCATCGGTGGCCCCCACCAACCTGCCGCTTTACTGCGTGCACTGCGCCGCCGATGGTGTGGTGTACATCGGCGGGTCCGGCGGGATCCTGCTACGAGGCAGCGCGCAGGCGGGATGGACAGATATCGGCGATCGCGACCTGTGCGCCGAAGTGCTGGAAAACATGGTTGAGTTCGCCGGCAAGCTCTACGTGACCGCAACCGACCAGTTGCTTGAGTACGACGGCGTGCAGCTGCGCGAGACCAAGGTGCCGCTGAGGGGCAAAAAGGCCTACTACGCCATCGATGCCAAGCCCGATGTGCTGTGGGTGGCAGGCGACGAATGCGTGCTCAGTTTCGACGGCAGCACGTGGCGGCGTCATGTTTGCCCAGAAAACTGATCGATGACGAGCCTCAGTATCGTCATCGACCAGCATATTGAGGAGGCCACCTTTCTGGCCGGTCTGCGCGACCTTGCCGTGCACGCCCCCCACTACGACCTGGCGCACCTGCTCGATCTCGACAAGCGCATCGAAGCTCATCTGGATGCTTTGCAGATAGGCGGGCTAAAGAGCCTGGACCTGGTGCTCCAGCAGCTCAACCCCAACGCCCAGGGCGAGATATTCGCGGCCACGGTGCTGGCCTTCGAAGCCGCCAATACTTGCGCAATGACCCAGTTGGCCGAACATCTGCGCGCCCACCCCGACGGTGCCCGTTATATGGGTGCCGCGCTGGGCTGGCTGGACTGGTCCCGAGTCGAACCCTGGGTGGAGAAGCTGCTCGGCTCGCCGCAAGCGTTGTTTCGCTGCATCGGCCTGGCCGCCTGCGGCATGCACCGGCGTGATCCGGGGGCAGTGTTGATTGCGGGGTTGGCACATGCCGATGCGGCCGTTATCGCCCAGGCCGCTCGTACTGCCGGCGAGTTGCGCCGTCGTGACCTGATGTCGGCGATTCGTGCCCACCGCCAGCATCAGGACGCAGCCACCCGCTTCTGGGCCAACTGGGCCACCGCGCAGATGGGCGACGAGGAAGCTTTGGAGCCACTGCGCCAGTTCGCCGAGCAACCGGGCGAATTCCAGTACCGCGCGCTCTGCGTATGGCTGGCCTGGCAACAGCGCGAGTACAGCATCGCCTGGATCCGCCAGTTGATGCAGAACCCCGGGCAGCGGCGCATCGGCATCCAGGCCGTCGGGCTGCTGGGCGATCCGGTCAGTGTGCCCTGGCTGATCCAGCAGATGAGCGACCTGCCGCATGCCCGCGTCGCTGGCGAGGCCTTCAGCCTGATGACTGGCGCCGACCTGGCGCTGCTCGATCTGGAATTGCAGGACCTGCCGGATTTCGATGCCAGCCCGAACGACGACCCTGAGGATGCCAATGTCGTCATGGACCCCGATGAGAACCTGCCCTGGCCCGACCCGCGGTTGATCGCAGCCTGGTGGCAAGCCCATGCAGGCGATTTCCAGGCAGGCGTGGGCTATGTGCTGGGGCTGCAACAGAGCGAAAGCAGTTATCGGCAAGCGCTTGTCCGCGGCCAGCAACGCCAGCGAATCGCCGCGGCCTGCGGCATCGCGCGCTTGCGGCCGACCGAAGTGCTGTTCCCTACCAGCGCACCCGCCTGGCGGCAAAAGGCATTGTTGGGAGAGCCGGCGGCGTTCGGGCGGGGATGACGCGGACGTACGGTGGTTATTGAAGACCACACCGCGAAACCGCTGATTGCCAGCAATACGGCGGGCAAACCCTAGCGCGACCAGCCCCCCACACCGCCAACAACCTCAACGGGGAGAAGCAAGACGACGCTGCATGCGACATCACCAGACGATACGCACTCTGCCCACCAGCCCGCTTCAGCGAAAAATCTGCCCCGCAAAGGCAGCGACACCTACACAAGTACTGATTTCGAAAGGGCCGAAAAATAGACAGAAAGCTGACCGTGGCGAAAAACAACATGGACCTGACCAAGTATCCGGTCAGCGAAGTGATGCAGTCCATGGAGCAGCGCCTGGAATCCCTGCGCCGCTTCTACCCGGAGGCCAAGGCCGAAGACTGGCGCCTGGAAGTGGCCGGCCAGCGGGTGCAGATCATCAAGAAGGATCCGAAGAAAGGCGGCGTGCTGCAGTTTGGTACCGAGCTGGTCGCAGCCAAGGCGGCTGGCGAGTGGGCCAGCAAGCTCAAGGAAATCGTCCTGGCCTGTGAAAAGGCCCTGGAAACCGACGCCGCGCTGTATCGCAAGATCAACAGCGAAAACGACGTCAGCCTGGAGCGGGTCGAGCGAAGCAGCGAAGCAGCGAAGCAGCGAAGCCGAAAGCTACTCTCTTGGAGAACGAGGCGTTTTTTACTTCATCTTTTGCCCATTATTTGTAAAACAGATCGATTATCACGGCTGCACTGAATGGACCTAACACCGGCTTCGCACGCCAGAAAAGTTGCGCGAGAAGATCGACCTTGATCGGGCTTGCTCCAGTCATATCGGTAAGTTTGAACCAGCTGTTGTAAGCAAGCTTTTCATTATTTTCCTCCCGAAGTAAAGAAATACCAACAGAACTGTTATTTGCAGGAACTAATAATCCATCGAGAACACTACCGGTCTTAGGAGTGAACCGCGCATTAACCGTATAAGGTGTAGTGCAATCCCTCTTCAAATTCAGACTGAACCTTGAAGTTATAATCTGCTGGCCGCTCTGACCGCCATTCGAAGATAGCCGTCCAAAATCCACTGTATTTGGTGTGACCGTAAGTTTCGGCGAGCACGGAACAAAACGAATTCTATCAATTCCTGTCAGGATATAATTCAGGTTGCTGTCCGGTACCTTATTCAGTCCGCCAACACCATCCAGCTGAAACACCCTATAACTCTTTAGTGTTGTAGCCTGCCCTGTCGTTGGGGTTGAACCATACTTCTCTATAAAAACAGAGAAGTTCAATGTGAATTTCGCCCGCCAACCACTGCAATCACTCAAGGTACACCCCTCCTGAGAGTTGTGCCCTGTATTCCACCGTCCGGTGGTCTGTCTTATCATAGCCTCTCCGTTATAGCGAATCCCTACACGAATCCCCTGCCCAACACTGGTATTGGCAGGATTTATATAAAAATAAATATCTTCTTTCCCTGCGCCCTTGTTAGCAGTACATACTACGGGAACAGACTTGGCTTCCGATTCCCAGATGATCGTTCCATCCGGGGCGTCAGCCTGAATAGCCAAGTCTGTACCAAGGGTTTCATTGATGCTTGCACTATTGCTCCCATCCGCGAGACACGACAAAGCAAAACTCTTGAGCGGAACCCCCAACAGAAAAAGGAAGACGGCAGAAACAACGCTTGAGACTCTCATTTTCACCTCGACAACCTAATTAGAGATATTTTGCTTAATCAAACTTAACCAGGTGAGAAACTTGCAACCCAACATCATTAATCTCAGTAAACTCAAGTTTCGTACCGGACGTTCCAAATGGAGCCTTTAAATCAATGTACTGATGCTCACCAGGCTTCAGCAGCAGATAATCCAAAATGAGGCTTTTCTCTTCCGACGCCAGCAAAGATAAATCTGTTAGCGTGACATGAAAGCGACTGGAATTTAAAACTTCCACTCGATCTTTTAGCCTTTTCCATTGCAGCGAAGCAACAGCATCAGAAACACTTCCCTTCATTCCCTTGGGGCGGAAAAACATCTTCAGCCTTTGTTTAACGGCAAACTGCAAAACATTCTGTCGCCCTGACTTAGTTGGAACCCCCATGACATTCAGAAAAAACATGGATTCCCGATCCGACGGCAGGCCGGCACCGGAATAAAGGATACGAATTCGATGGCGTCTTTGCGGCTCGATCTTTATCAATGGCTCGATTATTACAAATGGAATGTCCGGACTCTCTTCATTCTTATCATCGGTTATCCAGCTGTGCGCCAATACAACCTCACCTCCTATATTGGAGACCGCTATTGTAGCCTCTCTGTCTGCTCCGTAATAAATAACCCGAGTACCGTCGACTACCAACTCAGCCTTCGCCTGACTAGTCAAACTCATTAACACGACCAAGATGAAAAGCATCCAAAGTCGGTCCATCGAAATATCCAACATCATTATTTACTCTTCACAGACAGCCAAGAACCAAATAGTAGGGACACCTAGCAGCAAGAAAAATAAGATTTATCTTACGGGCACTCAGACTTATCCCACACAAGACCTTTAAAGGGTTCATCACGGGTTACCGGGAACACGCTCTTGATCCTCATGAAAAAGAATTCGCTATCCTGATAACCGTATACCGGCAGGCGGGCCCCAGGCGGCAACGGCTACCTGAGTGGCGAACAAACTACAAAGCCCCAGCCCGCAAAGAGCTTGGCCACGGTTCTGGCCTACTTTTCGGTGATCGTTCCAGGTGAACAGCCCGAAAAACACTAGGGAAAGGTAAAAGTAAACTCCGCGGCCCCATCAGCATCTCCGGCCTTCAGCTCCTCACTGCTACCGGTGCGAATGTAACTGGCTCGCAGGGGGATCCGCGCCCCATCCCCGACCCGTTGCATCTCATACTCCCTCGAGTCGTAGGTAATGCGCTGCCCGGTCAGGGCATTGGTCATTACGATGGCAAACCCCTGCGCGGCCTGTCGTGACGAGTTGAGTTGCAATAGGCTCGCGCCAGAACCCTTTGCGTATTTATCATTGAACATGATGGTCGGCCTGGCATTGGCCGCACAGCGACTCAACTCGATGCTGAAGGACTTTGCCGGAGAGGTGTCGCCGACACTGGCAAATGTACTGATCGCGAAGCGGCCCAAATCAACAGGCAGGGTTCGATACGCTTCAACCTCACAGGTATTGGGAACAACGATCGGCCCCCCTCCGCCCATATTGATGATCGCCGGCCCCATCAACGGATAAGGCGTTCTGCATATGCCGTTGGGAATGTTCGTGGGCGGGATGGTGATACCAGCCCCAAGCCGAGCCTCTCCCTGGAGCAGGTCAACCGCATACAGCATCAGTTGGGCGCTGCCATCGACCCGGTCAACGGTCAGCTTGCCACTGGGCAACTGGTTCGGCGGTACGGTAAGAATCAAGTATTGAATGTAGTTGGTGGCCAGACTGGAGCGCTGGTTCTGGCCCGCGCTTGAGTCGTACTGCACCAGCTCTTTCTCGAATGCGACAGGTGACGGACTTTGCGTGATCGGCCGGAGGACCCCATCCGAAGAGTTGACCGCAACCTTGAATCCGATTCCGCTGACATTCGTTGGCGCAATGCCTTCGGGCAAGGGGGTGCCCCCCGTCCAGTACCCGGCAGAAACCAGCTCGTGGCGGACATTGCCAGAGGCCGGTCCAAATACATAATTGGCGTTCAATCCGACGGCACGCTGCCAGAGAATGGCTCCTACGGGGGTCGAACTGGTCAATGGGGTCACTTCCGTCCAGTTCCCGCCCATGCCATTGCTGAACCCGCAATTGATCGCCTGGCTGTTGATCGTGGCGGCGCTCGAGGGGCCATTCGTTAAAGCCCCCATGAGCAATGTGCCGGAGAAGAGCAAGGCGGGTTTATGACGGATGAAACAGTCCCTCACACATCGCATGAAGGTTAGTGGGCGTCTGATCATGGCGCTCTCGATATCTTGGGCGTGTTGGCGACTCGCAGGCGCGAGCCCTGCATGCCCCCCACTCAAACCTGGGCATACAGGGCTTCACCTGCGGCTATCCGTTAGCGTTATGCCTGCTTAGCGGATAACCCCCTGGTTGATTCCCGCCAGCGGCACCAGCAGCGCCTCGCCCGAGACGCCGTTGTACAACATCTCTCCATAGTTGGCCCCCACCAGGCCGCCATAGGTCTGGTAGTAACCGCTGGAGAGCACATTGATCTTGCCGCTGGCGACCGATTGACGAACGTTACCCTTGTTCAACCCAACCAGGCCGCCCATGGTCACGTAGGATCCGCCACTGACCATGCCGCTGGCCGACGAGTTGACTATCTGGGCGTCGTTCTGCCCCACCAGGCCTCCGACCAGGCTGCGGCTTTCACCTTTGACGCTGCCGCTGGCCGAAGCCGACTCGATGGTGCCGCCAATGTTGCTGCCGTTGGTTCCCACCAGGCCACCGACAAAACTGTTGCTACTGGCATTCACATCGCCACTCGCCTCGACCGACTGCAAATTGCCGTCGTTGAAACCTACAAGGCCCCCTGCATGGCTATTGGTGCCGCCGCTGGTCTTGCCACGCGCCACAGAGTGCGCCACCTCACCGCCATAGTTGTTGCCGATCAAACCGCCGACCCTGCTGTTATTCCCTGCTACCACGACGCCTTGCGCTTCAGCGGTATCGATGCGGCCGAAGTTGTTGTTACCCACAAGCCCGCCAACATTGGCCCCGGAGTTATCGGTCACTTTCCCAAGCGCCTTGACATCGGACAAGGTGCTGTTCTGGTTCATGCCGACCAAACCGCCAACGGCTAACGAGCCGGCCCCCATCACCACACTGCTGCTGCTTGACTGGCTGATCGAACTGTTGGCATTGAGGCCGACCAGGCCGCCGACATTGCTCGCACCGCTACCGCGCACGGCGCCCGAAGAGACTGAACGTTCGACGGTACCGTTCTGGTTGAAACCGATAAGGCCACCAATATTCAGCCCGGCATAACAGGCAGAGGAAGTCCCCTGGCTCGACGAATCGGTGATGTGCCCACCATTGTTCGTGCCGATCAGGCCGCCGACGCCGCCCGTCATGTTGCGCTGCATATAACCGGAAATGTTGGCGGCCGAGGCGCTGTTGGCCACACTCGCAACGCCCCAGGCATTGGTAACGTTTTCCCCGACCAGGCCACCGATCGAGTGGGTGTAGCTGTTGCCGGTCAATGTGCCGGCGGTGGACGCCTTATCGACAGAGCCACCCAGGTTGCTGCCAACCAGGCCTCCGAGCACGTTGGCGCTGCGCGAGCCGGCGCTTACGTTGACGCCTGCTGTAGTCACGTTGGAGATGGTCCCGAAGTTGCTGCCGACCAGGCCGCCTATGGACGAGAAGCCAAGGTTGCTACTCCCGCCCGCCACGCTCATGGACAACAGATTGACGTTGCTGATGCTGCCGGACGACGAGGAAAACAACCCCACGCTGGATCCGGTATTGGTCACCGAAAGCCCACTGATGGTATTGCCCAGGCCATCGAATACCCCACTGAATTGAGCATCGCCGCCAATCGACTTGAAGGCACCATAGCCAGCGATCTTGTTGCCCAGCACGTACAGGCCGTTGAGGTTGGCATTGATATTCTGCAACTGCGCGACATTCTGAATGACGGTGTAGCTGGCGCCGTTCGAGTTGAACCCGGCGCCTGCCCCCGAGAGCGTGACCTGTGCATCCCGGCCCATGGACGAGCGCGAGCCGTAGTCCAGGCCAAGGCTGTTGTTGATCCCGCTCAGGCTGATCTTGTTATTCAGGTTCAAGTCGTTGCCAGCGCTCAGCGCTATGCCGGCACCGGTTCCGGAAGCGCTCAGCGCGCCGTTCAGATTGATGTCAGTGGCCGCTTTCAGGGTCAGCCTGTTGCCACTGCTCCAGGTGATCGGGCCACCTATCGACACATTGCCCTCAGTACCGACCAGTTCGATGTGAGTGCTCGACAGGTTGCGCGATATCGTATCGGTGAAAGCCGTACCGGCAGGTGCGGCAGCTGTTGGATTGACACTGATGCTGGATGAGCGGGTTCTCCAGGTGCCGGTCTGGCCGTTGCTGGCCTGGGTGTTGACCTGGGCGCCCAACTGCGTTTCCACATGACTGCCCTTGACCTCGATCACGCCGCCGTTGCCGTAGCTGTTGAGCGCACTGGCGGTCAACGCCCCACCCACCCGGACGGTGCCTGCATCGATGCCATCAAGCACGATCCGGCCGCTCTTGCCCGACAGGGTTTTGGCCTCGATGGCTCCCTGGTTGTTCACCACGGCTTGCAGCAGGGTGCCGGCACCTTTGGCCGTCATCAGTACCTGGCCACCATCGGCCTTGAGCAAACCACCGTTTTTCGCCAGGGCATTGATCGCCGCGCCATTGACCTGCAGATCGAGCAGATTGTTGTCATCGAAGTTCAGCGTGAAACCACTACCGGCGCCCAGCGCCACCCGTCCCATCTGGGCCTTGATCGTCCCGTCGTTTCTGACTTGCGAACCCAGCAACGCCACACTGCCGCCTAGCGCGGCCGTGATGGTGCCGTTGTTGACGATTTCGGCATTCGAATGACCGGCAAAGGCATATTTACCGGCGAGGAAATCAGCGTCGCTGATGCCCTGGGTGGAGGCCACCAGGCCACCGACGTTCACCTGCGCGCCCTGGCCGAATACCACGCCATTGGGGTTCACCAGAAACACCCGGCCGTTGGCTTCGAGCTGGCCCTTGATGCTGCTGACGTTGTTGCCAATGACCCGGTTGAGGGCAACGGAAGAGGTGCCTGGCTGATTGAACTTGACCCTCTGCCCCGCACCCACGCTGAAATCGGTCCAGTTGGTGATCAACTTGTCGGAATGCTGATTGATGGACATCTGCTGTCCGTTCTCGTAGCTCAGTATGTCCGCGCTGCCGGACACCACGGCGCCGCCAGTGGGCAAGGCGAAAGCCGGAGCCCATCCACCCAGGCCCAGCAGTACCAGAGCGCCGCCGATGACCTGCTTGCGGCTGGTCTTGCAGCGACGACGTGCCCCCTCATGCGCGACCTTCCAGCAGCCTTGAGAGTGGTTCCAAACCAATGCATAGATCTTGTTCACGTTTCTTCCTTTCTCTGGTTATTCGCGTCCTGCAACCCTTTGCAGAACGCCAGCACTTTCCGCAGATGCAACTGCGCGGAAAGATCGGGGGGTGCCCGGGCCCCTTCTCGGAGCCCGATCAGCACTTGGGTCTTGCACCTGAATCGCTTCTTCAGTCCTGCATCTGTGCACTCGCACTGAAGGGCGTGCCGTTGTCGTCAACGACCTCGAAATGAATCGTCGTCCCCTTGGCCAAGCGTTCTTTGGCTTCGGGCAGCGCAATACGCGTCGTGCCATAAGGCTCGACGGTGATGCCTTCGAAATGGATTGAGCGGGTACCGCTGCCGAGCGTCAGGTGCGACATCGATACGTAGTAGGCCGAGCGATTGCCGATCCTCAGTGCCCGCTGCGGCACCGACTCGAGCGCCCATGAAAGCTGCGCGGCGGCCTGCTCGGGAAGACCCGGCAAACCATCGGGACGGAACAGCAGCTTCATGCGCATGCGATAGGAAAGCTGCAACAGGTACTTGCTGCCTGCCGGTCGCGGGGGTACTTCGAGCAGGTTGATCCAGAACACCGATTCCCGATCCCGAGGCAGCGGCTCGCCGGTGTAACGCAACTCGAGTGCCGATCGCTGCTGCGGCTCAAGTCGCTGGATCGGAGGGAAAAGCACGAAGGGCACGTTCAACTTGCGCGGGTCCGCCGCGACATCGCCCTTGTCGAGCCAGGCTTGCAGCAGGGTCGGCTGATCACCGCTATTGCCGACCCGGATCGACAGCGACGACACCTTGGCGTGATAGACAAAACGCGTACCGGCAACCGTCAGTGCGGCCGGTGCATCCAGGCTCCATAGCAGCGCCAGGAGCGACCATAGCAGGCCAGCCCGGAACATCGTCGGCGAGGGCATCATGCTCCCCCGCCCTGAACGGTGGGTTCGGCGTCCACCGCCGGCAACGCACGGCAGGCCAGCGCCAACACGTCGTAACCGTGCTTGTCGCCCACGCCCCTGACGGGCAAGACATAATCGATCAGGCACTGCTGACCCGGTTCGCTGCCCCATTCGACACGGATCGAACCGGCCTCCTTGTCGCTGCGTACCACCAGGCGGCTGCCCTGCCCCACGGCCCCGATGGGAAGACCGCTTTCGCTGTCGATAGCCATCGCCGCGAACGGCAGCAAATCACCATTGGGTAGCCGGCTGTCGATCAGCAAAGGCCGGGATTTGCGCGTGGGGTAATCCAGCATCACCACAGCCCCCGCACGCGGAGCGACACTACGGGAACTGAGCTGAAGCTCGATATCTTCGGGCATCCCTGCAGGATCGATATCGATGCTATTGAGCTGATAAGGCGTCAGGCTCGGCACTATCGCATAGCCATTGCCGTCCACATCGGATCCGGCATATCCCACATGCGCACCCTCTGCCCTCGGCACATGCACCAGCCCGATGGTTTCGCCCAGGGGCTGCGACAAGGTCACGCCACCCTCGTGCACCAGCACACCGCCCGATGCACCGACCGAGCCCTGACGGTAGTCCCGCCCCTGCGAAAAACTGGCGCCCAGAGAAACCTGAGGCAGCCGGTAATTCAGGCTGGCATTGCTGGTAGCCCCGGGGGTCTGCTCGTCACCGGACATCGATAGCGCATAAGCGGCATTGCCCTTCTCATCCAGGGCGCCGGACACTCCGCTGGAAATCCTGGTGCCGGATAAATCGTCGTGACTGACAAACCCGCTCATGACCGGCGCGCCGCGCGTCTCGCGCCCCAGCGGGATGGAAAGACTCAACGTCAGCAGGGTGTTGCCGTGCCCCGCACCGCCATACGACGCGCCACCTGACAACCCCTGGGTGCGCTGCGCGGTGATCGAGTAGCTATTGCCGCGCCACTGGTTGCTATACCCCAAGGAGAAACTCAGGGTCTTGCCCGATCGATTCCAGTACTCGATCGACGCGCCATTGAGATAGAGATTGCCACCGTCACCGCCGAGGCGCTGGCTGATATTGGCGTCCAGACGGCTGCGCAAACGCCCGAAAGAGTCGGCTCTTGCAGGGTCGCGTCGCATCAGGTCACGCAACGCCACGGCATCGTGCAAGCCCAGATACCCATCGGTGGAATAACGGTATGCAAGCAGGGAAAAGTGGGTGCCGAGATTGGGCAGGCTCTTGCTGAAGGAGAGCCTGGCGCTCGAACCTTGCAAGCTCTGGCCATCGGGCAGGTCGGTTCTTGCCAGCGTCAGGTCAGTGGCAAAACCACCGATGGTGGTATTGACCGCGGCACCCAGCAGGCCGGACATGTAGCTGCCGGTCAGGGCAAATCCGCCATAGCCGGTGAAGCGGTTATCCAGGCCACGCTGCAAGGTGCCCTGGGCAAGCAACTGTTTGCTTGCGCCCAGGCCCAGGTCGGTGACTTGACCGACAGTCGCGCTATAACGCGTGGAACCGGGGCGCAACAACTGAACGGTGGTTGCAAAAGGCACGGTGAAGGTGCTGGCCTGACCGTTGGCCTCGGTCACCGTAACCTGCAAGTCGCCACCAAAGCCCGCAGCCTGCAGATCGCTGATTTCAAAGGGGCCAGGGGCCACGGTTGTTTCATAGACCAGATAGCCACGCTGATACACCGAAACCTTGGCGTTGGAGCTCGCGGTTCCTCTCACCACGGGTGCGTAATAGCGTTGCGTGTCAGGCAACATGCGGTCGTCGCTGAACAGCTGGACACCGCGAAAAGAAACCGAGTCGAAAAGCTCGCCATTGGTTGCGCTTTCGCCCAGCAGCAATTGCGAGCTCCACTCCGCCAGATCGCTCTGAGCATAGGTGTAACCACGCTGATACTGGCTGCCTGTCAGCGATGACCAGTTGGCGGTGCCATTGTGGCGCAGGCGCCAGGCCCTCAGGTTGAGGCCCATGTTCAGCCCGGCATAACCGCTGGTGTAACTTGCTCCGGCATTGCGTGAGCTGAACAGATTGCTGTTGTAGTTGAGCAGTGCCGCGGTAACGCCACTGTCCCAGGCCTCGGGATCGACATAGGTCCTGGATGCGGCAAACTGCAGGTAATACTGCGCGACGACGATATACAGCTTCTGCTGCGCCATATCGAACTTGACCGAGGCCCCCGGAACATAACGATCCAGGGCCACACACTCCTGCCCTTGTGGAACAGCAGGCCTTTGCTGGTCAGCGCCCTGCCCCTTGGCGCTGCGGACCAGGTCGATGCCGGCACGCACCAGCAATGCGCGGTCATAGCAGAATCGGGCACTGTCTTCCCCCGCGACGGCCTTGAACTCGACCTCCTCGGTCCCGCGCCACTGATCGTTGACCAACAGATCGACCCGGTATGTCCCGGGCGGAATGATGCCCGGCCGCTCGAACCGGGTAATGTCGATAAGCGTGCTGCCCTCGCCCTGGTTGAGCATCTGCGAATCGAAGGTGACCTGCTTTTCCGGCTCGCCGACCGAGGGACGACTGGCCTCCACGGCGGTGTTCATCCGCGTCGGCGCGACCTCGCCCCAGGCGCTCACTGACAGCATGACCAACGAAGTCAATGCGATCAGTCGAGGCAGCCACGGCGCGGATTGACGCGTGCACGACCGTACAACACGAACGGGAAGACCCGATCGATACAGGAATGAAATCGACATAACGACACCAAGGGTCCCTGCTGCGAGGGCGCCAAGTGAAAGACTGAACGGGGCGGTTATTCCACCAGGGGCTTTTCCAGCGTGCGCCGGCCGCCGTAGTCATTGATCACCTCGTATCGAACCGAGGCGTGGCGAAGTTCCCTGGCAGTCGCCCGGGGTAAAACGAAAAGCGCTGAACTGAACGGCGCGACGGTTCCCTGCCCCACGGGCATGAGCTTTCCTTTGGAAGACAGCGTCACGTCGCCGAAAGAGACGTGATAGGCCGAGGGGTTGCTGACCTGCAGCGCCAGTTGCGCGGAAGCGCCGGAGTCAGGATCCAGGCCCTTACCGCTCCCCAGCTTCCAGCTGAGTCGTTGCGCCGCGGAATCGACATCGCTCGGCAAGTGCGGCGGACGAAAGAACAGCTTGATCCGGGTCCTGAAAGCGAACTGCAATACATTTTCAGCCGATGCCTGTCGGGGCGGCACCTCCATTACGTTGAGCCAGAACAGCGACTCGCGGTCGGCGGGAAGCGCCTCTTGCGTATAGCCGATCCTGAGTACCGCACCGCTACCGGGCTCGACACGCCCCACTGCAGGCGCAACCACGAACGGCACCTTCATCTGCTCAGGAGGTACATTGGCGCGGCCGTCATCCACCCAGCTCTGAACCAATACCGGTTCACTGCTCGTATTATTGATTTGCACCGTCACCTCACGGGCGTCAGCTGCAAACACCACCCGAGTCCCTTGCACGACAATGGCCGCCTGGGCGGCATTGAGAACACTCAGAAACACGACGCCGATGGCGAGAGAAGAAAAAACACGCGCTATCGGCGTCATGGGCTACCTCCTTGGATCCGACAGTTTTACTGGTACGACAGCGTGTAGCGGACGTACGAAATACCCGACCCCGCCGTTACCGTGGCGGCGGTAGAGACGTAGGACGCCTTGTAAGAAAGGGTCGCGGTGTTCCCCACGACCTCAGCGACCTGCGGAGCGCTTTCGGCTTGCCCGAGAGTGATCTTCTTGCCGTCTTTCATATCGTTGTAGATCTGGATCTGCACCCCTTGGGCCGGAGCGGTGCCGATCAGTTGCAGGTTGCCGGTCACCGGGTCGATATTGCCGATCTGCTCGAAAGCGATGGCGACCTTGGCCTTGTTCGTACATTGCGCGCCAGACAATTGCAGCTTGAACGGTACGAAGGCGGACGCGGTCCCAACGCTGACAAACTTGCTGGGAGGGATTCGTCCCAGGTCGACGTTGGTGATGTTGCCTTCGCCAGGCGCCTTGCCATTGATGTCACAGGTAACGTCGGTAATGCTCCCGGAAAAGTTGATCACGCCGTCGGTGGCAAATGACAGTGAGGGGGTAACTGCTGCTATGGCCAGGCCTGAAACGGCCAAGGTCTTGAGAAAAACTCGTTTCATCTGACTTCCCTTTTCATCTGCTCGGAGCGAACCCCAGACTTTGCCCGACTCGTCGGATAACAAACACAAAGTCCGCTTCGCACCAAAATTTAATAGGATTTACAACAATCTCTTTTCTTTAAACGCCACAAGTAGCGCCATCAGAAGAGAGGGTCAAACGATACCCTTAGTTCTAATTAATATTCTTTAAGACAGAACTTTCAGCCGTATCAGATAGGTCCGAAATTCACCCCACCCGGAAACCAACCCTGTTGCACGACAAGTTAATCTCTACTGAAACCTTCAAGCAGAAACGAAGTGACAGATCAGTACAAGAAAACCACTCAGAGCAATCCAACCCATAGAATAAGAAAAGTCTGATTTTCATAGACAACAACGAAACTCGAAAAAACCATGGCAAATTCACAAATGAAATCACGCAAACAATTAAAAGGACGTTTTTGCATGGGCACAGTTGTCATAGTGGACGACCATCCGTTGATTCGAATTGCTGTTCGGATCCTTCTGGAAAAAAAAGGGCATACAGTATTAGCCGAGGCCGGCAATGGGGTGGATGCCATCCAACTCATACGCACACATGAACCGCAAGTACTTGTTCTTGACCTGGACATCCCCAAGCTGGACGGGCTCTCGGTGATGTCCCATCTCAAATCCAGCAGGTTCGCAGGCAAGATCCTGATATTGACCGCCAGCGCCTCCGCTGACTTCGCGCGGCGCTGTCTGAAGGCCGGAGCCGCGGGGTTTATGTCCAAGGATGGCGAGCTGGATGAAATCGCCAATGCTGTGCAAGCGTTACTGTCCGGCCTCAGCTACTTCCCAGGCGACACAATGGCGTTATCTCGGGAAGGCGGTGATAGCAGAACTCACTCAGCCTCCTCGCCCCTGACCAATCGAGAAATCACGATTCTGAGGCTCTTGATCAAGGGCAAGAAAAACCGGGATATCGCTACAACACTGTTTATCAGTCACAAGACTGTCAGCACCTATAAGTCAAGGCTGCTGAGAAAGTTCAATGCGACGAGCCTCTTGGAGTTGGTAGAGATCGTCAGAAGAGGGAATAGTATCTAGCCCAACCCCAGTAACAATATTTTGCCAATTGAAGTAATCGAACGTTCGCTTCAGTCGGAGAGCCCCGCCGGAAACTTTTACCTGCGGAGCCTTCCTTCGACACATCTTCAGGCACTTTTAAATCGTTCGATAAGCATCTCGATTCGACCGAGAAAACGGCTCAACTCCAATAAGGAAGTGGTCGGTTCCTTCGCCGAGAAAGAAGCCTCGAGCTCTCGGCAAGCAGCGATCAGATCAGGTGCTTTGGCCACCGCCAACGCCCCTCGAACCCTGTGAAGCAGACGCGTCACTTCGGCGAAGTCATTGCACGCCCTAGCGTTCCTGATTGCATTGAGGTCTGCATCCATGGTGCAAAGAAAAAGCTCAAGGACACGCCCCGATATCGGTATATCGTTCTCGGCGACCAGACTGAGATCGGGACTCTCCGTTTCTTTGCGCCCGACCATCGGCCCAATGCCTACGACTCTTTTCAAACAGCCGTGCAAGGTCTCCAGGACAATCGGCTTGGTCAACCAGGCGTTCATTCCCGCGGCGATACAACGCTCGCCCTCTTCCCTGAACGCATTCGCGGTCACGGCAATGATCGGCAGCGTACTGTTGCGCTGGCGTAGCCTTTGCGCCAGCTCGTAGCCATCCATCACCGGCATGCTGACGTCCGTCAGCACGACATCGAACTGCGCACCTTCCAGCTGACGAAGGGCTTCCTCGCCATTACCGACAAGAGTGACAGTGCAACCCAACTGCTCCAACTGTTCGGCGAGCAAGGTCTGATTGACCGGATGATCCTCTGCGAACAACACCCTCAAGCCAAGGTGCCTGCCGGCCAGGCGGTCGTGCTCAGGCGCGTCAAACGGTTGCATGTCCCGCCCTAACGCGGCCATCACCGCACACGCCAGACCCGCGCGGCTATGCAGGTTCACTCGCCAGGCTTGCGCACCGCGTTGCGGTTCGACACTCGCATCATGCTCAGCAATGACCCGGACGCCCTGCCAATCCAGGACAGGCATGAATTCGGGTAGCAGCTCCACAAGCACCGCGCGATCCTGCATCGGCTCTTCGCCTTGTTCGTCCAGATTGACGACCTTGGCGACGATCTTCTCCAGCCACTGACAACAGTCGCTGCTGAGCTCGGGGATAGGAGAACGGACATACAGGGTTTCGTTCTCCCCTTGAGGGCTCTGTGGGAGTCGGACTTCGGCCTCGACCTCCGGTAATGTCAGCTCGAAACTGAAACTGCTGCCCAACCCTGGCGCGCTGACAAGCTCCAGGGTGCCTTGCATCATCTGGCACAACTGCCAGCAGATAGACAGGCCCAGCCCGGTACCGCTCGTTGCGTCTTGCTGGTTATCGGCCTGAAAGAACGGCTGGAACAGCCTGGCCTGCTGATCCTTGGAAATCCCCACCCCGGTATCGACCACCTGCCACTGCAGGCGCGCTTGTCCGTTCTCGCGTCCGAGTACCCGCACGTACAGGGTGACCCTGCCGGTCTGAGTGAACTTGATGGCGTTATTGAGCAGGTTATTGACTATCTGCCGGACCCGCATGCCGTCTCCCAAGACCATACCGGGCACATCCGGGGCGACGCAGCTATACAGCAGCAAGCCTTTGTCATCGGCAGTGGCGGCGTAGTTGCGCAACGCTTCCTCGACAATCTCCAGCGGGGCAAAACCCTCCAGATCCAGCGACATTTCACCGGATTCGATTTTCGAGATGTCGAGAATGTCGCTGATCAACTGCAGCAGGATATTGGAAGACCCCTTGATCGTTCGCAGGTAGCCATGCTGTTGCAGGCTGAGCCTGGTCAGGCCCAGCAATTCCAGGGTACCGACCACACCGTACAAAGGCGTCCTGATTTCATGGCTCATGGTTGCCAGAAAGCGGCTTTTTTCCGCGTTCGCGGCGTTCGCGACATTGCGCGAAACCAACAGTGCGGACTCGGCATCCTTATGGGCAGTGATATCGATAAAGGCACATAAAAGAACGCTTTCGTCCTGGTAATTCGCGGGGGCAAAACGGGCGTGTAGATAGAGGTCGCCGATAATTGCGCACGTCTCGCCAACAATCGGCTTGCCGTCTTCGAACATGTGCCAGTCGCGCGTAAGCTCGACGATGTCATTGGTATCGCCAAGCCATCGCAGAGCCAGCGCGTTCTGCATGACCAGCTCCCGCCCCTCTTCCCTGATCACGCACAGCGCGACCGGAGCGGCCTGGATAATGGTCCGGCTCAGTGCGTTGCTGTCGACCAATGAACCGTAATACCTGTCGGCCGGGGCCACCACTCGGCGTCGATGCCAGCGAAACAACAGGTTTCCCGCCAGGACACAGAAAAGCAGCAATATGAAGACATTCAGCAGCTGCCATTTGGCATCCTGAAACAGCTGCTTGTAGCTGATGTAATACAGCGCATGCCAGCTATTTCCCAGACCGCTGCTGCGTTTTATCAGCAGACCGTCCAAGGTCAGGTAATAGCCATCATCATAGTCATGTACAGCACTGCCTGACCCCGCGAGAACCACCCCATTGGGTGAGATCAGATCCAGGGACTCGAATACCGGAACAGAAAAAATCGGACCGTAGTCATTGACGCTGCTCAGCTCTAGAAGGGTAGCGGCAACGACATTATGCGGACGAGCGCCGACGCCCCAGCTTTCATCGGAAAGGCTGCTGGATACATAAGCCAGCATTTCCTGCTGGTAGCCCCCCAGAAAGTTTCCACTGGGGCTCCAATAAACCTTCAGGGCCTTTGCGGTAGGCGGCCTCTCCTGAACCACCTGCTTGATTCTGGTGACCGCCTGCAACAGCCCGCTACGCTTCATCCCACCCAAACCGGACTTGGGCTCGATGGCCGGAATAGCCATTGCGACATCGCTGTTCAGATCGAGTAGAAACATTTGCGGAGCGGGATAAGGCGAATCGCTCCAGAAGCCATTATGAAAGTCGGAGAGGGAGGCGCCGAGCGACAGTTTACGCAGGCGCGAATCGCGATCCTGGTGCTCGACACCATCATTGGGCGTCACAATGGAAAAAGTCGAAGAAGGGGCATCGCCCCGCCCTTCATGGATATCAAGACTGCCATGCCTTAGGGTCCTGACTGCTTGATCAGTGTCCACCGGACGGGGTTGATCGTTGCTCGACGAGGTAGTTCTGAGCGCCTGCAAAAGGAACAGCTCGTGCTCATGTATGCTGCCCATCAATCGAAGAAAATGATAATTGACCTTGACTCTTTGGGTTTGCAGCACTTCATAAACCGCCCAATAACTTGCTCCCAGGAAAAAAATCGCAAATAAAAAAGAAACGAGCAGTATGGAATTCAGGCGCAACGAAGTCTTGGTCAGGCGACGTATTTTCTCACGAGTAAATTTCATGGGCGGGAAGAACTAACTGGAGTGCAACTGCGGTTTAACAGTAGCTTAGATGCCTTGCCTGGCTCGTCGGTACCTGGAGTCATGTTGTTTATGTTCATACCCTGTCCATCATTTTCCATTGTCCAATACTACCAACCTCGACCTGAAAGTCGATGCGACACCCACGACTGCCGGGCTCCAGGCTGATGTTTTCAGAGCTTGATATCCGTGCCGATGTGGAGCCGCTTGAGCAGCCAGAAACATCTACAAGGGGTCAGAGATATATCCTACAAATGCAATGGAAACCACTGATCGACTCGACAAGCATATTCTTTCAAGGTAGGTCCAAGTCCTACTTTCGGTTCATCAGCCATGCGACACCTCAAATTTCTCGTGCTCGACGCACAGCCTTCTCAGCGCAGAAACACGGCCTTCATCCTGCAGCAGGTGGTAATGGGGCAAGTCCATCAGGCCGCCAATGGCGAGGAAGCACTCGAACGTCTTCATCGCTGCGGCGGGGTCGATATCGCAATCTGCAATCTGCACACCCTGGGCACCGACGGTCTGACCTTCCTGCGAGCGGTTGGCGAAGCCGGCCTGACCCGGGCAGTGCTGATCAGCGGCCCACTCGAGGCCTCGCTGAAAAAGGCGACCATCGCCATGATCCATTGCCTTGGGATGTACTTCCTCGGAGACCAGGAGACAAGGTTCAATATCGCCGAGATGCAGCTGCTCGTGGATGGGTTTCGCACCGCGCATGATGCTCCCGGGCGACCATCGCCGATGGCCCCACCCTCCCTCTGCGAGATTCTGCATGGCTTCGACAGGGACCAGTTCGAACCTTACTACCAACCCAAGATGACCCTGCAAAGTGGCGAACTGCAAGGCGCGGAAGTACTCGCACGCTGGAACCATCCCCAGTTGGGAGTGCTGGCTCCAGGACATTTCCTACCTGTGATGGAAGAACACGAGCTGATGGACAAGCTGCTCGTACGGATGCTGGAAAAGGGCTTGGCCTTGCAGCAGACGCTATCCGGCAGCCTCCCCGCACCGCAGCTCGCCTTTAATGTGCAGGCCGCGCAGCTGGCCTCCAGAACATTCAGCGAGCAGATTGAAACAGCCCTGAGCCAGTACCGGATGCCCGCGAACAAGCTGATGTTCGAGATCACCGAAACGAACCTCGTCGGCTCGACAGCCAATCACTTGGAGAATCTGATACGCCTGCGCCTGATGGGGTGCGGCCTCGCGATGGACGACTTCGGTACCGGCTATTCGTCCCTCAAGCGGCTGCTCGACTTTCCGTTCAGCCAACTCAAGCTGGACGGTTCCTTCGTCCGCGAACTCGCATCCCGGCCAGGTAGCAGAGCAGTGATAGAAGGTGCGGTACGGCTGGCGGGCTCATTGGACCTGTCCTTGGTGGTCGAAGGTGTAGAAACGCCAGAACAACGGGACCAACTGAGCAGGTTGGGCTGCACTATCGGCCAGGGTTTTGGTCTGGCCCGTCCCATGTCGGGGCAACACTTCCTCCAGTATTGCCTGGAGGCCAGCCCAAAAGAGCAGAAACACCTCATTTCAGCCTGCTAGCCCACTCCCTCTGACTCTTCATTTCTTTGTATATGCCGCAAATCTCTGCAAACACACTGTCTTCATATCAAGTCGACCCGGCCTTGGGTCACTCGCGCTTGGACTACTCGACAATAAGCCAGTACCTGGGCAATTTTTTGTCTAATGATCAATAGGCTGATTCATTCTGCCACCATGTAGTTAATATATTAATAACTACCCACCTCCCTCCAGGAGGGTAACAGGCAGTCGACCTTATTCAGGTAACTTTCATGTTAAAACTCAGCTCGCTTATATACCCCTTGTTTATTGTGGGTATCGTATTTCCCATGCTGAAAAGTACTGACGCCCTGGGTGATAGTACGGCGCCTGGAAGCCTCCATCTATTAAGCCAACTGGCCTCGGAACGCCGGGATATAAAACTCTCCGAACAGGATTGGGCCTGGCTCAGGAATAAACGCAAGTTGACCCTGGGCGTCTCGCTGCCCAGTTTTCCGCCATTGGATATCGTTTATAACGACGGTGACTACGAAGGTATCAGTGCCGACGTGATTGCCTCGCTCAGCCAGCAACTGGGCGTCGAAGTGAACGTGCTTAACCTGCCGGATCGGGCCCAGGCCCTGGAAGCCCTGCAGTCCGGCAAGGTCGACATGCTCAGCAGCGCCAACAGTTTTGAACTCAAGGCTTACCCGGTTGTGCTGAGCCGCCCCTATGTCGACGACTCGCCAGCGCTGTTCCGTCGCCTGGGCGACAGCCGCTCGCTGCCCACGGATCTAAAGGGCATGACCATCGCCATGGCCGCGGACTATCGAACCACCGAGGATGTGCAAAAACAGTTTCCGGAAGCCCGCCTTGTGCTCTTTAAATCGCAGACCGAGGCCATGGCCGCAGTGGCCTTCGAGCACGCCGATATTTATCTGGGCGACTCACTCTCCGCCTACTACATGATCAACCAGAGCTTTTTCAACTATGTGAAATTCGACCGAATGCTGGCAATGAACGCCGATGGATTCAGTTTTGCCTTGAAGCAAGACAACGCGCCGTTGTTGCAAATCCTCAACAAAAGCATCGACGGCCTCGGCAAGATCAAACTCACCTACATCATCAAGCGCTGGGCCAGCGGCGGTTATGTCCTGCCGGGGGACAAAGTTGTCCTGAGCACCCAGGAACAGCGCTGGATAGCCCGCAACCCGGTGGTGCGCATGGTGGTCAACGACGATCTGGCGCCGGCGGCATTTTTCGACGCCAACGGTAACTTCAACGGCATCATCGCCGACCTGTTCGACATCATCACTTTACGCACAGGGTTGCAGTTCCAGGTCGAGCGCACTGGAAGTTTCAACAACCTGCAACACGCCTTGAAAACAGGCAAGGCCGACCTGGCCATGTTGGTCCCCAGCCCGGAACGGGAAACGTTCCTGCGCTTCACCCACTCCTTCGCCACCAGCTCGTACGCCGTGGTCACCGCCAACTCCGGCAACACGTTCGACGGGTTGCAGAGCCTGAGCGGCAAGCGCCTGGCAATCGCCAAGGGCCAGGCCATCATCCCCCAGCTGCGCAACAAGTACCCGCAGATCAAGCTCATCACCCCGCCCACCACGCTGGACTCACTGAGCATGGTCGCCCATGGCGATGCGGATGCCGCCATGATGTCCCTGTCTTCCGCGCGTTATTACACCAGCCGCCTCTACGACAACCGCTTGCAGATCGCCGGCATCACCAGTGGCAACACGGCCACCACCAACTTTGCCATGCGCCGCAGCGATACCGAGCTGCAGTCGATCCTGAACAAAGTGATCCTGAGCATTCCTCCCGACGACATGAACTCGATCACCAACCGCTGGCGCCCCAACGCCGCGATGAGCGGGCAGACCTGGCGCGACTATCGCCAGGTCATCGCGGAAATCATCGGGGTCGCCTTGCTGGTGGTGGCAATCATTCTGCTCAAGGTATTTTTCTTGCGTCGCGAGATCAGAAAACGCATGGCCGTGGAGCGGACATTGAGCGACCAGTTGCAGTTTCTACAGACCCTCAGCGATGCCATGCCCCAGCCCATTTATGTACGTGATCGCGAAGGTCGCATGCTTTCCTGCGCACGCAGCTATGAACGCGCCCTGGGTCTGTCCTTGAACGATGTGCTGGGCAAGACCGCGCTGGAACTGCCCGGCAAATATTTCGAGGCCGCCCCCAGCTTCCATCAGGATTATCTGCGTGCGATGGAACATGGAGAGCCGATCCAGCAATGCTGCGAGATCACTCTGGGGGACAGGAAAATCTGGATCGACCACTGGATCCAGCCATTTCGCGACTCATGCGGAACCATCAAGGGGGTGATCTGCGGCTGGGTCGACATCACCGAGCAGTATTCGCTGATCGAAGAGCTGAAAGCCGCCAAGCAGCGGGCCGACGATGCCAGTCGCGCCAAGACCCACTTCCTGGCGACCATGAGCCATGAAATCCGCACGCCGATGAACGCTGTGATCGGCACCCTGGAACTGGCCCTGAAGCGCGCGGACAGCGGCCTGCTCGACCGCCCCAGCCTCGAAATCGCCCATACCTCGGCGAAAAGCCTGCTGGAGCTGATCGGCGATATCCTGGATATCGTGCGCATCGAGTCCGGGCGCCTGAGCCTGGCGCCCCAGCGTAGCAACCTGCGGGAGCTGGTGGAATCGGTGGCGCGGGTATTCGACGGGCTGGCGCGGCAAAAGGGTCTGGAGTTGATCCTCGACCTCGACCCGACTATCAACAGCGACGTCCTGATCGACCCGATGCGCTTCAAGCAAGTGCTGTCGAATCTGCTCAGCAATGCGATCAAGTTCACCCATACAGGCTTCGTCAGGGTCCGCATCTGCGGCGAATACATCGATCCATGCAGCCTGGCGCTCGAACTGCAGGTGGAGGACAGCGGTATTGGCATTTCCGAGGACGATCTGCAGCAGTTGTTTCGCCCCTTTGCCCAAGTCAACCAGAACCCCATGAATGGACGGGGCGGCACCGGCCTCGGGCTGGTGATCTGTCGCTCCCTCTGCGAAATGATGGGTGGCACGCTGCACATGAGCAGCGTGCCGGGTGCCGGCACCCGGATCGATGTCGACCTGACCCTGACTCGCCTGGAACCTGCACCTCCCCTCCCCCGGCGCGAGCTGAAAAAGCCAACGCAACGCCATGCCCCCATACACATACTGGTGGTCGACGACCATCGCATGAACCGTCAACTGCTGCTCCAGCAACTGGAGTTTCTCGGCCATGAAGCCATCGGCGCCGAGGACGGTGCGGTCGCCCTGAACCTGTGGCGCAGCATCCACTTCGATATCGTTATCACCGACTGCCATATGCCGGTCATGACAGGCGCACAACTGACCCTGGCGATTCGCCAGGAAGAAAAGCAACAAGGCCTCACTCCCTGCGTGATCCTGGGACTGACCGCCGATGCGCAACAGGGAGATATCGACGGCTACATCGCGAGCGGCATGAATGATTGCCTCCTCAAGCCGGTCGAGCTCAATGTGCTGGAAGAGCGCTTGTCTGCGTTCGAGCCCGGCCACTCGATGAAACCGGCCCCAGCCTCGGTCGCACCGGATATCTCCAGCGAGCGCTACCACATCGGGATCAATGCCCTGACTCAGTTGGCCGGAGGCGATGCCGCGCAAGTGCAAAACCTGATACGCGAGCTGCTGGAGAGCAATCATCAGGACCTGCAGAAACTGCGCATTCTCGTGCAACGGCAAGACACTCAGGCCCTGCGTGAACTGTCCCACCGGGTCAGGGGCGCAGCGCGGGTAGTCAAGGATCAGCGGCTTATCGCGAGTTGCCGAGCGTTGGAGGATGCCTGCTCTGGACCGCTGTCAGGCCTGGAAGAAAAAGTCGCCTGTGTCGAACAGGCCATGCTTGAACTGGGACGCGTCTTCAGCCAGTCGGCCTGAGCTACCCGATCTCCGCGAGCCTGTGTTCGCGGTTCCAGTTGGATGCCACCGCTATCTATCAGGCTCGCGAAAGGAAATGACCCGACAAAGGACCGCGAGCGCTAAAGACAGGCAACCTGCTTCTCCAGCATGCCCAGCAAAGCCCTGCTGTCCATCGGCGGACCGGCAACATCGAGAAGAGCAATACCCTTATCCCGCGCCCAGGCCAATAACTGGTGACGGGGTTCGGCGTCGATATGGGCCAGTACCATGATCTGCCGGGCGACCCTGCGTTCTTCCAGGAGGGACAGGCTATCGTTGAGGCTGCGCGGATCCCCCAGATGGTCGTACAACAGCATGTCGTAGCGATCACCTGAACCAGAGGTGTCCATGAGCTTTGCCCAGATCGAGCACGGCGTTACGTTATAGATGCCAATGGCATTCAGCGATGCCCAGTACTTCAGCAGCATGCCGGGGGATGGGCTGTACAGGATGAACCTGGGATTGTCGTTACCGTTTATGAACATCGGACCAGACCGGACAAGAGAAGACCCGATGTTATCTGAGCGCCAAAGACATTCATGCCGGCAGAGTCCTGGCGACTACAAGGATTTATGAAAAACCCCTATAGGAACTATCTGACACCAAGTCAGCCCGCCCACTGCGCTCAAGGATTTGAACTGAACCATCACCCGCTCATCGGGTGCCATTCAACTGCAATATTGATCCGCTACCTGCAAGGCCACAGGCAGAAAAGGCAATCACGCTCCGATACCGCGTACCAGGATTGCCCCACCGCAGACACCTCGGGTTCCCCACGAATATTCAAGCCACGCCATTACGCTTGGCCATCTCCACCAGAGCCACCAGATTCGACGCATTGAGTTTTCTTTGCAGGCGGACCTTGTAAGTACTCACCGTCTTGTGACTGATCACCAGAGTCTCGGCGATCTCCTGATTGCCCAGCCCTTGGGACAGCAACTTGAGCACAGTGATTTCACGGTCGGAGAGTTGTGCGATAAGCGTGCTTTCCTGGTTGGCTGCCTGGACGTTTTCCCGCAGCATGAAAATGGTGTCCTCGGGAAAATAGGAATACCCCGACAGCACCGCCTTTACCGCACCCACCAGCTCATCCAGATTGTCGTCCTTGCAGATGAAACCGGCCGCCCCGGCCTGCAGACAGCGCATCGCGAAGTTGCGCGAATCCCCCGAGGTCAGGATCAGGATCTTCACCGCCAGGCCTATGGACTTGAGGTGGGAAATCACCGCGAAGCCATCCAGCTTGGGAATGCTCAGATCGAGAATAATCAGGTCGGGCAACAGCTTGCGGGCGACCTCCAGGCCATCCACGCCATTATCGACCTCGGCCAGAATGGTATGGCCTTCCTTCTCCAGCATCATCCTGACCGCCAGACGTATCAGCGGATGATCATCGACGATAACTATATTTCCCATATGCTGCTTCCTGTAAAAATAAATGGTTCTTGTGATAACACCCGCAGTACCGCGCCACTACCCTGAGGCAAGCATTCGTATACTTGACCGCACAGCAGTCAGCAATAGAGAAATAGAATATTTCTCAAAACCCATATCAAAAATTAGTCGTAGTCCAGCACATAAGTCATGGTTGCATTCGCTTGGCCAGGATTAGTCGCCCCTCCTGTCAGTATGTATTTCGCTTTTCCAGAAAACTTATAGACCTCGCTATTCCCCTCAGTTCTAATCCAGTCGGTCTTTATAGATCGTTTCCTATCAAACGGCAGTTTTTCACCCTGATTATTGACAAGGGAAATGCCTATTCCCGAGGCGTTACCACTCTGCCCTTCTCCCGACAAGCGCAGTACACCATCCTCGGGAGAGTTTCCTTCAAAATAAATTTTCACTGGAAACGACGAACCTGACTTCACTCCGGTACAGCTCACATTGAAGTTGAAATTTTTTTCATTGGTGAAGCCCGACTTCACATTCGAAATAGCTTCTTTACCCATTTGCACATTTACGGCCGCGCCCCCCCCCTTGCAGCTTGTAAAATAGACACCATTAACCACTTTAGTGGTCGAAACAAGAGAGTTGTAGGTAATGTCCGAATATTCCATCCCATATCCAAATCTCCCAGGGAATTTAATAGGCACTTCAGCGCCAACTCCGACTTCGCTTTCCAATCGAATAAAATCGACAAAAAAAGCTTTAGGTGCATAAACGAGCTCACCATCCTTCTTAGTTATATATTGCCACGGAGGGAAAATATCTGGCTCTGCTGCCGAGTAATTGGTTGAAGCCCCAAGCCTTAAACCGACTCCTTTGACCGCCGTCTTATACACACCTGGCCGACCAGTAGATTCTAGGCCAAAACCCCCAATCTTAAAGTTAAATACTACGCCCTTACGACATACAAAAAAAACGCCCCCATCGTCGCGTTCAACATACCTGCTGAGTACCCCGCCAACTGGAGCCGCACTTATCTTGATCGAGCTTGGGGGAAAGATGTTCATATACCAATTACCGTGAGTAGAATTCTTACTACATGGGTCAGCCGCCAACGCCGACTGACCATATAAAAAAAGCATCATTGGATATATAAGACCCAAGATAAACAGAATGTTTCGCATAGGAATCTCTCAAAGAAAAAAACAAAATCCCCTCAGAGCTGACGACTCATCAATCTCTCATAATCTTGTACATAGATCATAGAGTATTGCTTCAACCAGATTTTGCCTCACTGATATTCAGCACACATTTAGCAGCATAGGAGAACCGACAGACTTCGCTTTCCGCATAAATAATTAACACGAAAAAGCTAAGCCTCTTCGCCAACTTTTTCACTGAAACTAAATATATTTACAAACAAGATCAGACCGTTCATAAGCCAATTTTTTGTTGACCATGGGCAATACATAGATGGCCTGACAAGCCTCTTGTCCCCAGCGGATATCGATCTTGCCTTCGTCCTTGATACCGAACACCAGCAAGCGCGACAGGTTGTCCACTATGCCTAGGCTGTTGCCTTGCTCGTCGTAGGCTTGTGCACCGAATGGCAGGGGTTTGCCGCTATCCAGCCGCAGGTCGAACTGCAAGCGTCGACCCGACTCCGCAGCGAATCGGCTTTTAACGATAGCGCCACGGGTCGGTACCACCATCTTGGCGTTCTCGGTCACTTCCGTATCGCTGCCCAGGGTATTGGTCTGCAGGTTCAACCAGTTGTAACGGTAAGGTTGCGCATAGGGCACCACGGCGTAGCCGCTGCCGTCGGTCCTGATCGAGGTCGAACTGTCGATGCCGACGCCCTTGATGTCGGGCACTTCGATCAAGGCGAAGGTTTCTCCCACCGGCTGGCCGAACGTGACGCCACCGCCATGCACGACAACGGACCCGGAAGCGCCGAGATCCAGATGTTTGCTGTCCACGCCCTGGTTGTAGTTGCCGCTCAACCTGGCAGTGGGCGTATCCCAACCCACGCCGACCCCGCCGGAGCGACCGCTCTGCTTGCTGTAACCCGCCTGGGCCGAGTAGTTGACGGTGTTCTGCTCATCGAGATAACCGGAAATGGTGTTTTGCAGGCTGGAATCGCCATGCTGCGAGGAAATCGCGCTCGAAGAAATGCGGTGCGAACGGGCACCGCCGCCCAGCGGAATACTGACGGACGCGGTGAACTGGGTATCCGGGCGCTGCGTCGAGTCGGAGCTTTTGGTCTGGGACACGGCGAAGCTGTAACTGGTGGTGGAAACACTGCCGCTGTAGCCCGCCTGCCAGTTCCGGGTACGCCCTGCCCTGTTCCAGTAACTGGCCTCGCCCATGCCGAGGAACAATGAGCCGCGCCCGGACAGACTCTGGTTGATCGTCATATCGAAACGGCTTTTCTGCCGCCCGTTGTTCCTCTCGCCGATAGCATCCAGGTCTTCTACGTGCTGGCTGAAGGTACGGTAGCCATCGGTGGAATAGCGGTAGCCGACCATGGTGAAGCTGGTGTCGGTGTCGGTGAGGGTTTTCGAATAGAGAAAACGCGCACTCTGGCCCTGGCTTTTCCGGCCGCGCCGATCTTCCGAGGTACTGTTGGTAAGGTCAAAGGAAATCCCGCCCCAACTGGAGTTGATGCCCAACCCCAGGTTGAAGGCGTTGTATTGCTGCGCAGCAAGCAAACCACCATAACCGGTGAAATTATCGGACATACCGTACACCAGGGTGCCCTGGGAAAACTTCGGCGAGGACTGGCCTGTGCTGCTGTATTGCCCGGCGGCCAGGCTATAACGCAGATTGCCACGCCGGGTCATGACCGGCTGATAGGAATAAGCCTGGGAAAAGTCGCGCTCGCGGCCGTCGGCCTCGATGATCTTGATCTTCAGGTCACCGTTGGAACCGCTGGGGTAGATATCGGTGATCTCGAAGGCCCCGGGTGACACGGTAGTGGAATAGATCACATAACCGTTCTGCCGCACTTCGACAGTGGCATTGGTCTCGGCGATACCACGCACCACCGGCGCATAACCCATTTCGTTATCCGGCAGCATGCCCAGGTCGGACGCCACCTGCGCGCCGCGAAAGCGCACGCTGTCGAAGATATCGCCCTGGCTGTACAACTCGCCCATGGCCAACTTGCCCTTGATCGACACAAGGTCGCGCTCGACATAACTGCGGTTGCTGCTGAAGGTGTTACGCATATCGGTCCCCCCGGACAGGGAGGACTCATTACGAAAGCGCCAGCCCTTGAAGTTGAAGCCGTTACGCAAACCTATATAGCGATAATCGCTGCGATAACCCTGATTGATATTACGGTTGAAGTTGGCCTGGTAGTCCGTGTAAAAGGCGGTGATGCCCTCATCCCACAACGAAGGGTCGACATACCCGCGAGACTGGCGCAGGAGATAGGCCTGGGGAATGCTGATCTGCAACGCCAGGCTGGTCACCTCGAAATCCACCGAGGCGCCCTCGATCAGTTTCGCAATATCCAGGGACAGCCCATCATCACTGTTGGCGGCAATGATCTTTTCCTTTTCAAGACGGACCACATCCACACCCAGAGCCTTGAGCATCCCCAGCTGAATGACCGGTTTTACTTCCCCGCTGTCGGCATCGGCACTGAAGTTGACATCCTGGCGCTTGATCAGCGTCTGGTTCAAATAGATATCGACGCTGTATGAGCCAGGCAGCACGGCACTGCCCTTCTCAAAATACTGAAGCTCGACGGGAGCACCGCCTTTACTCAGGAAATGCTCGTTGAATTCCATCGGGTAAGCCGTTGCAGGGAGGGCCAGTCCAAAAGCCATAAGATAAGGTGCCTGTTGCCGGACCGTTATCTTGAAATTGAACTTCTTCCTGAAATTTTCCATGCGGTTACCCTTAAGATAGCTTTCCCGCACAGGCAGAAAAGAAACCCTTTCAATTGACAAACATAAGTACAAAGGCAGCGAAACATTTAAGCCTGGAGAGTATTTCCGCTCGGCTTAGTTGGAGAGTGTGCTGGAATGGCTGGTAAGACTGCCGTAATCGTTGACATGGTCGAAATTGACTTTGGCATTAGTGGAGGACACCGTGCCACCGCCGGTCTTTACAGGGAACTTCAAGGTTTGCCCCGGCGCGATCATTTGCGTAGATGCCGCGTAGGACTTACCGCCGGCCAGTAATGAAGCCGAACCGAAGGACACATGAAACAACGAGTCATTGGTCACTTCCAGGCTGGTCTTTCCACTGTCGTCAAGCAGCCGCCACTTCAACTTTTCAGCGGCCTCTTCAGCAGATCCTTGCAAGTTGAGCGGGCGATAAAAAACCTTGATGCGCTGGCGTACCGCTATTTGCAGGGTATTTTCACCTTCGGCTTTTTGCGGAATTTCCTGGACACTCAGCCAGAACACCGACTCTTTATCCGTAGGCAGGCCCTCACCGTAATAGAAAAGGCGCAGCAGTTGCTGTTTGTTCGCGCCCAGGCGGCTCAGGGACGGAGTAATGGCAAACGGCACATCCTGCTTTTCAGCTTTATCGCCAGCATCCACCCAGGACTGAATCATGATGTCTTTATCGGCCTCGTTCTTGACCATGATCGAAGCTTCTTTATTCGGCGCGGTCAATACCACCCGGGTACCGCCCAATGAAATACCCGCGCTGGCTAATCCGGAACACAGCAAGACAGAACTTGCCAGGATACATTTAAGGAAAACTGAGACTTTCATAATCGACTCGAGGAGGCAGCGAAGGGGTATAAAAATACCCCTTCGTTCGAATGAACTTATTCGTAGGTCAAGGTAAATGGCAGGGTACCGTTGGCGACACCGGCCTTGAGTGTGGCACCGTTGGCGACATAGGCTGTACGCATGTTCAGCTTGGCGGAGTATTTGGTAGTTGCTGTTGCACCCGTACCAGTCGTCTCCTCCAACAACTCTGAATTGAATGTTTCGTTGGCGCCCAGATTCAGCAACTTGCCGCTGAGATCATAGATACCGATACCGACACCCGTCGCGGCCGTAGCGCCCCCGGCGATTTTTAGCAAGCTGCCGTTGCTTGAATCGACACCGGAGCCGGATCTCGGATCGAACTGGACCTTGACGAGCTTCAGACCTGTGCCAGTGCTGCCACAATCCAGGTCCAGGTTGATAGGTGTTCCCGCGACGATACTGGTGCTGCCCTTCAGGGAATCGATCGGCACCTTGCCCAGTTTTACATTGATAATTTGCGCCCCTTTTTCACCCGACACATTGCTACCGCTACCGGCTGTTGCGTTGCAAGAAGCAGCGACGATATCTCCGGTGAAGTTGATGGTGCCATCGGCCGCCATTGCCGAATTGGCCAGTACGCCAGTCAGGGCGACGGCGAGCATACTTTTGATATAGATGGACACGTTTATATTTCCTTATTACCAGTGGATTAACTTCGAAACTCAACTCTTGGAGAGTTGGGAGAAATCTACCGAATCCGATGCCTGGCAAAAATTGCACGTTTCCACCAACACCTAAGGAGGATACCTACACCCCCATAAGATAAATCCTACAGCCACATAACATCCTTCCAGACATGGGCTATCTGAACTGAGTCATTCGCTGTACTCGCAGGGTGGAGTTCAGCCGAGAAATAGAGCAAGGGATAAGATAAGTCCTACAAGGGCACTGGCAACGACCTACAGCCTTGCACGGCGCGCCCCTCGTACTCTGCCGGCCATCTTATTTTGCTGCCTGCAGGCCCCCTATGTTTGTCCGCACCCTTTTCATAAAAAACGAGGATCAGGAAGTGTTCACGGCCGCCCTGCTGTGCAGCTTCGCTATCCCGGAAATACGCAGCAACTTCCTGGTTTACAGCCTGAACGAAGAAACCGACGCCAATCACCTGCGCATCTATGTCGCAACATTGCTCAAGGAGGGTTGCCACTACGCCTTGAGTGCCCTGGCTTCGGACCCGGCGGGGCAAATGGCGATACGGGTGTTCGAGCAGATTCTCCAAGAGGCGTCCACCGGCAGGCGCCAGGCAAGCGACACCTTCTATTACCTGCTGAGCCTGAACAAGTGGATGATTATTCCCCCGCTGTCGAAGGAGCACCGTGTCCTGAATATAAAGAAGGCACGGATATTCGACCTGTTTGGCTTCCAGCCCTCCGCGCTTTTCGGCCCGGCCTTGAAAAGCACTGTCGCATCGGCAACGGATGGCCTTGCCCAGGCCCAGGCAATCGATAGGCCTGCCCGGCGCACGAGCAAAGCGCTGTCGTTTTGCGACTCAAACTCGATATTTCAAGGCCTGGATAGCGAGACCTTTCTGCATGAATTGCAGGCCACCCGAAGCAAGCGCCGTTAAACCCGCTCAAGGACAACTATCATCAGGGCAACAAATTCCCCGTACAACACAAAGTTTGTCGGACTGGACTGCAAGTACCTGAAGGGCTTGAGCCAACAACTAGCACCGCCTTAAAAATATTCAGCAACGTCCTTAACCTACCGCGATTCATCTTATTGATATTCAACCCCCCTTCTGAAAACACCAAGTCCAACAATAAAAACATCTGCCTTAAACTGTAAACACATTCCAGCCGGAATCGCCAAATACCCACTCCAGCGCCGATACAGGCGCTCCTACACGTACTGTAGGAGCTTTCAATCACGCCTATAAGAACTTGCGGCTTCATAGGCTACCCACAACTTCATAAGTTTCATTTGCTGTAACTTCAATCCAGGATATCTGCCGGATCTTCATCCTCCAGATTCAGCTCATAAAACCCTGCATATTTTTTAATGCACTCTTCAGATCGCTTCTCCATTTATTCGCAGAAATATCAAAAGTCCATGCATGGCGTATGGACATGAAACTTATAACAGGACGAATCAGTAGCGGACGGTACAGCTGATGGTCTTCTTTGCAATCAGGACTTGGTCGTTTATGAGAGTTTATGTTTCCGGTATTGGCATGGCGTTGTACCTGTCCGCTCCCATGGTCTGGGCGCAGTTGCCCACCAATGCCGGGCAGGTCATGCGCGACATCGAAAGCGAGCGATTGAGCCTGCCGGCGCCGCAGGAATTGCAGCCGCCAAAACCCAAGGCACAGGATGCCCCCGCAAGCCCTGCTTCCCAACAGGGGCCTCGGATCAAGGTCGAGGGCTTTCGCATCGGCGGCAACCAGCTGTTCGATACGCCACGCCTGTTGGCGCTGCTCAAGGATCTGCCAGGGCGCGAACTGGACCTCGCCGACCTGAACGGCGCCGCCCAACGTATCAGCGAGTACTACCAGGAACAGGGGTATGTGCTGGCACGCGCCTACCTGCCGCGCCAGGAAATCATCGACGGCCAGGTGCTCATCGAGGTGGTCGAAGGCCGCTACGGGCAGATCGAACTGCAAAACCATTCGCGCACTCGCGACCAGGTGCTGCGCCAACCGCTGGCCAGGCTGGCAAGCGGCGCCGCGGTACAGGGCCAGGAACTGGAACGCAGCCTGCAACTGCTCAGCGACATCCCCGGTGTTCAAGCCAGGGGCACCCTGCGTCCCGGCACGCAGAACGGGACCACGGACTTGCTGGTCGAGGCCCAGTCCACCCCGCTGCTCGATGGCAGCCTGGAAGCGAACAACTACGGCGACTACAGCACCGGCGAATATCGCCTGGGCGGCAGCCTCAACCTCAATAGCCCGCTGGGCCTGGGCGACCAGTTGAACCTGCGCCTGCAGAGCGGCGACTGGCGGCAGCGCTACTACCGGGTGGCCTATCAGTTGCCCGTCGGCCCCTGGTCCACCCGCATTGGCGTGGCTCACTCCGAGGCCTACTACCACGTGATCGACAGCCCGGGAGGCCTGGATAGCCTGGGTTTCCACGGCCGTGCGGGTATCCAGAGCCTGTTCCTCTCGCAGCCGCTGCTGCGCGGCCGGACCTTCAGCCTGTCCGCCCAGTTGCAGTATGAGACCAAGCAATTGCGCGACGACATTGACCAGTTCGACTTGCGCGGCAAGAAAGACATCGACCTATGGACCGCCGGGATCAGCGGTAACAGCCAGGATCGCTGGTTCGGCGGTGGACAGAACGGCTTTGCCCTGACCTATGGGCATGGCCGCTTGAGCATCGACGACCCGTTGGCGCGTCGCCAGGACCAGTACAGCGCCGGCAAGGCCGGCAGCTTCGACAAGGTCAACCTCAATGCCGTGCGTTTGCAACGGCTGAGCGAGCGCTTTCAGTTATTCGCCCAGCTCAATGCGCAATGGGCCTCGGGCAACCTCGACAGCGCGGAGAAATTCAGCCTTGGCGGCCCATACGGCGTGCGTGCGTATCCGGCCAGCAGTGCCGGCGGCAATGGCGACGAAGGCTGGCAGGCCAGCCTGGAGCTGCGCTACAGCCTGGCGCCCGGCTGGCAGTTGAGCACCTTCGCCGACCAGGGCGCGGTGAAATTCAACAAGCAACCCTGGACCCGGGAAAGCAACCACAACCAGATGTCCGGCGCCGGCACCGGCGCCACCTGGTTCGGCAGCGACCATCAGGTCAGCCTCACCGCGGCCTGGCCCATGGGCGCGGCCGAGAAAGACATCGAGCCCAAGCGCAGCCCACGAATCTGGCTGCAGGCCACCCGGTACTTCTGAGCATCGACCCGTTCTGCTGGGGATCAGCAGAGTTTCCATAAGAAGAGGATTCACCATGAACAAGAGCTATGCATTGGTCTGGAACCAGGCCACCGGCTGCTGGAATGTCGCCAGCGAGTGGGCCCGACGGCGCGGCAAGGGCGGGCGCAGCAAAGCCGTGCTCGCCGCAGGCGCATCCTTGTTGAGCCTGTTGTGCCAGGCCCCCGCCTATGCCCTGCCCAATGGCGCGGCCGTGGTCGCGGGTAACGCCGATCTGCACACCACTGCCGATGGCAAGCACCTGTCCATCAACCAGCAGAGCAACAAGCTGATCACCAACTGGAACGCGTTCAACGTTGCCGGCGACGAGAGCGTCAGCTTCCAGCAGCCCGGCCAGAACTCCATCGCCCTCAACCGCGTGATCGGCACCCAGGGCAGCGATATCCAGGGCCGCATCGACGCCAACGGCAAGGTGTTCCTGGTCAACCCCAATGGCGTGGTGTTCGGTAAATCCGCACAAGTCAACGTCGGTGGCCTGGTGGCTTCCACCCAGAATATCGCCGACAAGGACTTCCTCGAGGGTAACTACCGCTTCGCTGGCGCTTCCAGTGCCGGTGTCAGCAACGCCGGCAGCCTGATCGCCAGAGACGGTGGAAGTGTTGCGCTGCTCGGCGCGCAGGTCAGCAACAACGGCGTGATCCGGGCGCAGATGGGCAGCGTGGCCCTGGGCGCGGGCAAGGACTTCAGCGTCAACTTCGACGGCAATGGCCTGCTCAACCTGCAGGTGAACAGTGGGGCGATGGATGCTCTGGTGCACAACGGTGGCCTGCTCAAGGCAGACGGCGGTCAAGTGCTGATGACCGCCAAGAGCGCCAACGGCCTGCTGCAGACCGTGGTCAGCAACCTGGGTGTAGTCGAAGCCAGAACCCTGCAGAACAAAGCGGGCAAGATCGTCCTTGAGGGTGGCGACAGCGGCACCGTCCAGGTCGCAGGCCGGCAGGACGCCAGCGCCCTGGGTGGTCAAGGCGATGGCGGCGTGGTGGAAAACCGTGGTGCCAGGGTCGAAGTACAGCTAGCCGCCGAGGTCGACACCCGGGCCGACAAAGGTGCCACCGGCACCTGGAAAATTCGCTCGAATGAAGTAGTGGTAGCTGAAGCCAGCAACAATGGCAAAGCTCCCGTCGGGAACAGCAACGGCAGTAGCGTGATCGGCAACGGCAACACTGTGATTGGCTCGGGAACTGGAAACCTTGCAGGCGCCCAGGTCGGCACCAACAACGGTAACGGCAGTAACAATGGCACTGGCAACACTGTCATCGGCTCAGGCCCCGGAAGCCTGGCCGGTGCCCAGGTCGGCAACAACAACGGCAACAACAATACTGGCAGCGGCAACAACAATGGCAATGGCAACACCGTTATCGGCTGGGGCCCCGGTGCCCAGGTCGGCAATAACAACGGCAACAACAATACTGGCAGCAACAACAATGGCAATGGCAACACCGTTATCGGCTGGGGCCCCGGTGCCCAGGTCGGCAATAACAACGGCAACAACAATACTGGCAGCAGCAACAATGGCAATGGCAACACCGTCATCGGCTGGGGCCCCGGTGCCCAGGTCGGCAATAACAATGGCAATGGCAACATCAACAGTTGGTGGGGCGGTAGCATCAATGGTAATAGCGTAACCACCAGCCGTACCCGAAGCACAAGCATCGGTGGCGACATTACCAGCAACAATGGCGCCAATACCTCGACTGGCAGCAGCGCACCAACCATCCACGCCGATACACTGTCAAAAAACCTGGCCACCACCAACATCGAACTGGTTGGCAGCCACGGCGATCTGATGCTCGGCGCACCGGTTTCCTGGGGAAGCTCCAATACCCTGGGGCTGACAGCCGAACACGGCAATGTGCAGGTCAACGGTGCCCTGAACGCCAGCGGCTCCAACGCCGGTGTACAACTGAATGCCAAGCAAGGCAGCATCCAGCTCAACGACAATATCGCGCTGACCGGGGCCGGCTCGAGCCTGGAGCTCAACCAGCGTGTTAATAACGGTCATGCCATCAAGGACGGCAAGGCAGTGACGCTGTCGGGCAGCGGTGCCGCGTTCCGTGCCAATGGTCAGTCCTATGAGGTAGTGCAGACCCTGGACCAGTTGCACAAGATCGAAAACGACATGACCGGCCGTTACGTACTGGGGAACGCTATCGCCGGGACCGGGCGCTTCAAGACCATCGGCGACGGCGCCACCTTCACCGGTACTCTGGATGGCCTGGGCAACACGATCAGCGACCTTTCCATCTATGGCACCACAGGTTATGTCGGCCTGTTTGGCGCGAATGCGGGCCAGATCAGCAACCTGAACCTTGATCGCATCTCGGCCAATGGCGGTTCGTCTACCCATTACAACACCCAGGTTGCCACGCTCGTCGGACTCAATCTCGGTACCGTAAGTAACGTCAAGGCCAAGGATGTCAAGGTCACCGGCGCTTCCCATCTCAATACCCTGGGCGGCCTGGTCTCCATCAACCTGGGCGGCAACATCGAAAACTCCAGCGCCAGCGGCCAGGTGATCGGCGACCGTTACACCTATGCCATGGGTGGCCTGGTCGGCGAGAACATCAGTACTATCAATGGCGTAGGGCAAGTCACTAACAGCCGTGCCAACACCACCGTCTCCGGACAGATGTCGAACAACTCGTCGTATTACGGCGCAGGCGGCCTCGTCGGCTTGAACGATGGCGGGCGTGTCACCAACTCGAGCAGCCAGGGCTCCATCAGCCTGACTGGAGACAATCTGAACATCGGCGGACTGGTCGGCCACAACAGGAAAAACGGCAGCATTACTAACGCCACCTCCTCCACCCAGGTTTCGGGCGGGCGCAATGGCCTGGTCGGCGGTCTGGTCGGCTTTAACCAGCAAGGTGCGGTGACCAATTCCTCGGCCAGCGGCCTGGTGACAGGCAACGCCACTCAAGCCATTGGCGGGTTGATCGGGAAAAACCTGAACAACGCCCTCACCAATGTCTCGGCCAGCGGCAATGTCAGCGACAAGAACAGTCGTGATATCGGCGGTCTGGTGGGCAACAACGCGGGAGGCTCGATCGTCAACGCTACGACCAGCAATACCGTAGCAGGCGGCAACAACGCCAACGTCGGCGGCCTGGTGGGCTATAGCAGCAATGCAGCCATTACCAACGCCACCACTTCCGGCCATGCAATCGGCGGCAAGGAGTCCATGGTGGGCGGCCTGGTGGGTAACCTGGCGAGCGGGCGGGTTGACACCTCCCGTGCCAAAGGCAGCGTCAGCGCTGGGCATTCCAGTCGTGTCGGCGGCCTGGTTGGCATGAATGCCGGCCAGATCAGCACCTCTTCGGCCTCCGCTACCGTGAAGGGTGGCAACTACACCAGCCTCGGTGGCCTGGTCGGTATGAACGCCGGCTCCATCATGTTGTCGTCAGCCAGCGGCAAGGTTGATTTCTCTCCAGCCACTGGGCAGCAATACGGTGGGTTGATCGGAGTGAACCTTGGCCAGCAGTACCTCAACAGCGTTTACGGAGCAGCGCTCGACGTACCGATGATCGGTCGTAACTTCCGCTTCTAACAGCAACTGCATGTCCACCTAGGGACAGATGGCCGGCCATACGAAAATATGGCCGGCCATATCGAATCCTTACCCGACCCATTCATTTTCAGCGGTACGCAAGGGCAAGCGAAATTCGCCCTTTGCTGGCTACGCTCCAGCCTGGCAAAAGGTCTCGGAGCGATGCTGCTGGAACGAGAAATGATTGCGCACAATGCTGGCGCACTCTCCCTACCCCTCATCGTGCTCCCGGCACCACGCCGCGATTCAACTGTTCGCGCAGGAACTCGATAAACACCTGCACCGGCCGCGAACCCTGGCGGTGCTGCGGGTAGACCGCCGACAAGGCCAGGGGCTCGGGCTCAAAGCCGTCCAACACCGATACCAGCCGCCCGTCCTTCAGTGCCGCTTCGACGATGAAGGTCGGCAGGTAGGTAATGCCCATGCCGGCGATGGCCGCGTCCTTGAGCAATTCGCCGTTGTTGACCCGCATCCTGCCGGTGACGTTGAGCAGCAAGGGCTTGTGGCCCTGCCCTTCGAAACGCCACTGCACCTGGCGACCGTGGCCGTAAGGCAGGCAGTCGTGGCCCGGCAACTCCTCGGGCCTGAGCGGGGTGCCGCGCTCGGCCAGGTACGCCGGGCTGGCGCAATACACCCGCTGGATCGAAGCGATGCGCCGGGCGATCAGCGTCGAGTCTTCCAGCACGCCGATGCGCAAGGCCAGGTCGTAGCCCTCGCCGAGCAAGTCCACCGGCCGGTCGCTGAGATCGACCTCGACCGCGACATCGCGATAGCGCCGCAGGAACAGCGGCAACAGTTCCCCCAGATGGGCCATGGCGAACGACAGCGGCGCGCTCAGGCGAATGGTGCCCCGGGGTTCGACGGTCTGGCCGGCGATGCCCTGCTCCACCTGTTCGACTTCGCTGAGCAGGCGCAGGGCCGACTCGTAGTAGCTCTGCCCCAGAGGCGTCACGTCCAGGCGCCGGGTCGAGCGATTGAGCAGGCGCACACCCAGGCGTTCTTCCAGCTGCATCAGGCGCCGGCTGACGAACTGCTTGGACAGGCCCAGCTGATCCGCCGCCGCGGTGAAGCTGCCGGCGTCCATGACCTGGCAAAAAATACGCATGTCTTCGAAGGGGTTCATTGTCACTCTCTGGTTGACAGCTGAACGCTTTATAGCGGCTTTTTCGCGTTCCGGCACCTCATTCCACCTGGAAAACCACATCGCCTGGTTTACGACGGCTGCGCCGCCGATCGCAGGCTACGCCAGCGGCTACAGGGACCGCGATGCCTGTGTAGCCGCTGCCGAGCTTGCGAGGCTGCGAACGGCAACGCAGTTGCCGCAAAACCTGAGTCCGCGATCTGCCTGGAAAACCACATCGCCTGGTTTTACGCCGGCTGCGCCGCCGATCGCAGGCTACGCCAGCGGCTACAGGGACCGCGATGCCTGTGTAGCCGCTGCCGAGCTTGCGAGGCTGCGAACGGCAACGCAGTTGCCGCAAAACCTGAGTTCGCGATCTGCCTGGAAAACCACATCACCTGGTTTTACGACGGCTGCGCCGCCGATCGCAGCCTGCGGCAGCGGCTACAGGGATCGCGCTGTCCGCGAGGCAAAAAAATGCCCGCACAATGGCGGGCATTTTTTCAGCTCAGCGATGACGCGAAGCTTATTTGGCAGTGAACGCCGAGTAGCTGTTCATCAGGTTGCGATAGTTCGGGATACGCTGCGACAGCAGGTTGGCCAGGCCTTCCATGTCGTTGCGCCAGTCGCGCTGCAGCTCGCACGCCACGGAGAACCAGTTGACCAGTTGCGCGCCGGCGGCGGCCATGCGGGCCCAGGCAGCCTGCTGCACCACCTCGTTGAAGGTGCCGGAGGCGTCGGTCACGACGAACACGTCAAAACCTTCTTCCAGTGCGCACAGGGTCGGGAACGCCACGCAGACGTCGGTCACCACGCCGGCGATGATCAGTTGCTTGCGGCCGGTGGCCTTGATCGCCTTGACGAAGTCTTCGTTGTCCCAGGCATTGATCTGGCCTGGGCGAGCGATGTAGGGCGCATCCGGGAACATCTGTTTCAGCTCGGGCACCAGCGGGCCGTTCGGGCCGGATTCGAAGCTGGTGGTGAGAATGGTCGGCAGCTTGAAGAACTTGGCGCAGTCGGCCAGGGCCAGCACGTTGTTCTTGAACTCGTTGGGCGAGAAATCCTGGACCAGCGAGATCAGGCCGGTCTGGTGGTCGACCAACAAGACAACGGCGTCATTAATGTCCAGACGTTTGTAGGGTACGTTGCTCATGTGAAACTCCTAGGTGGATGGATGTCGCTATGGGCGCCGGCCACTGTGGCCGGCACTGTTGTGGATCGTCAGAAGGCAAAGCACGAGCAGCCGAAGGCGCCCCAGAAACCCTGGAAGTCACTGACCGGCACATTCGACAGGCGCGCCCGCTCGTGGCTGTGGGAGTGCACCGCACACGGGCCGCTGCACTGGTGCACCTGGGCCACCAGCGGCGAGGTCGGGCGCCAGTGCCCCGGCACCTTGATCACCGGCGACCAGTCCGGCAGCACCGGCACCATCGGCGGCGAGAGCTTGGAGAAGTCGTCGGCGGCGTACACCACCTTGCCGTCGACCACGGTCAGCACCGACTCGATCCACTTGATGGCTTCTTCTTCGACGCTGAAGAAGTCCGCGGACAGGGCCGCCAGGTCCGCCAGCTGGCCGACCTTGATCTGGCCCTTCTTGCCCTGCTCCGAGGAGAACCAGGCGCTGCCATGGGTGAACAGTTCCAGCGCGGTCTGCCGCGGCAGGCCTTCTGCATGCAGCTCCATGCCGCCCACGGTCTTGCCGCTGACCATCCAGTACAGGGACGTCCAGGGGTTGTAGCTGGAGACCCGGGTGGCATCGGTACCGGCGCCCACCGGCACGCCTTCGGCCAGCATGCGCTTGATCGGCGGGGTCTGTTCGGCGGCCTTGGCGCCGTAGCGATCGACAAAGTATTCGCCCTGGAACGCCATGCGGTCCTGGATCGCGATGCCGCCGCCCAGCGCCCTCACCCGCTCGATGTTTTTCGGCGTGATGGTTTCGGCGTGGTCGAAGAACCACGGCAGGCCATTGAAGGGAATGTCGCGGTTGACCTTCTCGAACACGTCGAGCATGCGCGAGATCGATTCGTCGTAGGTGGCGTGCAGGCGGAACGGCCAGCGCTGTTCCACCAGATGGCGCACCACCGGCTCCAGCTCCTGCTCCATGGTCTGCGGCAGGTCCGGACGCGGTTCGAGGAAGTCCTCGAAGTCGGCGGCGGAGAACACCAGCATTTCCCCGGCGCCGTTATGGCGCAGGAAGTCGTCGCCCTGGTGCAGCTTGACGCTGCCGGTCCAGTTCTTGAAATCGGTGAGTTCTTCCTTGGGCTTCTGGGTGAACAGGTTGTAGGCGATGCGCACCGTCAACTGCTGCTCCCGGGCCAGTTGCTCGATCACCGCGTAGTCGTCCGGGTAGTTCTGGAAACCGCCGCCGGCATCGATGGCGCTGGTCAGGCCCAGGCGATTGAGTTCGCGCATGAACTGGCGGGTCGAGTTGACCTGGTACTCCAGCGGCAGCTTCGGCCCCTTGGCCAGGGTCGAATAGAGAATCATCGCATTCGGCCGCGCCACCAGCATGCCGGTGGGCTCGCCGTTGCTGTCGCGCACGATCTCGCCGCCCGGCGGGTTCGGCGTGTTGCGGGTGTAGCCAGCAACGCGCAGGGCCGCGCGGTTGAGCAAGGCGCGGTCGTACAGGTGCAGGACGAACACCGGGGTGTCCGGCGCCGCCTGGTTGAGTTCTTCCAGGGTCGGCATGCGTTTTTCGGCGAACTGGAATTCGTTCCAGCCGCCCACCACCCGCACCCACTGCGGGGTTGGCGTACGGTCGGCCTGGTCCTTGAGCATGCGCAGGGCGTCGGCCAGCGACGGCACGCCTTCCCAGCGCAGTTCCAGGTTGTAGTTCAGGCCGCCGCGGATCAGGTGCAGGTGCGAGTCGTTGAGGCCGGGGATCACCGTGCGCCCCTTGAGGTCGATGACCTGGGTGGCGCTGCCGCGCAGGGCCATGGCCTCGGCATCGGTGCCCACGGCGACGAAGCGCCCCTGGCTGATGGCGACCGCGCTGGCGCGGGGCTTCTCGCGGTCGACGGTGTGGAATTGACCATTGAACAGAATCAGATCGGCGTTCATCGGATGTCCTTCTGAATGGGAAGAGGCAAGGGACAGGCGCGGCCAGAAAGCCGCCGCGGCGCTGAGCAAGGACCCGGCTGCGAGCAAACGGCGGCGCAGCGGATCGGTCGGGTCATCGTTATTGGCCATGGCCGGGCTCCAGGTGTCGATCGGTGGCAGAGGCTTGCAACCAGGGGGCGAACAGCCGGGTCGCCAGGGGCATGAACAGATAGACCACCGACAGCACGATGGTCAGGGTGATCAGGAAAGTGGCGACCACGTAATTGCCAAGCCAGGCATTCAGTTGCAGCACAGGCCCCCAGATCAGCGGCACCAGCAGGGTGTGCGGCAGAATTACCAGCATAGTCAACAGCGCCTGTTTCCACCGTGGCGGTGGCGAAGCGGTGTCGGTCTGGATGGAAAACCAGAATTCATGGACCGGGTGGACTTCGGTCAGGTCGCCGTCGGCCAGCATCGGCGCGGCTTCGTCCACCAGTGCCCGACGTTGCGGCGAGTCGAGCCAGCGCTGCATCGCCTCGGTGGAGCAAAAGCGCAGCACGCAGGTGAACAGGTCGAGGCCGCCGCTCTTACCGCGAATCACGTCCACGCCCAGGTGCCCCTCGTACTGCCCGGCAACCCCGACAATGCGCCGCAACCAGGCTTCATAGGGTGCTTCCAGGCCAGCCTTGACCCGGTGCTTGACGATCAGCGTCACGACCTCATCGGAGTCCGGCCGCGCAGTGGCTTCGAGGCGATTGGAATCAGACATAACGCAAGGCTCCGGCGAAACGATCATTGAGGGCCAGCCGTCCCGGGCCGGCGATAAGAATGCTGCTGAACAGGATCAACAGCAGCCAGGCGAACTGGCCTTCGGCCAGGCTCCATTGCGGGTGCACCACCAGCAGTGCCACCAGCAGCACCGCGAGGATCGGCAGGCACGCCAGGCGCACCGCCACCCCGGCGACAATCAGCAACGGGCACAGCACCTCGGCGAAAATCGCCAACATCAGCGTCAGGTTGGCGCCCAGCCGGAACGGGTCTTCGATACGTTGCAGTTCCGCGCTGTAGTCGAGCAGTTTCGGCAGGCCGTGCACCCACAGCAGAAACAACCCGGCGCTGACCCGCAAAAACAACAGCCCGAGGTCCCGGGCCCGTTCATCCCATGGTGAAGCGTTCATTGGCGCACTCGCACAATTTGAAAAGTCCCCGGCATCGCCGCCGAGATTGCATGGTGCCGTTGCGCGGTCGGGAAAAATTGAATGTATGTGCTCTCTTGCCGCAAGAGCCGGATCGACCGCCCGCGCCTAGGCCGCGTGGATCTTCAAGGGCTCGGACATGAACTGGGCGATCCGCGAGCGCAACCAGCGCTCGGCCGGATCGTTGTCATGCACCCCGCTCCAGGCCATGGACAGCTGCGCCGCCTCGATGGCGAACGGCGGGTCCTCGGCGCGCAAGGCGCAGCCTTCGACCAGGGCACAGGCCGCGTAGTCGGGCACAGTGGCGATCATCTCGGTGCCGGCGAGCAAGGCCCGCAGACCGCTGAACTGCGGCACCCCCAACACCACCCGGCGGCTGCGCCCGACCTTGGCCAGGTCAAGGTCGATATTGCCGCTCAGGTCGCCGGAGAACGACACCATGGCGTGGGGCCGCCGGCAGTATTCATCGAGGGTCAAGGGTTCGGGCCGGTTGTCGCCGCGCAGCACCTTGCAACCGATGTCCCGCAGCTTCTTGCGCTTGGCATTGGCCGGCAACTCGGTGGTGTAGCTGACCCCGACCGAGATCTCCCCGGAGGCCAGCAAGGCCGGCATCAACAGGTAGTTGGCCCGGCGCACCACCACGACTATGCCCGGGGCCTCCTCGCGCAACCGGCTCAACAGCGGCGGAAACAGACCGAACTCGGCATCGTCCGAGAGGCCGATGCGAAACAGGTCGCAGCTGGTCGCCGGGTCGAACTCCTTGGCCCGGCTGACCGCGCCCGAGATCGCGTCCATCGCCGGTTGCAGCTCCTTGAGGATCACCAGCGCCCGGGCCGTCGGCTCCATGCCGCGACCGTTGCGCAACAGCAGCGGATCGTCGAACAGGTCGCGCAGGCGGCCCAGCGCGGCGCTCACCGCGGGCTGGCCCATGAACAGTTTTTCGGCGACCCGGGTCAGGTTCTTTTCGAACATCAGGGCTTCGAAAATCACCAGCAGGTTCATGTCGATGCGGCGCAGATCGTTACGGTTCATCGGTACGGTCCCCTTGTGTGTTCAGCCAGCGCACGTCACTCGATCATCGGCACCCTGGCCGCCCGCTGGTAAGGCCCGTACTCGGCCGGCACCCACTGGAAATGCCCGCCCACCGCGGCGATATGGCCCACGCCCGGGAACGGCAGGTGCGCCGCGGTCACCCAGGTCTTGCTGCTGGCCGCCTCGCTGAAGACCTTGGCCCGGCTCTTGATCGCCTGCCGGTCGTCGACGTCGAAACGGATCGACACTTCCGGATGCTCGAACTGCACCGCCAGGTTATGCACCAGGTCGCCCATGAACAGGATGCTCTGGCCCTGGGAGGTAAAGCGGTAGGTGGTGCTGCCCGGGGTATGCCCGGCCTCCAGCCGGGCCTCGACGCCCGGCACCGGCGACTGGCCGCTGGCGAAGGTCTTGAAGCGTCCGGCGGCGCGGTACGGGGCGGTGGAGTCCTGGGCGATCTTGAAGAACTCCCGGGCACCGGCGGGCGCCTTGGCCAGCGCCTGCGGATCGAGCCAGTAATCGGCTTCGGCCTGGGCGGCGTAGACCGTGGCGTTGGCGAACAGCGGTTGCTGCTGGCCATCCACCAGCCCGCACACATGGTCCAGGTGCAGGTGGGTGAGCAGGATGGCGTCGACCTGCTCCGGGCGATAACCGGCGGCCTGCATGTTCGCCGTGAGCATGCCGGCGGTGGCGCCGATGCACTGGCCGGCGCCGGTGTCCACCAGGATCAGTTGCTTGCCGGTGTTGACCAAAAAGGCGTTGAAGGCGGTCTGTACCCCCGGGGTCTCGATCGAGCGACGGGCCAGCAAGGCGCGGATCTGGCCCTGGGTCATGCCCTGGAGCAGCTTCGGCGACAGGTCGTTGTAGCCATCGAACAGCGCCGTCACTTCGTAGTCACCCACCGCCAGGCGGTAGTAACCGGGTACCTGGGTGCCCTGGACCGGTGCCTGCGCCTGGGCGCCAAGCGATGTCAGGGCCAATGCCAGGGCTGCTCCGCGCAGCGTGCACAGCAGAGAATGCGTCATGCCTTCACCTTTTCGATCGAGTCAGAAAAACGGCCACTCCCGAGCCAGCCGCACCCGGTCGATCATGCACCGCCAGCGCACCGCGAAAATTGCAGGCATGTGCTCAGTTGCCGCGGATACGCAACCTGCGGCTGAGCGGAATTAACAACGTTTAACTCGCAAGCCCCCGCCCTGCCACCAAGAATGGAGCCCTCTGCGCAGACCTGTTTTCTAAATCGGGAAGCGCCCGACTCACCCTACGGTGCGCCGGCGCATGCCCACCGACACGGAATTTCGTCATGGCCCACGCTCAGCACAACGCCGTCAGGGCGTCCGTCCCACAACCCCGAAAAACCACCCCTGGCGGCCTTTCTCCCTGGCGCGAAAGCCTGGTCAAGCAAATGATCCTCGACGGCCTGAGCGACACCCTGGAAGTCACCGAACTCGCCCGCGCCTGCGCCCTGTCCCGCAGCCATTTCTCCCGCGCCTTCAAGTGCAGCACCGGCCTGTCGCCCCAGGAATGGATTCGCTGCCAGCGCATCGCCCGGGCCAAGCAACTGATCCGCAACACCGACCTGACCCTGACGCAGATCAGCCTGGAATGCGGCTTCTGCGACCAGGCGCATTTCTGCCACATCTTCACCCACAGCGAAGGCATCAATCCGTTTGCCTGGCGGTGTCGGGTCCTGGGCGCCCGCCCCTGCCTCGACCAGGCGAGCGCATAAGGCCGCGGTTCGAACCTTGTCGTATCACGGGTTTGAATCTGGCAAGCCGCACGGAGATAGCCAAGGCTGCTGTGGCTCATTGAGCGCGAGACCGGCAGGGGGCAATTGGGAAGCCCCTTGTTGCTCCGTTCTACCCTATTGCATCAATGTCCAGATTGAAGGTGGTGCCCGGGACGTGGCCGCCGACCAAAGCAGCAATCGCACGATCGTTGCTGTCGGCATCTGGCGGCGCCATCGCGAGTTGTTCCTGCGTGCGATTGAAGGGGTGCACCAGCCAGCGGTCCAGACTCATCGCCAATACCTCGGGCTGATCTGCAACCCGTCCGTATACCTTCGCCTTGGTGACACGTTCTTCGCTCAGGTCTTTCAGTCGCGCGGCGGTCTCTTGCAACCTGCCGATTTCAGCGCGCAGCGGCCCTACGATCTGGCGTTCCCTGACAGAACCGCGTGCCGCCGCCTCCTTTTCTCTCAACTGAGTCTCGAAGTCCTGTAGCGCTTCATGGACCCGATCATACTCAGTCGAAGTCACCAGGGTGCGCCCCTCCTGCAGAGCCTCTTGCGCACGGCGCAACGAGGCCCAGCAATGCGGGATGTAGCTGACGACCATCTTGTGGTGGGCGTTATCCACCATTTGTTGCAGCAGCCCCCCTCGCTTTGGCAAACCATTCTTGGCATCCAGCGCCTTGGCGCAGACCGCCGCACCACCCCGCTCGGTAATCGTTTTACACCCGGGCGTCCAAAGGATTGCGGACTTGTGGCCATCGGCAAACGACACTGGCATGAAATGCCGCAGAGTGCCGTGGTGCGTATAGGGTTCGCCGGCAATGTTGACGGGACTGAGGAGCAGGACCGCCCCTCCGATGGCGGGATTGGCGAGCATAAGCAGGAGGCCCGCCCCGGACATACGCCAGGACGTGTTCATCCAGGTCGCCGGGACACTGGGCACCGGGTCGTTCTGGTTGACTATGCGGTGGTGCACCAAAGCCTTGGCGTTTTCCACGAAGGTCTTGTCGCCTACGCGTGGGCTGCCGTAGGTGTAGAGCAGGATGTCGTACTTCTCCAATCTATGCCGCAGCATTTCAGCAACAAGCAATGCTACAGCACCGCCCAGGCTGTGGCCGGTGATCACCAGTTTTTGCCCGCTGTAGAATTTGTCCAGATAAGTTGCGACAAAGGTCCGAACGGCCTTTGCGGAATCATAGAAGCCGCTATGCACCTTACCCAGCCCTTCCTCGAAAGGCACTTGTGCGGCATCCAAATCACGCAGCACATCAGCGCCACCGGCTGTCCCCCGTACCGCCAGCAAAACCAGTTCATCGTTATGAGTGATGAACGCCTGAGAGTCGGTGCCATCGTCATTCTCCGCATCGTCCAAGTAGTGAAGCTTGGCAGGATGCTCCTGTCCGGCCCCCAACTCTGGGCTGTTTACCTCGGGGTACAGCTCTGGGTCGAAGGGTACGATCTCCAGACGTTTGGAATACGCTACATCGGCATACAAGGGGTAATAGGTCTTCCCGCCCGCCTGTTGCGCGTCCACTTGCCAAAGCTCATCAGACTTGGCCAAGGCATCACCAAACCAGTTCCCGACGCTGGGTTGCATCGGGAAGCTCACGCTATCGCTCACCACCGGCTGTGTAGCAGGGACCTGACCAAACGGGCTATAGCTCAGGGTTGCCATCAAGGCCAACTGGTACAGATTGAGTGAGCAGAATTCTTCGCCCGTGGACAGGACTGGACTCAGGGACCGCAGCGGGCGCACCTCCAGCACATGGTGTTTGTTCGGTAATAGCGCAATGCCCTGCACCTTAGGAGGCGTGGGGCCAAATCCCAATTCCGCCATGGCGGCCGCTTCTGAGGGCCGGCGCATCAGCGAGTGCACATGGTGCTGGGGCGGAAAGTTGCGGGGAGCCAGCGGCGGTAGGTGGGCACGATGCGCCACCAGTTCGCTCACCTCGACCTGACAGAAGAAACCAGCTTGGGCTTGCGCTGGGTTGGACTGAGTTCGGACGCCGCTAGGGTTCAGAAAGCGGGTCTTTTCGGCGCGCACTTGCAGCTCGGTGATAGGCAGCGGGTAATGTGGCCTGTTCCTTAAATCCTTATAAAGTTCATCCCCCCCTTGATATGCCTGATCAAGTCTGAGCGCCACCGGCCCGCAATAGTGTCGATTGACCTTGCCTGTGCCTGTTTCGTCCAGGACGCCCAGGTAAATGGCGCCTTCGTAATCGGTGACCTCATAGGCCAAACCGGCATAGGGCGTGCCGTCACCTCCTTCGTCCACCAGTTGAAAGCTGGTCGAATGTGTCTGCATCGGACAAGCATGCATACGCGTATCGAAGAAGGGCCGCTCCCATTCTTCCATCGGCTCAAGGCTCATGGAGTCACCTCCTTGTCTTCGGTGCAGCCGGGGTAAATCGTGCAGCTACGGCCATCTGGCATTCTGAAGGTGCTGAAATCCTTGTAGTTCCCGTTGCAATAGGCTCGTTGATCATCAAAGCCCTTGCCCATGCAGCGCTTCCACCCACCGGGTACCTTGACCCAGGTGTCGCCCCACCCCGGCCTCTCTTCATCGGCCAGCTTGATCTTCATCTTCACGGTTTTACCCGGCAGCTCGTCGAGGGTATAGGCTGCGAAAGGTCGGGTTTTCAGCAGTTCGCCGGATGCATCAGTCTTTTTGCAGTCGAGGATTTTCCTCAAAACACGGGGTTTGCCTGATGTACGGAACAGCCACTGGCATTGACCGGAAAATTCACTTTTCCCGGTGGCGTCGAACGTACCTTTGACCGCTTCCGGCAATTCTTCGCGTACCGAAACCCGGGCATATTCGCGCCCTAAATCACTCCAGTCCTCACCATAGGTCGCGTTAATTTCCAGCTCGACGTAATCGATCACCAGCTCGCACCCCTTGCGAGTCCGACGTATCTCGATTTGCGCGTCGGGTTTGTATTCGGTGCGCCACTCACGGTTGAACTGCGGCACCCGATTGTCTGCCCTCGGCACGGTGCAGGTTTGCCCTTTGGCGGGCACGTAATACACCGACGCGACATAGGCGAAGTCCGGTGGCAAGTCAGCCGTGAGGGTGAAGCTGTTGGACTTGCCCAGGGCGGCGCAGCCCTGTACCAGCGTCAGGCTGCTGACAAGAATCAGGCGTTGAAGGGTTCGGTTCATACGGCGGCATCTCCTTGCCAAAACTGCACTTGCTGATACACACGCTGAAAATGCGTCAGGGGTGTTTCGTCGAGTTGAGGTAACCAGGACCTGGGCAGTGCTTCCCGCGGTGCTTGCAAACGTTGAACGAGCAAGAACCGGACTTGCTCTGGCGCCTGCCAGCCCCACGCGCGGGCCAACTCTAACTGAGCCTGTAACCAGGTGTCCGCATCCTGTTGCCTGGCAAGTTCGGCCAGCCGCTCCATCTGCTCAACCATCAGGTAGCGCCGGGCGTTATCGATTCGTATGCCTGCCGTCGTGTCCGCGGTCGGCGGGACAGCGAGCCACGCCGGGGCGGGTGGTACCGGGTATTCGCCCGGGGCGGGATTGTAGGCGGCCGCCCATTGCCCATCCTGCCAGTAACACACGCTGGCTATCGGCCCGAGGAATTCGCTGCGTTGTTCGGGGCGCAGGTGTGCCAAGGCTCGCCCCAGGACACGATTGTCATGAAAACGATAGAGGGCCTGGTTCGGCCGCTCCCCCGTTACCAGGCGGGCGCGCCAATGGCGGGTCAGTTGATCCAGATCGCCGCTTGCGCTGCTGGCCAGCCAGCCCCAATGACGCTCCGGCGTTTTGAGCAAGACCTGGATGGCTGGATGATCCAGCGTATCGAGCTGAAAAAGGTATGGGCCTATTGCTGCCAGCGCGCTGGCGGGCGTACCGCTGTACAGATTGCTGTACTGGTCGTCATCCCTCTCGTTGAGCAGCGCATTGCGCTCATCCAGCTGACCAACGGAGTCCAGTATCAGGTAGAGGCGCTGGCCGAGCTCACCCTGGACGCGCATCCATTGTTCGGGCGTACTCATGCAACCTCTCCAATAGCGCACTGTCCGTCGCGGCAGGCTTCGCAGAGTGGGCAGAAGTCCGCAGCGCGTTGCCTGGCGGCGGCAACGAGCGCCAACGAATTGGCAACGCGGGTCTGCGGCTCCTCGGCCAGTGCCTGTAGGGTCTGTTGCGGCGCAATCCCTGCCACCGGGGCTCCGCCCTGAACGATCGGCACGCTGCTGAAGATCCCCCCAGGGGTAATGACGATGTGCTGGCCGCCTGCTTTAAGCGTCAGGCTTGTACTCGCATCAACCACCACATGGGTGGCGGTGACGCGGGCCTGGGGCCCCGCTTGCACGACCCAGGTTCCGCCTACGGTGATGCTGCCATTGCCCGAAATGGAGAGCAGTTCATTGCCGCCAATCTGCGTGTTCCGTACGCCTTGGGTAGTGTGCAGTTCGTCACCCTTGACCAGGCTGGAGCTGTTGCTGTCCACCTGATCAAAGCGGTCGTTGCCGATCAGGCTATAGCTGTCCCGGGTGATCTGTTCGCGCCGGTCGTTGCCGATGTGGGTGTCGCTGTCATTGAGGATCAGCTGCTCGATATCACGTTGTGCGCGCAGGTAGATTTTCTCCTGCCCGGCACGGTCCTCGATCGACAGTTCGTTGTAGCCGCCACTGTCTGGCGTGCTGCGACTGCGCAGCACGGTCTTGCTTTTGTTCGCCGGTAACGCGTAAGGCACGGGTGTGGTCTTGTTCGGCACAACGCCCGTAATTAAAGGATTGTCCGGGTTGCCTTCGAGGAAGCTCACCACCACTTCCATGCCGACTCGCGGGATGGTCACTGCACCAAAGTTCTCCCCCGCCCAACTTGAAGAAACCCGCAACCAGCAGCTGCTTTTGTCGCTGCCCAGCTCCCGTCGGTCCCAATGGAGTTCGACCTTTACCCTGCCAAACTCATCGCAGAAGATTTCCTCGCCGGTCGGGCCGGTGACCCGGGCGGTTTGACAGCCCAGCAAGGGCCGGCGGGTCAGCAGCGGCGGACGGAAGAACACGTCCCACGGAATCGCGGTGAAGCTGTTGCGATAGCCCTGGGTGAAGCCGTCTTCGGGCTGGGTGTCGCTGGTGACGGACTCTTCGAGTGACTGCGGTTGTCGGCCGCAATGCGTGACGCTCAGCAACAACCACAAGTCGTTGCAGCTGTTGCGCGGGTGTCCGGCCAGGTTGAAGAAGTGCCCACTGCGCAGCGTCGGCTGATCGCTTTGGCCTTCGGCCAACTGGTAATCGACACGGTGCCGCTCCAGGGCCTGCCTGGCCAACACTCTGCCGCGCTCCAGCGTGGTGATCGCTGCGGGGTAACTGTAGTCCTCAAGCACCGGCTGAAAGTCCGCGGTGAACTGGCTTTCGAGCAGCAGACTCGGACGTTTCAGATCGTAATCGCGACGCGTCACGGTGCTGGTACGAGTGCTGAAGCGCTGGGAGAACCGGCTGACCACCGGATGGTCCGCTACCGTGCCGGTGTCCTGCTGATAGGGTGTATCCCCCAACAGGGGGAAACAGGTCTGGTCATCGGTGAACACTAGCCGATGGCCCTCGGCCGAGTGCTGGTGGTGCCAGGCGATGCCGTCCTCGGCACACAGCCTCTGGACAAAATCGAAATCGCTTTCCCCGTACTGGGTGCAGTATTCGCGCTCCGGGCTGGTGCTGACATTGAAGCTGTAGGCGTCGGCCTGGATGCCGTGGCCACCCAGCACCTGGGCGATGACTTGCGGCACTGTCAGGTGCTGGAAGATCCGCTGGTTGCAGCTGAATTGCAGGTAGTGCAGCACCGGCACCAGGGTCAGGTGATAGCGCGTCAGGCGCTTGCCTGCCTCGCCCATATACACGTCTTCGATATGCCCATGAAGGCCTTCGCCGTTCAGCCCGAACCGAAGGAAGGCCGGCTGATTGAGCAGGCTCTCCAGGTCGACGTCAGGGTTCTCGCTGACCAGCTCGACGCGGATCCCATAGAGGGTGCTGAGGGCTTCGGTGCCATCGAAAGCCAGTACCTTGAAGTCATGGCGGACGGCTGGGATCGATAGCATGAAGTGCGCGATGTTGGCGGGCGCAAACATTTAGCTTTTCCTTAAGCGAGACAGCGGGCCTTTCAATGACCCGGAGCAAATGGCTGGCAGGACATTAGCAATGTCGCCCCCCAACGTCTGCGGGACTTTACTTAAAGTCGATGGGGATTTTGAGAGGATTCCAAGGGCCGAATAGGCGTCAGGCGGTCGGCAGTCAGGTCAGGTTTCGCAAAGCACCGGCATAGGTTGAACTCGCCCAAGCAATTGATAAACCTGCTGTAGCAGACTGCGGCGTAGTCCAGCAAACTTCGGTACTGGAATCATCGTGAAAATAAAAAAACGCCGGGGGGCAAAACCTCCCGGCGTTTTTTTATGGATCAAGCGCAGGTCGCCGAACCACTCAGGCCTCGATGAACGCCAGCAGGTCGGCGTTGAGCTGATCCTTGTGGGTGTCGGTCAGGCCATGGGGCGCGCCTGGGTAGACCAGCAGCTTAGCGCCCTTGACCAGCTTGGCCGAGGCGATGCCGGCGGCTTCGATCGGCACGATCTGGTCGGCGTCGCCGTGCACCACCAGGGTCGGCACGTCGAACTTCTTCAGGTCTTCGGTGAAGTCGGTTTCGGAGAAGGCCCTGATGCAGTCATAGGCGTTCTTGTGGCCCGCCGTCATGCCCTGCATCCAGAACCAGTCGATCATGCCCTGGGACGGCTTGGCGCCAGGCTGGTTGAAGCCGAAGAACGGCCCGCTGGCGACGTCCTTGTACAGCTGCGAACGGTCGGCCAGGGACGCTTCGCGCAGGCCGTCGAAGACCTCGATCGGCAGGCCGCCGGGGTTGGCCGCGGTCCTGAGCATCAGCGGCGGCACCGCGGAAATCAGCCCGGCCTTGGCGACCCGCGCCGTGCCGTGGCGACCGATGTAGCGCGCCACTTCGCCACCGCCGGTGGAGAAGCCGAACAGCACCGCGTCTTGCAGGTCCAGGTGTTCGATCAACTGCGCCAGGTCGTCGGCGTAGGTGTCCATCTCGTTGCCGGACCAGGGCTGGCTGGAACGGCCATGCCCGCGGCGGTCATGGGCGATGACCCGGTAGCCCCTGGATGCCAGGAAGATCATCTGCGACTCCCAGCTGTCGGCATTCAGCGGCCAGCCATGGCTGAAGACGACGGGTTGGCCGCTGCCCCAGTCCTTGTAATAGATCTCGGTACCGTCGCGGGTGGTGAATGTACTCATGGCGTTTTTGCTCCTTCAGGGGGTGGGGTGACTCAAATCGATGGATGGGCCATACGCTCGGCCAGGCGCGCCACCCGCTCGCCCAGGTGCGCGGCGGTGCGGCGGTCTTCCAGGGGCGGCGCGTGTTCGGGGGACTGTTCGACATTCGACTGGGCCATGGCGCCCAGGGAACTGCCGAGGCGATTCAACTGGCCATCGAACACCCCGCGGCTGGAGCGCGCCGGCAGCAGGTCGAGGCCGACCCAGATCATCGAGTGCTGGGCCGCGAAGACCGCCATCTGCACCAGGGTGTTGAGCTTGTCGCCACACAGGCAACCGGAATTGGTGAAGCCGGCGGCGAGCTTGTCGCGCCAGGGCTGGGCCAGGTAGAACGCCGCGCTGGCCTCCATGAACCCCTTGAAGGGCGCCGAGGCGCTGCCCATGTAGGTCGGGGCGCCGAAGATGATGGCATCGGCCTGGTGCAGGCACTCCCACTGGTCGTGCACCTCCTCCACCGGAATCAGCCGGCAGGCGCTGCCCAGGTGACTCTCCACCCCCTGGGCCACGGCTTCGGCCATGACCCGGGTATGGCCATAGCCACTGTGATAGACCACCACCACCTTGCTCATTCCGGCATCCTCCAGAGGTGTTCATCCCTTTTTCCTGCGCGCGGCACACCCGACCGGCCCTGCGGTTGGCGACCGTGAAGGTCTGGAGTTTTGGCCGTAGGGCGGACCCAGGGCGAGTTAAACGTTGTTAATTTTCAAGGGCCCAGGCACCGCCCCTGCCCGCTCGTCGCCAAGGCCACGACCAATAAATACGGGGCCCATCACTGGCAAGAAGATTGCTGCGGCTAGCGCACTCAAGGCACGCCCGTCCGCGTTGCGTTGCGTTGTTCGGGAAACCTGAGGAACATGCTCGAAAACCGCGGGATAGAAGGTCGTGCCCTTCGTCCGCCCGCCCCGCGCAGGTGCCACGGGGAGGATAAAAAAACAGCAACAGGAGTGAGCCGTTGACCCTACCCCCCGAACAGGCTGTGCATTTCGGCCCCTACCGGATCTACCCGGGGCAACGCCTGATACTGGAAGCCGAGCGGCCCTTGCGCCTGGGCCGCCGCTCCATGGACATCCTGCTGATCCTGCTGGAGCACGCCGGCGAGGTGGTCAGCAAGCAGCAACTGATCGCCCGGGTCTGGCCCAGGAGCGTGGTCGAAGACACCAACCTGCGGGTGCACATGGCGGCGCTGCGCAAGGCCCTGGGCGACGGCCAGGCCGGCCAGCGCTACATCGTCACCGTGGCCCAGCGCGGCTATAGCTTCGTCGCGCCCTTCTCCCTGGAACCCTTCGCCCCCGAGCGCTTCGAGCAAGGCTCCAAAGACCCTTCGACCGAGCCGGGCGGGCATAACCTGCCGGTGCGCCGCACCCGCCTGATCGGGCGCCAGGCCCTGGTGGACAATGTGATGACGCAACTGGCGCGCCAGCGCTTCATCACCCTGGTCGGCCCCGGCGGCATCGGCAAGACCACCGTGGCCCTGCGGGTCGCCGAACAGCTGATCGGCCAGTACCGGGACGGCATCCGCCTGCTGGACCTGGCCCCGCTCAACGACCCGCGGATGATCACCAGCCACCTGGCGACCCTGCTCGACCTGGCGCTGCACGACGACGAACCGCTGGCCAGCCTGGCGAACTTTCTGCGCGAGCGGCAGATGCTGCTGGTGATCGACAACTGCGAGCACCTGCTCGATGCCATCGCGCCGCTCTGCGAAAGCATCCTGCGCGCGGCGCCACAGGTGCATGTCCTGGCCACCAGCCGCGAGAGCCTGCGCGCCGAGGGCGAATTCGTGCAACGCCTGGAATCCCTGGATTGCCCACCGCCCATCGCGGTGCTGGACCGCGACCAGGCCCTGACCTTCTCGGCCCTGCAATTGTTCGTCGAGCGGGCGATGGCCAGCCACGACAGCTTCGAACTGAGCCAGGACGAACTGCCCCTGGCGATCGAGATCTGCCGGCGCCTGGACGGCATTCCCCTGGCCATCGAGCTGGCCGCCGCCCAGGTCGGCAACCTGGGGCTCGCGGGCTTGCTCAGCCAGTTGCACGGCAGTTTTCGCCTGCTGACCCAGGGCTGCCAGGTCACCCCGGGCCGTCATCAGACCCTGCGCGCCACCCTGGACTGGAGCTTCGAACTGCTCAGCGCCTGCGAGCAGACCTGCCTGCGACGGCTGGGCGTGTTCAGGGGCGGCTTCACCCTGCCATCGGCCGCGGCGGTGATCGTCGACGCGCACATCGAAGCCAGCGTGGTTTTTACCGCGATCACCCAGTTGGTGGCCAAGTCCCTGCTGAACGTGGAGGTCGGCGACGAGGAAGTGTTCTATCGCCTGCTGGACACCACCCGCAGCTATGCCCTGGAAAAACTCGAGCAGGCCGCCGAACTGCCGGCTACCCGCAGGCGGCACGCCGAACGTTGCCTGGCCTTGATGCATCAGGCCCGGGACGACTGGGAGCAGACGCCCTCGACGCTCTGGATCGAGCGTCACGCCCGCAGCCTGGAAGACATCCGGGTGGCGCTCGACTGGGGCTTGAATGCCCAGGGTCCGCAACAGCTGGCGATCCACCTGGCCGCGGCCTCCGCACCGCTGTGGCAGGAGCTGTCGCTGCTCAAGGAACACGGCGGCTATGTGCGCCAGGCCCTGGCCCTGCTGCACGCGGCGGGCGAGGCCTGCCCGCGCCTGACCCAGGCCCTCAAGCTGGCCCTCGGCAGCGCCTGCTACCACACCCAGGGCAACAGCACCGAGGCCATCGAGGCCTTCGTCGCGGCCAGGGCCCTGGCCGAAAGCACCGACGACGTGGCCGCCCAGCTCAAGGCGGTGTCCGGGCACATGGCGGTCAACCTCAGTTGCGGTCACTACCAACTGGCCCTGGAGCAAAGCCGGCAGTTCGACCACCTGGCGCTGCGCGATGCCGGCCCTGCCGCGATGTCCCTCAGCACCCAGCGCCTGCAGGTGCTGGCCCTGCACTTTGCCGGCGATCAGCCGCAGGCCCGGGACAAGGCCGAGCAAGTCATCCAGCTGATGGCCCAGAGCGGGCATATGAACCGCTTCACCCGCGGCTTCGGCGTGCAGTACGACCAGAGCGTCGCCGCCCTGACGATCCTGGCGCGGATCCTCTGGCTGCAAGGCCACCCGGAAAAAGCCTGGCGCACCGCGCGCCAGGCCCTGGACATCGCCCTGCAGATCAACCACGGCACGTCCATCTGCTACACCCTGGCCCTGGCCGGCTGCCTGATCGCCCACTACAACGGTGACGCCGCGACTGCCCGCGAACTCCTGCGCCTGCTGCTGGAGCAGGCGCAGAAGCATTCGGTGCTGCTGTTCTACACCTGGGGCCGGCACTACGCGCAGGTCATCGAAGGCGCCCCGGAGTTCTCGCCGCCGCAATCCGGCACCGGGCTGATCGGGGAAATCATGGTGACCCTGGACGGCGCTTTCATCGACAACGCCTTGCTGCAACGGGCCGAAAGCGGCACGGCCGGCTGGAGCACGGCGGAGATCCTGCGCGCCAGGGCCGAGGCGCTGCTGACCGACAATGCGCCTGACGCCGCCGAAGCGGTGCTGCACCAGGCGTTGGCTGTGGCCAGGGCCCAGGGCGCGCTGACCTGGGAATTGCGCAGCGCCACCTCGCTGGCCCGGCTCTGGCAGCGCCAGGGCCAGGCCCGGCGCGCCCATGAGCTGCTCGAACCGCTCTATGCCCGCTTCACCGAGGGTTTTGCCACGCCGGACCTAACCCGCGTCCGGGAACTGCTCGATGAGCTGCAACGACAGGTGCCGGACTGACAGCCAGCGGGCCTTGCCGATGGCGTGGGCATGCCGCCTTTCGAACACCCGCAGTTGCCCGCTGTGTTCCAGCTTTTGCAGCGCGTAGGCGCGGGTGGTGTCGAGAAAGCGGTAATGCGCCGTGCCCTGGCCCTGCTCCACCGCCAGCAGCGATTTGCGCGCCAGCTGCGCCATCACCTCCGCCACGCACTCGGGCCGCAGTACCGCACAGCTGATGACGTCGGTGGCGGCCCGCACGGTGAAGGCCGTGTCGAACACCGCCAGGCGCTGCAACAGGGTCTGCTCCAGCGGGCTCAGCCGTTGATAGCTCCAGTCCAGGGCGGACTTGAGCGTCTGGTGCCGGGCCACGGCCGTGCGCCGGCCCTGGGTCAACAGTTGAAAGCAGTTGTCCAGCTGCGCTTGCAGCCCTACCAGCGCCAACGCGTCGATCTGCGCCGCCGCCAGTTCGATGGCCAATGGCAAGCCATCGAGCCGCCGGCAGATCTCGCGCACCGCCCTCAGGTCCTGTTCCCGCAAGGCAAAGCCTTGCTGGCGCGCCCGGGCACAGCTGACGAACAGCTGCACCGCCGAATGGCTCATGACCTCGGCCACGCTGTGCAACGCCGAAGCCGGCGGCACCGACAAGGCCCCCAGGCCATGCACGGTCTCCCCCGCGGCCCGCAGCGGCTCGCGGCTGGTGGCCAGGATCGACAGCCGTGGCGCCGAGGCCAGCAACTGCTCCACCACGCCCTGGCAGCGTTCGAGCAGGTGCTCGCAATTGTCCAGCACCAGCAAGGCATGCCGGGTTGCCAGCGCCTCCAGGCCGGCGTCCAGTTCGAGGCTGTGCCTGACGTGCTCGACCAGTTGCGCCGGGTCGTCGATGCTCGCCAGGTCGATGAACCACACGCCGTCGCGGTAGTGCTGCAACAGCAGCTCGGCGACCTGCAGCGCGACCGTGGTCTTGCCGATCCCCGCCGGACCGACCAGGGTCATGAACCGGCGCACCGGCAGTTGCCGGACCAGGCTGCCGACCACCGGGTCGCGACCGATGACCGGGGTCAGCCGTGCCGGCAGGTTGTGCTGGGGCCTCTGCAGGTTCGCGAGCGCGAGCGGCTCTGCTTGCGCCTCGCGCAGCACCGGGGCGCTGAAGCAATAACCGCGCTGTGGAATGTTGACGATGTAGCGCTGCCCGTCCTGGCCGTCGCCGAGGGCGCGGCGCAGGGCGGCGATGTGCACGCGCAGGTTGATGTCCTCGACCACCGAGTCCGGCCAGACGCTGGCGATCAATTCGTCCTTGCCCACCACCTGGCCGGCGCGCTCGACCAGCACCCGCAGGATGTCCAGGGCACGCCCGCCCATGCGCAACGGCCGGTCGCCGTCGAGGACCAGCCGCTGCCGCAGGTGGAAGGCGTAGGGGCCGAACCGCAGCAGCCCATCGCCGTTCAAATCTCTGATGCTGTTCATGCCCATCCACGTGCTGGAAACCCGGCCGGCGCCAGGCTCCCGCACCTCCATTTCCGAGAGTTCCCCGGTATCTTGGCAGGCACCGATGACGGTACAACCGTCCTGGAGGGAGCGTCACGGCCATCGCGGTGCGCCAGACGGACAAGCCGGCGCTAGCTGAACTGTTCGCGGTACTGGGTGGGGGTCAGGCCGAGCTTTTCGCCGAACAGGAAGCGCATGTGCCGCACGCTGCCGAAGCCGCTTTTGTAGGCCACGGTCTTGAGCGGCAGGTCGCTGGTCTCCAGCAGGTTCCTGGCGCGGTCGATGCGCGCGCTTTGCAGGAACTCCATGGGCGTCATGTTTACCTCCCGGGCAAACACCCGGGCGAAATGCCGCGTACTCATGTTCGCCAGGCTGGCCATGCGCTCGATGCTGAAGGCTTCGTCCAGGTGTTCGAGCACATGGTTCTGCACCCGGGTCACCGGCGTCTCCTGCGACGCCACCGTGGCCATCAACGGGCTGAACTGCGCCTGCCCGCCCTGGCGCTTCATCACCACCAGCAACACCTTGGCCACGTCCTGGGCGACTTTCTTGCCGTGGTCCCGTGCGACCACCGCCAGCGCCAGGTCGATGCCGGCGGTGACCCCGCCCGAGGTGATCAGATTGCGATCCTCGACAAAGATCTGGTCGGTCTCCACCGTCGCCTTGGGGAAGGCTCGGATCAGGCGTTCCGTGTAGTGCCAGTGGGTCGTCACCCGAAACCCGTCGAGCAACCCGGCATGCCCGAGGATAAAGGCCCCGGTGCAGATCGAGCCATAGACCGCCGAGCGGCGCACGGCCGCCGCCAGCCAGTCGAGCAAGGGGCGGTGCTTTTCGTTGTAGGCCCCCGGCCCCCCGGGCACCAGCAGCAGGTCATAGCTGCCGCGCGCCTGGTCGATATGCAGATCGGCCTGCACCTTGACGCCGTTGGAGGCGCGCAACGGACCGTGCTCGGTGCCGATCGTCGAGAGCTGGTAATGGTCCTTCGGCTCCAGATAACGGTTGGCGATGGAAAACACCTCCATGGGCCCGGCCATGTCGAGCAGGAGAAAGTCCGGAAACAACACCATTGCCACGGTCTTCATGGGTAAATATCACTGATATCAAAGGGTTGGAAGCATAACGCCGACCCTGGACATTATGCCCGGACGGCGCGCGCTCATCGGACAAGAATACGTGATTCATCGCACAAAATTGTCAACCTGAACGGGACAGTATTTCAGTTTCCATCTACTTATTGCGCCGCAGGGTAAACATTAGCCTTCTCCTCAACCGGACGAATTCCCGTTCCGACAGGAGATTCCCTCATGCTGACCCTTCGCAAAGCCTCTGATCGCGGCGCCGCCAACCACGGTTGGTTGAAGTCGTTCCACACCTTTTCCTTCGCCAACTATCGCAACCCACGGGAACAGGGTTTTTCCGACCTGCTGGTGATCAACGACGACCGGGTCGCCGCCGGCAAAGGCTTCGGCCAACACCCGCACCGGGACATGGAGATTTTCTCCTACGTGCTCGAAGGCGCCCTGGAACACAAGGACACCCTGGGCACCGGTTCGGTGATCCGTCCTGGCGACGTGCAACTGATGAGCGCCGGCAGCGGCGTGGCGCACAGCGAGTACAACCACTCGGCCACCCAGCCGGTGCACTTCCTGCAGATATGGATCGTGCCGAACGTCAGCGGCGCCAAGCCGCGTTACCAGCAAGAGCATTTCAGCCCGCGGCAAAAACGCGGCCGCCTGCAACTGATCATCTCCCCCGAGGGGGCCGACGGCTCGCTGCAGGTGCGCCAGGATGCGCGGGTGTATGCCGGGCTGATCGACGGCCAGGAAAGCGCCACCCTGACGCTCGACGCCAACCGCTACGCCTATGTGCATGTGGCCCGCGGCTCGGTCGACCTCAACGGCCTGCTCTTGCAGGAAGGCGATGGCGTGCGGGTACGCGAGGAACAGGCGCTGACCTTGAGCAACGGCGTGGATGCCGAAGTGCTGGTGTTCGATCTGCGGGCGCAGGAACTGCCGGAAATGCCGTGACCGGCACCGGCCCGGGGGCTTGCGCCCTCGGGCCTTTTTTCGACGTTGACAGGCGGCCTGGGGCCGGTGGAAGCCCTCGACTGCAGCGGCTGATAGCCGCTAGCGCCTATTCGTTCGCGTCAACCAGCCTGACCAAGTTGCACAAGGGCGTTCACCTTTTCCCCCTGCCCTCTGCGGCCGTTCGACGGGTGTGCGATGCGCTCCCGCCTCAAAACGTCTGCGCTGCTCCCTGGCCTCGCGCGCCATCCAGCAACGCATCCACCACCGCCCGTGCCATCTCCACTGAATGGATCATCGACCAGATCAAGCCCCGCTCGATGCCGCTGGCACTGGTGATCTCATCCGCCGTCTCCTCGGCGCACTTGAGCAACAACGACACATGCAACAACGCCTCCTCGGCGCTGACGCCAGGGCAAACGGCGAATAGCGGACGGCCGTTGCCGTCGCGACAGCCGAAAGAGCTGCTGCCGGTTTCCTGCAAACTACGGTGCAAAGGCTCGCCGCCATCGCTGCGTTCCAGCGCCTGACGGAGGGTTTGATTGGGGATTTCCAGTTGGACGATCCGCTCGCGGCTGGGCGAAAGAATGGGCGGATCGGGGACGATCTTTTTCATGACGCGGCTCCTTCTTTGATGAAGACCGCCAGCATCACTTGCAGATGATGGGTGGCGGCTACGTGCAGGTCTGCAAGACCGGGAAGAAGAAGCAAACCCGGCAGACCCGAAAGTCTCCCGCACGCAGCCACCATAAATCGCGATGACATCTCAACGATTCTGGGTGTGCGTCCAGCGCTTCTTGCTTGTTCGGGCTTGCAGTCCCGGCCGCTGATTTTGCAGCGACCGGGGCAGCCTAGCCCCGAACATTCAGCAGACACAAGACGCCAAAACCACAGAAATGTAACCCGGCGATTCTCTCGGAAATACCCTACAAATCAAAGAGAAAAACCGCTCAAACCGCGAGCTTTTTTCGCGAGCAATCGAGCGTCGACCGGCTGCTCCTACAAAGGCCAAATGCACAACCTGAGAACGCCCCAATCCCTGTAGCCGCTGCCGCAGGCTGCGATCGACCGCATAGCGGGCGCTGGGTCTTGAGACCGCTGGAGGACCTTCGGTCCTATCGCAGCCTGCGGTAGCGGCTACAGGTACGTGAAAGCCCGCATCCGACCACCAGGTGCCCCTTCAGCCCTGCCCCTTGAGCAAATGACGGATCCGGATCTTCACCCCGTCGCTCTGGAAGCGGCGGGCGGCGGCCTCGATCTTCAGCTCGGCGCGGGTCACCCGCTCGTGGTGGCGCAGGTGGCCGACCCAGGATTCGTCGAAGAACATCTCGCACCACAGGCGCGGGTTTTCGCTGTCCTGCAGCAGGCACCAGGAAAACGAACCGTTGCGCTGGCGCATGCGCCGCACCGGGTTCATCGCCTGCTGGAAGGCCTGGGCGTGTTCAGGGGCGATGTCGTATTCCAGGCTGATCATCACCGGCCCGCGTTCCAGGTCCTGGTCGTCACTGAGCAGCGGTTGCGGCCAGTGCAGCGACGGCGCCAGGTCTTCGGCGCTGCGCTGGGGCAAGCCGACCCGCCAGGTCAGCCCGACCCCGGCCAGCAGCACCGCTGCCGCCAGGCTCAGGGCAAGGCTCATGGACAACAGGCTGGCCACCCAGCCCCAGAGCAACCCGCCCAGGGCCATGCTGCCGAAGAACATCAGGATATACACCGCCAGCGCTCGTGCCCGCACCCAGGCCGGCACCGAGGTCTGGGCCGCCACCTGGAAACTCGAGAGCACGGCGATCCAGGCGCCGCCGCTGATCAGCATCACCGGGATCAACAGATAGAAGTCGCGCAGCCAGGCCAGGGCGAACAGCACCAGGGCGTAGGTCACGCTGGCCAGCGCCACCAGGCGATCCACCGCCAGGCGCTGGCGCAGCTTTGGCAACAGCATCGCCCCCAGCACGGCGCCGAGGCCGACGCTGCCGAGCAACACGCCGAACTGGGTCGCGCTGCCCTGCAACTCGCCGCGCACGATCAATGGCAGCAAGGACATGCCGGCGCTGGCGCCGAAGAAGAACCCCAGGGTGCGAATCAGCACCCGTTGCAGAGGGTGGGAACTGCGGGCGTAGCGCCAGCCCACGCGGATCGCACCGAACAGCCGCTCCGCCGGCAACACCGCGACCTTCGGCTCGCGCCGCCAGCAGGCGAGCACGGCGATCACCGCAAAGAACGACAGCGCATTCACCGCGAAGGTCGCCCAGGGACCGGCCAGACTCACCAGGACACCGGCGATGGCCGGGCCGACGGCGCGCGCCACGTTGGTCCCGACGCTGCTCAAGGCGATGGCCGCGGGCAATTCGCCGGCGGGCACCAGTTCCGGGGTCAGGGCCGACCAGGCCGGCATCATCAGGGCCGTGCCGATGCCCATGGCCAGGGTCAACAGCAGCAACAAGGGCACCGTCATCAGGCCGCTGAGGGTCAGGAACGCCAGGAGCATGGCGACGCTGGCCATCCAGCCCTGCACCAGCAACAGGTAGCGGCGCTTGTCGACGATATCGGCCAGCGCCCCCGCCGGCAGCGCGAGGAAAAACATCGGCGCCGCGGCGGCCACCTGCACCAGCGCCACCGTCATCGGGCTGGCCGACAGCGAGGTCATCAGCCAGCCGGCGCCCACCTCATGCATCCAGGTGCCGATGTTCGAGGCGATGCTGGCCAGCCACAGCCCGCGAAACAGGCCATGCTTGAGCGGGCTCCAGGGCGAAAGGGAGGCCGCGCTACGGGAGGAATCGAGGGTCTGTTTCATGACGGTCCTTGAGTCGTGGGAACGCTGTGCAGTCCAGATGTTTTTTACCGCTAACGACCATCGGCCGAGGCAAGCGGGTTGCGTCGGCCGATGGTCGTTGGCGACAGGCTTACTTGACCTGACGCTGCGGCGCCTTGTGCACCATGGTGTAGGCGTAATCCACGCCCATGCCGTAGGCGCCGCTGTGCTCGCGCACCAGGTCCATCACCGCGTCGTAGGTGTCCTTGTGCGCCCAGTCGCGCTGGAACTCGAGCAGCACTTGCTGCCAGGTCACCGGCACCGCGCCGGCCTGGATCATGCGTTGTACCGACATGTCGTGGGCTTCCTGGCTGGTGCCGCCGGAAGCG